>Ga0180009_10002398_pt1 | contig 22053 bp, 15 predicted proteins | sample OS_PC_MetaG_FD_123537 | JGI IMG/M metagenome (GOLD analysis project Ga0180009, IMG submission 123537) | Groundwater microbial communities from the Aspo Hard Rock Laboratory (HRL) deep subsurface site, Sweden - OS_PC_MetaG | ecosystem: Environmental > Aquatic > Deep subsurface > Groundwater...
AGGTGGCGTAGGCCGTCGGGTAGGGCCAGCTCCGCGACCCGCCGCCCCAGTAGCCGAAGCCCCCGTCGTAGCGCTGCTGCGTCAGCAGCTTGGCGATGCCGTCTCGTGCCAGGTACTCCAGGTACTCGCGCTCGATCTCGGCCCGGGCCTTGCCCCGGTGCTGCGCCAGGAACCGCGCGGGCACCTTTACCAGATACTCGTCGCCGTCCTCGTTGCGCTTGCCCAGCAGCCGGAAGGCCGGCAGGATCTTGCGCAGGGCGAAGATGGGCATTACCCGCGAGGCGGTCTGCTCGGTGCACTCCCAGGGGTAGTTGATCAGGTACTTCACCGCGTCTTGCATGCCCGTGAGGGCCGTGGAGGAGAAAGACATCTCCAGCCCGCCGAAGTTGCGCAGGGCGTCCTTGGGCGGCAGCACGGGCTGGGACACCGAGTCGGAAGTGACGCCATAGGTGGCAAAGGCCTCGGTGGTGGCGGGCAGGTTCACCGGGATGGAGAGCTCCACCGCGTCGGTTTCGGTACCCAGGTAGGCCAGGAACCGGAACTTGGCCCGGCCGGGCAGGCCGATGGACACGGGGAAGCGCACTTCCTCGGTCTGGCCCTGTTTGAGCTGGATGGACCGCACCGCCGCGCCGACCACCTTGGCGTTGCCGGCCTGGATCTTCACGCGCACCACGCCGGTGGCGCCGGTTTCGTTGGTGATCTTCACCGCCGCCTCGAAGCGGTCACCAAAATTGGCGAAGCGCGGCAGGGCCGGCATGAGCATCAGGGGCCGGCGCACGGTGACGCGCCCCTCGCCCGTGCCGAAGCGGTCGGGCTGTGTCTGATCCAGGGCCACCGCCGTGACCCGGAAGGTGGTCAGATTTTCGGGCAGCGTCACGGTGAGCTCCGCCTGCCCGTTGGCGTCGGTCTTGGCCTCGGCGTTGAAGTAGGCCGTGGAGGCGAACTTGGACCGCGTCACGAAGGTGAGCGCGTTGGCCCGCCTGCCGCTCGTCTCGTCGACGGCGTCAGGAACGCCGGCTGTGTCCTCGAAGCTGTTTCGGCTCCCCGGCTCGCTCGGCGGCGCGGCGGCGGGCTTCTTGGCGACGCTTCCGGCGGCGTAGGCTCCGCGCATGACCTGTCTGGCCGCTTTCCGCTTGTAAAGGCCACCGCCGCCCGCTCCGCGGCCACTGTGGCGCCGGTCCCGGGTCCGCTTGCCCACCGGAGGCTTGAGCTTCTTCTCCTGGCGCAGCAGGTCTGCCCGGACGTCCCGCAGGGCGGCGTGGGTGGACTTGTAGTTGTGGAAGATGGTCGTGGGGTCCGGCACCCGGAAGCCGAGCAGGGACAGCACGCCCTCGTCCACGATCATCACCGCCAGCCGCGACCGCACAGGCCGGCCCTGGTGGTCCCTCACCGTTACCTGCACAGCAGCCCGGGAGCCAGGCCGCGCTTTGGAGGGCGAGGCCTTCACGGTCACGGTGAGCTTTTTTTCTTTCACCTCCACCCTCAGGCTGCGCTGGCCAAAGGCGAACATGGGTCGCCCCAGATCCTTGGCCCCCGCAGCCCCGGGCACCCGCACGCGCCCGCGCACCAGGGACACGCTAACGTGCAGGTTGGGCAGGTCCTTGGGGCCGATGACCACCCGCTCCACGTGCACCGAGCCCTTGAACCGCAGCAGCCGGTAAGACTTGATGCCGTTGCGCTCCACGGTGAGCAGGCCCACCGCCTGGCGGAAGGGCGACTTGATCAGGATGCTCGCCGTGTCTCCGGGCCGGTACTTCGTCCGATCCGGGATGAGCTCCAGCCGGCTCTGGTTGTCCTGCTTCCAGGGCACGTACCGCTTGCCCACCGCGTAGACGCCGATGACCGAGCGCGTCCGCCGCCCCTTGGCATCCGTGGCATCCGCCCGCACGCGGTAGTACCCCGCCTTGGGCAGCCGGATCTTACACCCGGCGATCTCGGCGGTGGTGGTGACGCTGCAGCCGCCCACCACTTTTTCCGTGAGCGAATACTCGAAGGTCCACACCCCGCGCACCTTCTTGGCTTTGCGCGCGTACTTCTGCTCCGAGGCGACGATCTTGAGGCGCCGCCCGGCCAGGCGCTCGCCTTTGAGATCGGCCACCACCACCTGCACCGTAGCGTCCCGCTTGGCCCGCACCAGAGCCTTCTTCATGCGCAGCCCCACGTACACCGCCGCCGGGTGCACGGTCATCACCTTGCGCCCCGCGATGGACTGCCGGTTCTTGTCGAACACCTCCGCCTCCAGGGTGAAGGCCCCCACCGTGCCCGGCCCTTGCCCGGGGCCCTGCTTGGGCTTCGGCCAGAAGGCGAGCTTCCGCGCCACGGTCAGGCGTCCGTCTTTGTCGAGCTTGGCGTTCCCCTGGGCGATGATCCCGCCGTCCTGCTGGCCGCTGGTGTAGTAGCTGCCGTAGCGGCCGCCGCGCCAGCCCCGGTTGTAACGCCATCGCCACGCCCAGTCGCGCAGCTCGCCGAAGCTGAAACCGTCCTGGTGCGGCGGCCGGAAGCTGCCCACGCTCCGTCGCAGGGTCCACTTGGCCGGCGCGCCCGCCATGGCCGTGCCGTAAAAGTATGCGCCCTTGATCTCGCCCTGGACTGCGTCACCGAAGAAGTAGGGCTCCCCACGCACCTTCACGCTCACCTTGTACTCGGGGGTCTTGTAGTGCAGCACCTGGAAGCCGTGGTACACGGACGCGCCGTCGGCGATGCTCGTGCCCAGCACCGTGCCGCGGAACTGCCAGTTGCCCAGGCTTGCCCCCTCGGGGATCTTGAAGTCCAGCCGGAACACGCCGTCGGCGTCCACGGCCAGCTCCTTGGCCTTGACCACCTGCTGGTACCGCGCGTCGTGGATCCAGTACTTCACCTTGAGGTTTCTGCCCCGCAGGGGCTCGATGCCGCCGCCCACCCGGGTGTCCTCCACCCGCAACACGCCTGTGAGGCGCACCGTCTCGCCGGGGCGGTAGGGGTTCCGCTCGGTGAACAGGTGCGAGCGGACCTGTTTGACCGACGGGATGCGTCCGTAGTTATGGTAGCCCTGCACCCACCCGTCCTGACCGCTGCCCTGCAGGTCCACGAAGGCCGCATCGTCGCCCTTGGTGGCCACCGCCACCAGCGGGCCCTGGCGCCCGAGCTTGCGCGGCCCCGGCAACTCGATGATGCCGCGCTGGTCCGTCTGCCCGGAGTGTAGCGACTTGCCGTCGAGCGCGTAGAGCGTCACGTTCACTCCGGGTAGGGGCTGGCCGCTGCGCAGGCCGGTCACCAGCAGCAGCACGCGGTCCACGTCGTAGCGCGCCGTCAGCGCCAGATCGGTCACCTGCACCAGGATGCGCCGATAGGGGTTGGCCCAGCGGGACTCCTTCATGAGGTCCGGGGCGTGCAGCTCCACGAAGAGCAGCCCGGGCTTGCCGCGGCCCAGCCCGAGGTCCACCGGCACGCCGGTGCGGCGCCAGCGGTTGGCTTTGGGGTTGAAGATCAGGCTCCGGTTGATCTTCTGGCCGGGCACGTCGGCGATCATGGAGTGCTTGCGGAATTTCCAGTTCCACTGCTGTTGGATGACCTTCAGGGCGGCCGCGGCGTGGCGGGGCGACACTTTAACCAGGTTCGCGGACACGAGCTTGGTGTTGATGGACCGCACCAGGAGCTGTCGGTTGCCCCTGGTCTCCGTCAGGCCCAGGATGCCCGTCACCGGCAGGTGGAGCTCAGGCCGGGCATCGCCGACGAAGAAGGAGCCGCGCCAGGGCTTGCCGTGCTTCTGCTCGTACACGTCCTCCAGGCCGGGGCCCACGGTCACGGTGTACTTGGTTTGGGGCTCGAACTTGCCGTAGAGGTAGCAGTTGGACCAGCTACAGGTGACGCGGTACTCGTCCACTTTGGGCGCGACGGTGATGTGTTTGACCGGATTGTCGGTCTTGATGGCGTTGGTGAATTGCAGGTACTTGTAGGTGTCCGGGCGGCACGCCTGGCCATGCCAACCGCAGCGCAGCTGGGTCACCTTCAGGGGGCCGTAGGTGCTGAACCCGGTGGTCACGGGCGACGTGGTGGGCAGGGGCCCCTCGCCGGCCACCAGGCCCGCCCTGGCGCTCACCGAGTAGTGGGTTCCCCGCTGGAGCGCGCGCATGGGCTTGACCACCATCACGCGTCCCTTTTCCCACCGGGAGGCGGTCAGGCCGATGGGGCCGAGCTTCTTCCACCGCGCCCTGCGCACGAGCCGCAGCTTGGGCGCGCCCTTGCCGTGCAGGCTCAGGGCGGCAAAAACTTTCTGGACATCAATGCGCTGGTTGAACAGCAGCGCAATGGGCGTGGTGGGCACGGCGTGTCTCTCCCAGCGACCCGGCAGGGAATTGGCGATGGCGAGCCGCGGGGTCTCGAAGGTCCAGGAATACCGCTTCTCCAGCACTTTGCCCGCTTCGGAGGTGGTGCCCTGGGGCACCCACGCGGTGAAGCTTGTGGAGTAGGGGATGCGCGACATCACCTCGAGCGACAGGGTGGACGTGCCCAGCCAGCGGTGCTTGCCGCGCAGCGCGGGCTTGACCAGCAGTGGGGCGGGCAGCTTGCGCAGGTCCGCCAGCGACGCCAGGGGGATCATGGGCTGGTTGAAGGTGACCGTCACCGCGTTCTGCAGGCCCACGTTGCCGTGGGGCTGGGTGCGCACCACCTTGAGGGACGGCGCGATGACCTTGCCGGGTCCGTCCTTGGGTTTGACCGGTGGGGGAAAGACCAGGTTCATGGTCTCGCCCACCCGCTTCGGGGGTTTGGGCCCGTCCTTGAGCTTGAAGGTGCCCGCGGAGAGCGTCTCCACCAGCGATCCGGCCGAACCGAAGGGGTCCGGCTTGCCGGCCCGGGCCCGTACTCCCGGGTCGCTGTCCTTGTCCGTGCGGCACTGGGTGAACCCCAGCCACAGCACCGCCATCCACGCAATCCGAGCTCCGTAGCGGCGGAGAGCCGCCTTGTTCACGTCTGGCATATGAACCTCGTCTTGGGTAGGGCCGCGCCCGTCGCGGCCTGCGTGTCGGGTGACCTCGATTCGGCTGTGTTTGGCCCCGGTCTCCGAGGGCCAGAGCTTAGACCATTACGGCTGGGCTTGCACTTCGGTCTTTTTCTGGAGCCGCAGCTCAGCGGGGCGTTGGTCTATGAATCGAAATTGCAACGAGACGGTTTCCCTGGTGTTCATGCTCAGGTAGCAGTCTTTACGGATTCCGGCATCCCCAGCTCGGTCAACGAAGAACAGGATTGCTCAGATACCGTGGTGACGTCAAACCGAGCCGTGCCTCGAGTCGACGCGGGCGCATCCGGCCGAAGTCAAAGGGCTTGGCTCCCGGCTTGACTGCGGCCCGGCTGCAGGCGACGAAGTCGAGGTACACGGTGCCCCGGTCGAGGGTGACCTGGGTCTTGTCCATCCTTCGTACGACGTAGCGCTCCACGCCCAGTGACGCGCAGCTTTTTTTGCCTCTCGGGTCCAGGATCAGGTAGCGCTTGTGTCGCAAGAAACCGTCCACCTCGTCGATGAGGTTCCGGCCGGCCTGCATCATCCACGCTCCGGTCGCGTGTCGGCTGACCGACGCAGGAATGCTTCAGGCATCTTGGAGCCTATCATGGAAATCGGTGGAAATTCGCGTGGATCCAATTTCCGCGCACCATGGGGTGGAAGAAAGAAGCCGGTCCGACGACACTTCCCGATGATGATGGAACGGCCGAAGCCGAAATTGCTGCGTTCAAGCGGAAGCGCCAGCGCCGCCGCGCCCGAAACTGAGCGCTGCGCCGCGATCCGCTGACCGCTACTGCCCCGCCCAGCCGGCGATGCGCGCCCACAGCCACCAGGTGGCGCGCGCCTTGAGCACGCAGTTGAGATTGGCCTCGGCCGGGGAGTCCGAGTGGGCGCAACCCAGGGTGCCATCGAAGCCCGTTACGCCGTTGCCCGTAGTGAGCTGCTCGAGCTCTGACCCGGCGTTGGCGGCGCACCACTGCACGGCCCAGTTTCCGCTGTCGTAGTCCAGGTTGTCGTACATGCCCTGGTTCCAGTAGTAGTTGCCGTCGGGGTCATGGGCCTCGACGTCCGCGAAGTCGAACAGCCAGCGGCTGTGGTCCAGACAGTGCTGTCGGATGAGCTCGTTGTTGTAGTGCACACTGTCGGGGGTGAGATCCTCGCCCTGCCCTTCGGCGTGGCCGGTCAGGAACACGAAGGTCACGCCAGGGTACTCGGCGATGAGCTTCTCCATGTTGGTGACGTAGCGCTGGGCGTCGTGCCCATTGATGGAGCACCAGGACCACACCACCACGTTGACGTGCGCGTTGCCCGGGTCATCGAGCAGGGCCCGCGTGGCAATGACCCAGGGCGTGTCTCCGTTGGCATCCTCGGAGTCCCCCACGCTCAGGTCATCGCATCCGTCGATGCCGTAGTCGTCCAGATCCAGGGCGTCGGGGTCTTGCCCGGAGTCGTCCCAGGCGTAGAGGTTCCCAAAATCCGGGAAGGCCGCCAGGGCGTCCATGCCTGTGATGAGCTGGCTGCCGTGGGAGGTGTGCTGGTAGGCAATGTGCAAGCTGGCCTTGGCCTGGTCGATGGCTGCCTGGGGGATCTGAGCCAGGTCCGTGTGGCGATGATCGATGAACCGGTCGGCCTCGCAGGCATTGGTGACGAAACCGGCGCAGCCCGCGGCGCAGGCCAGGGTGCCGCCGGAGTAGCCGAGGCCCTCGCAGGTCTCGCCCCCCAGGTCCGCCCCGTCGCACACCTCGCCGCCATTGAGCACACCGTCGCCGCAGCCCTCTCCCGTGCAGGCGGACACGTCCACGCCCAGGCAGTTGCTGTTACAGGTCAGGGTGCCGCCGCTGAAGCCGCGGGCCTCGCAGGTCTCGCCCCCCAGGTCGGCCCCGTCGCACACCTCGTTGGCCTCAGCCACGCCGTTGCCGCATTCGGCCCCCTGGCAGGCCGAAGTGTCGAAGCTCAGACAGGTCGTCGCACAGGCCAGGGCCCCGCTGACGAACCCCTGGTCCTGGCAGGTGTGGCCGCTAAGGTCGTTGCCGTCGCACACCTCGCCCGGATCGGCCACGTTGTCGCCGCAGATGGGGTCGCCGGTGCCGCTGTCGTCTCCGCACGCCGCAATGCACAAAGCGCTTACGAAAAGCACACCCATCCTGATACGCATTGGCTTCCTCCCATGGTGATCCGCTGGTGAAGAGACTATATCAGAGCCGGCGGCGGCGACGCAACGCGACGCCGACAAGGCAGATCCTGCGCGAAAGCGCCTGCGGAAAGGACCGCGTTTTATGCGAATGCTCCTCCGAGGTGATTTCAGCGGGAACACGCGCTACGAAATCCACCTTAACGGAGTTTTCGTACCTGACGGGGTGAAATCGAGCAGGATCTGCGTCGGCACTGTTTTCGCACCGGACGAGGCGCTCGTAGCCGCAGTCTGGACATCGGACTTGGAGAACCCTCTGTCTTCGGTGTCCTAGGGCGCAGCCCAGATGGGTGCGGAGACGACCTCGTCTCCGTCGGACTGGACCGCTCGGGCCACGACGAAGGTGGAGGACGCGACGGGCAGGGTGTAGGTCGCGGTGCAGGTGATCTGGCCGTTGCATGGCGTCGACTGGAGCAGGGCCTGGCCGGGGCCGTAGAGCTCGATCATGTCGAAGCCATCGCCCACGTCTGTGTCCGTGGCTTCGACCTCGATGTTGATCGACACCACGCCGGAGAGGATGGAGCCCATCCAGCAGGCGGACTCGGCCAGCAGCTGGATGGCTGCGTTTTTGTCGCGGGTCATGAACGTGCGGCGCTCCTGCATGGCGGTGTGGACCGCAGCGCGGTCCAGAGAAGGCAGAAAGAAGCCGGCGCGGTGATCGTTCTTGGTGCCCCAGTCCGCGCTGTGGTTGTCCTGATTGTAGACCGGGGAAACGTGCCAGCCGTTGCCCAGGGCCATGAAGAACAGGTCCCAGGTGGGGCCGCTGCCGTTGAACTCGAACAGGTTCATCTTGGGGTCCACCGCGGCGGCGTACGCGAAGTCCTCCCAGGTCTGGGACGAGGCGTCTCCCGGGTGGTTGAACTGCCCGACGCAGTCGGGGCAGGCGATCATCTCCAGGTAGAAGTCCTGGAAGTCGAGCTGGATCCACGGGAACAGGTAGTCGACGAAGAAGACGTTACCGTGGCCGCTGGAGCCCGAGAGGCTGAACCCGCTGCCATATTCGTAGCCGCACATGGCCACGTAGGTGCCCGGGGTGTTGGCCGCATCTGCGGCTTGCCGGCACTGGGTCCAGTCCGTGTCCTCGGTGCCCCACAGGGTGTAGAGCTGCTCGAGGTGGTCGGTCACCACCATGATGTCCAGCAGCCCCTGGTACCGGGCGTGGTCAAAGGCGTCGGCGGGCGTGTCGTCGCCGTCGGAGTTGCTTGTGTGGGCGTGCAGGTTTCCGAAGTACGGTGCGAAGCTCCCCGTGATGCAGCCCGTGGGAAGCCCGGTGCCCGCGTCGCTCCCGGCGTCCGGCGTGACCGCCGCGTCGACCCCGGCGTCCTCCCCGGCGTCCGGGGGATCGGGGTTGGCGTCGGGCGCGGCGTCCTGGGCGCCGGCATCCACGGGAATCATGGTGTCAGCCTGGGACTGGGCATCGTGGGGATCCCCGCCGGTGGGCGAGTCGCCACAGCCCAGTAAAAGCACGATCCCCAGGCCGGTGAACGCAGACAATATTCGTTTCATGCCGATATCTTCACAAAAAAGAGTGCATCAACGCAATGAAAGAATCGTAATCGTGCGATCTCGCACGCTGGGATGAGGAGGCGGATGCCGAACTGGTCGTGAGGAGCGGGAACCCTCAGTCGCGCAAGGGATTGCTGGATCCGCTTGCTGAGTGCAGCACTCAGGACTGATTTGGAGTATCCGCAGGACTGAAATCAGCTTGGGCACAAGAAAGGCACAAAATGGGCACAACCCCAAGATAACCGCGTAGCTGCCTGAGAGGCCGGGGCGGTGGGGTGAGTCTTGGAACCGGACTGAAACGCGGGTGCGTTTGTTCCCCGGCCTTCGACTGCTCGCGGTGTGCCTCGAACTTTGATCCGAGAGGTCACGTTCCCGAAAATCGATCCAAGTCTGGATGGTGGCTTCTGCGCTGAGGCCACGCAGAGGGTGAAATGCCGCTGGATCTACCTCGGCGCTGTTTTCACACCTGACGGGCGCCCGGTGCCTGGTACCTGCGCCGTCGCGCCTGCCTGCAGGCGATCACCGGTGCGAGGCGATGTGCTCGGGCCCAACGGACATCCAGGAGACCTCGTCGGTTCACCGCCAAGGGACTGTTGTCTCCGCGCACCTGTGGCTCGGGGTAGGAGCTCCTGTTGTGCGTGCGGTAGTCGGCCCTGCAGTTGCGCCGCTACAGGTCGGCGCCGTTTCCAGGGAACACAGGGAGCACTTCGCCGCCGAGTTGAACGTCGGACTCGTAGATTTGCCAACGCAGGTGCATCTGCGCAAACTGAAGTGCGACGGAGACGAAGTAGACCCCGACGATGAAGACGAGCAGCCCGAGCAGTAGCAGCGGGATGGAGATCAGCCCGAGCAGTAGGCTGTGGACGAGGATGGGCTTCCACTGGCGTCTGGCGAAGCGACGAACCCCGTCCAGACGAAAGGTGATGGAGAAGTTGCCGCTGAGCTCTGCGCGAATCTCCATGGCCGTGAACACCACGCCCACAACAGCCATTGTCAACAATACGACGATGGCGACGGCCAAAGCCATGATGATGACCGCCGTGGTGTTGGGGTCACTGCCGTTGGTGAACATGGGCACCATGATCGCCACCATGATCCCGACGATGACCAGCATTGGAATCATGGCGATGAAGGTCACCACCAACTGGACCAGGAACGGAACCAGCCCGGCCGTCAGGTACTGCACGAACTCACCGAATACGAATGGGCGCACCGAAGGGATCTCGCGTCGCACCAGCCGACGGTGACTCTCGGCCATCCAGCCGGCGAGCAAGACGGGGCCCACCACCGGGATGAACGTGAAGAGCAACCCCGTCGCCAGATTGACGAATCCGACCTGCCCCGAGAAGGCGAACTTGACCGAGTCGAAGACACTGATCTTCGCCCCGGGTTCGACGACGGTCGAAGGGTCCTGGGGATAGACGGGAGCTGCCGGCGGTGCGTACGGGTTTTGCTGCATCGGTATTTCCTGCTCAGGGGAGCATGTGCGATATCGCGCAAGACGACAACTGTGTTGGCTTCTTCGTTCGTCTGACTGGTAATTTTCGCACATCTGCTGATCTGAATTGGGGATTTTCGATAGCATGCCCAGTGTGATTCGAGTCCGCGATCTGCTTTCCATTCGCAGCCTACTCAAACTGAAAGCGAAGTTGCTCGAGCTGAGCATCCGTTCTGTTGCCGAGGTGGCACCGGGGGCTTCGACCCCAGCGCTACCTAAGCTGGCGCTTGTGAGTTCATATTCAGCAATGCGTTCGAGCAAAACGCCACGCGGGAGAGCCTAGCGGAAGCTTGCCAACGTCGCGGTGATTAGGATCGGCCCCACGGAACCTTGAGGTTTGAGTTTCTCAAGCACTCCCTGAACGCCCAGGTTGCCGTAGATGGCCACCCCCCGGGCCTGCTTGCCCCAGGGAACCTCGAGGCGCAGGGTCACGTTCTTTCGACGGAGGCGACTGAGCACAGCGGCGTCTCGGACGTGGATGCGTTCGATCCGGCCCTTGCCGTCGTCCGGGACCACGAGCAGGCGCGCGACGACCTTCCCCGCCAGCGACACCACGACCCGCGAGACACCCGTGGGCGGCGCTGTGGCGCCCGGAAACTCGGATGAGAGCCGGAGCACCAGCGTGACCGCTGTGATCCGACGCCGGCTGCGCAGCCGCGGGACAGGGTACTCGATGTACCCGTGTGCATCGCCGTAGACATGCTCAATCCAGCCCGCGCCGTAGTAGCCCACGTTCGCGAAGCGCGCCCGTCGGAAATTCATGACCCCGAGCGCCAATCGGCGGCGCGACCGCCCGGTCACGGTGGCCGCAGCCACGGGCTTCCACCGGTGGCGGGGTGGCCGATTCTTCACGGTCATTTGCGTCTGGTACATGGGTTTGTTGCCATGGCGCGCTCCCAGGCGCGGGTTGATGCGCCTGGGCGGACCTTGTCCGAAGCGCGCGGCCCAGCCACGCAGCACCCGCCGGAGGGGAAGGGAGTGTTTGTGGTCCACCCAGACGGGGAACTTTCGTTGGGCCTTCGAATGGGGCAGATAGAACCAGATCATCGCCCCCGAAGCGCCGTTGTAGTGCACCCGGCGCAGGAATCGGGAGACCCACCAGCGCTGGCTGCGGCGTCCCAGCTTCTTGCGCTTGACGATGCTCTCGCGGAAGCCGAACTCGCCAAAGAGGATGGGCTTGTGCGCCACGTGGTGGGCGAGCTGCACCCGATCGTCGAGGATCTCATCGAGATCCCGGGGACGACGCAGGCGCCAGCTCTCACCGGGGTAGAGGTGGGCGTCGCAGAAGTCCACCTCGCGCAACCGGCACACCTTCAACCACTCGCTTCTCAGGGCGAGGGTGTGGTACTCACTGACGCCGGCCGAGACGAGCTGCTCCGGGGCGTGGGTGCGGATCAACCCGGCCATGCGGCGGAGGGCCTCGCGCCGGGTGGGGAATCCCGATGGGGTGGACCTGGACTCGTTGAACAGCTCCCAGGCCATGATGGTGGGATCGTCGCCGTAGCGCACCCCGGTGACCGTGGAGCGACGGTTCACCAGGCGCAGCACGTGCTGGCGGTACCAGCGCTGGGTGCGGGCGTCGGTGAAGAAGCGGTCCAGGGCGCCGTACTTGTTTGTGCCCAGACGCGCCCAGCGCAGGTACATGGGGATCCCGCCGTAGGAGCTCCAGTTGTTCCCCACGGCGAGCATCACCCGCAGGCCGAGACGTTTGGCGTGGGCCAGCACCTTGTCGAGGTGCCGCGGCGCCCCGGGGATCCATCCCTTGGGGCCGGCTCGGAACAGGTGCCACTGTCGCAGCCACGGCGAGGCGTTTTTGGGTCCCTCACCCAGGGCCCAGATCCGGACCACCCTGAGACCATCGGTTCTGGCGGCGGCCAGGGTCTTGCGATAGCCCAGGCGCTCCGAGGGCCCATGGAGGACCCCGACGTTGGCGCCCAGGAAGTAATAGGGCTTGCCGGCGAGGGTGAAGGACGTCCCGCGCACGCCCACAAATTGCGATTGTGTGGACGGCGGTGTGGGTGCGGCGGATGCCGTTGGGACCGTGAGGTGAGCCAGCAGCGCTGTCGGGAAAACCAGCCACAAATGTGATGTCCGGGCAGCCATGGGGAGCCTCACTGTAGCACGGCATTGGTGCACGGCGTTGTTGCCTGGCTCAACCTGAGTTCAGCCTCATGCCGTCACCCGGTTCGGCGGGTTTGTTGTCAATTTGTTCACATTTTCCCTCGTTCGTTTCTGCTATCTAATCTGTGGCCGTTGTACCGGGGCCACCCGGAGAATTGAGGAGAATCGAATGAAGTTGAATGTTATCAAACTAATGGCTGTATGTTGGGGGACCGCCGCCATGGCCGGTTGTTTCACCCACGGCGGCGGTATCGGCAACAACAACAATCAGCCGCAGCCCGACTCCGGCGTGGCGTCGGATGGTCAGGTCTCCACGGATGGCCAGGTGGTCAGCGACGGCGCACCCCTGGCCGACGCTGCCGTCACCGAGGACGGCTCGGCCCCCGGTGAGGGCACAATCTCGATCTATCTCACCGGTGACATGACGCCCAAGACGTTCAACGATGGGCTCAGTGGGCAGACCCCCACCGACTACGTCATCGCCATTAGTGAGCATTGGGCAATGACCTCCTTGAACGACCCATCGCCGGCGCTCTGCTTCGATACAGGGCCCAGCCCGGTGGAAGCGGATCTCTCCACCGACACCCTGGTGGGCGTTTGTCAGACCGCCAGCCTGCCTTCGGCCGTGTACACCCACGGTCGGACCAAGGTGGAGTGGGTAACCTACAAGGTCAACGGCACGTTGCACTACTCAGGCATGCCCTTGGCGGGAACCTTCACGTTCTTCCGGGCCTTCTCTGACACGACGTACCTCGGGGAACCCTATCTGGCGGGGGAGGGCACGGTGCGCTTCGACGGCATCACCACGGTGGAGATTCCGCTGGCGGTGGATCCCCCGCTGTCGCTGCCCGGGGTGCACACCGAGACCGTGGCGGGCGAATTCTGGATGAGCTTCCCCTATTCGCAACCGCTGGCCGTGGACCAGACCAATACCCAGCACCACTGGGCCCGGGCCCACTGGGAAATTTTCGAAGGCTTCCGCTGGCAGGACGACCTCCAGCATGCCTTGAATCAAGTCGGCGTGTGGGATGTGGGGGTGTCGGTGGCCGAGACGGAGGCCGTCTTGTTCCCCGGTGTCACCGGTTTTCACACCACCGCCTCGACGGTTATGCCGTAACGGATCGGGGCACGGAGTTGACACAATGTTCAAATTTGCGTGCCCCGGCCCGTGCGAAAGAAATCGTGGAGGTTGCCATGACGACTATAAAAGTGTTTGCAATAGTAGTATCCGCAACGTTTTTCGCGTGCACCGGAGGCGGAGGCTACAGCAGCGCGCCGGTGCCCCAGGAGCGCTACTGCGACGAGTGGGCCGAGATGGCGTGTGAGCTCGCCGAGCGCTGTGACTGTCTGGGCGGCTATGGGGTCGAGCTCTGCATCACCTATGCACGCATGGATTGCGCCGATGAGATCGAGGCCCCCGTGCAGTCGGGACGGGTGACCTACGATGCTCACGCCGCCGGTCGCTGTCTGTCAGCGTCCTACGACATCGCGCGGGACTGCAGCCTCGAGGGCGCCCGCTGGCCCGACGCCTGCGACCAGATGCTCACCGGAGCGGTGCCCCAGGGCGGCTATTGTGAGGGTGACCAGGAGTGCATCAGCCCCCTGGAGTGCTACGACGACGCGTGCGTAGCCCTGCCCCAGGCCGGTCAAGCGTGCCACCCGGAGTACAGCTGTGCCATGGATCTATACTGCGGGAGCTCGGGGCTGTGTGAAACCTACAAGCCGCAAGGGCAGAGCTGCGCCGACGCGTACTGCGACGACGATTTGTACTGTGACAGTCGCACCGACACCTGTCAGCCCTACCTGGGCACAGGGCAGGACTGCTCCTACGACACCTACGCCTGCGATGATGATCTGTACTGCGAATCCGCCACCCAGACCTGCCGGCCCTACCCCTCTTGGGGGCAGCCCTGTGCGGACCCGTACGAAGATTGTGCGGACGACCTGTACTGCGATTCAGACAAAGTCTGTCGCCCCCAGGGTCAGGGCGGAGCCCGGTGCTCGGACTCGCGCGAGTGTCTTTCGTGGGAGTGCAACGGCGAGGTCTGCGAGCCCGACGAAAACGACATCTGCGATTTCAGCTTCTAGATCAGCGTGCGGAACGCCCGGGCTCGGCTACGCGTGGCAAGACGATCCGCACCACCGTGCCGGAGCCTTCGGTGGACTCGATGTGCACGCTGCCACCGTGCGCCTCGACCAGGCTCTTGGTGATGGCGAGCCCCAGGCCGCGTCCGCCGGTGGCACGGGCGCGAGATTTGTCGACGCGGTAGAAGGGCTGTCCCACCTGGTCGAGGTGCTCGGCGGGGATGCCTTCGCCCTCGTCAATAACTGCGAGCTCCACGGATCGTGAGTCGGCCTCGGACAGGCGAATGAGCACGGAACGTCCGGGTTGGGTGTGGCGAATCGCGTTGCTCAGCAGATTGCGCAGCACCTGCGCGAGCCGGTCGCCGTCGGCCGTGATGATGCCGATGGGCGTGACCTCCTGCAGGCTGAGCTCGAGCTGTTTGGCGGCGGCCTGGGGGGCCATGGCGGCCCGCTCCCGCTCCGCGATCTCCTTGAGATCCACGGGGCCGAGATCCAGCCGATGCCCCTCGAACTCGACCTGGGACAGGGTGGTGAGGTCCTCGCTCAAGCGCCGCAGCGCGAGGGCGCCGTGGTACGCGGTCTCCACATACTGCCGCCGGGTCTCGGCGTCGTGCTCCTGGGTATGAAGCGACTCGAGATAGCCCAGCACGCTCGACAGAGGCGTCGCCATCTCATGCGTCCAGTCCGCGAAGGCTCGGCTCCGGTTCGCCTCCATGGCTTCGGTCCGCTGCACCTGGTGGGTGAGGGTTTCGGCCATCTGGTTGAAGGATCGCGCCAGGCGGCCGAACTCGTCGTTGCGTTTCTCGGTGAGCCGAACAGACAGATCGCCTTCGGCCATCTTCTGCATGAGGGTTTCGCCGCGCGCCAGCATGCGGCGAGACCGCCGTGTTACCCACCCGATGGCGGTGATGCCGATAAGAAAAGCGGACAGGAGCCCCAGTCCCAGTCCCCAGATCAGGGCGGTCTTCACGCGCCCCGGCGTCCACCGGTCAACGATGCCCACATACCGCGCGCCGGCTGTGCCGGGTACGTACAGGATGGCGATCCTGTCGTTGAGCAGCCCATCGGGCTCCAGCCACACGGGGCGGCGCGGGTTGGCCCGGGCGGCCTGGCGCTGCTGTTTGGAGAGGCGGCGCGGCAGCGAGGCGTCAGCACGGCTGCGCGCGGCAATGCGTCCCTGTGCGTCGTAGAGCACGACCACCGGGCCCAGGTCGCCAAGCTCGGACGCCAGCTGCTGGTCGGAGCGCGCGCCCCCCTCGGCGGCCATTCGCGCGAGCCTCAATGCCAAGGTCCTGTGCTGCTGTCGCAGCGGGGGGGTCACGCGGGACACGACCCAGACCGTAACCAGCAGCTGCAGCACGCAGCTTCCCAGAAGCAAAAGGACGACTCGGCGGGCGATGGCCCGGGCGACGCTGGGCTGGCGCACGGTCATTGCTCCGGCACTTCGGTCGGCGACAGGGTGTAGCCGACACCGTGCACAGACTTGAGGGCGGTTTCATCGAAGCCGCCGCCCGCGAGCTTGCGACGGAGCCGATTGATGTGGGTGTCCACCGTGCGCTGGTAGCCGCTGTATTGGTAGCCCCACACCCGCTCGAGCAGCTGCTGGCGCGTGAACACCACGGTGGGCTGAAGGGCGAGCGCGTGGAGGAGGTCGAACTCCATCGGCGTCAGCGCGACGTGGGTGCCCTCGACGTGGACCTGGCGCTCCGCCGGCGAGATCCGCAGCGAGCCCAGCTGGACGGGTTCGGCGGGTGGCTCCCCCGGGACCTGCTGCCGCCGGGCCAGCCGCAGCAGCGCCTCCACGCGGGCGCAGAGCTCGAGGATTCCAAAGGGCTTGCGGACGTAGTCATCCGCTCCGAGCTCATAGCCCAGCAGCACATCGGCCTCGCTGCTCCGTGCGGTGAGCATGAGCACGAGCGGCTGCGGTGAGCTACCCTGGCGGATGGCTTTGCACACGTCATGTCCCGAGAGGCCCGGGAGCATGATATCGAGCACAACGAGCGCCGGTCGGTTGTCCCCCAACCAGCGGAGCGCGTCGGGCCCGGTGGCCCCGATGTGCACATCGTGCCCGGCCCGCCGCAAATGGTCCGAAACGAGGGTGGCGATGGGAACGTCGTCTTCCACGATGAGGAGGGTCGCCATGGTCACCGCCTTTCATTCGCGTCGATGCTAACATCTCGCAGCCAGCGCGCCCGGAGGCATTGTCAGTGTTCACACAATATACACAACCCCCGGGACATCCAGGAGTACGGTTTGAAAGTGAGCGCAAGCGGGCCACTTCGTGCACCAATATTGGACGTTTGGAGTACGTCGCGATGATCACTCAACCGAGATCCCAAAAGAAAAAGCCCCACCCGATTTCTCGGATGGGGCGGAGGGTTGACCGACGCAAGTTAGTCACCTTAAGTGGCGGCACAGGGACTTGAAAACCGGATTCAAAACACACAAACAGTAGCGTTTACACGCCGTTTCCCGTTGTAACGCGCTTTTGTGGGTGTCCAGCCAGTACCAGGAAGTTCCAGTGGTTACTCGGGCATGCTTTTCTGTCTTGGAACAAAAGTGGAACATGCGGTGGTGATTGATCAGAAGCGGAACTGGTAGCAACGTCAGCTTGACCACACCCTGCCCGGGGAGCATCTCGTCAGGGAACCTTCCAACTTCGTCCACCATGATCTGGAGCTTGGGTAGGAAGGGGCGCAGGGCGGCCACTGCCTCCGGCGTCACGCCCTCCAGGTCGAACAGCCTTTGCAGCTCGGTAGCGGCCGTCCATTCCTGCTCGCCGTGGTACAGGACCAGCGGTAGGATTGGCGGCAATCTCTTCTGATCCCACCGCTGACCTGGAGCCGATTGGACGGGTGCCCCCAGCGGAATACGAAGAGGTGTATTTTAGGAACCAGGTCAGCCTGCGATGGCGGCTTGACTCAAGCAACTAGGTCTCCGAAGAAACCGGGGCGGTTCAACCTCGGCGGCCCCGACCTCGTCGATGGCCTTGACGCCTTCGACGGTGACTTGCAAACCCGCGGCGGAATCACCCGTCCCCGGGGATCGCCCGGATCTCGGCGAAGGGGCGGCCGTGGCGCTGGATGACGACGCGCTCACCCCGCGCCACCGCCGCAAGCACCCGGCCGGTCTGGTTCTTCAGCTCCGTCGCCGTAAACGTCGTCGGGCGATCGCCCCGCACCCACTCCTCGAGTCGCAGATAGGACGCCACGGGCTGCCCGGACTGCGGCAGGGTGCCCTCGGTGAGCAGAAACCGCATGGCGTCGTCAAAGGAGAGGCCTGGGAAATCACCACGTTCGAGCTTGCGCCGCAGGGCGGCCACCAGGCGGGCGTCGATCTGTTGCGCGAGGCCGCTCACAACGCCCTCGCGATGCAGGCCGCCATGAGCTCCCGCATGGGGGTGAGGTCCCCGGCGTTGGCCGCCTCGAGCGCCTCGAGGTGCACGAGGCGATCCTGCACATAGAACGAAAAGGGCTGGCTCCACTTCCAGTGCAGCCAGTAGGCCACCAGAACGCGGCCGATGCGGCCGTTGCCATCCTCGAAGGGGTGGATCCCCTGAAAGCGGTAGTAGAGCCGCGCGGCCTGCGCTTCGGCGTCGGCCGCTTCGTCGGCGTTGAAGGCATCGACCCAGTCCTGCAGGGCCTCGGGCACGCGCGCCGGAGCTTCGTACTCGAACCGCGAGCCGTCCGAGCGGTAGGTGAAGTTGGCGTTCACCTTGGTCCGTCCATGCTCACCGGGAAAGCCGCGAAACAGCTGGCGGTGGAAGCCGAGCACCAGATCGTAGGAGAGATAGGGCGAGCGCTCGAGCGCGCCCAGCAACCACCGGATGGCGGCGCGGTAGTTGAGTAGCTCCCGTGCTTCGTGCACCGGATGGCCGGCCACCGTCCTGCCAGCCAGCACGGCTTCTGCGTCGGCCTCTGTGAGCGTCGAGCCTTCCACCAGCGTCGACCCAACGAGCAACGACGACTCGAGCTGGGAGAGAAACGAGCGCATTTAACTATTTTAAACATTTTAGCTGATTTATCAAGCGGCCGCGCTGGTGGCCCAATATTCATCTGAAATTCCAGGTCATTCGTCGGATCAGGGTACGCGGCGCGGCTGGACAGACAGTCCTGGCAGGACTGTCCAACGCGTACAAATGAGTGCAAACAAGTGGGTGGCCCCTTCGGGTCAGTGAGCCAGCTTCTGAACCTCTTCCAATGACAGCTCGGTGGACTCAGCAACTTCAGCTGGATTCATTCCACGTGCAAGCAGCCTGCGGGCCACTTCGCGCTTCTCCTCCTGGCGGCCCTCCTGGCGGCCCTCCTGGCGGCCCTCCTGGCGGCCTTTCTCAATCAGCTGCTCTCCCACAGTCATGGCAATCTCCTTGGCCTCGTCACCCATGGGCGTCAGGAACTCGGTCATCGCGTCCACCGTGGCGTGCTCATTCACCTTCATCAAGTATTCTACCAACAGCCCGAGGTTCCGCAAGCCGGGCTCACCCAGGGACACCAGGATGCGAAACTCGTCTTCCCATTGTGGTAGTTGCTCAAGCACGTTCGGCCCGCGGCCATGTTTGAACAGTAGCAACGTCAGCCTGACCATAGCCTGTCCGGGCAGCATCTCGTTGGTGAACCGGTAGGGAACGGTTGTCATCAGGCGGATTACGGCTCAGGCTTTCTCCCAGCGGTCCTGAGCACGCAGAGCGAGGAGGTAGACTTGCGTGCCCACGTAGGTGAGCGGGCTGGGCGGCAGCTTGAAGGGCAGCCGACCAAAGGGCACGGGCGGCGCGACCGCGGATGCGTCGACGCCGAGGCGCTGCAGCACGGCCGGCGCCAGGATGCGGCCGGCGTAGTTCGCCAGCGACACCCCGTGACCGCTGTAGCCAGCGCCGTGGAAGAGGTTGCCGGCGCTGCCGCTGGCGGCGAAGGTCGGGAACATGTCGAGCGTGACGCCGATGACGCCGCCCCAGCGGTGACTAATGCCGACCTCCGCGAGTGCCGGGAATAACGAGCGCAGCCGCTGCTCGAGCCTGACGAAGGAGGCGGGGTCGGAGTCGCGCAGTCGTCCGCCGGTGAACAGTTTGGCGTCCTCGCCGCCGAACAGGATGCGGTTGTCGGCGGTAAGGCGGAAATAATGGATGAAGTTGCGCGCGGTCTCGAGGCTGGTGCGGCGCTGCCAGCCGATCGCCTCGAGCTGCTCGTCGCGTAGCGGCTCGGTGAGCACGATGTAGGTGTGGACCGGCAGGATGCGTCGCTTCATGAAGCCCAGCGCTTCGCCGTAGCCGTTGACGGCGACGACGGCGGCGCGCGCGCGCACGGTGCCGCCGGACTCCGTCGTGACCACAACCGGATCGCCGTCTTCGATGGTGCTCACGGCGGTGCGCTCGAACACGCGCGCGCCGGCGCGCTCGACCACGTCCTTGAGACCGCGCGCGAGCTTGGCTGGATTGACGATGGACGAGCGTGGATCGAAGCAGCCCGCGATGAAGGCGTCGCTGTCGATGTGCGCCGTCAGCGCGTCGCCCTCCAGGTACTCATAGCCGAAGCCGAGCTCGCGGCCGAGCTCAGCCTCCTGGCGCACGTGGCGGCGCCGCTTGTCGCACGTCGCCAGCAACAGGTAGCCGACGTCCTCGAGGTCGCAGTCGATGCCCTCGTCGCGGATCAGAGCGCGCGTATAGTCGATGGCGTCGTACATCACGCGGTAGCCCTCCGCCGCGCGGTCGCGGCCGAGGGAGCGCACGGTGCGGCACAGGTTCCAGCCGAGCAACGGCATCAGGAATCCGCCATTGCGACCGCTGGCGCCGTGGCCGACGACCGCGCGCTCGAGGACGATGACGTCGAGATCCGGGGCAGCGCGCTTGAGCTCGTAGGCCGTGGACAGGCCCGTGTAGCCGCCGCCGAGCACGACGACGTCGCAGCGCATATCGCGGGTCAGGGGTTCGGTGGGGCGAACCGACACCGTCTCTTGCCAGAAGCTGACCGGGCGGTAGCTGCCGTCGTCGGCGAGGAAGGGCGGGCTGTCGCGAAATGGGCGGGTGTCGGCGCGGATGATCATGACTCACTCCTTTTCGAGATCTGGCTCGATCATGGTGGAGAGCTGTTTGAGACCTTCGAGGAAGACGCGCGCGTCCCCTGCATCCGTGCCTGCCAGCCTGGACAGCGCGAGCCCGTCCATGACGATCAACGCGAAACGTGGCGCCAGAGCAGCCATCGGATTTGCGGCTTCCTTGATCCTGAAAAGCTCACGAAAAATGGACTCGACTTCTTCGACGATGTTCTGTGAGAGCGCCTCGACGTCACCTCGAATGGACGGATCGGTGCGCGCGGCGACCATGAACTCAAGGCTCGGATAGAAGGTCTCGCCTTCCGCGAAGGCCTCCCAGAGCAGGTCGATGGCCGCGGCGAGCCGATTTTCGCCAGCAGGCACTTTCGCCATGGAGACGCGGAACTCCTCGATGCGGCGATTGTAGACATGCTCGATCGCGGCACGGACCAAGGTGGCCTTCTTTGGATAGTGATGCAGCATGGCGCCGCGAGAGACACCGGCCTTCTCGCAGATCATCGTCGTCGTGGTCCGAGTGTAGCCAGCCGCCATCAAGCACTCGACGGTTGCGTCGAGGAGGCGGCGCTTGGTTTCATCACTGCGCTCCTGATTCGTCCGTCGCGTACCGGTTGCTGCGCTCATGGATTAATTATGATCCACAACAAACAAACAGTCAAGCCTGTTTGTTTGTTGTGTCGACGCCCGATCGTCGAATTGATTCAGCTCCGAATAGCAAGCACCTACCCAGGCACCTGTGCTGGCTCTACCTCGTTCGTCTGACCGGTAATCACGTTACATTTGCTGATCTGGGGCCGAGATTTCGATAGCATGTTCACCATGATTCGAATCCGCCATCTGCTTTCCAGGAAAGCCCAATGTGGGCTTGAATGGAAGTTGCCCAAGCTGAGCATCCGTTCCGTTGTCGATACCGCTTTCGGGGGCGTGAAGGACTTTTGCTGCCTGCTGAGTGACTGGACTCGACCACACCGGAGCACGGGCACCACTCTCATCGGAACCTTCGGCGATCTGCGGCGTAGCAAACCCGAGTTGGTCGCCGATAACGCGTTGCTTCGCCATCAGCTCGCAATCCTGAACCGAAGGGCCCGCCGGCCGAAGATCACCGCCAAGGACAGACTCCTCACCGTCCTGATGGCCCGTCTGCTACCGGGCTGGCGAGAAGCACTTCACATCGTGAAGCCCGCCACTGTTCTCGGCTGGCATCGTCGGTTGTTCAAGATTTACTGGCGCCGCAAGTCGAAACCGAGGCCACCCAGAATGGTGCCAGGCACCGCTGCGTTGATCCGACGCATTGCACTTGAAAATCGGACCTGGGGCGCCGAACGAATCCGTGGCGAGCTGCTCAAGCTCAGCGTCAAGGCCAGCAAGCGCACGGTCCAGCGCATCATGTGGAAGGCCCGACGCGATACCGATCCCGGCGCCGGCCAGAGTTGGCAAAACTTCGTCACCAACCACCATCGGCAGCTTTGGGCTTGCGACTTCGTTCAAGTGCACGACGTGCTGTTCCGGTCCATCTTCGCGTTCTTCATCGTCGACGTACCGACCCGTCGCGTTGTTCACGTCGGCGTCACCCGTTGTCCAACTGACCGTTGGGTGACACAGCAACTGCGCGAGGCGACGGCGTGGGGCAAG
>Ga0180009_10002399_pt1 | contig 22048 bp, 19 predicted proteins | sample OS_PC_MetaG_FD_123537 | JGI IMG/M metagenome (GOLD analysis project Ga0180009, IMG submission 123537) | Groundwater microbial communities from the Aspo Hard Rock Laboratory (HRL) deep subsurface site, Sweden - OS_PC_MetaG | ecosystem: Environmental > Aquatic > Deep subsurface > Groundwater...
GCCACTTTGTCCCTTTCCTTTCCTTGAATAGTAAATTGGTCTTCATTAACTAATCGGCAAAGGGGCATATTGTCTTAAATTACCTATAAAATAAAAAGAAATTTTCATAATTAGAATTGCTGACTTTGATTGACATAAAGGTATTTTATAGTATATTGAGTATAGGCTCTTCAATAAAGGTCAGTGGGAGACCATGACCCGACGTTGGGACAACCCACTACGCCCCAACCATTAGGGGATTGATTTAGAAGTGATGAGGATAGATGAGAAATGGACAAAATGAGTTCCAGGGATTATGAGATAGCTATAAGATTAAAGAAAAGATTATCAGAGTTTGTTCAGATTATAGAGCTTATAGTTTTTGGTTCGCGAGCCAGAGGCAATCCGGATGAATATTCAGATATGGATGTATTTGTAAAGGTTGCCTATCTTGATAATGAGATTAAAGAGAGAATCTCTGATGTTGTATGGGAGGTAGGGTTTGAAAGCTTTATGTTTATTTCTCCCCTTATTTGTAGCAAAGAAGAGGCAGAGAATACACCCTTGCGGTCAGCACCAATAATAAAGAATATTTCAGAGCAAGGAGTAAGTATATGACAGACAAGCAAGCTCTCTTTTCCTACCGCCTCACACAGGCAAAAGAAACCCTTGTTGATGCAGAGATGATGCTGCAAGGTAATCTAACCCCAAGATCTATCTTGAATAGAGCTTACTATTCTATGTTTTACGCTATATTAGCACTATTTTTGAATGAAGATGTGCCTATAAAGACATCAAAGCATATTGGAGTTATTTCTATATTTGATAAAGAGTTTGTGCATACAGGTAAGATCGACAAGCATTATTCAAAGATACTCCATAAGATGTTTGAGATACGACAAGAAGGTGATTATAAGGAATTTATAGAAATATCAGTAGACGAAGCCGATAAATATGTTAAATATACAAGAGAATTTCTACAAAAGATAGAAGAGATTATCAGGAAAAAGAGTTGGGTATAAATTATTGAGATAACCGCTGGGACAATTTGTAACTTATGGCTATATAACCACTTACTTGTAGGGAAAATCCACCCCCTACCCCCGCCAGCGGGGGACAACCTTGTGGGTGTCCGTTTGTTTGATTCGTTGCTTTTTTGGAAGGGGGACAAGGGAGTAGCATCACTGACACTCTGTCCCTACTACTATGTCAAGTTATTTAACGGATTGCATATATAGTCTAAGCCAGTCTTAGACTATATTAATTTAATATATGAGAGTGAGGTAATAAAAGATGGATAGCGAAAGAAAGATAGCGTATTTTACTATGGAAATCGGAATAGATCAACACCTTCCTACTTATAGTGGAGGTTTAGGAATATTGGCTGGAGATACAGTCCGTTCTTTTGCTGACTTAAAAGTACCGGTTGTTGGCGTTACCTTGTTATATCGAAAAGGTTATTTTTCTCAAAAGTTAGATAAAGATGGAAATCAAAAAGAGCTTCCATTTAAATGGAATCCTGAGGATTATTTACAACTTTTATCTCCAAATGTTAGTGTGGAAATAGAAGGAAGAAAAGTAGTAGTAATGGCCTGGCAATATGTGGTGGTAGGAGTAAGTGGATTTAAAGTACCGATAATATTTTTAGATACTGATGTTAAAGATAATAGTGAATATGATCGAACACTGACCCACTCTCTTTATGGAGGCGATAGCAAATATAGGCTTTCTCAAGAGATTGTTTTAGGAATAGGTGGAGTTCGCATGCTTTATGTTTTAGGTTATAGAGATATAAAAAAGTACCATATGAACGAAGGGCACCCAAGTTTGTTAACCTTAGAACTTTTAAAAAGATATAAAAAAAACATTGAAGAGACATGGGATGAAAGACTCGCTTGGAATGTAGATGCAGTTAGGGAACTTTGCGTCTTTACCACTCATACTCCTGTTCCCGCTGGTCATGATAAGTTTAGTTATGACTTAGTTTGGAATGTTTTGGGAGAGTTTATTCCTTTTGATCTTCTCAAAAAGTTAGGTGGCCAAGATTCTTTAAACATGACTTATTTGGCTTTAAATTGTAGTAAGTTTGTCAATGGAGTAGCTAAGAAGCACAGCGAGGTATCACAACAGATGTTTCCTCAATACTCCGTAGGTTCTATTACTAATGGTGTTCACTCTTATGCTTGGACTTGTCAAGAATATCGGGATCTTTATGATAAGTATATTCCCGGGTGGACCAAAGATCCTTTTACTTTAAGACATGCCGCTAGTATTCCCAAGCCAGAAATTTGGAATGCCCATTGCCAAGCCAAGAAAAGGCTGATCGATTATGTAAATAAAGAGACTAACATTGGTATGGATTATAAAACATTTACCATGGGATTTGCCAGAAGATCTGCTACTTACAAAAGATCTACCCTTGTCTTCACCAATCCAAAGAAATTAGTAGAAATCGCTAAAAAAGTAGGCAAGTTTCAAATTATCTTTGCTGGCAAAGCTCATCCTCAAGATGAACCTGGAAAGTATTTAATAAAAAAGATTCACCAACATATTAAAGAACTAAAGAATGAGATTAAGATAGTTTACTTAGAAGAATATAATATGGAATTAGGAAAGTTAATTACCTCTGGGGTAGATATTTGGTTAAATAATCCCAAGAGACCGATGGAGGCTTCAGGGACTTCTGGAATGAAAGCTTCTCATAATGGAATACCAAATTTTAGTATTTTAGATGGCTGGTGGATAGAAGGACATATTGAAGGAATTACCGGGTGGTCAATTGGAGAAAAAGGAAAACTTGATCAAGATGATCTTGATGAAAAAAATGCCGAAGAATTTTATGCAAAATTAAAGACCACCATTCTCCCGATGTATTATCAAAGAGAATGGCAGTGGGTAGATATTATGCAATGTAGCATTGCCTTTAATGCTTCCTTCTTTAATACCCATCGCATGGTGCAGCAATATATTTCTAATGCTTACTTTGATTAAGAGATAATTTAACTTATGTCCTTTGTCATTCCCGCAAAGCTTATCCTTAAGTTTTATCGGGAAGCAGATTATAACTTAACTATAAACTTATTTAATTTGAATCTTCTGGCGACGGTTCTTCTGGCATAATTTCTTTGTCAGAGCTATTTTTTTCTTCATTTGCTTCTTCTTCTTTTTCTTCTTCGCGCATGAGCTTTATTTTTTCCTCTAAATTACAGTAAATAATGGTCTGAGCTAAGTTAGAGTAAACCATAGGAATAGAGACCACATACAATCCAAGAAATGCTAAAAATATCCAAATAATTGTACTGGTAATCTTTAAAAAGATGGGTGAAGATTTACCAATGGCTGTAAGTAACACAAAAAATTTAACCTCACCTACGCCAGCCATGACCACACTCCCCCCTAAATAAAGAGCCAACAAGGCAATACCTATTACCGTTATCGTTAAGACAAGGCAAACAAATTTAAATATAAGTTCATAACCTATTAATTTCCAGAAATTTGAAATAACCACAAAGAATAAGTCACAGACCGCTCCAAAAGTATCGTCTTCTTCAACCGCAATAATAGAAGGTAAAAGGACTAAACCAAAAGAAAAGACTAAGCCAAGAAAAAGAATTAAAAGCCCTCCTAAAAAGATTGGAATCACTGAGAAAGATAAGATTAGTTCACCCAGATAAGTAATTTTACCAATTGAACCACCAATATATAAGCTTAAAAAAGTAAAGCCTATCAGAACAATTAAGGCCACCGGAGACAAGACAAAAGATTTAAAATTTTTAAGGCCAAATTTTAGCACCTCATTCATCTCTATGTACTTATCCTTGAGGAGGCTATCTACAGCCATCTTAGAAATTATGCCATTAGTGGTAAAAATAACCATAAAAGAGAAGATAAAACCAAAGGTTAATAAGGTAATTCCAAGTAAACCTAAATGAAAACCATGGGAGCAAGCCATTTCGTAAGGACATTGACTTTCCGATCCAAAAGAATTAAGAAGAATCGTGAAAAGAGAATCAAGCCTTATTCCCGAAGCAAAACAAGCTATTTGGGTAAAAATCAAAAAGAAACACCCAGCAATAATTAAGCCTATCATCTGGATAGATACTTTTTTAGGATCAAAAGAAAACTTAACTACTTTGAAGATATCTCTCCAATTACCTTTAAGTTCTTGATTTACCATCACAAACCCCCTCTAATAAAATTACTTAAAGCAACCGGCAACAGACAGGGATAACCTGTCCGTTGCCGTGCAAACGCCTATCGTCATTTACCTATCGTTATTCTTCTTACATTAAAGGATCCATAGTCAAGACAGGATGTCCTACCTTTTCCAAGAAAGCCATTATTCCTTCTTCCTCAATAATTACAGTTTCATCAGCAATTAATTGGTAAAAGTTTTCTACTCCTTCTTCTTTTCCTCTATTAATAAGGACCTCTTTCATCTCTTCTTTCAATTTCTTAGGCATCCAGACCACTCTCAAGATACCTCCTTCGGCTAACATAAACTTTTTACTACTAATGTAAAACTTGCTATGACCAACAAAACCTGGTACTTGCTGGCCACCCCCTATTGCGCCAGCTAAAGTAGAAAACTTCATTCCACAAGGGGTCATCCCGGCATGGTCACGGTCAACAATCATAATACCATTAGCCATAGGAAGAATAGCCGAGACACACTCAAAACAACCACAAGAAGTCATGGGATCTTGCATAATACTATAAGCATTCATAACTTCTAACTTTTGGTGAGAACCTTTATGAATGGCTTCATTAACTCCTTTCCACTGGCCTAAGATAGGATCGACTATCTCACCTTTAGAGATAGGTTGATTGGGACCATGAGGGTTAATTTCGTAGGCTGCTTTTCCATCTAACCAGTTATAAGCTCCGCAAAGTCCACTCCGTTCTGGAGTAACGATACAAATATGGTCAGGAGCAAAGGATTGACAAAGAGAACAAGTGTAAAAAGTATCTACGGCTTCATCGATAAGGCCTTTTAATCTTTCATCTCGATAATGATAAGTACTTATCGCTTTTTCATATTCTTTCTTTATGGCTTCTGGGTCAGTAATAATCTTTACCTGACCTTTATCCACAATACTACTATATTCCCTTAAGATCCGAGCTAAAAGAATCTTACCAAGGTGGTAAAGTTTAAAACCTTTTTCCTTGGCTGTCTTACTAATACGAATCCAATTGACATTACGTTGACCCATATGAAAGACCCCTTGGGCTTCATTTAAGAATGAATGAATCTGTCGTTCTAAGACAGGTTCAAAGTCAGCTTGCATCCGAGCTCCACCTACCTCAACGATAATGCCTAAAGGAAATTTACTCATCTCTGGTATTTCATCTAAGTCTTTACCAATGACTTCTATCTTTTCATTCTCAATCTCATCTACCTTCTTAGAAGTTACAAATTCAAAAGTTAATTCTTTGTTTCGAACCTGGTTAAACTCAAGGTAAGTATCTTCTTTGCGAATCCGTTCTCCTTCAAAAGCAGGAGCATAAGGAACGGGTATATCTACTTTGGTCTTTACTACCTTTAAGCCCCTTACTTCCAAAGCTCTATCGACCATCTGGTCAAAAGGTACATTTGAGACCACATGTTCATATAAACAAACTCCGGTAGGTAGAATTTCAGGAATATCAGAGTAGCTAATTACTGGAAAGCCATAGTTAATAGCTCCTGCAGCCGTGGCATACCATTCATCAGAAACCTCACCTAAAGCTAAGACAAAGGCAAAGATACGATGTTTATTATAGATAAGGTTTCTTCTAAAATCTCCTGGTGTCACTCCACCAAAAGCCATAGCTGCTCGGGAAGCAAACCCCAGAGCAAGAACGGCTCCATAAATATCTTGACTAAAAGATATTAATCTTGTCTCCCAACCTAACTGGACTCCTTCTTCGTGAAGTTGCGAAGCCATACTTTTTCCCTGGTTATTGGCACACATAAATACATAGAGGTCCTTTTCTTGAAGTTCTCGGACTAATTTTACGGCTGTTTTATTATCAGGACAAGCGCCTACGCAAGCAGCAAATCCTGGCGCGCTGCCATCAACAAATTCTATACCTCGTTCCCTCATAATCTTGTCATCAGCTGCTCCTAACCAGATATTATTTTCGGTAGGAGAGACAGTCATCGTGTAGGGTATGGGATCTTCTAAATACTTCAAAGCTTCAATAATCTCTTCGGCAAATAAGGTAGCCATACCTGCATCTAAGGTATGTCCTAAGTAAGGCAAATGAAAAGCAGGAGAAGGAACTTCAAAAAGTAAGCTTTTAGCCTTGTTTAAAACAAAAATCATATCAGCCAGCTTTTCTACTTTTACTCCTAACATCGCATAAATAACAGGAAGATAGTAAGCAGTATTGGGAAATTCAACCTTCTTATTATTTCCAAACTTCTCCAAAGCTTCATTTAGTCTTTGATCAGCTAAATTTACAATTTTATGAGCTCCTCGAATAGCAGCAGAAGCAATAATTTTAGACATCTTATGTTACCCCCTTCTTTAAAACTTTAACTCTCGGCGCATTTCCATATCATATAGGACTCGTTCTGGTTTTTTATCTATCCCTAAAGCTGCTCGTTTTTTGTCGATATGGTCAATTATTATGTGAGCCATCTTGATAGGATCAGGCTCAAAACTCCACTTACCACCAGTTATCTTTTCGTATTCATTAAATAAGTGGTTACTAAGAGCTTTTGACCCAGTAATAGGAAAAGTTACCCCAAAGACTACCAAAGCTCCAGAAGCTACAAAGTATTGACCAATAGCGATTGCTTTTTCGCTCATCCATTCTGGGGCAGCTCCAGCAATAGGTAGATCAGAATAATCGTCTCCTAACCCTCCTTCAGCTACTACAGCCGAACAAGCTTCTAAAATCCGTGAATTATCGACACAAGATCCCATATGGAGCACCGGAGGTATTCCTACGGTTTCACATACTTCTGCCAAACCTTTTCCAGCAAATTCTTTAGCTGCTTCTGGAACTAATAATCCTGCTTTAGCACAGGCTATAGCAGAACAACCAGTTTGAACTACCAAAACATCGTGAGCGATTAATTCTTTTACTAAAGTTAGATGAGAAAAATCGTGAGGAGTCTTTGGATTATTGCAACCCACCACTCCAACTACTCCCCTGATGCGACCATTAATAATATTATCATTTAAAGGCTTATAAGAACCCCGAAAGCTTCCTCCTAACATATAGTTAATGGATTCATGGGTAAAACCAGCAATTAACTCCATCTTTTCCTTAGGAATATTTACTTTTCCTCTTTTTGGAAAATTCTTAATAGCCCTTCGGATAATGTCTTTGGCTACATTTAAAGCACTATGAGGATGAAACTCAAAATGAATAGCACCCGACATCTTAGCTCTTTCATTAGTGGTAATAATTTCTGTATGAAAGCATTTAGCAATGCGAGGAAGAGATTGAAATACACATTGCACATCTACTACCATAGCTTCTACCGCCCCAGTAATTAAGGCTAATTCTTGTTGAAGAAAATTGCCAGCTATTGGAATACCATGGCGCATTAAGATTTCATTAGAGGTGCAACAAATACCAGAGATGTTTATGCCAGTAGCTCCGTTCTTACCAGCTAGATCTAAAAGCTCTGAATCTCGGGAAGCAAGGACGATCATTTCAGAAAGCAAGGGATCATGCCCATGAACGATAATATTTACTTGATCTTCTTTTAAGACACCTAAATTTACAGAAGCTCGTATGGGAATTGGAGTTTTAAACATGATATCTTGTAAGGCCGTGGCAATCATAGAACCACCATAGCCATCAGCTAAAGCACAACGGCTTCCCTGGCGGAGTAGATTTCGATAATCCTGGTCTACGCCAATAGAAGTACGGTGCATTAACTCAACTATTTCTCGGTCAATTCCTCGAGGAGTAACACCCATCTCCTTCCAGAGTTTTTGTCTTTTTTTAGGAACTCTATTTTTTATAAAGTTTAGTTCTCCTTCTTGTCTTCCAAAATCTTCTAATAACTTTTCACCTACTTCAAGAGCTAACTTATTTTTATCTTTATCTTGGGTGTCAATACCGATATCATTAGCTACTGATTTAAGTTTTTCTTCATCTTTAATTTCATATCCAGAAATTTCTCCTTTGGCCGCAGCGATGAAAGTTAAAACTACTTCCCGGGCATGGTCGCTATGAGCAGCAGAGCCTGCCGCTATCATTCGAGAAAAATTACGAGCTGCAATAGTTCCAACCGTTGCTCCACAAACACTTACTTTACCTCCGTGTTCCTGCTCTTCTTCTGTTTCTCCTTTAACATTAATTCGACAAGGACCCATAGCACAGTTTTTACAACAAGTACCGGTGCTGCCAAAAGGACAAATCTTCATCTCCTTTGAACGGTCAAAGACCGTTTCGATTCCCTCTCTTTTGGCTTTTTCCAAGATAGTTAAACTTGCTTGGCAAATAGAAACATTTTCTAACATTGAACCTCCTTCTTTTAATAATTTTTTTATAAAAGTTTATACTTTTCTATTTTTACTGCCGCTACTTTTAATTCTGAAATTTTTGATTTAGGATCAAGAGCATGATTAGTTAAGATATTAGCGGCGCTTTCAGCAAAATGAAAAGGCATAAAGACAACCTTTTCCAAAAGACCTTCTTTTATCTTGACCTTAGTAATTATCTCTCCTCTTCTTGAGCTTATCTTTACTCTATCATCTTCCTGTAAGTTTAAATCTTGACTAACTCTTAGACTTACCTCTATAAAACCCTCAGAGCATATCTCATTTAAGCCCTTAGACCTTCTACTCATAGAACCCGTATGGAAGTGGTAGTATATTCTGCCTGTAGTCAAGATAAAAGGATATTCATCATCTGGCCATTCATAGGGAGGAAGATATTCTACCGCATGAAATTTACCTTTTCCCCGAACAAAATTCTCTTTATGGAGATACTTAGTCCCTAAATCATTTAGACTCTTGCATGGCCATTGAAGACCAAAGTGATCAATTCTTTCATAAGTAATACCAACGTAAGCAGGAACTAATTGTCTTATCTCTTCAAATATCTCTTTAGCCTCTCGATAATCCATAGCATAGCCCATAGCTTTAGAAATTTGACTAATAATCTTTCCATCAAGCCAGCTACTACCTACTGGGTTAATAGCCTGACGAACTCTTTGGACTCTTCTTTCTGTATTAGTAAAAGTTCCTTCCTTTTCGGCAAAACTTACTCCCGGAAGAATCACATCAGCTAACCTTGCCGTCTCGGTAAGAAAGATATCTTGGACGACTAAAAATTCCAAAGAATTTAAAGCTCTTTCTACATAATTTATGTCTGGGTCTGAAATCATTGGATTTTCACCCATAATATACATTGCCTTCAAATTTTTTAAACTTGCTTCTTTGAGCATCTCCGGGATAGTTAAACCAACTTTATCACTTAAGGAAACCTGCCATGCTTTCTCGAACTTATCTTTTATCTTTTCGTCAGTAACTCTTTGATAGCCAGGATAAAAAGCAGGTAAGGCTCCTACATCACATGCTCCTTGAACATTATTTTGGCCTCTTAAAGGATTTACCCCGGTTGATTCTTTGCCCACATTTCCTGTGAGCATAGCTAAATTAGCTAAGGATAAAACATTGTCGGTGCCGGTAGTATGTTGAGTAATACCCATGGCATAGATAATCGTAGCTTTTTTAGACTGAGCGTAGATTTTAGCTGCTTTAGTAAGGTCTTCTCCATTTACGCCGGTAATCTCTTTGACATAATCTTTAGTGTATTTAGAAACTACTTCTTTAAGAAGATCAAAATCTTCACAGCGAGTCTCAATAAACTCTTGATCATAAAGATCTTCATCGATAATTATCTTTAATAGGCCATTAATTAAAGCAACATCGCTACCAGGTAGATGTTTTAAGTGAAGGTCAGCTATTTCTGCCAACTCAATTAGGCGGGGATCAATAACTATTAATTTAGCCTTGTTTCTTACCGCTTTCTTTATCTCCACCCCGATAATAGGATGATTTTCTGTAGGGTTAGAGCCAATAATTAAGATACAATCGGTGTCTTTAATTTCAGAAATAGAATTAGTCATCGCTCCACTTCCAAAAGAAGCTGCTAAGCCAACCACACTTGGAGCATGACATAAGCGGGCGCAATTGTCAACATTATTAGTACCAACCACTGCCCTGATAAACTTTTGAAAGAGATAATTTTCTTCATTGGTACATTTAGCAGAAGCCATTCCCGCCAAGCTATCGGAGCCATATTTCTCTATTATATCCTTAAATTTTAAGGATATAATAGAGATGGCTTCTTCCCAACTAACTTTTTTAAATTCACCGGTAGTCTTATCTTTTATCAGAGGAGAAGTTAAACGGTCGGGATGATTTACAAAATCAAGACCAAACTTACCTTTAACACACAAATTACCATTATTGACACTTTCATCTTCAAAAGAAGTAACTTTAATAATCTGGTTATCTTTAGTATTTAAGACCAAAGAACAACCACAACCGCAATAAGGACAAATAGTTACTGTCTTTTGGAATTCCCAACTTCGTCCTCTTCCCAAGGCCATCTTTTCCAAAAGAGCGCCGGTAGGACAAACAGAAACACAATTACCACAAAAAGCACAACTTGTATCTTTTAGAGATTTATCAAAATAAGTACCTATTTTAGTAGAAAAACCTCGATGAAGGTAATCAATAGCATTTTTTCCTTGTTCTTCGCAAGTAGCTACACAACGACCACAAAGGATACATTTGTTATAATCCCGCTCCATAAACGGGTTGGAGGTATCAATTAGATATTGAGTCTTTTCTCCTTTAAAGTTGGTCGTAGTTATCCCTAATTCATAGGCATATTTTTGGAGCTTACAGACACCATTCTTCTCGCAGGTAAGACAATCTGTTGGGTGATTAGATAAGAGCAGGTCTAAAATTAATCGTCGGGCATTAAGCACTCGTTCGGTTGCTGTCTTCACCTTCATTCCGGCGCTCACCGGATAAGAACAAGAAGCAACTAACGTCCTTGCCCCTTCTACCTCTACCACGCATAACCGACAGCTGCTTGTTGGTAAAAGGCTTTTATGATAACACAAATGGGGAATCTTAATCCCAACAGATTTAGCCGCTTGCAGGATAGTTGCGCTTTCCTCTACGGTAACTGTTTTTCCATCAATAGTTAATTCAATCATTAAATTGCTCCTTATTATTTCCTATGTCCGGTTTTCGTTAATAACTACTATAATTAGAATTGCTGGATCGCCCTTTCATCGGCATTTTCAAATCCCCCTCCTGTCCCCCTTTGGAAAAGGGGGAAGTAAAAAAGAATCTCCTTATTCAACTCACATCTTTCTTTTACAATTCCCCTCTTTAACAAAGAGGGGTTAGGGGAGATTTATATCGTTTTGACTCAATTAGAATAAAAAGAAATTTTCATAATGAGAATTGCTGAGATAAACATCCTCAAACGAGATATTATTTTCCTCAAGGAGATTAAGATATTTAATAATAGTTTTCCTGATCATTCCAGAATTTGTTTCTTGAGCCATAGTCGCAGCTCCTTTATTTTACTAATATTGGTTTCTGTATACTCCTTTGTACATTTCTGATAAAATTCGTGTTTATAATCTGGATATCGGACATTAATATTAAAAGTTGTTATCAGTACAAGGTCATCTTTTTGTTCTTCAGTCTGCGTAAATCTTTTTCTGCCTTATCAATCCAGTTGTTTATTAGATCTCTCTTTGTTTTCATATAAAACCTTACCCTTTTTAATCACATCCGTAATAAATGCTTCCTTTACTTCTTTCCAATCATCAATCTCTTTTTGTGTGTAGACAAGTATATCTTTGGGAATATCGGTAATTCCCCACAGATATCTTCTAACCTCCCTTGCTCTTTTATACCTTGGCAGCAGACTATTTTTTACAACCAATATATCCAGATCACTATCTTCTGTAGGATGTCCATCGGCATAAGAACCAAAGAGAATAATCTTTTCCGGCTTATAATTATCCCTTATTCTTCCTGTAATCTCCTCTATTTGCTCATGGGTAATCATCTGTTTTTACTTCCCCATTGAGGGCCATTGCCATACCCTTGACTAATAATCGTATAACCATATTCCTTTGCCCAGATGTGTCCAGCCTTTTCTAATTGACTATTCCCACAATTTAAGAAATCCGTAGCCATTTCCTCGTTTCCATATTTATTTAGGGCATCAATAAGGATAGGGATAAATTTTTGCTCACTCTTACTAATAAAGAATGAATGGGCGCCGGCTGCAAAAGCAAGGTCATCCTTTGCCTTTTTAAGCCAGAGACTTGCCGCTACCTTATTCTTTCCCATACAAGACAATTCCTTTTGATAAAATTGTTCGAATGAAAATACTGTTTATTACTTTTGCCGCTTCCCATTCCTCCGGGGTATAAACAAGGGGTTCAACTGGATATTTAATCCCAAACTCTCTTCTTATGTTCTGCATTACCTCTACTACCCTATCTACAAACCGTTTAGATGTCTTTTTTATGATTAGCAAATCTATATCTGAGTATCTTTTCTCTGTCTCACTTCCATAAGAACCAAATAAGATTATCCTCTCAGGTTTATATTCGGTAGTTATAAAGTCAACCAATCTCTTTAATCCGGATAAGCCCTTAAGTTTTGTATCCATAATTTTCTCATCCTTTTTGAATTGTTCCCCAAAAATTTAACCTCCACAATCCTTATATATGCCAAGAGAACTCCTTCAGTTTCTTTTCAACTGTTTTTATTCCATCAATTGCAAGTTCCCATTCCTGAGATTAGGGTTCATAATCTTTTTAAGTTTTATTTAAGCTTTAGTAATGGTAAGTAAGGTGATTCGGGACGCGGAGAGAGAGTTTTCTTATTGCAATCAACGATTAAGTCCAATTCCTCAAGGACAATTTGCCCCACCAAAGGTTCACTGCCTGGGGGACCAACAATGCAGTCTGTATCCATTGCCCTTTTCCCTATTTTTAAAGTCAACCCTCCAGCTATATCTCTTTCCTCCTTTTGTTCATTGGCATAGGTAACTATTACTTTTCTTGTTGATTCCAACCCTAGTTCTTCTACCATGTCCTGAGGTAACATAACCATTATTGCCCCTGTATCGACAAGGGCTTTACATTTCAGACTTCGAATCTCCTGTTCTTTGATAAACCCTCTTTTAAAGGTATATCTATCACCAAAATTTTCTAACTCAACCTCAACAATTACTTCACCCATAAAATTCACTCCTTTTTATGACATCTAATGCATCTTTTGGCTTCATTGACAGCCATCTCGCGGGTAAAGCCTAACTCCACCTCTTCAAACCCCTTCACCCTCTCCTCCTTTTCCAGGGTACGCATAATAGGCCTCTGTTTCTTTGCCTTTATTGGCGTTTTTTCCTTCCTCTCTTCAATCAACAATGGTCTTCTTGCTTCAATGACAACATCTTTACTTACTTGACCATCATTCAGGTATTTGTCAATGGCAACCCCTGCTTTACTTCCAGAGTCTATGGCCCCAATTACTGTCGCCGGGCCAGTAACAACATCACCACCAGCAAATACTTGTGGCAGGTTAGTTACCCTGGTCTGCTTATCTACCTTTATCATTCCTGAATTTGTTAGCTCTATCTTGTCTTTCAAGAAACCAGTGGCTACATCCCTGCCTGTGGCTAATATAACCATATCAACCTCTAATATAAGTTCTGAGCCTTTAATCGGCTCAATGATTCTTCTTCCTGTCTTATCAAAGAATTCTGTCAGCTGCATCCCGATACATTCAATAGCTACTACACGGCCATTTTCGCTCAGAATTTTCTTTGGTGTAATTAATGTTTTTATCTTTACCCCTTCATGCTCTGCGGCTTCAATTTCTTCAGGGTCAGCTGTTATCTCCTCCTTTGAATGGCTATAGAGTAAAATAACATCAGAGGCAGAAAATCTGATAGCTGTTCTGGCAGAATCAATCGCCCCATTACTTCCACCAATCACGGCTACCTTTTTTCCTATCTCAATCTGATTGCCGAGGTTGACATTACGAAGGAAATCCAGGGCGTGGATTACCCCCTTTGTCTCCTCTCCTTCAATCCCTATTTTTTTGCTCATACCAGATCCGGTACTCACAAAAACAGCATTGTACTCCTTAACTATGTCGTCAAACTTAATATCCTTACCAACCTCTATATTTGTTTTTATCTCTACTCCCAGGTCAAGGATATTATCTATCTCCAACTTAAGTATTTTCTTTGGCATCCGATAATTAGGGATTCCGACCGCCAGCATACCACCTGGTGTTTCTAATGCCTCAAATATAGTTATCTGGTATCCCTTTCGTGCCAGATAACAGGCACAAGCCAGTCCCGCAGGTCCTGCACCAATAATCGCTACCCTTTCTGCTCGCCGGAATTTGACATTAGGTTTAAGTCCTCTACTTTCTAACCTTACCTCAAGGTCAGCGACAAATCGTTTCAGTCCACGCAAAGCTACTGGTTCGTCAATTTCTGCCCGTTTGCATCTGGTTTCACAGGGACGATGGCAGACCCGACCACAAATAGAAGGAAATGGATTGCGTTCCTTGATTAACGTCAATGCCTCTTCAAATTTCTCCTGGGCAATCAAGGCAACATAACCGTGCACCTCAATATTTACCGGACAGGTATCTGAGCACGGTGCGGTATAAAGTTCATCACACACATGGGCATAACACTTTTTCTCTTTGATATGCTCTTCATACTCATCACGGAAATTTTCAAGGGTAGAAAGGACTGGATTAGGAGCTGTCTGGCCTAAACCACATAGGGATGTGTCTTTGATAATCTTGCTCATTCTTATCAAGATGCCTATATCCTCTTCCTTTCCTTTTCCTTGTGTAATTCTGGTCAGTATTTCCAGCATTCTTTTTGTGCCGATACGGCAGGTCGTGCATTTCCCACAGGATTCACTCTGGACGAATTCTAAGATGAAACCGGCACTTTCCACTATACAATCAGTTTCATCCATAATAATCATACCGCCGGAACCTATCATCGCGCCGGCGGCAATTAAGGTATCATAATCTATTTGCAAATCAAGGTGTTGATTTGTCAGGTAACCGCCGGAAGGACCCCCTAATTGCACCGCCTTAAACTTTCTGCCTTTGGGAATACCGCCGCCAATTCCGAAGATTACCTCTCGCAAGGTAGTTCCCATAGGCACCTCTACTAACCCGGTATTATTTATCTTGCCGGCTAAGACAAAAATTTTTGTCCCCTTAGACTTCTCAGTACCAATTTTAGCGTACTCTTCACCGCCATCTAAAATAATACTACGGATATTAGCGAAGGTTTCCACATTATTGATATTGCTTGGTTTACCAAAGAGTCCGGATTGAGCAGGAAAAGGCGGTCTTGGTTTTGGCATACCGCGTTTACCCTCAATAGAGGCAATTAAGGCGGTCTCTTCACCACAGACAAAAGCCCCTGCCCCTTCCTTAATCTTCAGATGAAAACTAAAATCCGTTCCAAGGATATTATCTCCTGACAAACCAAGCTCTTTTGCTTGTTGGATAGCTATTTTAATGTGCTTGACAGCCAAAGGGTATTCTGCTCTCACATAGACATATCCCTCTGATGTGCCAATGGCATAAGCGGCTATGAGCATACCCTCCATAACTAAATGAGGATTACCTTCAAGAAGACTGCGGTCCATAAAGACTCCCGGGTCGCCTTCATCGGCATTGCAGATAAGATATTTGGGATTCCCTATCGCCTTTCTGCAAAATTCCCATTTTAAGCCTGTAGGAAAACCGCCACCACCCCTACCACACAAACCCGATTTTTTAACATCCTCGATTACTTCCTCAGGGGTCATAGAACTAAGCACCTTACTCAAGGCAGAATAACCACCACGCTCAATATAATCCTCAATTTTAGCCGGGTCAATCCGTCCATTATCAGCCAGAACTATCCTTTTTTGCCTGGCATAAAAAGGCACTTCATGCTCATGGATAATCTTTTTGCCCAATACCGGGTCTTCGTAGAGAAGTCGCTCAATGATTTCACCGTTTAGAATAGTGCGAGAGATAATCTCATGGACATCTTCAATAGCCACCCTTTGATAGAATATTCCTTTAGGTAATATGACTACCACAGGTCCCTTCTCACAAAAACCGCGGCAGCCAGCCCGCTTTATTTTTACCTTATCGGTCAGATTATGTTTCTTAATCCCTTCAATAAAGGCATTTATTACTCCTTCTGCGCCAAAGGCAATACATCCTGTCCCAGCACAAATAGTGATGCAGAGTTTGTCAGGGTCTTTAGATTTATTGAGTGACTCTCGATATTGATTCAATTCTTCAACGGATTTTAATCTCATTCTTCTAACTCCTTCAATATTTTCTCTATTGAAATCTTTACATCAGGAACTCTTAATTTAATGGTTTCCCATAAAGTATCAGAATCAACTCCAAAATATTCGTGGATTAATTTATCCCTCATTCCAGCCATTCTTTTCCATGGAATTTCAGGGAATTTCTCTTTTATTTCCCCCGGTATATTTTTAACTGCCTCTCCTATAATTTCAAAGCATCGGATTACTGCATAAACCGTTTTTTCATCATTAATAAATTCATCAAGGGAAAGACCTTTGGTAAATCTTTCTATTTTCTCTATTTCATTTATTATATCGTTAATATAATCCACATATGTTCTTTTCTTCTTAGACATAGACCACTTCCTCTAATATGTGCCTACCTATTCTAGGTTTAAGTACCTTTTTCATCACAAGATCAACCTTTACACCTATTAGGTCTGACAAATATTCTTCTAATTCAAGAAAAAGGAAGAAATCTATAGAACCTCCAAATTCTACAAGCACATCAAGGTCGCTTTTTTGTTTTTCTTCTCCTCTTACATAAGAACCGAAAATACCAATCTCTTTTACGCTATATTTTTCCTTGATATCTTTTTTATGGTTCACCAATATTTCTTTAATTCTTTCAATGGAAATCTTATTCCTCATAGTTTTATCGTTCATTCTTTACCTCTTGTAGAATCTGTGGTTACTACAAACATAGGAGGCAGTGCCTTGAATTAAATTTGCCATGGCAATCTTTCCCTCTACGATGGGTGATTTTACCCATCTACCCTTCTTAATATTGCCTTAAGATAGTAGCAATCTTTTTAGGTGTCATCTTACCAAAGTAATCCTTGTTAATCATTATTACCGGGGATAAGGCACAAGCACCAAGACAGGCAACGGTTTCAAAGGTAAATTTAAGGTCAGAAGATGTCTTGCCTTCTTTAAGATTGAGGCTATTTTCAATAGTTGAAATTATCTTTTTTGCCCCCTGGACATGGCAGGCCGTTCCCCGGCAGGCTTTGACGATATATTTGCCGTGCGGGGTCAAAAAGAACTGGGAATAAAAGGTGACGACACCATAAACCTTGGAAGGTGGAATCTTTAAGCCAAGGGCAATAAGGCTTAATACTTCTTCTGATAAATACCCCATTACCTCCTGAGCTTCTTGAAGAACAGGAATTAAAGAACCTTTTTCCTTGGATCTTTCTATGATATTTAAAATCTTTTGTCTTTCTTCTGCTTTCATCTATCTCTCTTGAATTAGGAGTACAAAGAAGCTAATGTATGGATAATATCTGAGGTAGATAATATTCCACAAGGATAGTGTTTTATTTCGTTAGTCTCTTGATAAAGAATATCTTGTTTTACTATTAAACGGTGAATATTCTTTTCCTTCATGAGACGACAAGCAACATCTAAACCTTCTTCTTTATCAATAGTGATCACGGGGGCGCTCATCACTTCTTTTACTTTGATCAGGCTTAAATCTTGATCATAAATCCTGATGATATCAACTTCAGATAAGACGGCTCTTAGTTCGCCATCTTTTGAAGTTACCACCAAAGCACTGACATAAGAATCAGCTAAGATTTCTACGGCATCTTTAACTAAAGATTCTTCAGGAATGGAGATTACTCCTCTGGTCATTACTTCCTTAACTTTAATATCATTAATCATGGTTGCTCCTTTAAAGAAAAATTTAATCTTTAAATGTGATTTCTCCTCATTTTCTTAAAGTAAAAAGTCTTTCCTTCTTTAAACTCTAATGGTTACAGTCATTATTTTTTTAGTAATTTCAGGATATTTATAAATAAAGAGCAGTTCAGAATCAGTCAGAGGTTTTTGAGTATGAACATTAGCATAACGAACTAACTCTAAAATTTTATGAGCTTCTTTTTCGTCTTTAAACTCAATCTCTAACTTTTCATAAACATTACGAAATCCTTTTATACCACTATACTCTCCTACCGTAATATTTCTGCCGGTCTCAATAATCTCTGGAGCTCCTCTGCCCAGCTCTTCAAAATCATATAATTCATAATTACGACGGTTTTTTAAAGCTCCATCAGCATGAATTCCTGATTCATGAGCAAAAGCATTTGACCCTACTGCTGGTTGATTAGGAGGAATAATTACTCCAAAGGCTAAGGAAGCATATTGGGCTACCTTCCAAGCACAACTCAATTTTACTCTTTCATCTAAAATATACTTGTTTTCAAATCCACTTGATTTTTTAAGAGCTAAGATGATAGAGACTAAATCAGCATTTCCAGCTCGCTCTCCCATACCATTAACACAAGTATTGATATAAGCATCTACGCCTCCATCAATAGCTCCTTTTGCTCCTGCGATAGAGCAAGCCACCGCCATACCTAAGTCATTATGATAATGTAACTCTATCGGTATTTGAATAGCTAAGGCTAAAGCTTTTATCCTTTCATAGGTAGTAAAAGGATCATCGTAGCCTAAAGTATCGCAGTATCTAAATTTACTAGCCCCACTCTCTTTAGCCGCTTGTGAAAATTCCACCAGATAATCTAAGTCGGTCCGAGAAGCATCCTCAGCATTAATGCCTATCGTTTCTATTCCTCCCTCTTTAGCTCTCTTCAATGCCTCAGTCATCATCTTGATAAGATTAGGTTTGTTAGGATCGTCAGACGGTCTTCTTACTACTCTATCCCCAAATTTACCCTGGGTCATTTGAGTGGAAGTTGAGATAGAAAGATTTAGATGTTTTATCTTGGTGTAGCTTAAAGCCTTATCTACATCTTCCGTAATAGCTCGACACCAGCCACTAAGAATTATGGGCTTCAGGATTCCCATTTCAACTAACTCTAAGTTAGCATTAATATAGTCTTGCTCGTGAGAAGTAGCCGGAAAACCCATTTCTGACTGATGGATACCCATCTCATTTAAGTAAAGATTAACTAATGTCTTTTCTAACTTGGCTAATCCCAAGCGGGCAGTTTGAACCCCATCTCGATTAGTAACATCAATCAGGTAAATCTTATTTTTTGGTTTGATAGACATAAAAACTCCTTTTTTTTAAAAATAATTAAATTTTAGCTAAAGTAATAGCTTGCGAAGCTTGATATTTGCCTTTCTTATCAAGATAAGACCTTTGGCAGACTTCGTCTCATTTCCTCCTTTAAAGCCATCTTCTTAATCCAAGCATCGGATTTTATGCTCATCTTTCTCACTCCTCGGTAAAGTTATCCACACTTAGAATATCCACACTGACGACAAACTATACAACCACTCTCTGTTTCAATTACCCCACCACAATCAGGACAAGTTAAACCTATCGAGATTTCTTCAAAAGATGATTTACCTTGATAAAATTCTAAAGTAATCATCTTTTTCTGGTTTTCAAGGAAATGCAAGATTGCTTTTCCAATGGCATCTGGACAAGATAAGGCGCTTATCTTATCACCATTCTTTTCATTAGCTCTTCTTTGGATAGTAGAAAGACATCGAATCCCTTTTAATTGATCGACTAAAGAGTTAACATCGATTCCTGAACGTAAGGCTAAGGAAATCAATCTTCCTGTAGCTTCAGACTGAGAAGGGCACCCCCCGTAACGACCGGTGCTGGTAAATATTTCACAAATACCTCCTTGGTCCCCATTAACCGTTACATATAAATTTCCACAGCCGGTCTTGGCTTTCTCAGTAATGCCCATAGTAATATTAGGCCTGGTTCGAGGTTGCAAGTATTGAGAAAGAGTTTCGGCAACTGCTCCTTTTTCTCCTTTATGGAAAACTTGGAATTTTCTACTCCCATCACGATAAATAGTTACCCCTTTGCAGTTTAATTGATAAGCTAAAAAGTAAACTTTAGCTACATCTTCTTCGCTGGCTTGATGAGGAAAGTTAACTGTCTTCGAGACAGCGTTATCAGTGTATTTCTGAAAGGCAGCTTGCATCCTTATATGCCATTCTGGAGAAATATCATGGGCGGTAACAAAGATTTCTTGAAGATGTTTTGGAATCTTAGAATGGCCTTGAATGGTCCCCTTTTGAGCAACCTCCTTCATAAGTTCAAGGCTATAAAAATTATCTCTTTTAACTACCTCTTCAAAGAGATAATTAGTCTCCACTAATTCGGTATTATCCATAACATTTCTCAAGTAAGAGAGAGCAAAGATAGGTTCAATAGCACTCGAGCAATTAGCAATAATACTAATCGTTCCCGTAGGAGCAATAGTAGTTACTAAAGCATTTCTGAGCTTTAAACCTTCTCCACTATAAACACTATCTTTAAAATTAGGAAAAGTTCCTCTCTTTTCAGCTAATCGACAAGAAACTTCTTTAGCCTTTTCGGTAATAAACTTCATAATTTCTTCAGCTAAAAGTAAAGCTTTTTCACTACAATAAGGTATCTCTAACATAATGAGAAGATCCGCAAATCCCATTATTCCTAAACCTATCTTTCTATTTCCTAAAGTCATTTCTTTTATCTTCTCTAAGGGATATTCATTCATATCGATAACATTATCAAGAAAATGAACCGCCGTCTCTATTATTTGCCTTAATCTTTCCCAGTTAATTTTCTTATCCATAACGATATGGGAGAGATTAATTGAGCCTAAATTGCAACTTTCATAAGGTAAAAGAGGTTGCTCGCCACAAGGATTAGTGCTTTCAATGGTACCTAAATTAGGAGTAGGATTGTCTTTATTTAAACGATCTAAGAAAATAATGCCAGGTTCTCCATTCTTCCAAGCCATCTTGACGATTAAATTAAAGACCTTCAGGGCATTTAATGATTTTACCTTTTCCTTAGTCCGAGGATTAATTAAGTCATATTTTTCATTCTTAACTACTGCTTCCATAAACTTTTCAGTAATTCCAATAGAGATATTAAAATTGGTTAAGATATCGTGATTATTTTTAGCTACGATAATGTCTATCACATCAGGATGATCAACATTGATAATTCCCATATTAGCCCCTCTCCGAGTGCCACCTTGCTTTACTGCTTCCGTAGCAGCATCAAAGACAGCCATAAAAGATAGAGGCCCACTTGAGACACCTTTAGTTGTTTGAACGGCATCATTTTTAGGTCGAAGGCGAGAAAAAGAAAAGCCTGTTCCGCCGCCAGATTTATGAATTAAAGCAGTACTCTTTACGGCATCAAAGATACTTTCCATAGAATCATCAATAGGAAGAACAAAGCAAGCTGATAATTGTTGAAGATTTCCTCCGGCATTCATTAGAGTGGGTGAATTAGGAATAAAGTCTAAATTACTCATCATTTGATAAAAAGATTCTTCGGTCTCTTTTATCTCTGCCTTCTTATCGTATAGTAAGTCAGCTAAAGCAATATTTTGAGCTACTCTTCTAAACATCATCTCAGGAGTCTCAACTACTTTCCCTTGTTTATCCTTCTTTAGATATCTTCTCTCCAAGACTTTTAGAGCATTAGGAGACAGTTTAAGAGAAGATTTGGAAATACTATCTTCTTTTTGGAGATGATTATCTTTCTTGGGGGAATTTAGCTTGGTGTTAGTTAAAGTAGCCACATTTTTTTCCTTAAGATTATAAGTTTATAGATGTCAGTATTGTATACCATTGCCACAAAAAGATGTCAAGAAATAAAAGCCAGCAATTCTAATTATGAAAACTTACAAGACAGATTAACCTAATTTCTACGATTTTCATAGAAACATTAATGAATTTTCCCAAAGTTTGAATTAAAAAGAAACTTAATTTGATTCTAGTTCA
>Ga0180009_10002400_pt1 | contig 22043 bp, 22 predicted proteins | sample OS_PC_MetaG_FD_123537 | JGI IMG/M metagenome (GOLD analysis project Ga0180009, IMG submission 123537) | Groundwater microbial communities from the Aspo Hard Rock Laboratory (HRL) deep subsurface site, Sweden - OS_PC_MetaG | ecosystem: Environmental > Aquatic > Deep subsurface > Groundwater...
GACTTCACCGCTGAAGAGCAGGAATTCTACCAGTCCAAAGGCTACACCAACGAGCCAAAGCGCTGCCCCTCATGTCGCCAGGCGAGAAAGTCTGAGCGGGGCGGTGGCGGCAGTTACGGTGGTTCCAGTAGCTACGGCTCCCCGCGACAGATGTTCCCAGCGACTTGTGCCTCATGCGGCAAACAGACCGAGGTACCCTTCGAGCCGCGCGGTGACAAACCGGTATACTGCAGCGACTGCTACCGTAAAGTAAAACCGGCTAGATAACACCGATTTGAGCTGCAAAGACACACAGGCCGGGAATACCCGGTCTGTGTGCTTATTGTGGGGTTCCCTGCCTGTACAAATGCGCTCATTTCCCCAATGTATTCCACCCTGTAGTTTAGAAGTGTTTCAGACTTTCCAAGTACTTTGATGTCACGAAAAGCCAGATCGGTCAATCTACCATGCGTGTAATCCATGTTACACGCAGATCATCCCATACGGATACATTGAACATTACAGACAATCGTGCAATCCCCGGTTCCTGCGCTTTTTTGAAATAAGACTTGAACGAAGTATCCCGGCGGCTTAGAATGACATTGGTGCCCGCCTCGCTTAGCTTTCGATGCCTTGATGAAGTGAATAAAAAGGAGTATGTCAAATGCGACTAAAAGACAAAGTGGCCATCATAACTGGTGGCGCAAGTGGTATAGGGCGGGAAACCTGCAGACTCTTCGCTAGGGAAGGAGCAAAAATCATGGTTGCCGACCTACTAATTGAAGAGGCCAACAAAGTGGCCGATGAGCTCAAAGCCCAAGGGCATCAAGCGATAGCCATGAAGGTAGATGTAACCCGTCTTGGCGAAGCTAACCGGCTAGCTAAATTTACCCTGGATAAGTTTGCCCAAATAGATATACTGGCCAATATCGCCGGGGGGTCAGCCGGACCGGTTATTAAGACAAAGCACAGCCTCTTCGCTGAGTCAACCAAAGAGCGCTGGGACGATATGATTAATCTCAATCTCTACGGGACATTCAATTGCACTCGGGCAGTAATCAACCACATGATAGAAAGACGCAACGGTAAGATTATAAATTTCGCCTCTACTGCCGGGATGATTGGTATGCAAAAGGCAGCTGAATATTCGGCGGCCAAGGGCGGTATCATCGCCTTTACCAAGGCGCTGGCCAAAGAGGTAGGACGCTATGGTATAAATGTTAACTGTATTTCCCCGGGCGTCATTGGTAGCCCCCGTGTTCAACAAATGCCTAAAGAAATGGTTCAGCTATGGCAAGAAGGAATCCCCATTGGCAGGTTGGGTAAACCTGAGGAAGTAGCTAGTGTGGTATTATTTTTAGCTTCAGATGAAGCCAGCTATATAACTGGTGAGAACATTACAGTAGCCGGGGGTCTACCTCTGGGGCCAAAAGGGTATTAGTGTATATGTTTGAGCGGGGCCATGATAAAGAGCTTTCTCAAAATGCTGAAAAATATGAGGAGGTGTATCTATGTGGATTAGAGACATATGATGACGTGATAGCCACGCTTCGCTAGAAGAGCAGCTTTTCTGTTCTCTACTTTGTTGAGTTATTCTACTATAAGATAACCAGGAGGTGATTTTAGATGCCATGGCCGATTGAGTATTTTCATTATATTCCAGCACCATCAAGCATAATTGAGATGATGCCCGGGGCATTGAAGGCAATGACGCAATGTGCCGCGGTAAAACCCGGCGAAAATGTTGTTATCGCCTGTGATACGAATAAATTGCGACTTGCTGAGGTGTTGGCAGCAGCAGCTTATGCTGTCGCCGGGAAACCAGTCATTGTCATGTTCCCACCTACTGGTGCTCACGGCGCTCAAGTGCCCAAACCGGTCGTTGCTGCTTGTGCCCAATCGGATGTGTTCTTTTTACCTACCAGCTGGTCAATGACCCACACTGACGCACGAGTTGAAGCGATTAAAAACGGGGCGAGAGGATCCACCATGTGTGAAGTAACCGAAGACTGCTTGTGTACTGGGGGCATCCTGGCCAATTATGAAGAAAATGATAGGATCGCTCGTAAACTAGGTGCCATACTTTCAAAAACGAAGACGATCCGAATTACTTCGCCGGCAGGCACCGATATCTCTGGGCATGTTACTGACCGTCCAGTTCAGTATGAAACGGGACTATTTCGCGAGCGTGGGCAGTTTGCCGCTTTGCCTAACAGCGAGCTCAACATTTCTCCAATCGAGGGCTCAACCGGGGGAGTAATCGTGGGTGATGTAAGGCTCATGGGCTACGGTGTCATTCGGGATGAGCCGATTACTATTCGAGTTAGCGAAGGCAGGGTTGTTGATGTGACCGGCGGTAAGCCAGCAGAGTATCTTCGGCATACGTTGGCCTCGTTCAAAGACCCCACCGTATATAATCTGGCTGAATTTGCCGTGGGGCTCAACCCCTTCAGCCGTGCCTATGCCACCAATTTGGAGGATTTGGGGAAGCTTGGTTTTGCTCATCATGGGATAGGCAGCAACTATGCTATCGGGGGCAAGGTGTTAGCACCTTGCCATATTGACGTTATATATAAAGATGCCACTGTCGAGTTCGACGGCAGGGTTGTGCTTGACAAGGGTGAAGTTCTGGTTTAGTTAAAGGTGAGTTGTTAATAGGTGGGAACCCCTTGTTTTCGCTTATAAACTTATAAAGATTTTGCCCGGTAAATCAGCAAGGGCAAGGAGGTAAAGATGATGCCGCCAAAAAGGGTGAGTTTTATTGGTCTGGGGGAGATGGGAGCCTTTATGGCTAAGAAACTGGTAAAGAAGGGGTTTGAGCTTACCGTTTATGATGTGGCGGAAAAACCGGTAAAGGAGCTACAGGCCTTGGGCGCTAAAAGTGCCGCTACCTGTAAGGAAGCAGCCGAAACGAGCGATGTAACCATCATCATGGTTCGTGATGACCCTCAAATTGACCAAGTTGTCTACGGAGAAAATGGCGTTTGGGAGGGGGTGAAAGCGGGGTCAATTATTATCATTAGTAGCACCGTGGATCCTCTTCACTGTCAGCGGATAGCCAGCAAAGGAGAGGAGAAGGGGGTAAAGGTTCTAGACGCCCCGGTTAGCGGTGGTTGGATTGGCGCCGAGGCCGGAACTTTGACCTTTATGATCGGTGGGGATAAGGGGGCTTTCGAGGAATGCCGCCCTGTCTTTGAAGCCATGGGAAAGAACCTGTTTTACCTTGGCGGTAGCGGAATGGGGGAGGTAAGTAAGCTGGTAAACAACTTCATAATGGCCATCAATCTAGCTACCTTGTCGGAAGGGCTGGGCTTGGCACGTAAGGCTGGCCTTGACTCCGAGACGTTCATCAACGTAGTTAAGGTGAGTTCAGGCACGAGTTGGTATGCCCAGAATTGGGAGCTAGCCAAAGAGCATGTTAGTGACTATTGTCAAGGCAGGAAGGGAGCACTCTGGTTTGCCTATTCTAAGGATATGGGATTGGCTTTGAAACTGGCCGAAGATGTGGGACAGCTTGTTCCCCTCGGCGGACTTTTCTCTCAACTAGACCCATTCCGGTTCTTCCCCGGTGTTGAGCAGTCGTTTTATGACTATGGCCCTTCTTGAACTGCGCATGGTTAGGTGAGGAACACTCCAGCATGAAGAGAAGGGCCATCTCTTTCTAGACTGAGCTGCCAGCACACCACCATGGAGTTGCTCATCCCGCGGTCAAAGCCGATACGAAGCGATGGTATCATTTTTGAAGAATTCCTCTTCAATTTTGATTTCATCTTCTCTACTGTCTGGTAGGAGGGCGGAAAGTTTCGTGAGCAAAATGCTAACTTACGTCTGACATTCCCTAGAAGGCTGCCAGAGCAATTTCCCCATAGCTGCAACACCTTCTTCGTAAGAGGACATCAATCGTGCTTGCTAAATGCTGCAAGTGGCACCCTAGCTATTGGAGAATACGCTGGTCGCTCAAGTCTTTTCCACCAATAGTCCTGAGCACCTTGGCGCCACGATATTCCTTTATCTCCAGGTCATAAAAGGCATTAACTATATGAAACATAGTAGGCAAGTCTTCCCAGGTGGCTTTGTGAAACTGCACTATCCCCTCACCTTGCCACACCTCTTTGACAACCTGGTTCGGGTTAGCCGAAGGTGTAAGCGTCACATATGCTATATCAGGTTTGCCCCAGTCGCCGGTCTTGGGCAGGTACTTATAGTGAAGGATACCATCACCACCTTGTTTACTTATTTGTGCTGTGGTCTCTTCTGTGGGCAGCTGCCTCAAATTCCATATCTTTAAGTCCATAAACTTAAAACCCATCCAGCCGGCTGTACAGTGCGTTAGTCCCTGGTAAATCCTAGGTTCCGGAATCTCGCAATAGATTTTAGAGAAGCCAAGTTCCTCGCGTCCGGTCAAAATAGGATCGGTAAGATTTTCCCAGAGCACGACCAGGAAACTGCCTACCCCATGGTCTTTCTTGCCATTGAAGACGACTGGAAAGCTAACGCCTAATGTATTGTATCCGCGACCGGCCAGCCACTCTATTTCGGTGATATAGGTAATTTCCACAGTTACCACCGGCTCCGCTACCAGTTCAAAGCCCTTGGGCAATAGAGGTATAAGCTGTTCCCGATTGGTCAGAAAACTGACCGATCTCGCAGTTACCTTTGGTGAGTCCACGTTAGCAAATTTGCGGCCTGCCTCACCCTGTCTCGGTCCCAAGCTGGGACCAAAGTGGGTGGGCATCCGGTACATCCTCCCGGGCTGAAATTGGTAGGGCATTACAGTTTCCCCCTATACAGTTTCATTTATTCTTCAATTTGTTCATCCAAGACCTTAGCCCGCATGTCAATCAGTACCATTTAATTACTGGGTCTCAGTTTCACTTGTCCTCTCTCCCGATAGACTTTTGAGCTTTGCTACAAAGTCCTCGCGGGGTGGCGAAAAAATGTCGATGGCCTGGCAACCTTTGTCCGAAATATAGCCACCATGCTCCATGTTTGGGGGCAGGATGATAACGTCGCCCTTTGTAAGACGGTATATCTTTCCCTCAACTATTTCATCTATTTCACCATCGACAACTATCATGACCTGTTCTGACTCGTGGCGGTGAACGGCGAAGTAGGAATTAGGGTTCATGGTGAGAAAGCTAACAGTGATGTTTTCCGCAGACACGATGTGGCTGTTTGAACCGGGAGTAAGCTCTACCAGAGGAACATCGAGGTAGCGGACAACTCGTTTGTTAAATTCCTCCTGGCTGGCATAAGGCTCTTTTCTTTCCATTAGATTAACCTCCTTAACTTTCTACAATTTGGTGCCTTAATTCTGCAATCAGCTTGGATAAGTCTATTGACTGTGGGCAAAACTCGGTGCAGCGCCCGCATCTAAGACAAGTATAGGCAATAGGCGCCGCCTCACTAAAGCCGCCACTCATATAGGCGACCAAAATAGCCCCCACACCACCAAAGTAGCCACGACCACCATAGTATCCGGCGGCTAGCTGGAAAATCGGGCATTCAAGGAGACAGCCACCACACTTTAGACAATAAAGCGCTTCCTTGAGAACGGGGGCTTGAGCCAGTGCGCTCCGCCCATTGTCTAAAAAGACAACGTGGAGTTGCAAGGGACCGCTGGCACCCTGAACCATGGTATACTCGATGTCTCCCGTGGCACTGGGACCGCTAACCGAGCTAATATACAAAGGCATAACAAACCCTCCATACCGCCAGGCTACCTCCGCTACTTTGAAGGCATCGTGAAGGGTTGGCACGACCTTATCAATACCGACCAGAACGATGTGAACCGGCGCCACACTGGTTAACAAGCGAATATTACACTCGCTTTCAAGTAAGATAACCGAGCCAGTATCGGCCGCGAGAACATTACAACCACTTATACCAACGTCAGCTTCAAAATATTTACTCCTGAGAAACTCCCTTATCGCCCTAACTTCTACCTCTGCATCAGGGGATATCTCTCTGCCTAACAAATTGGTCAAGAGTTCAGCTACCTGCTCCCGGTGTACATGAAGACAGGGACTTAAATAATGCATCGGCTTTTCTTCACGAAGCTGCTGTATTAACTCCCCTGCATCTGTTTCCCAAAACTCATTGCCTAAACTCTGAAGATGCTGCCTTAGCCCTATTTCTTCCCCGGTCAGGGTTTTCCCTGATAGAACCAGCTTCCCGGAACCAACTATTTCACCAATGATTTCCAAAGCGTCACCGGCTGACTCAGCGTGATATATCTGCGCACCATTCTCCTTCAGAGATACAGTGGCTTTCTGAACCAGTTCATCCAAACGTCCGATGCAGTCTTCTTTGAGCTGTCTTACCTCCTCGGCCAGCTTAACCGTGTGCGGAAACTTCTCCAGTGCCCGTGTTTTTCTCTCACGGTAGGCATTTACCGACCTTGAAATGCCCATGGCATAATTATGGTCATGGGCGATACGTAAAAGCACATCATAATATTGCTCAAATATCTGCTTACCTTCAGGCATGGCTTGCCTCCAGGGCTTGGTAGACAATCTCGATAAGGTCAACAATTTTTATTCTTTTGCCGGCCAAATCCGCGCTTTTACTCAGGTTTGAGTAGCAGAAGGGGCACAATGTAACTACAGCTTCAGCTCCGGTTGCGGATAGTTCTTCAATCCGTTTGGCAGCAATAAGCTCCGAGAGTTCCGGGAATATAACCTCACCGGGTGCCCCACAGCAGTTGGTTAACTCCCGATTTGTCGCTACTTCCTTTAATTCTAAATTTGTAATAATGCTGAGAACCTCCCGGGGTTCTTCAGTCACTTGAAGCGACCTTGCCAGATGGCAGGGATCATGCAATGTCACATTCAGCGGCTCTGCCAAAGATAGCTTAGTGTCAAGCTTCTTTAAAGCAACGGCCACGATGCTTACGTAAGGAATAACTTCAAAGTGGAAGTTGCTGATAAATTTTGGGTACACCTGATGAAAGATTTCGGCAGAATGAGGAGTGAGAGCGATTATTCTCTTGGCTCCCGCTTCTTTGAACTGGTTTACCACCCGCTTCGCCTGTCGCTCAAATTCTTCAAAAAGGCCGTATTCATATAGTAGCGCCCCGCTATACAGTTCGCTGTCAAGATAGGCGAAATCTATGCCCAGCTTCCTCAAAGTTATTGCCGCCATTCTCAAGAGTTGGTTGTAATGCTCTGTCTCTCGGCCGGCTACTTTTTTATAAATCTCCGTTAAACCCATCCCGAGCTTGCCACCAACTGTCTGAAACCTGCTATAGGCGCGGAATAGAGTATCCTCAAACTTCGCCTTTTTCAAAACCTCAGCTAAAGACCTGAGATAGGCTGTCATCTGATATTCACAACCAGTATGGAGGATAGTACTACCTTTGTGGGAAAGTTGAAGACCATTAGCCCAAGAGGCGCAGTCGGCTTTTTTTAAGCCAAGAGGGTTCCCCCATTGAGCCGTATTGTTACTGATAACACGTAAAACGGGCGGAATATAAGGTCTTGTGTTTTTGATAACAACCATACCTCTTGACCTTTCCTCCTCTAATGGGGAGCTTCTTGACATCGATACCAAGTGAACTATGACTCCCAGATTATTTCGCTTGCAAAATGTTATTACTCTGAGGCGAAACTTCAGATAACCCCAATCTGCTCTGGCAGGTCGCGCCTTTCACCAATAAGATTAGTAATTATTCCTAAATAAAATGTTAATAAATAGCGATGGTATACGTCTCTTTCCATACTCTTATTTTCTGGCCTTTCAATATCTTTTAGCAGGGAAAATTCGTGAAAGACCAATCAATAGAAGCGGGTATTTCGCTACTTATCTCGATATCTCGATGTGGCCCAAATCGATAGCTGACCAGAAATCTATATAGCTAAGCGGAAACAAAGCTTCTCTTCAAGCGAGGTCATACTCATCCGCCCTAATTAAACCTTGACCTGAAGTTAGTCCTCCCGTGCTGAATTCTAACCATACACAATGCCTGGTAGCCACAGAATTATCTGAGGGAATATGATAACTAAAGCCAGACCAATTAGCTGAAGCGCAACGAAGGGGATAACGCCCTTAAATATTTCAGTGAGCTGAACTTCAGGCGGAGCAACTCCTTTGAGATAATATATGGAAACGGCAAAAGGCGGCGTCAGGAAGGAAGTCTGTAAATTAACCGCAAAAACCAGGGCAAACCAGAGAGGATCGAAGCCAAGGGTGGGTATTATCGGAGCCAGAATGGGGATAAAGATTAAGAGTATGGCAATCCAGTCAATGAGAAAACCCATAAGGAAGATGATGAACATGATTACGGCAAGGACACCATAAGGACCAAAGGGCAGCCCCAGCAGTAATCGTGTAATCACATCGCCACCGCCAAGGGCCAGAAAGACGCCACAGAAAATACTGGCTCCCACGGCTATTATCAGCACCATGCTCGAAATTTTGATAGTTGCGTAAACAGATTCCTTCAGACCTTGCAAGCTAAATCTCCGGTAAACGATAGCGAGGAGCGCACCACAGGTAGCGCCGACTGCTGCAGCTTCAACTGGAGCCGCCAGCCCCATGATGATTGACCCCAGAACGGCCACAATAATGAGGAAAAACGGCACCATATCGATGACCACAGAAAAAATCAGCTTAAGTATTGGCATTGCCCTTTCCTCGGACGGCAAACTCGGACCAGCCTTCGGTTGAATATAGCATCTGATGATAATATAAGTTAAGTACAGGCCTGATAGCACCAAGCCGGGCATTATACCGGCGGTAAACAGCCTGGCTACCGATAGACCAGCTAAAGGTCCGTATAAAATGAGCATTATGCTCGGTGGGATAAGGATACCCAGAGTCCCGCCAGCCAAGATGCTGCCCGTGGCTAATGGTACGTCATAGCCACGCTTCATCATGGCCGGGAGAGCCAGCATACCCATAACTGTAACCGGGGCACCAACTATCCCGGTGCCGGCGGCAAACAGGGTGCACAGAAAAACGGTGGCCAGGGCTATTGACCCTCTTAGCGGCCCAAAAGCCACCTGTAAGATACCGAAAGCCCTTTCGGCAATACCGGCCCGTTCCATGACACATCCCATAAAGACAAACAGCGGGACGGCGGGTAAGGCATCATTCAGCATTACCCAGATAGTACGGGAGACCATCTGGCTAAAAACCACTTGCCCCCAGCCGATGAAGCCAAATATCAGCGCAATACCAGCAAGGACAAAAGCAACGTGAAACCCGGAAAAGATGCCAATCATAACGGCGACAAACATCAACAGGGCAAGAGTTTCAGACTCCATACTCTTTCCCCCTTATAGCCAGGCCCAGGCTGCGAATGAATTCAGCAATGCCCTGAAGCGTTAATAAAATAAGCGCCACCGGCAATACCGTCTTCAGGGGATAAATCGGCGGACTCCAGGCACCAGCCGTACTTGTCTCATGCAGCGACCAGGAGAAGGCGACATAAGGTATCCCTTTGTAAAGTAACACTGCCATCACCGGGAAAAAGAGCACCAGGAACAGAAAAGCATCAAGGCCCCCCTGCCAGCGCGGTGGCAGGAACCGGTAAAAGACGTCTATCCTGACGTATCCCCTGGCGTAAAGCAGGTAAGCAGCTCCCATCATGAAGTGGGCCCCGTAAATCATGTAGGTTAGGTCGTAAGCCCAGATGGTCGGGGCATTAAAGACATATCTGGCTATCACCTCGTACATTAATCCCACGACCAGAAAGACAATGAGCCAGGCAAAAAGCTTACCCACCGTCTCACTCGTCTTATCAATAAATTTTAAGAAAAGGCGCAACTTTGCCTCCTTATCCTTTCTGCAAATTTAACCTGCTAAAAAGCTGGAACAATGCATTTAGCTACCACTTATAGTAGGCTAGTAGGGTCATTCTTGCAAACCCTACTAGCCTATCATTTGCCAGCGTTTTAAGCCGGTTACTTCCAGTAATGGTCAGCAGTGAACGAGTAGTCCTTAAAGAAAATTCCCCTGTAGGGAACAATCTTCGAGGCCCAATCACGCTGCGACTCAAAAATCTTGGCAAAGCGGGGGTTCTTGGCGGCTTCTCGTGCAGCTACCACGTCCCAGGCGTCCAGAAGCTTCTCCAATATCTCATCTGGTGACTTAACCAAAGTAACACCATGCTTGGTAATAAGCTCATTCAAAGCCCACTGGCCCAAGACATACTCTTCGATGGTGCTCTTCAGCAACATCTCGTTGCAGACTGATTCGACCAACTTCTGAAGGTCCGCAGGTAGCGCCTCAAAGCGCGCTCTGTTGATTCCCAGTTCCACATACCCGGTTGGCTGGTGGACCCCAGGGGCATGGTAGAACTTGAGAACGTCGGCGATGCCCAACAGCATGTCGCTGTGAGGGTCGCTGTATTCAGAGGCATCAAGTACGCCCTTTTCCAAGTTGGGAAGTATCTCGCCCCCGGGCACAGTCATTACTGACACGCCGGCCTCTTTAAAGACCTCGGCGGCCATGCCAGCTACCCGCATTTTATACCCGGCGAGGTCCTCCCACTTCTCCAATGGCTTCGGGAACCAGCCCAGCGGCTCTGGGAACTCTCCCTTCACGATAAAGGGCATAATATTCGTATAGCCCAGCTCTTGAAAAAGCTCCCGGTATAGCTCATAGCCACCGCCGAAGAACATCCATCCGGTATGGTCCCAGGTGTCCATGCCGAAAGGACCACCGGCGCAAGAAGCAAACAGGGTGAAGGCGTTATCTTTGCCCACCCAGTAACCGGACCAGGCAATAGATCCGTCCAGAACGCCGTCATTAACAGCGTCAGCCTGCTCGAAGGCGGCGACTATCGTCCCCGGAGCCAGGTATTGTATCTTTATCCGGCCCAAGCTCTGCTCTTCTATCCTCTGTACGGCTCTCTCTCCTGATAGATAATCCCAGCTGCCAACGCCAAAGGCACTCTGTACTTTCCACTCAAAAACCTCGGCGGGCGCGGCTGGAGCAGGTGCCGGTGCTGGGGCAGGCGCTGGTGCCGGAGCTGCACAAGCACCAATCAACCCGCTTACTAATGCGACCAATGCAACCAAAGCTAATATTCGTTTCTTATGCACTTTTTCATCCTCCTAGCTTTTTAAAACACTGTAGTCTGAAAATCTTCTGCTATTAAAGGCGATCACCCCCTTTATCATATTATTTGGGTATTTATATATTTCAAGGTATGTTATGGCTGATACTGCCTAGGATTGCAGTCTCCCAAACACCTGATGATACCAACGGTCCAGCACAAATTAAGTTCAACTGTGGGATTCCGCTCGCTTGATTCAACGCTAGGGTGCTTACCATAGGAACCATATCGGGTCTTTGCCTGGCTCTCCCCATGCAGAGCCCGCTTGTTGAATAACTTGATGTGGTATCTGCTTATATGATTGTAAGGTCATCAGACAATCTTTTTTCTTCGAAGCCAATTATAATATGGTTAATTTGACTCTGTCAAGTATTTGCTTGACAAATTTAAGTAGAAATTTTACTATAAATCCTATATCCCTCGAGCAGACCTCCATATTCTTAGTGAGTACCTGTCAATGAAATCAAACATAAAACCAATTAAAAGGAAAAGGCTGACTGACCAAATTATGGATCGCATTGTCTCCCTGATTTCCAGCGGCAAGTTAAAGAAAGGGGATAAATTGCCGGCGGAACATGAGTTAATGGAGCAACTTGGCGTTGGCCGGAGTTCACTCAGGGAGGCAATAGGCGCTCTGCTGCTTACCGGCGTGCTTGCCACACACCACGGACGTGGAACGTTTGTCAGCGTATCCTCAGATGGATTTCTGTCTAGAGCGCTTACCTGGCGCGTACAGATGGGACGTGAAAATATAAAGGAAATTGTTGAAGCAAGGATCGTCCTTGAGCAGTCTATGGCGGGACTGGCGGCAGTAAATGCCACCGAGACAGATATCGATGCAATACGCCATTACTTAGAGTTAATGAAGAAAAATGCCGATAAACTGAACCCGGCTCAACTTCAAACCGATTTATCATTTCACCTTGCCTTGGCGAAGGCAAGCCACAATGCTACACTCTATAGATTTCTTGCCGAGCTTCGGAGCCTGATGATACTCTGGATAAAGCAAGCAATGCGGACAGAGAGAATCTACAGTCTTGGCGATACTATCAAGGATCACGAGGCAATCCTCAACGCCGTGGCGGCAAACGAGGCGGAGAAAGCACAGTCAGCCGTGCGCCGGCATCTTGAGAGGTCAGCTAATAATCTGTCTTACATACTTCTACATAAACAACTGATATCAGAGACTTACACGGAAATATAAGTCCTTCAAAGCGATTTTACGCCATACCGTAACGTCTGGGATGTTCTCTTGAATCTTGCTCAAATCTATCGATTATAGCTTCTGGAGTCGAATAAAGCGGCTGCCAGCCCCATTCTTTTCTGGCATAGCTATCATCAAACACCTTCATAGCCCCAAAAGCTTTGTAGAATCCGGTCTGGGAAAGCGGGTCTGGTTTGTAGCTGACCTCGAATTGTGGAAAGCGACTTTTCAGGACGGCCTCCAGTTTTTTAGCCGAGGTAACTGCTGGGATACCAGTTATATTATAGTTAACCATATCAATATTCTCTTTTGGGGCCTGCAACACCATGTCCGCTGCCCGGGCGGCATCCCTGACATATATCATGGAAATGGTTGATTCCGGCGTGCCGTAAACGCATTCATTAGGCTTACCCAAAATAGCATCTTGAATCATGGGTGGCGCCCAGTGACCGGGTGTCCGGACGTTTGGTCCGATCATGTGGGCATACCGAATAGACCGAAAATCCAGGCCAAATTTGTTGCGGAAAAATCTGCCCAAGCTTTCACCGTAAAGTTTGCCGCAACCGTATATGCTCACCGGTCGCTGGATGCTGATATCCGTGAGCACTTCCTCAACCTGTAAACCAAATGTTCCCAGAGTACTGGTGAACATCATTTTTCCCACGCCGAACAATCTGGCCGCTTCTAATACGTTGTACGTGCCGATAACGTTGGTGCGGAAAGAAGCCCACGGGTTTATTTCTGACATATAGGTAAGCATGGAACCCAGGTGATAGATTTCACTGACCTTGTTCTCCTTAACCACGTTGAGCACCTCTGCCCAGTTACCCACATCTCCCGGCACTATCTTTACCTTGTTCTCAATATCCTCGATGCGGTGACGGTTTATTACTACGTCAAACAGGACTGTCTCCTCCCCCCGCTCGGCCAGAATACGGGCGAGTTCTGCACCAATATATCCTGTGCCCCCGGTGATGAGTTTGGTCATTATCCTTTTACCTCCTTTGTTAGCTTACATTTATTCGTGGTATATTCTATTACTTTAGTATAGCTCAAGAACAGCATAGCAGGTTATTTATTAGTCCAAATGATACCTATATTATTATTTTAAACCCAAAATGTTGATAATTGACGGTTATTTGAGGATATAATAGGTGACTATTGATTTGATGGTAATGTTAAACTTTCCTGCCGAAAGACTACTATCTTGGACAGGGAAGGAGATATTGACGGAGGTTTGCCAGTATGGATGTCGAGGTTATCATGCCCCGGCTGGGCCAGGAGATGACCAAGGGAACCATAGTCGAGTGGTATAAAAAAGAGGGCGACCAATTGGAAGAAGGCGAACCTCTATTTATGGTAGATACCGAGAAAGCAACTATGGACGTGGAGTCAGAAGTGAGTGGCGTGCTCAAGAAGATATTGATTGGTGAAAACGAAGAAGTGCCGGTTGGTGAAGTTGTGGCCATAATAGAAACGCAGGGGTAATAATAGGTACATTTATGAGCTCAGGAAATGCTGAAGGAGAACGGGGTACGGAAAATCCAGTAGCCGAGTCGATACCCTTAAAGGGATGGCGTAAAGCCCTTGCCGAACACATGCTCAGCAGTCACCTGACCTGTGCCGAGGTCACGCAGATGCGGGAGGTTGACGCCACCGAGTTGGTAAATCTTCGCCAGTCACTCCTTGACCGCTTTGAAGACGACTATGGTTTTCGTCTGTCCCACACCCACCTGCTGATAAAAGCGGTGGCTCAAGCCCTGCGGGAGCACCCGATAGTTAACTCTTCTCTGGTTGGGGAAGAAATTAGGATCTACCGTGACGTTAATATCTCTATGGCGGTGGCCCTTGATAACGGCCAATTACTGGCACCGGTAATACGCCAGGCAGACCGGAAATCAATTGTTGAGGTGGCTCAAGAGGCAATCAAACTGACGGGGCAGGTGAGAAGCAAAAGGTTTAACCTAGATATCCTCAGTGGCGGCACCTTTACCATAACCAACGCCGGAATGTATGGCACTGATTTTGTCACGCCTTTAATTAACGCCCCACAGAGTGCGGCTCTGGGCGTGGGGAGGTTGGTGCCGAAACCAGTAGTACGGGAGAATCAGATCGTTATCAGGACAATGATGGGCCTGAGTCTGACCTATGACCACCGTGTTTTAGCTGGCGTGACGGCTGCTCAGTTCTTCCAGACCTTGGAGCAGATTATTCAAGACCTGAGGCAAATGGAACTCGGCAACTAGAGTGAGCAGTTAATGGACCAGGTTATTAAAGGGGGTCAGAAAAGATGGCATTATCAAACGAATTATTGTTGCGGATCTATCGTGATATGATCCGACAAAGAGCTCTGGACTATCAGTTAGTTAAAAGTGCCAAATCCGGTAAGATGTCACCCGGGTGGCATAGTGGACTTGGGCAGGATGCCATCGTTGCCCCGGTGGCGCTTCTTCGTCCGGATGACTATGTTACTTACACCCACCGTGGCTGCTATGTCTGGATTGCCCGGGGTATGTCAATGAAAGAAATACTGGCCGAATTTCATGGCAAAGCTACCGGCTGTGCTGGAGGGTATGGCGGTACCCACATCGCCAAGCCCAGCCTGGGCATTTTGGGCCGCAGCGGGATGCAGGGGGGCCACTTCCCGCTCGCCGTAGGAATGGGCATTTCGGCCCAGATGAAGGGTAAGGGACAGGTGGTGATGATGTTCTTCGGTGATGGCTGCGGCACCAGAGGACACTTGCACGAAGCTTTTAATTTCGCCTCAATATGGAAGTTACCCATTATCTGGATGTGTGAGAACAACAGGCTGTCAATGTCAGTAAAGCTGGAGAAAACCTGGGCGATTAGGCAGATCGCGAAGATAGCTGATAATTATGCCATGCCGGGCAAGACCGTGGACGGAAATGACGTAATTGCCGTAGCAGAGGCAACCAGTGAGTTTATCGAGAGGGCGAGGAAAGGTGAAGGTCCAGCCTTACTAGAAATGATGACCTATCGCTGGCGTGGCCACGTGGAAGGTGACCCGATGACCTATCGGACCAGGGAAGAGGTACGGGAATGGCAGAAGAAGGACCCAGTGCCGCGGTTTGAGAAAGAATTACTGGATAGAGGGCTGCTCACTAATGAGGACATCGTCAGAATACATGAAGAAGCTGATGATGAGGTAGCTGAGGCCCAGAAGTTCGCTGATGAAAGTCCAGAACCGAACCCCGAGGAAATCTTCAGCAAATTGTATGCGACCTCTCATACTTAGCCCAAGGAAAAGAGAGATAATGGCAATGCGAGAGATAACCACAGCACAGGCGATACAAGAAGCGGTAGCTGAGGAAATGAGGCGGGATGAGAGAGTATACCTCATCGGTGAAGCTGTAGGTCCAGGAGGTGTAGCTCCAACACGACCCCCGGAAGAGATCTTTAAGGAATTTGGCGAATTCCGAGTAAGGGAGACCGGCATTATAGAGCCTACACTGGCTGCTTCGGCTACTGGGGCTGCCCTGAGTGGTATGCGGCCAATCGTCGATTTTTCTTTTGCTGACTTTATGTTCCCTGCCTGGAATGAAATCTATCAGGCCGGACTGTGGCGCGCTGGGCATGGCGCTGCTGAGGATATGAAGGTGCCCTTGGTCTACGTGGCGGGCATAATGGGCTATAGCGGCGGTGGGTTCTCACATAGCCGGGCACCCGTCGCTAACATCTGGCACGGGCCTGGCCTCAAACTGGTTCTCCCGACTACCCCCTACGACGCCAAAGGTCTGCTCAAAACTGCCATCAGGGATGATAATCCGGTGGCCTTCTTGGTACACCGTTTCCACTACCCGGTGAAAGGTCCGGTTCCTGAGGAAGAATACCTGATTCCCCTAGGTCAGGCGGTGGTGAGAAAAGAAGGGAAAGACGTCACTATTGTTGCTGATGGCTATCAGGTAACCCTCTCACTCCACGTAGCGGAGGACCTGGCAGAAGAGGGTATCAGCGTTGAAGTCATTGATCCCCGTACTCTAGAACCACTGGATATTGATACCATTCTAGCTTCGGTGGAAAAGACAGGTCGGCTGGTGATAGTTGACGAGGACTATATCAGATGTGGCCCCCATGCCGAAATAGCTTTTCAGGTACAGGAATGCGTCTTCAAATTCCTGAAGGCACCGGTACAGAGGGTCGGTAATCTTAATGTGCCGATTCCATTATCCAGGGTCCTGCTCGAAGCGGCATTGCCCACGAAGGAGAAGATTATCACCGCGGTGAAAAAAACGTTGGCTTAGTTCTGGTTTGAGGAGGAAGTTTTTCTGAATAACTTAGTCATTGAATTATCAGTCTGGCATTTGATAGAGAATCTATAAAAAGGAAAGGAGGACAGAAAATGCCAAAATTTGTCTATGATGGCTGGTCATTTCCAGCGGTGAAGGCGGCCCCGCCGAATGAAAGGTTCCTGAAGATAATAATGTCTCCGGAGGTAAGTGGTTACAAAGAGGCAACTGTTCTTTTCTCTCACATTCCACCAGGTAGCGGGACAGGTATGCATACTCATACCAGTGATGAAATAATGTATGTCATTGGCCGCGGTGAGAGCAAGGTAGGTGATGAAGTAACCAAGCTGGAGGCGGATTCGGTAATATTTGCCCCAAAAGGTGTAGCGCATGAATGCCGTAACACTAGCGAAACAGAAACCCTGAAAATATTTTGTGTCTACATACCGCCTCTGGAATTGAGTGAACTCCTGGCTAAGTTAGCTGATAAAACAAAGGAGTATCTACTACGGCAAAAATAATTAAGATAAGCGGCATTGCATTAGTTTTGTTTATGATTACTGACTTGGGTCATTGCCGATCTTGAAGATACACCAAGAGCCAAACATCTATCATAAAAAGGCAGTGAACGTGGTACGGCATAATCACCAACAGTGGAGGTGTCACCATGACGGGAATGGAAATGAGTGAATATCTGATACGAAAAGGCCTGATCAAGCTTTTGGAAATAAAGGACTCTGACATCCGCGTATTGACTTTACAACAGACGCACGATGCTGTAGATAAAAGCATTCATATTGGTGGCGCTTTTTCGGCGACTATTCCCCTCGTAGCCCTCTATTATGGAGGGATCATGGGGTACAACGTGGCTAACCCCACGCAGCGTGGACAGGACATGTTTGTCCTCAGTAAAGGGCACGCGGTGGCCGCTGTTGCCTCTATTTATGCGGACCTAGGATACTTTGACCGTTCCGTATTAAAAAATTCCCGTGGCGCCGAAAGTATATTGAACGGCCACCCCGGACCCATTTTGCCTGGTTTCCACGTCTCCACGGGACCGCTTGGTCAGGGGATGAGCGTGGCGCAAGGTTTTGCTCTGGTTGGTAAGAGAAGTCCCCATTACGATGTTTTTTGTTTGACCGGGGATGGCGAGCTTCAGGAAGGGATTATCTGGGAAGCGATCATGTATTCCGGTCATAAGAAACTTGACAATCTGTGCGTGTTAGTCGATAGGAATGCCGGTCAGCTCGATGATACCAAGCAATTAGTCTTCCCGCTGCTCGATTTAGATAAAAGGTTTGCCTGCTTTGGCTGGCGAGTATTTAACGTTGATGGCACCCAGTACGAGCCGATAACAGAAGCGCTCCAAGCGTTTAAGTATGCGCCACGGAATGGAAAGCCTACCGTCATCATCTGTCGAACAAGGAAAGGTTTTGGCGGGTTCTCTAACTTCATGATGGGTCATAAAGTGGTTATGCCGGACGCGATGACCGATCAGGAAATGCTACTGCAAAGGCAACGGCGAGCAGAAAGGGTTGAGGAATTTGTAAATTTTTTCGATGAGCTCACAGAGTGTCGCGGTGGTGAGTTGGTTCGGGAGAAACTGATGGTGAGCGCGCAACAGATGAACCTGGAGATTTTAATTAAGAACGATAAGACAACCGATGTCAAGCCGATATTAGTTCCCGTGAAGACTAAACCGGCACCACCCAGAAATAAAAAAATTGAGTATGACACTAGCCAATTACCAGAACTTGACAAAACAAAAGAGTACACCGCCAATAGTATAATTACTGCGGCAATGAAGGTTTTTGCTCGAGACTCCAGGGTAGTGTCTATTGATGCAGACCTAGCCTCAACCAGTGGACTTGAGTCCGGGGTTGGCTATGTGGATATGGGGCGAGCCTTAAATGTCGGCATTGCCGAACCTAATATGATGGGCATCGGTGAAGCCCACGCGGTGATGGGTTACAATACCTGGGTCAGCACTTTCTGCCCCTTTTTCGACTGGCGAGTATTGCGTCGTATTGCCATTGGATATCAAGAGAGACTGGAAGCAATGGCCACCAAAGGAGGGTGGCTGAGTGAGGGGCATGGCCTTGATATCACCTTTATCGCCACGGCACCCAACTTTGAGACCAACACCAATGGCGCCACCCATATGGGCAATGATGATATCCAGGTATTTAACGGCATTGCTCACCTGAAGATTATTGATGTTTCCTGTCCCAATCAATTACTGGGCATAATGAAGTGGATTATGGAGGGCAATCGAGGACTAGTTTATGTGCGGATTATGAGAGCCGCATCAGGCGTTGTCTATGACGATGACTTCCAGTTTGAATTTGGCAAGGGTTACATGCTCAAGGAAAGTCCGGAGGACAAGGCAACAATAATCAGCAGTGGACGAGGCGTTTACGAGGCATTAGCCGCCGCAAGTGAGCTTGAGAAGTCCGGACTAAAAGTCGGCGTCGTCGATATGGCGTCAATAGATGAAAAGCTTCTGCTTGACCTTTACCACTCCGGGAAATTACTGGTAATAGCCGAGCAGAATAACGGCTTTATCTGGCCTGAATTCCAGAAAACTCTATTTAAGCAAGAAAAAGCCGTTGATATTTCGAGGCTTTTACCTATCAATTGTCTTGATGCTGACGGAAGACCGCAGTTCATTCACTCGGCTACATACAAAGAACTCCTTCACCAATTTGGCTTGGCTCCTGGTCAACTTGTCAAAGCAATAAAAGAAAAATGTAAATAGAGTTCATTGCTCTGCAACGAAATATTTGGTTACGCATTAGCAACTAGCATAACGGTATCCGGAAAACCTCCATACGTTTTCCGCAAGACCGGGGTAGCGAAGCTTTAAAATGCTCGACGTCAGCGAGAATGGGGGTGACCTGCCCACAAAAAATTGGGCCAGTTATCATGTTATTCTGAGGATTGAGAAATGAGGTTCATCGTACTTGCTCCTGCGCCTCAATGTAGTATATTAAAGCTCTAAACGATAGCATTTCCTAAAAAGTACAAAATGCTCGCAGGCGCCCCCTGTAATTACACCAAACGCTTAACAAAGAACCGATTTAAGTCACTGAAGACAACTCTACTTAGAGAGTCAAAGGCTGCTCTGTTAAGTTGTAATCATCGACCTGAAGTAACGTCCCCCATTTCCCACGCCTGCAGACTAGGCGTGGGAAGGTAAGGTAAAAAAGGAACGTTATTATCCATTGGGTAACATTCCGTCAGATTGTTACCGCAGGGTAACCTGCACTCATTTTACAAGAGGCTCTGTTTGGTGTATCATACAATCGATAGTTGTAGTTTAGGTTATTACAAGCTTCTTTGAATCATCTCAGATTCATCTAGTATTGGGTGACCAGAACTCTAACTAAAATTTCGGATAGAAGAGGTTACCCAATGAGTTTTCAGAATAAGACACTAAGTTGTGCCGATTGTGGGGCTGCCTTCGACTTCACCACTGAAGAGCAGGAATTCTACCAGTCCAAAGGCTACACCAACGAGCCAAAGCGCTGCCCCTCATGTCGCCAGGCGAGAAAGTCTGAGCGGAGCGGTGGCGGCAGTTACGGTGGTGGTTCCAGTAGCTACGGCTCCCCGCGACAGATGTTCCCCGTGAAATGCGCCACGTGTGGCAAAGACACTGAGGTACCTTTTGAACCCCGTGGTGATAGGCCAGTCTACTGTTCAGATTGTTTCCGCAAAACGAACCCAGTAAAAAGATATTAGTTATCAGCGGATAACGATTGGCTGGGTGAGCCGTCTAACTGGATAGCCTTACCCAGCCTTTTGCGTTTCTTCTGTTAACAAATTATTAAGCAGAAACCTAACTCTGGTTTGAGCGTAGGCCGATAGCTGGAATTGTTCTCTAGTCTTTGACGAGTAGCGATGTGAAGTGGCACTGGGGATAGCTATTCCCACGAGTGGGATTCTTAATCGTTACCAATCCGTCGGCTAGGCCAGAAGGTGTCACAGGTAACATTTCATCTGAAAGTGCAATATGCCCCGCAAATATCATAGAATAGGAAACGTCCGGGTTTGAAATTCACTTGCCAGAAAGGACACACCCTCTCATGATCGATAGGGAGAAAGCAAAAAACAAATTCCTGGAGAATGTTGAGCGGTTGTCTTACTTACCATTCGTTACCGACAGTGAGATGGATGGACTCTTTGGGGAAGATGTATCCGTGGCCCTCATGAAGTTGGACCATTATAACCGGAGAGAACAGGTTTGCGTACGCTGTGAGAGCAGGTGCTGCCAGGCAACTGGGTGTGAGTTCTACGCCGTCCAGTTTACCAAATGCCCAATTCATGACCTTCGGCCGGCCTTTTGCCGCCTTCACTTCTGTTCTCGGTTTCAGCCAGCAATGGGGTCATTGACTGCAGAGCTCAGTGAGATATTCCTTGACAACCTATCACTGGCTGAGCATGATGGGTGTGCTGCGGTTCAGCTGTTCGATAGTCCACCTTTTGCCAGACACACACCAGACCTGATCAACGTAACCTCTCTTCTTGTGAATGCCGTTCGAGAAGGCAGACTTGACCCTCAATATGCGGAAGTGGAAATTCATCAGGATGCAGAGAAGTATCTGGCAGCTCGGATATCTGGGCTGATGGAGTTACACCGAGAGCAGGGATAAGCGGTAAGGAGGCAAACTATGAAGTCAGCCACAGACTATCTCTGGTTCAGTACCAAAAGGCATAGAGTTAGTTAGTGCTGTGACTTTGACAAAATGCCCCCTTGCTAGTGTTACCATAACAGCATGAAAGAGAAACATCGCTGGCCAACGACAAGCATTAGAGTCAACCCCGAAGTTCTCCATCAAGCCCGTATTGCCGCAGTTACCCGTAAGAAGACGCTGGGGCAGCTGGGGCAATGGCTGACAGATTAGGGCTACCCTGAGGACAGCACACTTTGTGTCGTCATGGCCTCAGGAGGCAGCATCTCAGCCAGGATTTTCTCCAGGGCCATGGTATGGCTGCATAGTCCCCAGCTAGAGAAGAATGAGCAGGAGCAGTGCCACTTGCCGTCTCTGTAGCTCGTGTCATAGGCGTTATTATCCCCACGGAATTTAACTGCGAATTCTGAGAAGGTGACCCGACCCCTTTCCTGAGCATAGCGGTTGGCTTTTTGGATTTTCCCAATCAGGCTCGACCGCATAGCTGTTCCCTCCCTAAACTGAGAGGCACTGGCTCATTCGAGAACAGTGCCTCTTCCCATTGTAATGGTATACCTGGCGATTGTTAGACGCATGTTGATGACCTTATTTCAAAAGCTTCCATTTATTTAATTCTACTCTCTTTTTGTCAGCAATTCTACGGGGGGGCGCCCGTTGGATTACATCCATTACGGGCGTCGTTCACACATACGTGCAACCAAATTTTTCCCCAGCGAGCTAGCCAAGATTCAACGATTCATCTCTTTGTGCAGCAAGTACACCTTTAGCTCTTCTGACTGCAGAGCTTTCGCTTATGCTCATCAGTCCAAGTAGTCCAGTTAGTCCAACTTAGTCCAGCCAGTTTCCAGTTTCAGTCCACA
>Ga0180009_10002401_pt1 | contig 22036 bp, 29 predicted proteins | sample OS_PC_MetaG_FD_123537 | JGI IMG/M metagenome (GOLD analysis project Ga0180009, IMG submission 123537) | Groundwater microbial communities from the Aspo Hard Rock Laboratory (HRL) deep subsurface site, Sweden - OS_PC_MetaG | ecosystem: Environmental > Aquatic > Deep subsurface > Groundwater...
CTGGGAAGAAACTGGACAGTCTCAAAATTCCATATCACCCGAAAACTCAGAACTAGCAAAACTCATAGAAGGATGGTCTAAACTTTCGAATGATAAGAAAAAGGCAATTATCAAGATGACAAGCTAAACGTCCAGCCAATTCACACCTTGAGTTTATGTTAAAAGGGGGAATTGTCAAGACTGAAATAGTCGTCCTTGACTTTTACCAGCGAAAACTCAAACGAAAGAGAGGAGAAACAAGAAATACAAAGCAACTTGTGTAGAAGGTCTATATTACGTTTACTCGACCATGGCTTTATTAGCAAACACTGATATTTTGCTGCCCAATTGAATATACGAAAACAATAATTTAACATAAAGCTAACTTTATGCTAACATACCTCAGGTATAATGCTGCTGAATGAACGACCGAAAGGAATTTTATGGCAGGTAAAGAAATCCTTATTGTTGAGGACGATGAAGATGTAATGGAGTTGATCCGTTATAACCTTGCCAAGGAGGGGTTCAATTGTGATGTTGCTTATAATGGCCAAGAAGCCCTAAAAAAAGCTCAGGGAATGTTGCCCGATCTTGTGTTGCTTGACTTGATGCTGCCGGAGGTTGATGGCCTGGAGGTCTGTAAAAGGTTAAAAAGCAGTCCACAGACAGAGCATATCCCTATTGTGATGGTAACAGCTAAAAGCGATGAGGCGGACATTGTAACGGGATTGGAACTTGGAGCGGATGACTATATTACCAAGCCATTCAGCCCCAAGGTTTTAGTAGCCAGGGTCAGAGCGGTTTTGCGAAGAAAGACCACAGAAATTCCGGAAAAAACTACCGTTATAAAAATACATGATATTCAAATAGATCCTGGACGTCATAAGGTGCTTATCAAAGACAAGGCTGTTGAACTGACTTCATCAGAGTTTGGTTTACTCCATTTTCTGGCGGGTCGGCCTGGATGGGTTTTCACAAGATACCAAATTGTTGATGCCATACACGGAGCTGATTATCCTGTTACTGATCGCAGTATTGATGTTCAAGTTGTCGGATTAAGAAAGAAATTGGGGCCGGCAGGCAAATATATTGAAACTGTGCGGGGCATAGGATACCGATTTAAGGAATAGGATATGAAACCAAGACGTCTGCTCTGGCAGTTATATCCATCTTACCTTCTGATAACGCTGATTTCATTAGCAGCGATTGGGTGGTACGCATCCAGTTCTATGCAGCAATTTTACTATACCCAGGTTGCTGAAGATCTCAAGGCAAGTGCCCACGTTATAGAAGAACAGGTTTTGGCATCTTATAAGACAGGCGACTCAACCAGCCTGGACAAATTGTGTAAGATGCTTGGAACAGCAGGCCAAAGGCGCATAACCGTAATTGAAACATCAGGCAAAGTACTGGCAGACTCACAAGAAGACCCCCAGCAAATGGATAATCATTCTGATCGGCCTGAAATTATTGAGGCAATGAAGGAACGAATAGGCTCTGAGATAAGATTCAGTCATACTCTTGGTTTGGATATGATGTATGTGGCAATACCATTAGAAGCTAAAGGCAAGGTGGTTGCTGTATTGCGAATCGCTAAGCCTGTCAGTTCCATCAACATGCAATTAAAATCCATTTATTACAAGATATTAATTGGTGGTCTTATTGTTGCGGCTTTTGCGGCTTTTTTGAGTCTGGCTGTTTCCCGTAAGATCAGTAGACCTCTGGAGGAAGTAAAAAAAGGTGCTGAGCTTTTTGCCGGTGGTGACTTGAGCCATAAATTACCTATTGGTAATTGTCAGGAAATAGACGCTGTAGCCAAAGCAATGAATCAGATGGCTGCTGAGATCGATGAAAGAATTCGAATTATCAGTCGTCAACGAAACGAACACAAAGCTGTCCTTGCGAGCATGTCAGAAGCTGTATTAGCGGTTGACAGCCAGCAGCGATTGATAACACTTAACTCTTCTGCTGCGGGAATGATAGGCGTTGATATTTCTAACGCCAAAGGTCGAGTATTACAGGAAATTATTAGAAATCCTGCTCTGCAAAATTTCGTAACAAACTCACTTGCCAGTGATGAACCTGTCGAAGAGGATGTCACCATTCATAAAGATGGCGTTGAACATTTTCTCCAGGCCAAAAGCAATGATCTGCAAGATGAACATGGCCAGAAGATCGGCATACTTGTTGTTCTAAACGATATAACGAGACTCAAACGTTTGGAACAGGTGCGTCGCGATTTTGTGGCCAATGTTTCACATGAGCTGAAAACACCGATAACTTCAATTAAAGGTTTTGTTGAGACACTGCTGGAGGGGGCGATAAAAAAACCTGAGGAAGCAAAGAGATTTCTGGATATTATTGCAAGGCAAACTGGCCGAATGGATGCTATTATTGATGATCTGCTTGCGTTGTCCAGAATTGAACAACAAGTTGAAAAGACTGAGATTGAACTAGAAAACGGCGGTATCAAAGGAATGCTTGAAGCGGCTATCGAACTTTGTCGCAATAATGCACAGGCAAAACAAATCGAGATTAAACTAAGATGTGCCGATGACATTGCCGCTAATATTAATATGCCCTTGCTCGAACAGGCTGTTGTTAACCTGTTAGACAATGCTATTAAATATAGCCCGTCCAGCAGTAAAATAGAAGTAACCGTGACACAAGGTGATGAACAAATCAGTATTACAGTTACCGATTTCGGCTGTGGAATCGACAAAGAATCTCTGCCAAGACTTTTTGAACGCTTTTTTAGAGTTGATAAAGCAAGAAGCAGGAAACTCGGTGGCACTGGCCTTGGTCTTGCGATTGTCAAGCACATCGTTCAGGCTCATAATGGTTTAGTAGCAGTTGAAAGCTCACCAGGCAAGGGCAGTATATTTACTATCAAATTGCCTGCTTAAATTTCCATATTATAATTCAAATTCTAACGCAATCTTAACACTATTCTAACAATTGTATTGTATATTGTTTTGTGAAAAGAAAAAAAATTGTCAGTTGATATTTCTTTGGGAGCATAAAAATGCATGAGTTAAGTGTTAATGTTTTGTGTCTAGTCGGAATAATATACCTATTATGGCGTATGACCTTTTTTTTAAAAAACTCTGCTGCAATTGTTATGGAATTCTAAAAGTTGGGTAAATAAATCAACTGAAGATAAAGTATCAGAATTATGTCACTGCAACTTCACTGTTTTCAGCGATTCGGAATAAGATAATTTTTTTCACCGCAAACCAATTTCTAACACTGCCCTCATACTCGTCTAACACTTTCAAGATACCTTTTCGGTAAAGAAGTTCTTCGGGACTGGCCTGAAGAATGGAATTACGTACATTATTTTGATGGAGTACAAAAAAATGAAAAAGAAAAAATGGATTGTTCTGGCGTTGGTTGGTCTTCTGTCTCTAACGGAAATGGCGAAGGCTCAGGATATCAAGGAAAAGAAGCTAGGCGTTTCATTTGAACTACTTTACATGAGTAGATACATGAGCAAAGGTGAACAGTCTTATGGTCAACAAGGTGGACTTTTTGAGACAGTTGACGTGGATCTCTATGGCAGTGGTTTCGGGTTTAGCGTAACTCACCAGTCGGCGACTTCCAGCGGGTATGTCAAGAAATCCAGATTTAATTATCGGCCATATTATAAAAACACAGCTTTTAAAGACACACCTTATGAGATGAAATATAATCTTAGTACCCAGTATGAACATTACTACAAGATTAACAGCAATAACGCTAACACCACATGGGAGTCGAAGTTTGCGTTCTCTTGGCCCAAACTTCTGGGCCATGACCTCGTGCCGAAATATACCGCATATTATGAATACCCCGCTCATAACAACGATAAATACAGAAATAGGGCTGGCTGGCACCATTCCTTTGGGCTTGATTATAATATAAGTGTTGCTGACTTACCCAACCCGTTGACTCTGTCAGCGGCTATCGACTACAGAGATGGCCTCGGAGGCCCAAGTAAAGATCATGACTGGTCACATGCAACTTTAGGACTTGCAACTAAAATCAAACTTACTGACAATCTTACCTTTGCCCCCGGCATTTATCATCAGATAACAATGGATAGATCCATCGCGTCGAGGAAAAATATTATGTATGCCAAATTGAGCTTGAAATACAAATTCTAACACAATCCTAATGAGATTCTAACAATTGTGTTGTATAATCTGCGTTGAAATACGAAAATAAAAAGATAGAAAGGTTAACAGATGAGACAGGAAAAGAAAAAATCAATCAGTTCCGTTGGCATGTCAGCGTTACTACTAACGATGTTTGCAGTTGCGACGATAATGTCAGGCTGTTCCAAGAGCGATGACAACTCTGACGGTGAAAAAACATTCATAACGGTCAAAGGCTCTGACACTATGGTGCATCTTGTAAGTACGTGGGCCGAGGTATTTATGAAGGAAAATCCAGGCCTTGAAGTATCAGTAACAGGCGGTGGGTCGGGAACGGGAATAGCGGCACTATTAAACGGTACTACAGATATTTGTGCGGCCTCAAGAAACATTAAGGATAAAGAAACCAAGTTGGCAAGTCAAAAAGGCATCGTTCCGAAAGAGATCGTTGTTGCACGTGACGGCATAGCGGTTATAGTCAATCCTGCAAATCCTGTTGCCGAGCTTACAGTAGAGCAGATTGGTAAAATCTTTACAGGAGCTACCCAGCGGTGGGACCAAGTTGGGGGCCAAGCCGAGAGTATTGAAATATTGAGTAGAGAGTCAAGTTCTGGTACTTATGTCTTCTTCCAGGAAAAGGTTCTCAATAAGAAGGACTATGCACAAAAGGCCAAACTTATGCCTGCCACATCCGCAATAGTCCAATCTGTTGCATCAAACAAAAACGCTATTGGCTATGTTGGGCTTGGTTATGCCATAGCAGCAAAGGACAAAATCAAAGTTCTTGCAGTCAAGGCAGACGACAGTTCCACTTCTGTGATACCATCTGAGCAAACAGTTAAATCAGGCGAATATGAAATTGCCCGCCCTCTGCAACTTTATACCAACGGTGACGTAACTGGCGTAGTGAAAAAATTCATTGATTTTTGTCTGTCAAGTCAAGGCCAGGAAATAGTTACACAAACAGGATATGTAACGGTTCAATAAGTATGATTAAATTATTTCCAAAAGAAAAACTGATTAAATATCTATTGCTGGCAACGGCCTCTACCAGTATTTTAGTTGTGATACTGATATTCACCTTTCTTGCCAAAGAGGCTTTGCCATTTGCAAAAGAACCGGGCTTAGGTGAACTTCTGAAACATCGTTGGATACCAGTATCTTTTCAAAGAGAAACTTTCGGTATTTTACCTTTGATATCCGGCTCGCTTCTGGTAACAGCGATAGCGACAATATTAATGATCCCATTTGGCGTTGGAGCGTCAGTATATATAGCAGAATTAGCTCATCCGAGAGAAAGGGAGATACTGAAGCCCTTTATAGAAATTCTGGCAGGGATACCATCTGTGGTTATAGGCTTTTTCGGTTTGCTGATCCTGGTACCGGCAATAAAATTTATTTTCGGATTATCTTCAGGTTTAACTGCTATGACTGGTGGCATGTTACTTGCTTTGATGGCAATTCCAACAGTCATATCGATCTCTGAAGATGCGATAAGAGCAGTGCCGCAATCGTACAAATCCGCCTCGCTTGCACTTGGGGCAAGTAAGATGCAGACTATATGGAAGGTAATCGTCCCTGCTGCTCTGCCTGGAATAATAACAGCAATAATGCTCGGTATAGGCAGAGTCGTTGGAGAAACGATGGCGGTCATGATGGTTACAGGTAACGCAGCTGTGATAACAGCCAATCCTTTTGATTCGGTCAGAACCATGACTGCTACTATTGCAGCTGAAATGGGAGAAGTCGCTTTCGGTTCTATTCATTATAGAGCTTTGTTCTGTGTTGGTATAGTCCTGCTGGTTACTACATTCCTGCTCAATGTGGTTGCTCACAGAGTCCTTAAGAAATACGGAATAGGTCAAGTGCAATGATAAAGACGGAACGAATAATTTGTTTTGGTATGCGTCTGGTGACATATTTCATCGTTGCTGTAATTGCATATATGATCTTTTGCATTGTTGCACGCGGTCTGCCTGCGATAAGCTGGGAGTTTTTAACTGCCATGCCGCGACAAAGCGGAGCTCAGGGTGGGATATTGCCAGCTATTGTGGGAACACTGCTGCTGGTAACAGGCACCATTGCAATCGCACTTCCTCTTGGCATGGCAACAGCGATTTATCTTTCAGAATACGCCGGGCAAGGCCGGTTCACGCAAATGGTAAGACTTGCTATTATTACGCTTGCCGGTGTTCCTTCGATAGTCTTTGGTCTTTTCGGGCTAGGGCTATTTGTGATATTCCTTGGCTTCGGAGCATCGATACTTTCAGGCTGTCTCACACTGTCGTGTATGATATTACCAACGATCATCGCATCGAGTGAAGAAGCCTTACGAGCGGTTCCTCAGTCGTTAAGACAAGGCAGTCTGGCACTTGGTGCGACGAAATGGCAGACGATATATAAGAATGTGCTTCCATATTCCTTTTCCGGTATGCTGACAGGTTCTATTCTTGGAATTGGTAGAGCAGCTGGAGAGACGGCACCGATACTGTTAACCGTGGCGGCTTTTTATCTGCCCAGACTGCCGAAATCGATATTTGACCAGGTTATGGCACTTCCATACCACCTTTATGTTTTGGCAACTCAGCACCCGGAAGCTGACAAGATAAGGCCAATGCAGTATGGAACTGCTCTGGTACTTCTTGTTTTGGTGCTTGGAGTTAATCTTATCGCGATATTATTAAGGCTTCATATCAGGAAAAAATACAGATGGTAGAAAAAAACGATAATAATAAAACAAAAGTAGCAGTTCGTAATCTGAACTTTTACTACGGTGATTCTCAGGCGTTATATGATATTTCAATCGATATACCCGCCCAGCAAGTTACAGCTCTGATAGGTCCATCTGGCTGTGGTAAATCCACGTTCCTTCGGACATTAAATCGTATGAATGACACTATCGATGGCACCATTGTAGAAGGAGAGGTAATGGTAGATGGACAGGATATCTATCACAATGGTACAGATGTAGTTAAGCTTAGAAAAAAAATTGGAATGGTTTTTCAAAAGTCAAATCCTTTTCCTAAATCAATTTTTGAAAATGTTGCATATGGGCCTCGGATACATGGTGTCAAGAACCGAAAACACCTTGCCGAAATTGTAGAAAAGAGTCTGCTTGATTCGGCTTTATGGGAGGAGGTTAAAGACCGCCTTAATGAAAACGCTATGGAATTATCAGGGGGACAACAGCAGAGGCTCTGTATTGCCAGGGCTCTTGCGATAGAACCACAGATATTACTTATGGATGAACCGGCCTCTGCTCTGGACCCACGGTCAACAGCAAGGATTGAAGATCTTATCGGAGAACTTCGAACCAAATATACCATTGTAATCGTCACACATAATATGCAGCAGGCAGCCCGCGTATCTGATTTGACAGCGTTTTTCTATGAAGGCCAACTGATAGAGACAGGCCCGACTAAACAGATATTTACAAAACCTAAAGAGAAAAAAACAGAAGATTATATTACCGGCAGATTCGGTTAATTGGAGATTAAAGAAATGTCAGCACATTTAAAAAAAGAAATTGATAACTTGAAGAAAGAATTACTTACTCTTTGTGCAATGGTAGAGGATAGTTTTCGACAAGCGGTCAAGTCCATTAAAAATAGAGATGTCAAACTTGCAAAAAAAGTTATTGACTCCGATATCAAGATAGACCAAATGGAAGTCGAAGTTGAAGAAGACTGCCTTAAGATTTTGGCTTTACATCAACCAGTTGCAATAGACCTGCGATTTATCATTACCGCACTAAAGATTAACAACGACCTTGAACGAATTGGCGACTTGGCAGTTAATATTGCCGAACACAGCCAGTTTCTTTCCGCACAGAAACCAATCGATATACTTTTTGATTTCGAGACGATGGCGGAAAAAACACAGGCGATGGTCAAAAAAAGCCTCGATGCCCTGGTAAACATTGACTGCGACCTTGCCAATCAAGTTTGCCAGGCCGATGACGAAATTGACGCTATCAATCGTCAAATGTATGATCAGGCAAAAGGCCAGATTAAGCAAGATCCGGAAAATATTGAAACTTTGATCCACCTGTTGTCAGTTTCAAGGCATCTCGAAAGAATAGCAGACCACGCGACAAATATTGCAGAAGATGTGATATATATGGTCAAAGGCGAAATAGTCAGGCATAAAACCGAAAATTATAGATTATCATAAAGACGTCCCCAATAATGATCGCTTAATTAATTTCAATAGCAGAAAAATACAGCTTCAATCTATTGTCATAGCCAGTCACCAACCGGTAATTGTTCCACTGAATGCCATAAGACAGGATCAACATTCGTATATACCTTGCCGGAATCCGTACAACCCTACTACAACCAAGGGCCCAAATAGCTCAGAAAAACCGAGAAAGTGAAATATTGCAAGATAATCAACAACAAAGACTTATAAATTGTTTAAAAAACGCAAACATTTTAGATGGCCTATTGCCCATAAGCTATGGTCTTAGTATTAAATATCCATTCCCTCAACCGCAATAATCGCAGCTTCTACAACTCGCATAAACATCGGATCATATGTCTGAGGGTTCGAGTTCCTTCGAACATGACCAGTGGTTTCTATCAAACCGTAACGAGTTTTTGCAGGCTCAATGGTTCGAGCTTTGAGGGTCTTGCCGAGTCGAACTGTTCGGTGATCGCTTTGTCAAAATTAAATGAAAGGATTTCGGTGATTAACTGTGTGTTGACAAACGCGTTCATAAAGACATCATTCTTGCAGACCAGGTTCATGCGTTTCACTTGATTGCTGCAGGTAATGAAGATCTGGTCGCGAAATGTTGATAGTGCCTTTTTTACAAGTCGTGGTTTGCCATCGTTGAGGTAGTAGAAATTAAGGTACAGCCGGTAAGCGATTTGTTTTGACGTCATTACAGGTGTTATGCCGAGAAAATATTTCCAGTAAAATCGGCCGATTCTGCAGTAGTACATCAGGCTCAGGACCGAAAGGTATTTCAAGGCTTCCTGCATGGTGGTCTTGTTGAGCATCAGGTTGTTCTGGCCGTCGCTATAAACGGAGGTTACCTGATTGTGGGAAAGGTACTTGTCTATGTCATCGAGGAAGGGCATAGTAGGACGGATGGCATCACAAAGACCACCAATCTTTTTAAGTGGGCAGAAGTCACATCTTTGGAACTCGGCGGCTTGTTTCACACTGTCGGTTATACAAGAGGAGTCGAGCCAGAACTCAGTGGAGGCCTTTTCGATCTTCTCTTTAGTAAGCGGAAGGATCACGGAGTCATCAAATATAAGATAAAGCCCTTCGTCGCCGCACAGATCGAGCAGTATTTGAGTATCGTTCGTAATATTCTGCATAAGTAAACATCCCGTAATAAATACAGGTTATGGTGTCTAATTCAGCTATTAATATTTATCGGGAAGAAATCGGTGGCGGTTAACTCAGATTGTGGAAATGTTACCCGATGTTCTCATTTAATACGTTTGGAAACATTCTACTGTCTTAAAGTCACAAAAATTGAACTGACACTGGTTAACTCCGGTTTGGGTCCTAAGCCGGACAATTATTTCTTCATCATTTTTATTGCTTTCCGCAACAAAAACTAGAAAGCTCGACTCTCGACCTTGATCATCTCTAAAATAACGATTAGTCGAGAGACTTGTGAAATGCTGTACTTGGCCTATGTGATCCGCTGGACGCTGCCGGTGCTCGATGAACGTGTGTGCGGAAAGGTTTGAAGGTGTCTGAGAGTAGCATCTTCTGCAAAGGCCTTAAACAGATTTTGGGCCAGAATCCGGACTAATTACAAAAGTTCCAGTTTCCAATGGACGATATTATGGATGGTTGCTTTAGCTTAGTACGCCGCCTGGACTTAGGTGAAAGGCTTATGGATTATCGTAAAACCTTTTAGGATAGCTACTTTGTGGAAAATATGGAGGCTCAAGCTCTTGCTTTTTCCCTTTGGCAGCGATAACAAGCCATGTAGGAGCGCGGAACGTAATGAATGAAAAACAGAAAATCGTTTTACGGATAGGCATACTGGCAATTGTATTGATGACGATTTTCCCACCCGTCAGCCACAATGTGACTTATCAAGTTTCTTCCGACACCATTAATTCTCGTTCAGTTACTCATTACGACTTTCTTCTTACCGCATCCTCCAAAAACATTCAGTATAACAGACTACTTCTTCAGTGCTTTATTGTAATAATCATTACTGGTGTGCTTATTTACGCCTATAAGACTGCTAAGAGACCAGATACGAAGCCACAAACCGGGATAAAGAAATGGCCTCCCAGACAGTATCCTATAGACCAAATTATCTACAAGGGTGAAAACAAAAACGAATGAGCGGTTTAAAGGAGAGGGCGAAATATGTTTGCTTATATGGCTTACTGAAATCCTCATCGAAGCACATGTCAGAGGAAAGTGAAATACTATCCGTTTCTGCAGCAAACCCCCAAAATACTCTACGCTCATTACCCATATCTATTGACTTGCCGTCTTGAAACACTCAAAATTAGTCGAGAGATTTATGAAACGCTGTACTAGATCTCGGTATTTCTGGTTTTTAAAGAAAAAATCTTTTTATGGATTTCCCGATTCTACACCGATCTTTCTGAAACTTCTGAACAGAATAAATGTTGCCATGACTGCGGCAATATTCAGGATTATCGGACAAAATAATTCCTCTGGCCTTATAAGACCTCAATAACAAAGAAAACGGAAAATTTTAGCAAAACAGACCCTTCCCTCCTTATTCGACGCTTCAAATTGACCGATATATAGTCCGGTCAACACATATATACTAAGCGGATATAATGAAAGGGCCTTTAAGATGGCAATAGTAGAATGGGATGAACGTTACAGTGTAGGAATCAGGGAGTTGGATGAACAGCATTGCCGTTTATTCGACATTTTTTACACACTGTTGGAGGCTGATGATATAACGCAGGAGTCAAACGAGGTGGCAGACGCTTTAATAAATTTAAGAACTTACACATATGAACACTTTGAGCTGGAAGAAGAGTATATGGCTAAATGTGGATATCCTGATCTCGAAAGTCATATACACATACACGATTCTTTCCGCAAAAAGGTAGAAGCTTTATGTTCAGCTAAGCCGGCAAAACAAGATGAAAATCTCATGGAGATACTCGGCAGTTTATATGAATGGTTGTTTGCCCATATTTGCTCATGTGATCAACAGTATGTGCCCTATGTAACCAGCCAGGCAATGCCCGCTATCTGAGTTTTATCGACACGATTGCCTTCAACATCAGGATTTGTTTTTCGGCCTCTGCCCCGAAATACACAACACAAACACCCATTACCGCTGAAGTAGGAGTCATTTGATTCACCATACAAACATATTTACATGTTGAATCACAGACAACAACAGTGATCCTGTTGTTATGGATTGTGATTTTACCGCTAATACTGCTTATGGAGGAGGTGCTGTTACGAATGAGAACAGCAGTCCTGCTTTTACAAATTGCAAATTCACAGACAACGTTGCAACCGATGATGGGGGAGCCATCAATAACCGTGGAGCATCCAGCATTCCGACATATACCCTTTGCACTTTCACCGATAATTCCGCCACCGACAAGGGAGGGGCTATTATCAGTGTAGACGGTGGTAATTCGCTGGATCGCAGACCGCCGCCGTAAGCGGTCATTAGCATCGCCCTGTATTTGATATGGCGGGTAACGGAAAAAAGCCGTTCTACTTCTTCTGCGCTGAGGATATCTGGAAGGGGATAGGTTCCTTTTATTGGCGGCACAGGGACGCTTGTTTCATCCAATCCGAGTACCACACGGTAGAAAAAGCGAAAAGCGTTGACTTTGTATTTACACGTTCCCGGAGTGTATTTACGTTCAGTTAGCAAATGCAGGATATAATCTTTAATTTCCTCCGGAGTAATTTCATCAGGTGAGCGATGGTAATACTTGGCTAGGCCTTTTATCGCGAAAAGATACCCCTGTTGCGTTGACAGTGAAAAATTCCGTAACTGCATCTCCTTGATCATTCGTTCCCTTAATTCAGACATGATTCTTCCTTTCCATTTGAGACCATAAAAAAAGGACGCTCACTGTGAGCATCCTTGCAGATACATTCTATCTGCTCGATATCAAAAATGGAAATCGGAGAAATGAACAGAATGCAAGAAGAACATCGATAAGCTAATAAACCTTACCACCGCGAAGCGGTTTCGTTCTCACAAATAATGAGGCCATCGACCAAAAGTGAGAGCAAAGCAAGCATTATCGCAGTACAACTGTTTTTCTTGAAAACAGGCGTAACCACGCACTTAACGCTATTGTTGGACATTTATCGCTGTAACCCATAGGTTATTTATGGGTTACGACTACTTTCTTCAAATTTAAATATTTCTCACTTGACATTTATCGCCACAACCCATAGATTCACTGTGTGTTTTGCTGATATTATTCAAAAGGATTATAATTTTGAATGAATTTCTTGTAAAAAATCCAATATTTTCGACGGCTGAAGTGAGGTGTTTTCTGTCCGCACGCGGAACAACTGGAAGCAGATCCGCAGAAGCCTGGCTTGCTTACTACCAAAAAAACGGCTATATAGTCAGAATAAAGCAAGGGCTATATGCAACAGTGCCCCAGAATGCTGACCCCAATACTTTTACTCCGGATGCGTTTCTTCTGGCTTCCCGTATGAGTAGCGATGCGGTGCTGGTTTATCATACCGCTCTTGAATTTCACGGTCGTGCCTATTCAGTACACAGAAGGCTTACTTACCAAACAGCATCTCCGCCTCGTGCACTTTCCTTTCGCGACTGGCAGTTCCAACCGGTTCGAGTTCCAAGCCCGTTACAACGAAAAGGCAAGGTGGATTTCGGAGTAATCAAAGTAAATCGAAGCGGCGTAAAGATTCCGGTCGCATCTCTGGAACGTACCTTGGTAGATGTGCTCCATCGTCCGATTTACTCGGGCAGTTGGGAGGAGATATGGCGTTCACTTGAATCTATCGAGTTTTTTGATATAGAACAGGTCATTGAGTATACCCTACTTCTTGAAAACGCAACGACAGCAGCCAAGGTCGGTTTTTTTCTGGAACAGCACAAAGAAGAGTTAATGGTTGATGATAAACATCTTGCGCCCCTGCGATCATTACGACCGAAGCAGCCCCATTATTTTACTCGCGGTAAAAAGAAAAGCGGACAGTGGGTCAAAGATTGGAATCTTGTAGTGCCAGATGAAATACTTAATCGGTCATGGGCAGAGATTATATGATAGTATCACAACAAGAAATTGTTTCTATATCTGATTCGACAGGATTCCGAGATGATATTGTCGAAAAAGTACTCCAACTACTAAATCTATTGAATAAGTTAAATTCGCATTCCTTTCTCAAGGGCAAGTTGGCTCTCAAGGGTGGTACCGCATTAAACTTATTTGTGCTTGACATCCCAAGATTATCCGTTGATATCGATCTGAACTATATTGGTTCTCTTGATCGAGAGCATATGCTCTCAAGGCGTCCAAAAGTAGATCAGGCTGTTCAGGCTGTATTCTCCCGTGAAGGCTTTACAGTGAGACAAATTCCAGGCGAGCATGCCGGAGGTAAGTGGCGTCTGACTTTTCAAAGTTTTACAGGACAGTCAGCTAATCTGGAAGTCGATTTAAACTTCATGTTCAGGCAGCCTTTGTGGGATGTACAAACACTTGATTCTCATGCCCTTGGTGACCATCAGGCTAAAAACATCCCTGTCATTGATATCCATGAACTTGCTGCAGGAAAGCTGGCCGCTCTCTTTGCTCGTCATCAGGCACGTGATCTTTTTGATGCCCACCAGCTATTGTGTCACGGCGATTTGGATATGAAACGCCTTCGTGTTGCTTTTGTTGTCTATGGCGCCTTGAACCGGAAAGACTGGAGAACTATTTCTCTGGAAGACATCACTTTTGAAACCGCTGAACTAAAAAACATGCTGACCCCTGTAATACACAGAGTTGCCGTTGATGATAAAGACGGAATTGAAGTATTTGCACAGCGATTAGTGAATGAATGCAAGCAGAATCTTTCGGCAATATACCCTTTCTCTGAACAGGAAATGGATTTTCTTGACGGTGTTATTGCTAAAGGAAAAATCGAGCCATCACTTATAACTACAGACAAGCAATTGCAGGCCCGTATCGTAAAGCACCCTATGCTGCTATGGAAAGTGATGAATGTCAATAAACATTTCGAAAACTTGTGAGTTAGAAATCTATCACCCAGTAGCAATAGTCAACCATAGAACTTTGTTACAGAACGTTTTAATGCTTTTCAAGGTTACTTTTATCAATCAACCACACTTTCTTCGCAGCGTTCAAAGAGAACAACGCTCGTTCCATCATCCAAATCTTTCGGCTCAAACTTGAAATCTTCATGCTGCTGCAGAAACCTGGTTTCACCACACCCCAAGACACGACATTTATCTTTTTCCTTCGGGCAGGAACCAAAGATACAGAGACGCCCCAGGTAGCGGTTAGTTTCAGGTTCCATAATGAAAATATCAACTTGGTGATGTGCCACACCAATTTGCCTTTCCGCAAGCAGATCATTCAAGGCCTGCGAACAAGCCTTCTGGATAGCCTTCAAACGGCCTAAATCGGAAACCCATACAGCCATATCCACATCCTGGCACTCATGATTGATGGCGATGCCTGCATGCCGGAACTTGCGGAATCGTGGTACTTCCTTTTCCAAAGGCCTGACAACTGAACCGAAAAGAACTGCCTTCTGCACTTCAGGAATACTTGAAAGGCTGTCTGCAACATATTGGGCAGCAATGCGAAATTGTTCCTGGCGACGTAACATGGCTTGATTCTCCTCCTGGATATCCTGTGAGTCTGGCGGGTCATCATCTTCAAAGATAAATTCTTCCTCCTCCAAATATTCTGTACTATCCTCCGGCAACTGCTTTGTATCAGTAACAGGATGGGCAGCGGCTGCTTGTTCTTTACGAGCTTTCTTCGTAGCTGCTTTTTCCTGTCGCTTTTCATATATCTCATGAATCCAGACCTTCACGGGTGATTTCCACGGCTGGGTTTTGGATGGAATATTTTTGATAAGGCTTCGGGGATTCAGTCCCATTTCTTTGGCCATACGAATATCTTCATTATTCAGGCGGCACAGGCGTTTTGCTTCGATCCATAGTCTGTCTCTTTTATTTGTTGGTTGTTTCTTTTTATTGGCCATTATCAACAACCTATTCTATCACAGTCAAATTTGCAAGAATACTGCTTCATTATCAAGCGGCGTCTGAAATATAACAATACTTCTTTGATACTTTTCAAAGTCTTTTTTCGTACTTTATTTGTCCTTTTTAATAGACCGCCTTGAAAGTTTTTCCATGGACTCCTTGAAGCCTTTCAGCAATTCAGGCTCCTCCCAATACTTCGGGATTGATAAAAGATGAAATTCCACAAAGCTTTTTGACACATCAGATTTATCAGAGGATTCATACGCGTATATAGCGGTATGTACGGCATTCCTGATTATAGGGTTGAGTTCTTTCATTTGCTCATCCGAAAGATGTTTACAATGAAAATCCTCCATCGCGTTGCGAACTACGATAGCAACGTATTTTGTAAATTCCTGTATTGCTTTTATTGATTTCTGATTTAATATCTCTTTGCTCATGCCAAATTTCCTTTCACAGCCGGTCATTATTTGCCGGGTTACTGCTAATGACATTGAATTGCTATCGCATAGTAGCTTAAATAACTCGAAGAATCAACCCTGACAGTTTGATATTGTATTCACCACCTTGCATAAACAACCCGCCTCGTATAGAATATCAGGTGAACTCGAAAAAACGGCTTATCCCTGAATCGGAGAACCATTATGACAAATAATAATGTTACAGACCACGACCAATCCTCTGATGTGCGTTATGATATCGATTTTCAGATTAGAAAACGCCTTGCTCAGGCTGGTCTCTACGATGAGTATGTTCTTGAGATACATGGAAATATTACAACTACTAAGATTAACCCCGACGTTGAGCAAGACTCTCAAGATATTGGGTGTATCAACGCCCGGCTTATACAAATGGGTCGTATGATAAACGATGGGCGAACATATTTGAGCTATACGATTCGTTCGATCAATATCTTCACGATATCTACGGGGAACTGTTCGATGTTAAAAATGATGAATTTACAGAGACACTCCAACGCCAATTTAAGGATTTAAGCGATGGAACCAATATCTTGTTGATTGACAATGTTCAGATTTTGCCGCAGTACCGTGGCAAAAGATTCGGTCTGGCAACAGTGTATCGTACTATTGATGTTTTTAGCCCGTGGAACTGCCTGGTAGTCATTCCCCTCTACCCACCGCAGTTTTGCGAATATCACGATAACGCCGAATGGAAAAAGAAAATGCGGGTCGATTCATTTGTAAAGGACGAAGAATCCGCCAGGGCCAGGCTGGAACAGTATTGGTGCCTTCTTGGTTTCGAGAGAATCTGGGATAGTCGATATATTTGTGCCCTATGCACAAATAACAAATACCCCTCGCTTGAAGAGGTATGCCCTAACTTTTGAACGGATTTACAACATCCGTTACAGTTGAAAATCATCGTCAGTCTAATATAGTGTTGCTATTGATTGTAAACAGAAAGGTGCAACCATGCCCAAAAATGATGCAAGACGCCAGAAGCAGTTGATGAAAAAACGGCAGAAGGGCAAGCTTCGAAAGAAAAAGCAGGCAGGTTCAGTCCATTTCGAGTTGATTAACCCCAAAAAAAAGATTCTCATAGCCAGAAAATTTCCATTTTATGAATGCTTGATAAACCCATCGTGGGAAGATGGAGGGTTGGCCACTGTTCTGATATCACGACAGCAACCGGACAACAATCTTACCTTTGGCTCTTCCTGGTAGACATCTTCTGTCTGGGACTCAAGAACACATTTTGTAATGCGGACTTTGCCATATCAATGTACAAAACCGATTTGCTCGATAAAATCTATCCGGAAGAAGAACCCGTGGAATGTCCGATACCACTGGCACACCATGTCATTTATGGCGGTATCGCATTCGCCGAACAATTTGGCTTCAAACCGCACAAAGATTTTAAATTGTCTCAATATGTTCTGGATGACAAAGCTGATATCGAACCCTGCGAGGATATTGAATTTGGTAAAGACGGCGAACCCTTTTTTATATCCGGCCCTGATGACAATGTTGAACACATTATGAGACAGCTTGAATCAAAAATCGGCAATGAAAAATTCAAATACTTACTAAGAGCAACACCATGAGCGGTTGTGTTTATTGATTAAAATAGTCGAAGCTATGGATAACGGTTTATAATACAGGTAACGGAGTATTATGATTCAGGATATTGAAAAAATTGAATACCGCCACGGGCTGCTGGAAAAAGGAAAACAAGCCACCGATCTGCCGGTAAAAATCTGGCGTGGTTCACAAATCAATGCGAAAATCATCCGATCCATTCATAATGAAGACATCCTGAACCTTGGCGGTGTCTACGGCAATAAGGATATAGGCGATCCGCCCGAATATGACTATCTGAAAATCATACTAACCGATGACGATGTCCAGATTGAGTTTTTTAACCGCGGGTTATCGCTGCTCACATCCGACAGTGAGACATACAGGCGAATTCACCGTTTCTTATGTATTCTGGACAATCATATTACGAATTGAGCGAGATGATGACTAAAGCTGCAGATAAGATAAAAACCAGAAGCAAACATTATTTTTTCCTGAATCCATATAAAGACTGTGCCTTTACCAAATGCCCAAAGTGTGACAGCAAAACAAGAATACGAAAATTCCCTTTGGTTATTCATATTGACCCGCACCAGATCATTCTTTTGAATAAGAAATGCCGGCATTGCCCAAAATGTGACCTGATAATTGCCAAGCAATCTGAGGTAGAATCTTTGATGATAGTTTGTCTTGAAGAAATAAATCCCGAAGTAATAGGCAATAACTACCTTGCAATGGGCGTTGTTGACAGGAAAGATTGGAAAGAGGGTAATAACTGTAAACTGGATTCAACTGAAACACTGGATCGTATGTACTTCTTCAAGGATATGTTAAAGTTTGAATTGGTCCCGGGCCGATGGTATCGGCAAGCAAAAGATAAATAAACCCGGCGTTATGGAAGGATAATTATTGATGGAGCGGTTACTCGAACAGATACCCAGGAAACTTCATAATGTTTTTACGGCTATTATGAAATTGACCGATGATTTTTGCGAAGAACACCTTGACGAATACTACCAGCAGCTTGCCAACGATATGGCTGTGAAAATCTGTCAGAAAAGCTCTCTTGTTAATATTAAACAAGGCAGGCCTAAGAGCTGGGCAAGCGGAATCATTCACGCCTTGGGCTGGGTGAATTTTCTGCAGGATCCCAGCATTGAACCTTACATGAGTTCCTCCGAACTTGCCAAGGGTTTCGGGGTCTCGCAGGGAACAATGACCACCAAATCAAAGATTCTCCGTGATGTATTGAATATTATCCCAATGGATCCGAATTGGTGCCTGCCCGATATGCTTGAAGACAACCCTCTTGTCTGGATGGTCGAGGTCAACGGTTTCGTAATGGATATGCGAGCAGCACCGCGTGAGTTTCAAGAAGCTGCCTATGCGAAAGGATTGATACCATTTGTTCCGAATAATAAAAAAGAATCCGCACCGGAAACCGACACTGATGTGAAAATCCTTAAATTCCCAGGCACACAAAAGAAGAAAGCTTCCAAACCCAAATCTACAGAAAGCCGCGAAGATAACGAGCTGACACTTTTCTGACGGACAAGTCAATAATTTGCATAGCTATCGCTACAGTGGGAAAAACCGCAGCCAGAAAAACAGCTGCGGAAAAAGAAATTACAGAAAAAGCGGTTCCATCTCATTTTTAGAGAATGGAACATAATCATCCGGTAAACTATGATCATTATCATAATCCACAATCGCGTAATCCCATAATTCTTCAGGGTTATTGGTTTTGACATCCTGGCAGATACCGCCTTTGATATAGACGATGATTTTGGCCAGCCTTTTCGGAAACTTCGGAGGAGTGGCTTTCTTGTAATTAAATTTCTCAATCAGAGACCCCTCTGGATTTTCATAGACGGACCAGTCACCATAATAACTACCGTTATAATAGATCATGTCCGGTCCGACAATGTGCAATTCATTCATTTTCCCATCTGTGTCACTCATTTTAACAAAGTTAGCATAGGTGGTGTGAATAAATTGATACGGACCAAAGATAGGACCGTCAAAACCCCAATCGTCCATATCCCGTGCAGGATCATTCCTACCGTGAAACAGTTTTAGATACATCATTTGAAATTCTCCTAAAAATAATTATCGATGTGAAGGAAAGAGGATAATCCTTTTTTCCTCGGGCTCAATCGCCAAACACAGCCTCGGATTATCATATACAGGCAAAAACTCATTACCTTCTTCATCCGATGACAGCCATATCTGGAAGTCATCTGAAATCTCATTTCCAAATTCGTTTAAAAGCCTCTTCAGCGAAGCAACTGTCATAATATTTTGTTTAGCCATAGCGACTACCTCCAATCATTAAACTGGTTCCAATACTTTAATTGTTTTTGGTACAAGGATTTCTTCTTCGGCGATGCGGTAGTTACGGCATGTTTCCATATACTCGGACACAATGGTATCGCAGAGCCTGTCAAAATCCTGTACCAGCTCGACACGTTCCCTGATTTCAGTCAGCGTCCAGTTTTCAAAATCCTCATACATATCTGTATCCTTACCCGGCCAGGTAAATACCTGCATATGCGTCTGCTTGAAATTGACTCTTGCCTTAGCATCGCATCTTCCGCAGATACCAATTTCACCTTCTGGAACATCCTGGTAATTCTTTTGGCCACAGTGGGTGCAATAGCTCTTATGACCGCTTGGTTTTATGCCGCCTTTATAAAGAACAACATAACCGCCGCTCCTGCCATTGATTCCTGCTTGCCATTGATGGTCATATTTCCTGTTGAATTCTTCCAGCAGGTCACTTAATTTCTCCTGCCATTCTGTAATTGAGAGCATCTCCCACCACCCGTCTTGGTCAATATCTTTGGGTTTATCAATATTGTATAACTTGATGTTGTTTGCATAGCTTGTCGATTTGTTCCAGCTATTCATGGTGTGATACCTGAAATGCTTTTTCAGATATTTGACCATGGTTTCCCTGTACCGTTTATCAATTTCTTTGTAATACATTATGTCACCTCCAGTCTAATCCATAATTAAGGCGCCTTTTCTCATAGCCTCACCGATGTTGGTATAGCTACGGTCAAGAATCTGTGCCTCGGTTAATTCCTGTTCACTGTCATCAATGAGATTCAGCACATAGAAACTGTTGTCATCAGGGTAATACCTGATATGCTTGGAGCTTCTCAGCCCGCCATTAAGCAGGATGAAACAGTCCATGCCGTTCTTCGCCAGTTCTTTAAGCTGCTCAATGGTCTTTATCCTTCTATCTGTTTTTTGTGTCATATTTACACCTCCATTAAAAATGCTTAGCGATAGCCAAACATTGCTATCGCTAAGCTCTGGTTAACATTAACACACACCTACATTGATCTCCGAAGCCAGCAAATTGACCTGGATATCAGGATCAACTGGCAGCAATCGTAAATACTTTGTAAATTGAGCCAGCATGAAGCCAGCTGCAATATTTGCACAGTAGATGGTGGTCTTAGCCGTACATGGTCCCGCATGTGCCTGTTCTGCGGTAAATAGAGTCTGGGGATAGTATTCCCTGCTTTTTTCATCACAGGCCGTTATTACCCGCAAAACTTCAGCACTCATTCGTCCATCTACAAAGAAATTAACTTTATCTTTGACAGCATCCCAGATGTGCTTGCGTGCATCGATCTTGTCGACACAGACAAACACACAGTTACCAACAGGCGTAGTCCTCTTGAATCTGTCCAGGATGACTTCAACCTGTAAGTCGTAGTTAATCTCCCGGCAGAACTCTGCTGTCGCATCAACTTTAGGGCGTTTAAGGTCTTTGTGCATATAGCCCTGAGTTGTTAGATTGCTGAGATCCACATGGTCAAAGTCAACTAACTGGAGAACCGGTACACCAATCGCAGTAAGCTGTATCGCTACCTGTCTTCCGATGGCACCGATGCCTATTACAGTGGCTTTACAATCAAGGATTCGATCCCTTGGGACAATGTCTGCCTGTCTTGAATATCTCTCACTACTCATAGATCACCTCACTTTCATATTCATCCCAAAAATCGCTTCGTACAGCCAATTCATCCACAAAAGCCTGTCTCTCAGACGGATGCATCATCTCAAGCTCTTCCATCAAATCTTCACCTGAAAACATTCCGGCTTGAAACTCATCAGTACCGCCAAATATCCCGGCCTCATTTTCCTGCTGGACTTTAGTCGTTTTTTCTTTGCCGGCGAAACTGAAAATGGTATCTTCAGTGACATTGGCCTTATACTGCTGGGTCCATAGCTCAAAATCAGCGGCATCAAATTCACAGTTGTAATCCACGCAAACAGGAATCTTCACTTCACCGCCAGGGCCGGCATTAAACCTTAGTCTGGCAAATGTCCTGCCATCCTGAGCGACAATAAACATGATCGCCCAATCACAGCTACCGAATACTCTGGTGAATGTGTTCTCATCGGTCATACTCGGTTCAGGCGAATTGCCCGGATGTGTATGCAACCATATTCGTCCGAACTGCTGAGGCGATCTTCCGCCTTCAACTTGGTCTTCAAAAAAATCCGCTACAGATTCATCTTCAAATGAAACTGATACAGCAGTTATAATAATTCAAGTTAATTCAAGCCAATAGGCGATAATATCATCATGAACCATATTTTTGAAAGGATTCGTGATGAGGCCACTAAAAATAACGTATCAAATAGCATCAAAAGAAATTACA
>Ga0180009_10002402_pt1 | contig 22029 bp, 17 predicted proteins | sample OS_PC_MetaG_FD_123537 | JGI IMG/M metagenome (GOLD analysis project Ga0180009, IMG submission 123537) | Groundwater microbial communities from the Aspo Hard Rock Laboratory (HRL) deep subsurface site, Sweden - OS_PC_MetaG | ecosystem: Environmental > Aquatic > Deep subsurface > Groundwater...
ACGGCTCGGAATGTAGGAGATTGCTGGCAAGCGAACAGGGTGATTTTTGCTTGCGGCATGATTTTTGCTTCGCCTGCAAGCAGGCTCCTACGGCCTAACGGCAATTTGATGGTGTTTGTCTGCAGTCTGGCAGTGTGCAACCAACGGCTTGGAATGTAGGAGATTGCTTGCAAGCGAACAGGATGATTTTTGCTTGCGGTGTGATTTTTGCTTCGCCTGCAAGCAGGCTCCTGCGGGCTAACGGCAATTTGTTGGTGTGTGTCTGCAGTCTGGCAGTATGCAACCAACGGCTTGGAATGTAGGAGATTGCTTGCAAGCGAATAGGGTAATTGGATAGGTGGGAAGCCAACTTACCAGGCACATATACTAATACCTGCACAAGTATTGCCAATTCAGGCAGGCAAACCCTTATCCCTTCAATGCCAATCAAAACTGGCCTCCATGTCGATACAGTCATGGCGCGATTTTTTACCGAACTGCGTTATTGCCTGTACACGTTCAAAACCTATGGAGCCAAATACCATGAAAAAACAGATCTTTGCAATGTCCATGCTGGCTGTCGCCGGCTTTGCCGGTAACAGCCAAGCCGTGGATGGCGTGTTTGAAATCAGCCAGGCCTGTGTTTCATTTGGCTGTGTGCCAGGTGATAGCGGCGGTTTTCCCGTCACCATTACCGAGTCGGGCAGCTACCGGCTGACCTCGAATCTGAACACCACCAGCGCCAACACAACGCTGCTACAGGTCAATGCCGATGATGTAAGCATCGACCTCAACGGATTCAGCCTGACAGGCCCGGCTGTATGTTCCGGCAGTACGGTAAGCTGTACCAACACCGGCAGCGGTGAGGGTATTGATGCCAGCAACGACGATAACATCATCATCCGCAACGGTACCATTCGCGGCATGGGAGATGCTGGAATTCGTATAAGCAATAATGCCATCGTTGAAGATGTTGTCATTAACAGCAACGGTGGGCCGGGACTCTCTGGCGGTTCATTCACATCTGGTGGTGTGTTCAGACGCTTGTCGGTGAGCACAAATGGTGGCCAGGGTGTTGGCGCAGCATTCGGCAGCCACTATCTGATGGACAGTGTGGTGATCAATAACGGCGATTTTGGAGTGTTTGCCATCTTTTGTGGCAACGTGCTGATGGTCGGGAATGACAATGGCAACAGCTGTGTCGCGATAGCGCCGAATCAATGCCCCACTGCCGCTGATTGTGATTGAGGCAGTGCCATGCGTTATTTATTGCAAAATGACAAACACTGGCTCAATGGATGCTGCCCGCCAGTGTCCACTGCAAGAACTGGCGGTAACGCATTCAGACCATGCTGGCTGATTGGGTTGATGCTGTGTCTGCTCATGCTGCCAGTGACCCAGGCCCAGGTCACATCGCTGGTGATATCGCCGGACATCACTGCGGCCATGCCGCGGGATGTGGGTGGTGCCATCATCGCCTTTGATACGGTGCTGTTCGATGTTGATCCATCGACCGGCCTTGCCACAGGTGGCACGGTGCCATTGGCAGGTCCGCCATTCATAGCGGTTGATGTGGATGCCTACGATGGTCAGCTGGATGCATTTTCCGTTGACATTGCCAGTGAGGTGGAACCGGCAGGTTCCGGTTCAACGTTTTTTATGCGTCCCGGTGAGATTTATACCCGTAGCGGAACCCTGCTGTTTGATCCGGTTGCAGCCGGTTTGCCGGCCAATACCAATGTGGATGCCCTGTCCGTGGATCCTGCAACCGGTGATCTTGTCTTCTCCGTAGCGGAAACCATCGCCTCGCCACAGATATTGCCGTCCGATCTGTATCGCTGGGATGGCAGCAATTTAAGCCTGTTCTTCAATGGCTTCCGCGTACCCAGAGCATTGAACCTTGATGCTGCGCATGTGCTGGATGACAACACCATCCTGATGAGTTTCGATACGGCTGGCAGCATCGACACCGTGCGTTTTCTGGATGATGAATTGCTGCTGTACAACCCCTCTAGCGATGCCTTCTTTCTGAACACCATCACTACGCTGTTTGCATCTGACTGGTTTCCGGCTGATCTGGATGCCTTGTATGTCGTCGAGGGCCCAACCGGCTTCACCATCGGCGGCAGCGTCAGCGGGCTGGCCGGCAGCGGTCTGGTACTGCGTAACAACGGTGGTGATGACCTGCCCATCAGCGGCAACGGCAGCTTCACCTTCGCCACCCCGGTGCCCGATGGCGGCAGCTATAACGTCACCGTGGCCACACAGCCCAGTGGCCCGGCACAGAACTGCACTGTCAGCAACGGCTCCGGCACGGTCAGCGGCAGCAATGTGACCAATGTGCAGGTGAGTTGCGTCACCGGTGGACAGGTGCAGTTTGCCACTGCGGTGGCCGAAGTGATGGAGGATGCCGGACCGGTATCACTGACGATCAATCGTGTTGGTGGTAGCGATGGTGCGACCTCTTTCCGGGTGCAGACAGCCTCCGGCAGCGCCACCTCCGGCAGCGATTTCAATGCCGTCAATCAGCTGCTGAACTGGGGCGCTGGTGACAGCAGCAGCCGCACGGTGAACATCACCATCAACAATGATCCGACGGTGGAAGCCTTCAGTGAGGATTTTGTTGTGACCCTGTCCAGAGAATCCGGTTCGGCCACGCTGGGCGCGCCGGCTCAGGTCACAGTGACCATCTACGACAATGAATCGGTGATCTTTGCTGACGGGTTTGAAGGTGAACCATGATGCCTGAGCCATTAATCTGGCAAACAGGCAAGTATGCCGGATTCATCATTTCCCTATAACAATAAAATGTAAACAACACGAAAATACTGCACGTGCACCCGGCCTGTAACCCAGGCCGGGTTTTTTCTGTTCTGGCTGCTGCTGTGGCCCGGCGATCAGCTTGAGGTCAGAGCAAACTCAGACAGGTCGAAGGGTTCCGGCAGGCTGCATTGGCTGCGGGGCTGCGGGTTTTCCGTCGATGCCTGTGCGGTGGCCAGGTCGTCATGGTTCAATCCGGTTTTGGTCAACAGTGCCTGCAACGCCGTTTCATCCGAACTCGACTGGTAAACCTGAGCCAGTTTGATGGCTGCATCACGGGTAAACGTCGACTCAGGCCCCAATGCCTGCAGCAGACCATCGTATGCGGTTCGCAAGTGTTGCTCGGCAAGCTCCCACTGCTGCAGGCGGGCAGCGAGATGCCCTTGTGAGACCATGACACGCAGATATTGGGGGTGATGTTCACCCACGGTGGCGCGCATCAAATCCAGTGCTTCGGTATTGATCTGCAGCGCCTGTTGGCTGTCATCCAGTGCGAACAGCAGTTGTGCCTTGATGCTCAGAGCATAGGCCTGCATGTCGGTGGCCTGTTCACCGTGGCGGGCATAAATGGACAGCGTGTTGTTGATGTCTTCCAGTGCGGCGGTGTGATCGTCGAGCTTGCGCCGCATGGAGGCCAGATTGAGCAGGGCGTTGGCATACAGCAGGTTGTTTTCGCCAAACAGCTCCCGGTATCTGGCGACCGTTTGCTGGTAGATCGCCACCGCCTTGTCGTAGCATTTGAGATAGGCGAGATCGACCGCCAGAGCGGTTTCATCACGCAGGCTTTGCGTGTGCATCGCGCCAAACAGTTGGCGTGATTTCCGCGCAGCACGCAGACTCGCCGCTGCAGCCTGGCTGAAATCTCCAGCTGCCCGCTGAATACCGGCCTCGCGGGCGTCGGTTTGTGCCTGCTCGGGATGCATTTCGGGGTAGATCTGTGCATACCACTGTCTTGCCTCGGCCAGTGTTGTCAGCGCCTTGTCGGTGTCACCGAGCATGCCGTACTTCTCACTGAGATCTGCCAACAGGCTGCCCAGCAATGCCTTGCCGTTATCCAGTGCCAGTATGGCATCGCGATATTGCAGCGCCTGTTCCAGGCTGTCGGTTGCGGTTTCGTTGTCGCGCAGCTCGCTGTGGATGGATGCCAGTGTGCGCAAGGCCTGAACCGATGTGTCCGACACCTTATCGGCCAGCGGCACAAGTTCGGTCGCGGTCTCTGCATGCTCTAGTGCGGTCTGCAGCTGGCCCAGACGTTCGTACTGACCGGCGATAAGATTGTGCAGATCGGCACGCTGTTCGGGGCTGGCATCAGCGGGAAGTTCCGCGAGCAGGTTCTGATAAATGTTGAGCGCATCGGCGTGGTTGCCGAGATTGTTCTGCAACGATGCCAGTGTGCGCCTCAGTTCCTGCTGCAACAGTGGTTCGGTGGTGGTGCTCATGCGCAACTTTTCCTGCTGCTGGCGGAGCAGGTCGTTGACCAGCACCGGGTTTTGCTGGTTGGCGACAGGATCGGCCGCATCGAAGATGTCCAGCAGAAATGTCTGCACGGCCTGGGCGCGGCGGGCATTGGCATTGGCCAGCTCGGTCTGGCGGATGGAGACGGTCAGACCAGCCAGCAGGCTGATCATGACGGCACTGGCGGCAGCAGCGCCCAGCCGATGCCGGTACAGCCAGCGTGACAGCAGGTAGCTTTTTGCCGGGGTTCTGGCGCTGACCGGATAGTGCTGCAGATGATTGAGCAGATCCTGGCGCAATGGATCCACGGCGCGATAGCGCTGCTGCGGGTCGGCGGCCAACGCGCAGCGGCAGATGGCATCGAGGTCGCCGCGCAACTCGCCTGCGGGGAGCAGCGTGTGCTGGCGCTGGGAAGGCATGATGATGCTGGCATCCGGATCCTGCCCCAGCAGCAGTGCGGTGACCGTTCTGCCGTCGCGGATGCGAGCGCCGGTGAGCAGTTCATACAGCAAGGCACCCAGCCCGAACACGTCATTGCTGGTGCTCACTGGTTCACCGCGCAACTGCTCCGGGGCAGCGTATGCTGGGGTACAGCGCAGCAGCAGGCCGGTCTGGACGTCGGCATGGCTGTCCTGATGGTCCCGCTGGTGCTCCCGCAGCAGACTGGCTATGCCGAAATCCACCAGCTTGGGCTCACCGTCGCGATTCACCAGTACATTGGAGGGCTTGAGGTCGGCGTGCACCACCAGCTTGCTGTGTGCATAGCGCACCGCATCACAGACTTTGAGCAGCAGTTGCAACCGTTGTCGCCGGTCGAGTTTTTGCTCGGCGCACCATTGGTCGATGTGCACGCCATCGACGTATTCCATGACCAGATAAGGCCAGCCCTGCGTGCTGATGCCACCATCGATCAGCCGCGCGATGCCGGGATGCTCCAGCCTTGCCAGCAGCCGCAGTTCCTCGCGCAGCTGTTCACTTTCACTGTGTCGATAGGGCCCCGGCTGCAACAGTTTGATGGCGACGTGCTGCTCGTAGGCACCATCGGCGCGCTCACCATGGAACACTGCCGCCATGGCGCCGCGGGCGATGGCATCGCCAACCCGCCAGTGACCAAGCAATTGACCGCTGATCTGCGCCGGGATTTCGCCGGCGTCGGCATGCTGTGCGCCGATCAGGTCAGCGGCCATCTGATTCAGCGTCTGATCAAGCAGCCGGGTATCGCTGCTGTCATGGGCGGCGAGCAGTTTCTGCAGCCAGGTGCTGGTGGCCGCATCCAGCTCCAGGTCTGCCAGCTGTTGCTGTCGTTGCGCCGGGGTCAGCGTGGCAAACTGATCAAACAGTTTGCTGACTCTGTTCCAGCTGGCGGCATCAATCAGCATGCTGGGTGAGCCGCTCAGGACTGCATGGCGGTCTGTATGAATGCGCGGGCTCTGCTCCACTCGCGATTGGCGGTGCGCGGCGAGATGCCCAGACAGCGGGCAGATTCCGGCAGGGTCAGACCGGCAAAAAAGCGCAGTTCGACCAGGCGGGTCAGGCGCGGCTCCAACTGTTCCAGCTGTTGCAGAGCCTGATCCAGCGCCAGAATCGAGCTGCTGGTTTTGTTCAGCTCGCAGTCGTTGTTGAACAGCGGGCAATCGTCCACCCGCGTGCGCTTGGTGGCAGCACTGCGACGGGCATAGTCAACCAGCAGCTGGCGCATGGCCAGCGCGGCAGTGGCGAGATAGTGCTGCTCATCCTGCCATTGCATCGAGCTGTGTTTCAGCTTCAGCCAGGCTTCGTTGACCACCACCGTGGTGTTCATGGTGTCAGAAGGGTTGCGACGACGCTCCCGCCGGGCGATATGGCGCAGCGTACTATACAGTTCGGGAAACTGCTCCAGCATGTCCCTGTTGTCGGCCGGGATGGATGCGGCCAATCGCACTGCAGTTGCCATTGTTGTTTGCCTGCGATGATTCTGACTCTTGCTGGAAGTATAGCCTGATTGTTCCTGCAATCAACAGCTTGCTGTCCTACATCGCTGCGCTGGTTTGTAGGAAATTGCAGTGCTGTGGCCATGCGAGGCTACAGCAGTCCCTGCCGGCGCAGAAATTCGCTCGCCACGGCGGCGGCCGATTGCTGCTGTTGATCCACGGCCCGATTCATCGCCTGCATGGTTGTGGTGTCGATACGGCCAGCCAGGCGCTGCAGCACTTCGGCAAGCTGCGGATGTTGTCGCAGCAGTTCGGCGCGGATCACCGGGGCGGCGTCATAGGGCGGGAAAAAGCCCAGATCATCGCGCAGCATGCGCAGTCTGAAGGTGGGGATGCGGCCATCGGTGGAGTTGCCGGCAGCGACATCTATGCGACCTTCACGCAAGGCCTGGTAAAGCAGTCCCAGGTCCATCTCGGCGGTGTCGGCAAAGCGCAGTCCGTAGGCCTGTTGCAGCGCCGGATAACCGTCACTGCGCTCATGAAACTCGGCGGCGAAACCCATCACCAGCTGCGGCGCGATGGCGGCCAGATCGCTGATGGTGGTCAGCTTGTGCTGCGCCGCCAGTTCCTCGGTAACCAGGATGGCATAGGTGTTCTCGTAGCCGAACGGTGCCAGCCAGTGCAGTTGAAACCGCTGCGCATAGGCCTGTTGCACCTGCGCGAAAGTGCTGGCTGAATCCAGCGTCTGTTGTTGTTCCAGGATCACCCGCCAGGCGGTGCCGGTGTATTCGGCGTACAGATCCACCTCGTCGTTGCGCAGTGCGTTGTGAATGACATTGACGCTGCCCAGGTTCAGCTTGAGCTCGACCTTCAGGTCGGTGTGTGCCTCCAGCAGCTGCGCCATGATTTCTGCCAGCACATACTGCTCGGTGTAATTCTTGCTTGCCACGCGAATGCTGTCGCCGTCATCGCGCTGGCTGTGCCACAACACCAGGCTGCCCAGCAGCAGCGATCCGACAGCAACGCTGGCAATGAGCAGCCTGCCTGTCGATGGCAACCGCACCGGCATGGCGGCGGCAGCGGCTCGCCGTTGGCGCAGATGATGTTCCAGCGCGTGCAACATACGATCCAGCAGCAATGCCAGCAGCGCCGCCGGCACCGCACCCAGCAGCACCAGTGCATTGTTGTTGACGGCCAGGCCGCGCACGATGAAATCGCCCAGCCCGCCAGCACCGATGAAGGCAGCCAGCGTGGCCACACCGACGCTGATCACCGCCGCCGTGCGAATGCCGGCCATGATGGTCGGCAACGCCAGCGGCAACTCCACCTGCCACAGGCGCTGGCGATCGGTGAACCCCAGCGCCGCACAGGCCTCGATGATGTCTGCTGGCAGACCGTCGATGCCGGTCAGGGTGTTGCGCATGATCGGCAGCAGCGCATACAGCGTTAGCGCAATCAGCGCCGGCAGCATGCCGATGCCGAACAGCGGCAGCAGAAACGCCAGCATGGCCAGGCTGGGGATGGTCTGCACGGCATTGACCATGGCCATGACCGGCCCCTGCCAGGCGCGCCGGCGACTCAGCACAATGCCCAGTCCCAGACCGATGACAATGGCCACTGTGGTGGAAATGCCTGTGAGCAGGGCATGCTGCAGCAGTTTCTGCCCCAGTTCGGGCCAGCGCCCGGCCATGAATGACAGCAAGCCGTTCATGTCTGCTGCAGGTGTTTGAGCGCCTGCAGCGGTTTGCTGAACAGCAGCTCGACAAACTCGCTGGCCGGCTGATTGATCAGCTCACTGGCCGTGCCGATCTGTTCGATGCGCCCGGCATGCATGACGACGATGCGATCGGCCAGACGCACCGCCTCGAAAATGTCGTGGGTGACAAACACGATGGTCTTGTGCAGACGCCGATGCAGATCCAGCAGCATGCTTTGCAACTCGTCGCGGGTGATCGCATCGAGCGCGCCGAACGGCTCATCCATGAGCAGCAGGCTGGCACCGGTGGCCAGTGCCCGGGCCACGCCCACGCGTTGCTGCTGGCCGCCGGACAACGCCTGCGGCAGGCGGTCGGCATACTGATCGGGATCAAGGTTGACGCTGTGCAGCAGTGCTCTGGCCTGTTGCAGTGCCTGTGCCGGATCATCACCACGCAGACGTGGCACGGTGGTCACGTTGTCGATGATGTTCAGATGCGGCAACAGACCGATGCCCTGAAACACATAGCCGATGCTGCGGCGCAGCGCCACCGGATCGTGCGCCTGCAGCGGCTTGCCCTGCAGCAGGATCTGACCGCTGTCCGGCTCCAGCAGACGGTTGATCAGTTTCAGCAGTGTGCTCTTGCCGGAACCCGACGAGCCCAACAGCACCAGCAGCTCGCCGGCGGCGATCTCCAGTGACAGCGGGGCCAGTGCGTCGAATTGACGCTGATAGCTTTTGCTGACCTGCTGCAGTGAAATCATCACGAATCGCTTGCCGCATCCTGTTCCGCACTGGCCAGCATATCCAGCTGTGCATACAGCTCGCTGACGCGTTGCTGCAGCGACTCTGCGCTCTGGCCTGCGGCTGGCAGCGGTGCACCGAAGCGCAAGCGTACCTCGCGCAGAAGCCCCTGTCGCTGGCGGTTGAGCCGGGTCTGCTGGCGCGACATGCTGAAACGGCTGCCCCACAAGCCATGCAGTGCGGCCGGAATCACCGGCACCGGGTTGCGGCTGAGAATCTGTTCCACCCCGCGTTTGAACGGCTGCATGCTGCCATCGCGGGTGAGTTGGCCTTCGGGGAAGATCATCACCAGTTCGCCAGCGGCCAGATAGCGGTCGATGCTGGCATGGGCCTGCTCCAGCACGGCCGGATCGCGCTCACCACTGGCAATGGGAATGGCACCAGCGCTGCGGAACAGCCAGTTCAGCAGTGGCTGCCGCCAGATGCGATGGTGCATGACAAAGCGCAGCGGACGTCGCGTGGCGCCGGCCAGAATCGGTGCATCCATGTAGCTGATGTGATTGCAGATCAGCAGTGCCGGACCGGTGGTCGGGATGTGCTCGTGGCCATCCACGCGCAGGCGATAAAACGTGTGCGTGCCCAGCCAGGCGAGGAAACGCAGAAAAAACTCCGGCACCAGCAGGTAAATGTAGACGGCGATCACCGCATTGAAGACGCCGGTGAGCAGAAACAGATCGGGAATGCTGTAGCCCACACCCAGCAGCCAGATGGCCATGACCGAGGCCAGCACCATGAAGGCGGCATTAAGGATGCTGTTGGCGGCCATGATGCGCGCACGCCGGTTGGGCGGGCTGCGATGCTGGATCACGGCAAACAGCGGCACGGTAAAAAAGCCGCCGAATATGCCCAGCATGACCATGTCGAACAGAATGCGCCACACCGCCGGTGTGCTGAGAAACTGTCCCAGCAGCACACCATCGCCCAGCGGCATGGACGGGCTGGCGAAGTACAGATCGACAGCAAACAGGGTCATGCCGATGGAGCCCAGCGGCACCAGGCCGATCTCGATCTCGTCGCCGGACAGCTTGTGACACAACAGCGAGCCGCTGCTGATGCCGATGATGAAGGTGAGCAGCAGTCCGGCGGTGATCTCGGCCGCGCCACCCAGCACGTTGATGGTGTAGCTGGGAATCTGCACCAGCACGATGGCACCGAAAAACCAGAACCAGGACAGCCCCAGCACGCTGTTGAGCAGGGTGCGCTGGCTGGCCAGATTGCGCAGAATGCGCCAGCTCTCGCTGAGCGGATTCCAGTTGATGGTCAGCCCGCTGTCGCAGGCCGGCAGGGTGGGAATATAACGGCTGGAGAGGTAGCCGGTGAGTGCCACCGCCAGACACAGCACGGTGATGATCTGCGTGCCGGTTTGCGGGATGGCAATGAAATAGGCACCCAGCGCGGTGCCCAGCAGAATGGCGACAAAGGTGCCGGCTTCGACCAGGCCGTTGCCGGCCACCAGCTCCTCAACTTTCAGCACCTGCGGCAGCAGGCTGTATTTGATCGGCGAAAACAGTGTGCTCTGCAGGCCGAGCAGAAACAGCACCGCCAGCAGTATCGACATGCTCTGCAGCCAGAAGCCCAGTGCCGCCAGCAGCATGATCAGCACTTCCAGCAGCTTGATAAAGCGGATCTGCCGCGAGCGCTCGTACTTGTCGGCGAACTGGCCCACCATGGCCGAAAACAGAAAGAACGGCAGAATGAACAAACCGGCACTGAGGTTGATCAGCTGATCGCTGTTCATCCCGGCCAGTTGGCTGCCCTGAAAGGCAATCAGCACCGCCAGCGCATTCTTGAAGATGTTGTCGTTGAGCGCACCACCGGACTGGGTGATGAAAAACGGCAGGAAACGCCGCGTCTTCAGCAGGGCGAATTGGGATGTGCCTGACATGGGTAAGCCCAGCGGTTGGTCAGAGGTTAGTCTAGCAGCGTGACCTCAGTAGATATACTGCAAACCATGGCTTGCCGGATGCGCGATGCTTATCCGGCCTACAAGCAAAGGCAGCTCACGGTAGGCCGGATAAGCGCAGCGCATCCGGCATGAAACCGGGAAATACGAAAGACGAGAGTCTTATGCGCCTGCAGCCGGCAAAAACTTCAGCGCAACGCCATTGTTGCACCAGCGCTGGCCGGTCGGCGGCGGGCCATCGTCAAACACATGGCCCTGATGACCGCCGCAGCGGATGCAATGGTACTCCGTGCGCGGCAGGAACAGTTTGAAGTCGCGCTTGGTGTCAATGTGGCCGGCAATCGTGGTGGTGAAGCTGGGCCAGCCGGTGCCGCTGTCAAACTTCATCGCCGAGGTGAACAGCGGCAGATCGCAGCCGGCGCAGACAAACAGACCGCGCCGGTGTTCATGCAGCAGCGGACTGGTGGTGGCGCGTTCGGTGCCTTCCTTGCGCAACACCCTGTAGGCATCGCCATGCAGGCGTTCGCGCCATTGTGCGTCGTCCAGATCCAGCTTGTCGTCGGCGGCGGGGAATTCGGCATCAGCCGGTGCAAACTCGCGCCAGTCGCTGTCCTGGTCGCTGCGGGGTTGTTGTGACATGCCTGGATCTCCACCATGCTGGTTGACTTCGGTGCTCATGTTCTCCTGACCCCGATCCTGGGCCCGCAACAGTATACCCGAGCCGGCCAGCAATCCCAGCCCGGCGCTGGTCTGGAGCAGTCTTCTGCGCAGTTTGTTCATCTTCAGTGTCCCTCTGTGCTTGGGTTGGCGTCTCATCTGTCTGATGCCATTGTACGAACGTGGTTCATTGTCAGATGTCAGCCAACAGCAGGAACCATCAGGAAACCCAGGTTGTCGATACGCGGAAGTATGCATCGCAGATAGACAACGCCTCGCAGCCATAAACGATAACAACATTGATAGGCTGCATGGCGTTGCCAGCTGACATGTGATTCAGTTTTTTTATCGTCTGTCTAGAGAGCGCCAAGATCATGAAATCATCCCCATTGCGCTACACATTGGTCTACACCGTTTTATTGCTGCTGCTGTTGCTGTTATGGTGGCTCGGAGGCGATCAGCTCGGTGCCAATGATGGCGGAGAACTCCATGCCAGCAGCCTGCAAGAGGAACCCATGAACCCAATCAGCGAACAATCCACCGATGCTTCTGCCAACAGCAGCGAGGGCGACAACAGTCAGACCGCCGAGCGGGCCAACGATCAGGGCGGTGTCGCCCATGCCGTCTTTGCCGGCGGCTGTTTCTGGTGCATGGAACCGCCCTACGACAAGCTGGACGGTGTGCTCGAAACGATCTCCGGCTATGCCGGTGGCCACACCGAAAACCCCAGCTACCAGGACGTGGTGGCAGGCGGCACCGGCCACGCCGAAGTGGTCAAGGTGGTGTACGACCCGGCCCGCATCAGCTATGCCGAATTGCTGGATGTGTTCTGGAAAAACATCGACCCGACCACCCGAGACCGCCAGTTCTGCGATGTCGGCGACCAGTACCGCACCGCCATTTTCTATGCGGATGACCAGCAGAAGCAGCAGGCCGAGGCCTCGCTGGCCCGTCTCAGCGCCACCACCGATCTGCCCGCGCCGATCGTCACCGCCATCGAACCGCTGCAGGCCTTCTACCCGGCCGAGGATTACCATCAGGACTACTACCGCAAAAACCCGCTGCGCTACAAGATGTATCGCTCCGGCTGTGGCCGTGATGCCCGTCTGCGCCAGCTTTGGGGCAAGGAATAAACGGGCAGTAATTTGTTTCTGCAGCGGGGGCGGTCAAGTTAAAGTCAGGCTGATCGATGTCTGGGCAGCGCTAACGTGGCGGAGTTTTCCGAGCGAACAGCCGGATGGGACAATGGTCGGTGGCACCAGCACGGTGCTATTCAAGCTGGCCTATAATGCTGGCTGATCTGCCAGCAATGTTGCCTCAACCCATGTCGTGCAAGAGCCATCTAATCCAGGCATCATGTCTGCCCTGAATCACCCCACCGTGATCGTGTTCTGCAAGCGGCCGCATGCCGGCACTGGCAAGCAGCGCCTGGCTGCGGGCATTGGTGTTGCGCCGGCACAGTCTATCGCCGAGGCTTTGCTGGACTGTGCGCTGGAGGATGTACGTGACTGGCCGGGTCAGGTGGTGATTGCACCGGCCAGTGCGGACGATCGTGACTGGGCGCAGTCGCTGCATGCGACCGCTGAGATCATGGTGCAGACCGCTGGCAATCTGGGGCAGCGTTTGCAGCATATTGATGAGTGCCTGTTGCGGCAGGGCTGTGCACAACGCATCTTCATCGGCACCGATGCGCCACTGCTGTCGGCGCAGACCCTGCGGGAGGCGGCGACTGCGCTGCAGCACAACGATGTGGTACTGCAACCGGCGCTGGATGGCGGTGTCACACTGATGGCGACCGGGCCGGCCTGGCCCGGCTTGAGTGATCTGCCCTGGTCGCAGTCCGGACTGGGAGTGGCCTTGCAAGCAAGCTGTCTGGTCGCCGGTCACAGTGTCTCGCTATTGCCCGCCGGCATGGACATCGACGTGCTGGAAGATCTGCAGCCGGTGCAGGCTGAACTGCAGCATGACCCCAGACCGGCGCGCCGACAATTGCGCAAGGTCATTGCTGCGGTGTTGGCGAATGCCGCCGTGTCGATGGAATCCACCGCCTGACCAGGAGCTTGGCATGTTCAAATCCCGAAAACTCTGGCTGCTGCTGGCAGCGGTCTGTCTGTTGCTGCTGGCGATCTGGCAGTTGCCGGTGGCGAACTGGCTGCAGCTTGCCATAAGCTGGATCGAGACGCATCCCGGCTGGTCCTGGTTTGCCTTCATTGCGCTGTACATCGTTGTCGGTGTGCTGCTGGTACCGGCCAGTCTGCTGACACTGGCAGCCGGTGCGTTGTTTGGTCTGCTGCAAGGGGTGATCATGGTGTCGCTGGCCAGCGTGCTGGCGGCGGTGGTGGCGTTTGTCATCGGTCGTGGCTTTGCCCGCCGTCATGCGCAGCGACTGGTTGCGCAGATGCCCAGGTTCCAGGCGCTGGACAAGGCCATTGGCGAACGCGGGTTTCTGGTGGTGCTGTTGACTCGCCTGTCGCCGGTGTTTCCGTTTGGCCTGCAGAATTATGCCTACAGCGTGACGGCGGTGAGCTTGCGAGACTATACGCTGGCGTCGTGGCTGGGCATGATTCCCGGTACCATCATGTACGTGTATTTTGGCTCGGTGGCACGCAGCCTCGCGGCCATTTTCAGTGGCGAGGTGGAGGCCGGCAGCGCCGGGCGGATCTTTTTTGTGGTCGGCCTGATTGCCACCGTGGTGGTAACGGTGGTGGTCACCCGCATGGCCACCAGGATTCTCAAACAGGACATTCTGCATGAACCAGAGCAGCAAACAGCCCCACAGCAAAACCATGAATGACATGCCAAAAGACTACGCCGGAGCCGGATTTGATGCCCACTGGCGTGCGCTGGTGGCGCCGGATGACCATCAGAACCCGACACCGCAGGACAATTACAATCTGATCGTGATCGGGGCCGGGCCGGCCGGCTTGATCACCTCAATCGCGGCTGCCGGGCTGGGTGCCAAAGTGGCGCTGATCGAACGTCACGCCATGGGCGGCGACTGCCTGAATGTCGGCTGTGTGCCCTCCAAGGCGGTGCTGGCGGCTGCGCGCCGGTTTCAGGGACAGCCGGATGCTTTCCAGCGCAGCATGGCCTGGCTGCGTGAAGTGCGCGCTGGCATTGCCGAGCACGATTCGGTGCAGCGCTACAGCGAGCAGGGCGTGGATGTGTTTCTCGGTCAGGCCGCGTTCAATGCCGACGGCACGGTGCAGGTCGGCGACGTGACACTGCGCGCCAGCAAGACCGTGATCACCACCGGTTCACGCGCCGCCATGCCACCGATTCCCGGGCTGGACGAGGTGCCGGCACTGACCAACGAGCAGGTGTTTGATCTGGTCGAACAGCCGCGCGAACTGCTCATCATCGGAGCCGGCGCGATCGGATGTGAGCTGTCGCAGGCGTTTGCCCGGCTCGGCAGCAAGGTGCGGCTGCTGGAGATTGCGCCGCGCATTCTGGCCGGGGAGGAGCCAGAGGCCAGCGCGGTGCTGCAGCAGGCCATGGATGAACTGGGCGTGGCGGTATCATGCGAGGTGCAGATCGAGCGGGTCAGCCATGCCGATGGTGTGTTCACGGTGTATTGCAAGAGCGGTGAGCAGTATCAGGCCGACCAGTTGCTGGTGGCTGCCGGCCGGCAACCCAATCTGGACGGGCTGCAGCTTGATGCAGTCGGCGTCAAACACGATCGGCGCGGCATTGACGTGGACGACAAGCTGCGCACCAGCCAGCGCAACATCTTTGCCGCCGGCGATGTGTGTTCGGCACTCAAGCTGACCCATTTTGCCGATGCCCAGGCACGCATCGTCATTGCCAATGCGCTGTTTCTGCCCACCGCCAAACGTTCCGCGGCCATGGTGCCGCGCTGCACCTACACCGATCCGGAAGTGGCTCACGTGGGGCTGACCAGTGCCGAGGCCGAGCAGCAGGGGCTGGCGGTGAAAAGCTGGCGGGTGGACTGGCAGGACATGGATCGCGCCCGAGCCGAGGGCGATACCCGCGGTTATGTCGAGGTACTGACGAAACCCGGCGACGACAAGATACTGGGTGCCACCATCGTCGGTGCGCATGCCGGTGATCTGCTGGCACCGTTGCTGATCATGCAGGCCAACGGTCTGGGGCTTGCTGCCGCCGACAAGGCCATGCTGCCATACCCCACCCGTGGCGAGTATCTGCGCCGGCTGTCCGATCAGGTCCGGCGTCAGAAGCTGACCCCCGGCGTGGCCAAATGGATGCGACGCTGGCTGGCCTGGCGGCGCTGAGCATTGCAGGACATTGCCGTCAGCCTGATCATCCCGGTCTGGCGCGACAGCGTGGCGCTGGCGGCGCTGCTGCAGCAGCTCAGCGTCTTGCCGTGGTCGCTGGCTGAGGTGATCGTTGTCGATGGCGAACACAACTTGCACAACGAACAGCTTTGTCGGCATTATCGCGCGCGTTATCTGGTCAGTGAACGCGGTCGCGGCCGGCAACTGAACACGGCAGCCAGGCAGGCCAGCGGCAACTGGTTGTGGTTTGTGCATGCCGACAGCGTGCTGCTGCCGCAGGCGCTGCCAAATCTGCAGCAGGTGGCAAGCGGGTCTGCCCGCGCCGGTTATTTTCGCTTTCGCTTCCAGCCGCCACATCGCTACTGGCACCGCTGGCTGGAAGCCGCCATTGCCTTGCGCGTTTGCCTCAGCATGATGGTGTACGGCGATCAGGCGCTGTTTGTGCAGCGGACGGCATTTCACCAGGCTGGCGGCTTTGCCGAGCAGCCGCTGTTTGAAGAGGTTGCGCTGGTGCAGGCGTTGCGCGCCAGCGGTGGTTTGCGCTGTGCCGGTGATGGCGTGCTGGTGGCCACCCGCCGCTGGGACAGCGACGGCTGGCTCAGAAGAACGTTGAGCAACCGCATGCTGGCCACAGCCCACCTGCTGGGGATTTCGGCAGCCACACTGCATCGCTGGTACACTTCTGGCCGAGCATGCAAGGAACAAGCGAATGAATGAGTATTTCCGTGGCTTACTGCTGCTGGGGACAGCGCTGTTGCTGGGCCTGGCAAGCAGCCACAGCACTGCCCAGATTGCGGCTGTCGATGCAGACTTTGACCACCAGCACAGCGCCTTGAATGCTGTGCTGGTGCAACACGTATCGCCTGCCGGACTGGTGGATTATGCTGCGTTGCAGGCGGCGCCGGATATGCTGGGTGATTATCTGCAGCAACTGGCTGCAGTGGATGCTGACGTGTTGGCGGCGCAGGACGAGGCGGTGCAGATCGCCTTCTGGATCAACGCCTACAACGCGCTGACCTTGCAACTGATCATCGATCATTACCCGATTCCTGCGGGCGGTGCCTTCGGTGGCCTGTTCGGTGGCGAGCAGAGCATCACCAACATCGATGGGGCCTGGGATGAGCTGCGCTGGACGGTAGCAGGTAAGCTTCGCACACTGGATGACATCGAGCACAAAATTCTGCGGCAGCAGTTTGCCGAGCCACGCATCCATTTTGCCATCGTCTGCGCCTCGCTGAGCTGCCCGGATCTGCGCGGGGAAGCCTACACTGGCGCGCGCCTGGCGCGACAACTGCAGGAACAGACGCTGCGATTTCTGAACAACCCGAACAAGGGACTGAGCATCGAGCGTGGTCGCGACCGGGTCAGCGTGTCGGCGATCTTCGACTGGTTCGATGAGGACTTTGACTGTGTGGGTGAGCCGCTGCAGATCGCTGCCAGGCTTTCGGCCAAGCGGGATTCACTGGTGTGCTTTATTGCCAGCCAGCTGTTGCCATCGGATCCACGCCGCGAATATCTGCTGCAGGAAGACTACAGTTTGCGCTTTCTGGATTACGACTGGAGTCTGAACCAGCAGACACCCGATTAATACGGCAACGAGATACCTACGGTACTCGTTGCACGGCATTTGTGGCTCATGTTCGCGAATGCTTTCACTTCGTGGTTCCAGCCGTGCTGGCCGGGCGTTAATCCGGAATATTTAAAATTAGTATGCCGGGTTAATGGCTGGCCTGTGCATCCAGGCTGCTAGCGTTCAGCACTCGATCACGTTGACCGCCAGGCCACCGCGCGAGGTCTCCTTGTACTTGGTTTTCATGTCGGCACCGGTATCGCGCATGGTCTTGATGACGCGATCCAGTGACACCCGGTGTTTGCCATCGCCACGCATGGCCATGCGGCTGGCGTTGATCGCCTTCACCGCGCCCATGGCGTTGCGCTCGATGCAGGGAATCTGCACCAGGCCGCCAACCGGGTCACAGGTCAGCCCCAGGTTGTGTTCCATGCCGATTTCGGCGGCATTCTCGATCTGCTCCAGGCGACCGCCCAGTGCCGCTGTCAGACCGCCGGCGGCCATCGAGCAGGCCACGCCAACCTCGCCCTGACAGCCGACTTCGGCCCCGGATATCGACGCGTTTTCCTTGTACAGGATGCCGATTGCACCGGCGGTGAGCAGAAAGTTGAGTATGCCGTCCTCATTGCTGCCGGGAATGAAATGCTTGTAGTAGAGAATCACCGCCGGGACGATGCCGGCGGCACCGTTGGTCGGGGCGGTGACCACGCGACCGCCAGCGGCGTTTTCCTCGTTGACCGCCAGCGCAAACAGATTGACCCAGTCGAGTATGTCCAGCGCATCGTCGTGCAGCAGGGCCGGTTCGCGCCCGAGTTGCTCAAACAGCGCCGGAGCACGACGTTTGACCTGCAACGGCCCGGGCAGCGTGCCGGGACTGTGGCAACCGCGATCCACGCAGGCACGCATGGCTTCCCAGATGCGCAGCAGGCCGGCGCGGATCTCGTCTTCACTGCGCCAGGCCAGTTCGTTGGCCAGCATCAGTTCGGCAATGCTGAGCTGATGCTGCCGACACAGCGCCAGCAGTTCGTCACCACTGCCAAACGGGTAAGTCACCGCAGTGGTGTCGCTGACGATGTGGTCTTCGGCGGCCTCATCGCGGTTGACCACGAAGCCACCGCCGACAGAATAGTAATCACGGCTGAGCAACTCGGAACCCTGCTCATCATGTGCGGTAAAGCGCATGCCGTTGGAATGGTAGGGCAGGGTCTGGCGTTTGTGAAACACCAGATCCTTCTGCACCGAGAAATCGATGCGCTGCTGATCCAGCAGCATGAGCTGCCCCTGCTGTTCAATCTGCTGGCTGCGCTGTGGAATCAGATCCGGATCAACCCGGTCCGGCAATTGCCCCTCCAGCCCCAGCAGCACCGCCTTGTCAGTGCCGTGCCCGCGCCCGGTGTGACCCAGGGAACCGAACAACTCTACGCGCACCCGGCGCGTGGCAGCGAGCACGTCATGCTGCTGCAGACGGGTGGCGAACAGTGCCGCCGCACGCATCGGGCCCACCGTGTGTGAACTGGATGGCCCGATGCCGATTTTGAACAGATCGAAAATGCTGATGGTCATGCAGACATTGTAATCTGCACTGCGAGCGATTGTTTTAATTCTCGAAACTGTCGCGCTGAAAGACCTCGGGAAGCTGGTAGCTGAGCGCATGCAGGCGATTCGCTGCCGGGGAGTCGATGACCTGACGATGGCCATTCGGCCAGATGATTTCGATGGACTCAGCCTGATAAGCACCGAGGCCGAAATGTGCAATCAGACTGCTGCCGGAGCCGATGCTGTCGCCGGAGTGGATGACCCGTAGCAACTGCTCGCCGTCGCTGCGCTGCAGCAGGATGCGGCTGCCCAGCGCATCCATGCCCAGTGTCGGATTGCCAAGCAGACGCAGCTGCAACCAGTTGTTCTGGCTGGCGGTGGCATTCGTGTACAGGTGGTAGCGGTCGTTGTAATCGCCGACCAGCAGATCGATGCCGCCGTCCAGATTCACATCGGCCCAGGCAGCGCCGATGCTCTGGAATGGATCGCTGGCGCCACTGCCGCTGCTGACATCGGCAAAACTGCCATCACCCAGATTGCCGAACACCCGATCACTGGCACCGAAGGTGGCAAAGGTGGCGAGGAACAGATCTTCCCAGCCGTCGTTGTCGAAATCCTGAAACACCGACCCCCAGCCGACCGCGTTGTAGTTGATGCCTGCGGCGGTGGAGACTTCAATGAAATTCGCCATGCCCTGGGCCACCTGGCTCTGCAGCAGGACCTGCTCGCCATGTCCGGAGATGAACAGGTCGAGATCGCCATCGTGGTCATAATCGGCCCAGCTGATGCCCATGCCGTCGACCGGGCGCTCTGCGCCGCTGGCGGTTGACACATCGGTGAAGCACCAGCCGTCACAGCCGGGGCCATCATTGCGATAGAGCAGATTGCCCTGTTCCTTGTCGTTGGCGAACAGCAGATCAGCACGGCCATCGTTGTTGAAATCAATGATGGTCACGGCAAAAGTGAGTCGTCGCAGCGGCGCGAGATCGCCCAGCAGGTGGGTGACATCGCTGAAGCCGCCATTGCGGTTGCTGTCAAAGCCATTGTTGAAGTACAGGCGGTTGTGATGGATGGGGTGCTCTGGATCCGGCTGCTCACTGTCCGGCAGCGGAAAACCGGCCACAGCAAGATCCGGCCAGCCGTCTGCATTCAGATCGCCCCAGGCGGCAGATTCACCACGTCCCGCCCAGTTGACACCGGCAGCAGCACCGATCTCGGTAAAGCCCGTACCGTCGTCGTTGCGATACAGTCGATCCTCGCCGTAGCAGGCGACAAACAGATCGGTATCGCCATCGTTGTCATAATCGGCAAAGGCGATGCCGCCGCTGCGATCAGTGCTTGCCATGGCCTGCTGAAAGCCTGGTGCCGGAAGCAGGCTGCCGGCGACATTCAAATAGACGTGATCCGGCCCATTGGATGAAGTCACCACCAGGTCCGGCCAGTCATCGTTGTTGAGATCGGCAAAGCCCTGGCCGGTGATCATGTAATTGCCGCTGTGCAGCAGCGGCGGGTCTATGGTCTGTTCCACAAACTGGATCTGCTGGCCCCAGCCGAATCGGGTGGTCAGCAACAGCAGACACACCATGCCGGCAAGTCGTTGTGGACAGTTCATTCAAACCCATCCCGTTGCAGCAGTTCAGCGTAAAACAGACGGTGGCGTGAGTTGGCGCTCAATTGATGGCTGTCCTCGCGCCCGTCAGGCCAGCGGATGCGAACGCTGACCTGGCTGGCATCGCCCACACCGAAATGCTGGATGAGGCTGCTGTTGCCGCCACGCGCCTGGCCACTGGCCACTTCACGCTGTTGCAGGTGGCCCTGGCCGTCGCTGACGGTAATGCGGCTGCCGATGGCATCGCGATTGATGTTGCTGGCGGCACCATCAAGCCGCAGTTCGATCCAGTTGCCAGGCTCGACGCTGACATTGCGGTACAGGCGATAATCAACATTGTTGTTGCAGACCACCAGATCCTGGCGACCGTCGCCATCATAGTCCCACTGGGCCGCGCCGTGGGTGCGCTCGGCATTGCTGGCATTGCTGGCCTCGGCGACGTCTGCAAACCACAGACTGTCTGCGGTGCTGTCATTGCGGTAGACACGGTCGGTGTTGTACGGATAATCAATGTTGCCGGTGGCCAGGTAGGCGTCCAGTCTCGCGTCGTTGTTGAAGTCGGCAAAATGTGTGGCCCAGCCGACGGCATAAAAGTTGAGACCGGCGGCCGTGCTGATCTCGGTGAATGCCAGACTACCCTGATCCAGATCGTTGCGCAGCAGCACCTGCTCGCCGATGCTGGAGAAGTACAGGTCCAGATCGCCGTCGTGATCGATGTCGCCAGCGGCGATGCCCATGCCAAACACCGGTCGATCGGCACCGTTGCTGCCCGCCACATCGGTCAGGCACCAGCCGCCACAGCCGGGGCCGTCATTGCGCCACAGGCTGTTGCCATCCAGTTTGTCGTTGACCACGTACAGATCCTGGTCGCCGTCGTTGTCGATGTCGAAAAACTGGGCAGCCAGCGCGGTGCGTGCACGGGTGGCGGCATCCAGCAGGTGGCCGATGTTCAGATAGCTGCCGTCGGGTTGGCTCAGCCACAACTGATCGAGGTTGTCGGGATCGTTCAAGTCAGGCGTACTGCTGGACGGATAGGCACCGACAAAAAGATCAAGCTGGCCGTCCTGATTGAGGTCGGCCCAGGCCACGGCTTCGGAATTGCCGCCATGATTGACCTGCAGCTCAGCGGTGACTTCGCTAAAGCCTGTGCCCTGATCATTGCGGAACAGGTGATTGTCTTCATTGCAGGCCAGGTACAGATCCGGCCAGCCATCGTTGTTGTAATCAGCCGCCGCAGCCGCTCCGCAGCGGCTCACCGGCGGGTTCAGCTGTGCAGACAATGGTGATTCACTGAATGTCCCGGGTGCCGATTGCAGAAACAGCAGATTGGGGAAGAAATACCCGGTGAGCAGGATGTCCTCGCGACCGTCACGATCGAAGTCGGCCATCGCCTGACCGCAGCTGGGCTTGTTGGTAAAGTGCTCGGCAAGCATACCGGTCGCACTGGTGACATCGGCAAATTCCATGGCCACAGTGACACCACACCAGTTCAGCACCAGTGAAAAAACCGTCGTTGTTATGCCTGCCTGGCGTTTGAAGCCCGGCCTTGCCTGGCCTGACCTGCGAACAATGCTCAATGCGCTGACTGACTCTGTGGTGATTGTTGTTGCAAAGGTGTATGCGATGAGATGAACATTTTGTGAATGAATATAGGCCAGTTGCGGCTGTTTGGCAAATCATTGCGGTCATCACTGCTTGTCCTAGCCCGCACTATTCATGAAACCGACTACTGCGATGCCGCCAATACCCGCATCTGCGGCGTTTCGCTCGGTCACGAATCCTCAACGTACTGTCAAGTACGCCTGCGGTTCGTTCGGTCGTGAAACACCACAGC
>Ga0180009_10002403_pt1 | contig 22027 bp, 15 predicted proteins | sample OS_PC_MetaG_FD_123537 | JGI IMG/M metagenome (GOLD analysis project Ga0180009, IMG submission 123537) | Groundwater microbial communities from the Aspo Hard Rock Laboratory (HRL) deep subsurface site, Sweden - OS_PC_MetaG | ecosystem: Environmental > Aquatic > Deep subsurface > Groundwater...
CCTTCTCGCAAAAGGCGAGCAGGTCGAGCTGATATCCGGCCGTGTCCGAACGAAGCCGTACCGTCTTTACACCCTCCGGCAACAACTCCAACGCTTCCCGAAAAACCCGTAACTGCTCATAACCCGCCGGCACGTTGCCATCACGAAATTCCGTGTGCAGCACCAACTCATGCTCCGCCCACCACGTATTCAACGGCTGATATCCCTTGAATTTCTTGTAGCAATATCGCGCCTCGCTCTTGCCGCTCTCCACGAGCGTCGCGTCCATGTCCAACGTCGCCAGCTCCTCAAGGTCCTGCCGCTGGGCAAAAGCGGCCAAGTCCCCGTTCACCCAACGAAACCCGCCCAGATAGGCGTTCGGGGACGGGATGAATGCCCCTTGCGCCGGACGAACCAACTCCTGATCAGGGTCATGGAACTCGCTGAGGTAACGAAAAACCGACGAAGGAGAAGGAACCGAACGCTCTCGATCCTTCCGGAAACGGCGCTCCAACTCCCGGCGGTCCTTCCGCCGCATACCGTGATGCCGGACTCGATCCATCAGCCGCCTCATACCCTCGTCGCCTTCCAGAACCCGAAGATCGTCCACGCACTCCCCGCCCGCAAGATTCAGAAGGACTAACGACGAGACCACTTCGTAGTCGCTCCAGCCCTGACCGCCCACACGAACTCCCACATGACGATTAAGGGATTCATGCAAATGGGCACGGATCATCAGGTCCAGGTAGATCGGAAGACCCGCCAGGCTCGTCGAATCGCTTTGGCTTTTCTCGATTTCATACTGGAAAGGAAGAACAACTTGTGGCATGATTTTCTTCACCTCGTTGGTGATGGTTTCTTTGCGTAGAAAGCATCATATCATCCTGATTTCTCAGGGCTAACGAGGTTTTTCTTTTTTTTAGACGGTGATTCAGGGGCAAAACCGGAGGGAAAGGAAACCGGATTTTTTGCCCGGCCCTTGACCTATAAAAGAAAAGTGGTTACCTTGATTCAGAACGGGATTTAAGAGGCCCGACCAGGAAAAGGAGAAATCCATGATCGAAGTGACGGACAAAGCACAGGAGATGCTGGGCGATTACATGAAGAAAAATTCATTGGAATCGGCCATTCGGGTTTACCTGGCCGAAGGCGGCTGAAGCGGGCCGGCTTTGGCCCTGGCTCTGGACGAGCCGAAAGACAGCGACGAACATTTTGAAAATCAGGGACTTACCTATCTCATTGACAAGAACCTGCACACCACTGTGGGGACGGTTACGGTTGATTTTATGGAGGAGGGCTGGCGTTCGGGCTTCACGGTCCGTTCGGAAAATCCGGTCAGCACCGGAGCCTCGGCCTGCGGTACCAGTTGTTCCTGCTAAGATAACCAGGCGATCATAACGGCCCGGAGTTCGGCTTCGGGCCGTTTTTTGACCCGGATACGGCTTTCTGTTTCGGTGAGCGACGTCGAAATACTTGAGTAAATCGCTAAGCTGGACCGTTTTTTAGGCCGCGACCGTATCACAAGATACGCCCGGGTCAAAAAGCGGGAAGCGAGCATTTGGGCAAGCAGTCGAAGCCAACTGCAATATTCGGGTTTAGCCGACGGACACGGGGGCACGAAGTCCGAGGCCGCTTGATTGAAGCTCCCCGCAGCTTTGCTGCGGGGAATGCGTCCGCCCCGTATGTTCAAGACCGGTAAGCTATATTTCCCGGCCTGCCCCAGCCTCCGGGAGGGGTTGAATGGACGGGGTGTCCCCCGTTTGGCCGGGAATCAGCCCGGCGCACCTTGACCTTGAACAGAAAAGTGGTTACCTTGGTTCAGCACGGGAGACAGAAAGGCATAGACTGGAAAGGGAGAAATTCATGATTGAAGTCACGGACAAAGCGAACGAAATGCTGGGCGATTACATGAAGCAAAATTCATTGGAATCGGCCATTCGGGTTTATCTGGCTGAAGGCGGCTGAAGCGGGCCGGCCTTGGCCCTGGCTCTGGACGAGCCGAAGGACAGTGACGAACAGTTTGCAAACCAGGGACTGACCTATCTCATCGACAAAGACCTGCACGCCACCGTGGGCAAGGTCACGGTCGATTTCATGGAAGAGGGCTGGCGTTCGGGCTTTTCGGTCCGTTCGGAAAATCCGGTCAGTACCGGACCGTCGGCCTGCGGCACGAGTTGTTCCTGTTAGGATAAAACCAGACGAACCCAGCGGCCCGGAATTGCGGTTCCGGGCCGTTTTTCCGGTGGCGGATACGGGGATCGAAGCCCGAGGACGCCTGATTCATCACTAAGGGAGGCGGATTTGTCCGGACCGCGTCAGACCACGGCCGACCCTGAAGCGATCGGTTTGTACCAGGGGCTTGAAAACCTGCCCCTCGCCCTTTGGGAGGACCTGGCCCGGATGAACCCGGATGGCGTCAGCCGCCGGGCCGCCGTGTTACGCAAGCCGGACGGCGCCTTGGTCGTGCCGTTCCTGGGTACGAACTACGCCGTCTTTCCCGAGGCCAGAACGATTCAGGCCCCGGCCGGGGTCCGTCCGCCCGGTTTCCAGTCCGGTCTGGTCATTCTAGCCTACCTGATCGGAGCGGACGACATTGACCTGTCCGGCCGCATGGTCACGGAGCGGGAGTTGAACGGCGGGGCGCTTTTTTTCCAGGGACCTCACGCCCTGAGCAAGGCCCCCGTCCTGGAGCGCTTCGGGGGGGACCCCGGCGGGCTGATGGAACGGGCCTTGAAAATGGGGGCCACTCCTCTTAAGGCCGGTGACGCGGCCTTCCGGCTGCTGGCTCTGCCCAAGGTCCTGGTGGCTTATACCCTTTATCGGGGTGACGACGAGTTTCCGGCCGAACTGACCATCACCTTTGACGCCCATACCGACCGGCACCTGCCTTTGGACGGCATCTTCGCCATGATCAACGTCCTGACCCGTCGCCTGGGCCGGGAGGGCTGAGCGATGCCTGACGAAATTTTCGGCACCGGGGCCTGCGGCGTCAACTGCATGACCTGCGCCTTGGCAACGACCGGCCGCTGCTCCCCTTGCGGACCCGGCACGGGGTCCCAGGCGGCCAGAAAACTGGGCGCGCAACTCGAACTCCTGGGCGGCTTCTGCCCAATCCTGAAGTGCGCCTCTGATCGCAAAATCGCCTTTTGCATGCGCGACTGCGACCGGTTCCCCTGCGAGAACTTCCAGGACGGCCCCTACCCTTACAGTGAGGGCTTCCTGAGCATGCAGCATCGCCGGCGCCAGGGCCCGGGGCCGCAACGGGGCTGAAAGCGCCCTTACCCGTCGACGTCGGGCACGACCCGAATGCACCGCATCGCGAACTCCCCTACGCCCCAAAGCGATGACCCGGCTAACCCCAATACCGTTCATTTAAAAGTCATGTATGGATTCTTCGGGAAAAGGGGTCAGGCGCAAGTCTTCGTACGCTCCCCGGCAAGATACCCTGAAACCAATTGAAACCTCGGGATCCGGAATGGGTAAATGCATAATTCATTCCGGACACTATTGGGTCAGGAGCCTTTTCCCGCCGTTAAGTGAACAGTATTGCGGTTAACCCCGAATTTTACAGTAGGTTTGTACTGCGGCGCCGAACTGCTTGCCGCAACGCCTCGCTACCAACCCAACCGCATTATCCGGGTTAAAAATTGACGAAGTCTTTCTTGGCTTCCAGGACCTTGGCCAGATAGCGGCGGGTTTCCTCGTACGGCAGGTCCCTTCTCAGGGTCCGGTAAACCTCCAACGGCGCCAGGCCGTTGATCCGCTCGAAGGCCTTGGTCTGGTCCGGGTCGAAGGTTCGCAGCACGCTGCCCGCGCCTCCGTTGTATGCCGCGATGGTGCAGTATTCCAGGGTTACCTCCGGTTCGATCCCCTTGAGGTATTTGTCCTGAAGCAGATGCAGATAGACGGTCCCGTATTCGATGTTGTTTTCGGCCATGAACAGGAAGTCCCGCGAGGGCACGCCGTCCCGGCCATTGAGGAACTGGTGAACGTCGCGGCCCGCCGATGTGGGCACGATCTGCATCAGGCCGAAGGCCGGCGCCCGACTGACGGCAAAGGGGTTGAAGTCGCTCTCCGTCTTGATGATGGCATAGACCAGGTTTCGGCTGACGCCATAGCGGTCGGCCATCCGGTTGACCAGTTCGGAATACTTTCGGGCCCGGATGTTGGCATGGTCCTGAACCATGGGGATGGTCACGAAAAGCACGGCCCGTTCCTGTCCATCCAAGGTCACCTGGCGGGTCTTGACGGACCGGATGAGATAGTCGGCAAAACGCCCGGCCCGCCAATCGGAACGGATGTCCTTGCCTTCATGGTCCTTGACCTCGGTGTACAGAAAAGGCGTTTCGCCCAGTTCGACGGTGCGATCGGAAAACATGTCCACGGCCCGGGGATCGTCGGGGGTGAGCAGGGTGGTGACGATGGCGTTCTTGAGACTGGCCTTGGGTACGCGCTGGTCGATGGTTTCCACGGTGATGATTCCTTTGTCGAAATCAACCATGGCCCGGGACTGGTAGTTCTGGGTGTACTTGACGTATTCCTTGGGCGTGGGTTCCCGCACCTCGTCCCCGCCCCAGGTCCGGCCGACCGCCTCACGCAGGGCGTCGAGCAGGCGGCCGAATCGTTTCAAATCGCGTTCCAGGGATGCCGGATCGACGACATAGCGGACGGCCTTGTCCTGGACCATGGATCGGGCCAGGGCGGCGGGGTCTTTCGATGTGGCGATCCGGGCGACCCGGACCGCGTCATAGGTGGAACATCCGACCAGAGCCGCGATGGTGATACAGGCGATGGTCAGTCTGGCGAAACTCGACAAAGCGACATCCTCCGCAAACAGGCCCTCTCGGGCCGGTCGTCCCGGACCGGAGGCGGGAGCCGGGCCGGTCCCCGAGTCAGGCGGGCTGTCGGTACGGGTTGACGGTCAGGACCGGCACCAGGGCGTTTTTCACCACGTACTCGGCCACGCTGCCGAACAGGACCCGCTCCAGACCCTTGCGGCCGTGCGTGCCCATGATGATCATATCGATTTCCTCGCGCTCGGCATATTTCAGTATTTCCTCGGCCGGGTCGCCGCTGACGACGCTGGCCGGCGAGCGGGTGTCCCGGAAGTACTCGTCCATGAACTCCTGCAGTTTTTTCTCCGCCCCCCGCAGGACGTCGGCTTCAAAGACCTCGATGGAGCCGTCCGGAACGTAAATGGCGGAAAGATGTTTGAACAGCCGGGCCACGAAAAGCACGTGGATTTCGGCCCCGAACTTTTGGCCCATGAGTCTGACAAAGGGCACGAGCAGGGGCGAGGCCTCGGACATGTCCACGGGAAGCAGGATTTTATTGATCGTGATATCGTTCATCTTATCCTCCATTCAATGATCTGGGTTTCAGCCGTCTTCATTCCGGGTCGTCTGAAACAGGGCGTCGTACAGGCCGTCGATGTCTTTCTCGCCCTCGCGGGTCTGTCCCCCGACTTCGAGGAAGCGCTGCATGAGTTCCTTGGCCGCCGGGCCGACCGCCAGTTGATTGAAGAGATGGGTTTCCTCCAGGAGTCCGTCCACCATGGACATTTCCGAAGCGGCCAGGACGGCCCGTTTGGCCAGGCCGAGTGCTTCGGCCGGAAAGGAGGCCATCCGGTAGGCCAGTTTCTCGACGAACGGCCTCAGTTCTCCGGGCGGCAGGGCCCGATTCAGGTAGCCGTATCGTTCGGCGAGTTCGGCGGGGTAGTCGGCGCTTCCGAGCACGATCTCCAGGGCCCGGGCCGATCCGACCAGCCGGGCCAGACGCTGGGTCCCCCCGCCTCCGGGCAGAATCCCCAGGGCGACCTCGGGTTGTCCGAGGACGGCCTTGCCGATGGCCCCGAAACGCATGTCCAGCCCCAGAACGAATTCGCTGCCTCCACCGCGGGTTCGGCCTTCGATTCTGGCCATGCTGACCTTGGGCATGCGCCGGAATGTCTCGCAGGCCTTGTTCAGGAGATGGAGGTCCGAGGGGCGGGGCGGGGGCTTGTCCGGGTAATGCAGCAGAATGCCGACGTCGAAATGGGCGATAAAGTAGTCCGGATCGGCACTGTCGAAGACCGAGACCCGAACGTCGGGATTCTGCTCGATCTCGAGGGCCAGCCGGTGGAGTTCGGCCATCATCTCGAGGTCCATCAGGTTCATGGGCGGACGATCGACGGTCACGAAGGCCACGCCTCTATCCAGGCGAACCCGAAGCGTGTTGTAGTTTTCGAAAGCCATCCCCTCCCCTCCTTTCAGTGTCCGGACAATTCGGATGGTATCCCCCCGGAAGCTTTATCCTACTACAGACGCACCCGGGGCGAAAGCTTTTCCGGCCCGCCGGACTTCAATGGACCTGGACGGAGACCTGATCCGAAGCCGTCCGGCGACCGCCGGCGATTCCGTCGAGACGGACGGTCATGAGTCCGCTCTTCAGGGGCGTGAATATTTCGGGCAGGGGCTTAAGGTCGGCCTTGAGCCGGGCCACTTCCCGTCCGTTGACGAACCATACCAGACACTCCAGGCCTTCAGGGACCTGAGCGGCCAGGCCCAGGTTCTGGAATCCGGTCTCGATTCCCGGGTCGAAGAGGTACTGCTCGCCGGTTCTGGGGCTCAGAATGGCCAGCCGGCCGACCGCCGGTTTCGAGACCGCGTTTCGGGCCGAAACCGGGCCGTGATGGAGGCAGTAGCCTGGCGGAGTGCAGGTTTCCATGAAAATCTCGGTACGACGGGTGGGGCAGTCCGGACCGGCTCGCAGGCCGGTTTCGGTACAAACGTCCATCTCGGTCATTCCGGCCGGCCGCTCGAAGCGGCCGGCCGGATAGTAGGCCGCGCACAGCCGCGTCACCTTTCGCCACAGGGGACCGGCGCCGGTGATGCCCGAGACGCGGCCCATGGGGCTGGCGTCGAAATTGCCGGCCCAGACGGCCACGACCACGGACGTGGTATATCCGACGGTCCAGTTGTCCCGGAAGTTCTTGCTGGTGCCGGTCTTTGCCGCGGCGGGAAACGGCAGGGCCAGGAGGCTGTCCCGGCCGAACCCGGAGGCCCGGGCCGCGTCGTCTCCCAGGACGTCGGTGGCCAGATAGGCGGCCTGAGAAGAAAAGACCCGGGTCTCCTCCGGGGTTTTCTTCGGTTCCAGGGCCGTGTGGAACAGGACCGGGGGCCGGTGGATTCCGCCCGAGGCCAGGGTGGCGTAAGCGTTGGCCAGTTCCAGCAGGCTGACCTCCCCGCAGCCCAGAGTCAGCCCCAGACCATAAAACTCGGGCTCCTGGACCAGGGAGTCCAGACCGGCCGCCTTCATCAGGCCGTGAACCTTGGTCAGCCCGACCTTGGACAGGACCTTGACCGCGGGCACGTTGAGGGAACTGGCCAGGGCCGTGCGCAAGGATACCTCGCCCCGGAACCGCCCGTCGTAATTCCTGGGGCTGTAAACGCCTCGGGACAGGCCGAAATCCACGGGGCCGTCCTCGATCATGGTCGCCGGGTTGAGCCCGTTGTCGAAGGCCGCCGCGTAGGTCAGGGGCTTGACGGCCGACCCGGGCTGGCGCAGGGCCCGAACCCCGTCGTTCTGGCCGTCGCGGGGATCGAAGAAGTCGGCTGAACCCACCCAGGCCAGGACCTCGCGGGTCCGGTGGTCCATAACCACGACGGCGGCCTGGGAGATGCCCTTGTCCCCGGACTCGGCCACGGTCCGATTGACCAGACGTTCGATCTGGGACTGGAGTTCCAGGTCCAGGGTCGTTCGGACCCGTCCCGGCGCCGGATCGGGCAGCAGGGACCGGATGAACAGGGCGAAATGCGGGGCACGGAACCGGCTTCTGGCGGCCTTGAGGCTGAGGGGTTCGGCCCGGGCCCGCCTGGCCGCGTCGCCATCGAGCAGACCCAGGTCGGCCATCCGGTCCAGAATCCGGTTGCGTCTGGCGAGGGCCGGTCCGGGGTCCTTGTAGGGATTGAGCAGGCTCGGCGCCTGGGGCAGACTCATCAGAAAGGCGGACTCGGCCGGGGTCAGGTTTTGGGGGGACTTGTCCAGGTACAGACGCGACGCGGCCGGAAGGCCATGGACCAGGTTGCCGCAGGGGACGCGGTTGAGGTATTCCTCGAGTATTTCCCTTTTGGAATGGGATTTTTCAATGCGCAGGGCCATGAGGGCCTCGGCCGCCTTCCGGCGCCAGGTCCTGGGCCCGGGCCGCAACACCCGGGCGAGCTGCATGGTGATAGTCGAAGCGCCGCTGACGACCCGGCCGGCCTCGATGTTCATCCAGACGGCCCGAACCAGGGCCAACGGGTCCAGGCCAGGGTGGGAAAAGAAACGGCGGTCCTCGGCTGCCAGGGCCGCCCCGACCACATGGGGAGACATCTGATTCAGGGCGATCCACTGGCTTCGTGTCTCCCGGCTGGACAGAAACTCCCTGAGCAGGCGGCCCTGCCGGTCCTCGACGCGGATCGAAGGCTGGTAGGTCGGCCTGCCGCCTGCCAAGGGGTCGGCCAGCAGGTCCAGGCCCTGGTACAAGGCCAGCCCCAGGCAGACGACGGCCAGCAAGGCGACCGCCCCGGACCGGACAATCCCCTGCCCCGACTTTTTCCGGCCGCCGGGGCCTTCCTCGGCGGAGGCGTCCCGGTTAATCCTGTTTGACCTCGATTTCATCCCCATTGCCCCGGCCGTAGGTTTCGGGACTGTACATCTCCTCGGCATTCGATCCGGGGGCAACAAACCGGCCCGGCGTCACGGCCCTGGCCATATAGGACAGGGTGTAGGCCCCTTCCCTCAGCCGTCGGGAGAAGACCACCACCCGGTCCGATCGGATATCCCGGTGCTCGTACCAGTAGCGCCGGAAATAGTCCTCGGTCCGCTGGCCCTGGTCGAGCAGACGCTGGAGACTGGCCGGCGCCGTGGGCAGGTTGAAATTGATCGGTTCGAGTCCGGCCGGCAGACGGTCATCGAGCACGACCCAGTGCCGTTCGCTGGGCACAAGCAGCGTCACGTCCACGCGAACGAGGTCCCCGCGGTTGAAAGTGACGGTCGGGTTGACCTCGGACGGGTCTCCGCCGCCGACCACCGTATAGGTCCGCGTCAGCGCGAACCCGGACTGACGCGGTTCCAGGTCCGGCTTCTCGGAAGCGTAGCGAAGCCGAACCGTGTAGTACGCCGTCCCCTCCCCGTCCAGACTCAGTTCCAGCGGGACCCGCTGGCCGATCTTTATGTCCCGGACCGGCACCGTGCGTTCGAGGGGCGGTGTATCGAAGCCCCGGAAATCGGTCTGGGCCAGAGGCTGGTAGTCGAGGGCCGCCATGAGGCTGTAATCGGGCACGGTTTCTTCCATGAAGTGCATGTAGTCCGACATGGCCATCAGGACCATGGCGTTGCCCTGGGTACTGCCCCAGTGCCCGTCCCGTCTGGACTGGACCAACCAGCGGGCCAGCGGAACCAGGTGCGGGCTCTGGGGGTCGACCAGAAGCAGGGCCTGGAGCGCCACCGCATTGGTCCTGGCCCGGGAGCCCATCAGGCCCCGGGGTGGGTTTTGCTCCTCGAAATGGACTTCGCCCGAAGTGATGACGGCCCGGCTGAAAAGCCGGTTCTTGACCGCTTCGATCTCCACGCTCCTGGCCTGGAGGCCGCCGGTCCGGACCAGGGACTCCATGAGCAGGGCCAGTTCGTACGAGCCCAGCTTGTCGACCTGACTGTAAAGCAGTTCGACCTGGGGAGCGGCGGGTTCGCCGATTTCGGCCAGTACCGCCGTAATGAGGGCCCTGGTGGTCAGGCGTTCCTGTTGATCGTAGCCTTTGGGCCACTGGTTGTGATTGAGCACGTTGTTCAGGTATTTTTTACACCGGCTGAAAATGCGCCCATTGACCCGATAGCCCAAACTGCCGGACAGATGCAGGACCCGGACGACATACGCGGTCAGGAAGGGGTCCGCGCTGCCCGACCCGGCCCAGAAGACCAGTCCGCCGTCATAGGTCTGGAAGGATTCCAGTTCTTCCAGGAAGCGTTGAATCCGCTTTTCGGCCCGGGCGGTCTCCTGTTCGGACCGGCCCAGCCGGGTCCGCCACGGGAGAGACAGCAGGTCGCCCACCATCCGGGAGGTCTTCTGCTCCAGGCATTCATAGGGGTACTGGGCCAGATATTCGAAGGCGCTGGACAGGGAGCCGACCAGGGAAGGCGACACGGTCAGGGTCAGACCGCCATGGTCCGGGTCCGATCCTTTGGGGACGAGAATGGTTTCCCGGGCCGATTTGGTCAGGTGGCCGTAAGTGCCCGCGGTTTCGAGGGGATTGGGGAAACGCAGGGGCAGCCTGAACTCGGCGGCGTCGCTGATGGACCCCAGGCTGATCTTGAAACGGAAGACGGCTTCCTTTCCCGGCAGGATGCGGACCGGGAATCCCACTTCGGCGCTCGACTTGAAGTCCAGGGACACGGACTGCTCGCCCGGCCCGGTCAGTTCGAAGTTGTCTCCGGTCAGCGAGACCGATGCCAGGCCGGCCGTATCCGTGCTCTGGTTGTGCACGGACACGTGGGCCGTGAATCGATCGCCCACGCCGCCGAAATTGGGCAGGGCCGGCTTGATGAGCAAGGGTTTGGTCACCACCAGGGAACCGACCCCGGTTCCAAAGGCCTCGGCCTTGTCGTTGGCCACGGCAAACACCTTGAAGGTGGTCAGGTTGTCCGGCAGTTTGAAACGCACCCGGGCCCGACCCGATGCGTCGGTTTGGATGTGGGGTTCGAAGAGGGCCAGAGACACGAAACGCTTCCGGTACCGGTCTCCTTCGGGCCCCATGCCGCCGCCCCCCGGCTCGGCGCCTTTGAGGCCGTAATGGCGGCGCCCGATGAGGTTCAGGCGCAGATCGGCGGTCCATACGGCCAGGGGTCTCGGGGCGAAGAAGAGCCGTTCCGGATAGTACACGTCTTCCGAAGCCAGTTGCAGCAGGGCCGCGTCGGCCACGACCACGGCCAGTTCGGCCTCACGGCCCTGGCCGTCGGCGCCGGTCACCTCGATGGCCAGCTCCATCTCCTCGCCCGGTCCGGCCTTTTCCCGGGCCGGCGTGACCTGGACCCTGAGCTTGTTCCGGTCGTCGTTGACGTTGAGTTCGACGTACCCGGCCTTGAAGGCCGGCTTGCCCGGATCGCGGCCCTGGGGGTCGAGTTTGTCCGAAATGCGGCCCCGGACCAGAAGGACCGATACGTAGATGTTGGGGCCGTCCTCGGGTTCGATCTTGACCTGAAGCGTGGGGGAGGCGCTTTCCACCTCGAACAGGCGGTGCCGCCGGACGCCGTTGCGCTCGACCGTCAGCAGGCCCATGCCCTGGGTAAAGGGGCTTTTGACCATGATGATGGCCGTCTCGCCGGGCTTATATTCCTTCTTGTCCGCAATCAGGTCGATTCGATCGTGGTCGTAATGCTCCCAGCCGGCCGGGCCTTCGCCAAAGGCGTAAAAACCGACGGCGCTGCCGGCCTGCCGGCCCGACGAGTCCTCGGCCCGCGCGGACACGAAGTAGGAGCCGGTCTGCGGAGGAGAAAAGTCCACCTCGGTCGGTCCGGTCCGGGTCTTGGTCCGGATTCTTTCGATGACCTGGTCCGTGACTTTGGAGATGTAATGGTAATACCCGCCCACGCCCTTGCGCCGGACCGTCTGCCAGGTGCGGCGGTAAAGGACGAGGTCGGTGGTCACGTCGGGCACGGGCTTTCCCTCGGGCGTGGCCGCGACCAGACTGACCTGCACCTTTTGACCGGGGCCGACCAGATAGGTGCCGGTCTTCAGGCCCAGGTAGAAGGCGGCCGGATGGGCCATAACCGCCTTGCGCTGGCTGACGGTCCGCTGGTCCACGTCCGTGACCGTGGCTTCCACCTCGAAGCTCCGGGGCACGGGTTTGGGCGCGGGCACGGCCTGAAAGGTCAGATCGGCCCGGCCCTGGTCGTCCAGTTTCAGCTTCCCCTCGCCGATGGTGGTCACCGGCAGGTCTTCCTCTTCCGGGTCCGAGTACCAGTCCACCACCGTAAAATCTTCAAAGTTCGGCAGGGAGTAGCTGGTAGGCGTGGCCGAGATTGTGTACACGGCCGGCTGCTTTCTGACCGGCGATCCGAAGTGGTAGGTGGCCTTCAACTCGACTCCGACCGATTCACCGGCCAGGGCGCTTTCCCGGGAGGGTTCGATATCGATCTTGAAGGTCGGTTTGCGGTAGGCTTCGACTCGCAGGCTTCCGCTGTACCGCATCTGCTCCTCTGTCGGTCCGACCAGGATCGAATAGACCCCCAGGGGCGCGGTTTCGGGCAGCCTGAATTTTCCGGACGTGGTCCCGAATGGCGTCATGTCCAGCCGAAGCTTTTCAATGGTCTTGCCCCGGCTGTCTTCGACCGTGACCCACAGCCGGCCATCGATGAAGGGCGCCAGCCCCTTGGCCTTGCCGATCCGCTCGATGATCTTGAAGCTGACTTCGTCGCCCGGCTTGTAGAGCGGCAAAGAGGTCAGGACATGGGTCATGGGGTGGTCGGCTTCGTCCAGATCGCGGGCGCTGAGCCCGAAGCTCCAGGGCCCGATCCCTTCGTTCCAGTCCGAACCCACCATGGCGAACTGTCCGTCGTAATAGGCCAGGACGAACAGGCGGGGTTCGTCCCAGTCATCACCTCGTTTGGCAAGTTTCAAATCGGCCGCGCCCGGGGCCAGGACCAGGCCTTCGTCCTCGCTCCGACCCTGCCAGACGACTTCGTTGCGGGTGTTGCGAATCTCGAGGGCCACCCCGGACCGAGGCCGTCCGGAACTCAGGTCCGTGGTCCAGATCAGGGTGTTGGACAGGCCGAACTTGACCGAAAGCCCGATATCGGTCACCTGGACCAGGGCCCTCCGGTACAAGGGCTCGCCGGTCTTGTTTTCGTTGGTTTCCGGCGCGTTCATGTCGAAGTAGAGCAGGCCCTTTTCCGTCTGGTCGCCGAACAGGGCCTCGAGCCGGACCGGCCGGTAGGCCAGGGCATTGGGCGGCAACTGAACGTCAATGGTCTGGTTCCTGATGTTTTCCTGCGGCAGGTCTGCCAGGAAGTCGATCTTGGATTCACCCATGTAACGGTAAAGTCTTCTGTCCATCATGAAAGGCACGGCCTGGTCCGGCGGAATGAAATAGCCTCGAACCTGGACCTTGTCGACATTGCGGACCTGGAAGGGATACGTCGGCTCCGAGGACGTTTCAATGACCCCCTGTCGTCCGGGGAGGTCCAGGATCGGGAGGGCCGGTCCGAAGGTGACCTGAAAATGCTTTTGCCCGAGAAGCTCCTGTCCGTGGCTGTCTTTCAGGCCCGGCTTGAGCTTGAAGGTGTACAAGGCGGCGGGCTTGAAGGGTCCGGGCAGCCGGATTTCACGCCAGGCTTCGGTCTCCTGCCGCACGGACTCTTCAATCTGCTCCATGTCGTAAGCCGGGGTGATTTCCAGGGCGTTGAAGAAGTCCTTGGGGGCGACCGGGTTGGTGAACTTGAAGGTCAGGCTGCTTTCCGGATCAAAGGGTGCGTTCTGGCGGGGCTGATAGCCCACGATCTCCTGAAGGGCCAGAGGGGCGTAAGTCCGGTAGCTCAGGCGATAATCCGCGGTCGACGGCATCGGACCGGCGGCCGACGCCAGTCCCGAGGGCAGGACGAGGTCAAAGGCCTGGTTACGCGGCAGGTCGGCGGCCGGCTTGACCACGACCGACCAGTCGCCTCCCGGTTGACGGTCGGCATTGGCTTCATCCAGCGCCGAGACGCGGCAGTCGACCCGGGTCCCGCCTTGCGGCAGAAAGTAGGCCTTGTCTTCGAGGCTCTGAAGCACGACGGGCTGATTGAAGGTCAGACGGATTTCCGGTCTTAAATCCAGACCGGCATCCTTGGGAGAGGGACTGACCCGGCGAAGTTCGATCAAGGGCAGGGAGAATACCGTGGAAACATCCTTGGTCAGAGCGGCCCGTGACAGGGCCCGGGTGCGGGCCTTGACCGTGATTTTTCCCGCGCTCGATCCTTCCAGGGGCTTGTCCGGTTCAAAGGCCAGGGTATAGACGTTGAGCCATCGAAAGCGCCCCGAAAGGGCCGGTTCGATGGTCACCGGCGCCTTGTCCGGGTCCACGGCCATTTCCCCCAGGGCAGTCATGGGCTGGTTGAAGGTCACCGTGATCTGCTTGACCCGCGGCGTCGGGCCGGACGGCTGGATGGACAGCACATCGAGGGGCGGTGGGGCCGCCGTCGCGACCTGGGCCGCCAGCATCAGGCCCGCGAATAAAATCAGCACCCAGCAAACAAACCGGTAGTCCTTGCTCATATCATCCTCTCTTCATGTCCATGTCCGGCCCTGGTGCCCAGAGGGGCCTCAGAGCAGTCCCCGATCGTAGCCTCCGTCGATGGGAATGGAGGCGCCCGTGATGTATCCGGCCTGTTCGGAAGCCAGGTAGGCCACGAGGTCGCCCAGGTCCTGAGGCCGTCCCAGTCGTTTCATGGGCACGGCCGCTTCCCATCGAGCGATGATATCCGACGGTTCGAGGCCTTCCTTTTGGGCCAGGGCCTTGGCCAGCCCCCCGACCCGGTCGGTCAGGGTATATCCGGGCATGACGTTGTTGACCGTTATGTTCCAGGGGGCCAGTTCGACGGCCAGGCTTTTGGCCCAGCCATGCACGCCGGCCCGGATGGAGTTGGACAGCATCAGGCCGTCGATGGGCTGTTTGACCGCAATGGAGGTCAGGTTGAGGACGCGGCCCCATCGGCGCGTCTTCATGTCCGGCACGACCTCCCGGGTCAGCATGACCGCGCTCATCAGGTTGAGCCGAAAGGCCGCCTCCCAGTCCCGGTCCTTGAAATCGAGAAACTCGCCCGGGGGCGGCCCGCCGGCGTTGTTGACCAGAATCTCGACCCGGCCGAACGCCCGGAAGGCCGCTTCGGCCAGGGCGCGTATCTCCTCGGGACGGGACAGGTCCGTCGGCACGGGCTTGACGTCCGCCTCGGTCTCTCGAACCACATGGGCGGCCGCCTCGTCCAGGGCCCGTTCGTCCCGGGCCGCGATGACCAGGCTGGCCCCTTCCCGGGCCAGAGACACGGCAACGGCCAGCCCCAGCCCCCGACTGGCCCCACAGACCAGGGCCACACGGTTGGTCAGTCCAAGGTCCATCTCGATCCACCCCTGGCGCGGCGGCAGCCGGCAAACCGGCCCGGGCCGAGACCCGAGGTTCGGCCGCCGCGATTTTTATTTCATTATATTATGCCCCCGAAGGCCCTGCCAAATGATTTTCCCGAAATTGAAGCTGATACAGGCTGTGATAGAGCCCCCCTCGGGCCATGAGTTCGTCGTGAGACCCCATTTCGGAAATCCGGCCCTTGTGGAGCACGACGATCCGGTCGGCCCGCCGGATGGTTGACAGACGGTGGGCGATCACGATGGAGGTCCGGCCCGACAGCAGCCTTTCCAGCCCGGCTTCGATCAGCTTCTCGGTCTCCGAGTCGATCGAGGCCGTGGCCTCGTCGAGCACCAGAATTTTCGGGTCCTGGGCCACGACGCGGGCAAAGGCCAACAGCTGGCGCTGGCCCGCGGACAGGGAGCGACCGCCTTCGCCAATGGGCTGGTCGTAACCCAGAGGCAGGGCCTCGATGAATTCGGACGCGTTGACCGCCTTGGCCGCGGCCTCGACCTCGCCCGGCCGCCAACCGTCCCGGGACAGGGCGATGTTTTCCCGGACCGACCCGGAAAACAGGAAAACGTCCTGCATCACCAGACCGACCCGGGCCCGGTGCGCCTCGAGGTCCAGTTCCCGGACGTCGACCCCGTCCACCCGGACCCGACCGGAGGTCACATCGTAAAACCGGAGCAGGAGGTTGATGATCGAGGTCTTGCCCGCTCCCGTTGCTCCGACAATGGCCAGGGTCTGTCCGGGGTCGACCCGAAACGAGACGTCGTGCAGAACCGGTTCGCCAGTCTGGTATTCGAAATCCACCCCTTGGAACTCGATGGCTCCGGGTCCCTCGGGAACCGCCCGGGCCGATTCCGGTCGAGGCAGAGTGGTCTGCTGGTCCATCAGGCTGAAGACCCGTTCCAGGGAGGCCATGGCCGACTGGAGGATGTTGTATTTTTCAGCCAGGTCCCGGATGGGCTGGAAAAACTTCTGGGCGTAACCGATAAAGGCCACCACCGCGCCCAGGGTCATCACGTCCCGGAGTACGGATATGCCGCCGTACCAGATGATCAGTCCCAGGGCTATGGAGGAAAGCAGTTCGATCAGGGGCATGAAAAAGGCGAAGACATGAATCTGCCGGATGCCCAGGCGGTAGTTTTCGTGGTTAAGTTCGCCGAAGCGGGACTGATTGTACGTCTCCCGCCGGAAGGCCTGGACGATGCGGATACCGGACACGGTCTCGTCGAAAGCGGCGTTGATTTGGGCCACCTTGTTGCGCATGTCCCGGAAGACGTCCCGGGCGCTTCGCCGAAAGAGCTGGCTGACCAGGACGATGGGGGGGATGAGGGTAAAGGTCAGCAGGGCCAGTCTCAGGTTGATCGAGACCAGAATGGCCACGATACCGGCCAGCATGAAGGCGTCCTTGAACAGGGTCACGGCCAGGCTGTTGATCATTTCGTTCAGGTTCTGGATATCGTTGGTGACCCGGGCCACGAGTACGCCGGTCGGGGAGCGGTCGTGAAAGGAGATGGACTGGTTGAAGAGCTTGGTCAGCAGGGCCTGCCGCAGGTCGTGGGTCAGGCGCTGGCCGGTGTATTCCAGAAACACGACCTGGAAGAAGTTGAAGAGGAAGCCCAGCAGCAAAGCAACGAGACAGATCAGGGCGATCCGGGCCAGTCCGGCGATATCGGCCGAACGCAGCCGGGTCAAATCCTCCCGGCTCAGGCGGCTCATGTCCTCGGTGGCGATGGCCGCGAGCTTGGGGAAGACCCGGAACCGGTACGACCCCTCCCGGACCACCTCCCGGGCGGCCGGCGAGTCGGTATCGACCAGGTAGTAGGACTCGGGCCGGATCAGGCCTTCGGTCCGAAGCCGGTGCAGGTCCCTGGGGTCGATCCTGGAGGCGTCGGTATCGGCCAGAAAATAATGTCCCTCGCGGCCGGTTTGTCGCAGCAGGTGTTGGTACCGCTCCAGCAGGGCCATGTTTCCGGGGCCGGTTCCGGGGGCCGCGACCACCTCCCGGGCCTGGACCACGATAAAGCGGTCGATGGCCATTTTGGTCAGATAGGGCAGCAGGAGGTCGGCGGCCGTGGCCGCGAGGATGAGGATCGAGGTCAGGATCAGCAACGGCATATAGGGTCTGGCGAACCGGGCCAGTCGGACCAGGAGCCGCAGATCGTAAGGCTTTCCGAGCTGGTCGCCTTCGAAATAGCCGTATTCCCCCGGTCTCATACCACGGCCTCCGCTTCGGGCCCGGACGAGGCAGCGGCCTGGTCGAGATCGGTCTGGACCATCTGCAGGCGGTGGAGGCGGGCGTAATATCCGTCGCCACAGCAGAGTTCCTCGTGCCGGCCGGACTCGATCAGGCGGCCGCGTTCGATCACGTGGATTATGTCGGCGATCTTGAGGCTGGTCAGCCGGTGGGCGACGATGACGGTGGTCCGGCCGGCCCGGAGGCGGGCCAAGTTGTTCAATATTCGCTCCTCGGTGGCCGCGTCCACGGCCGACAGGGTGTCGTCCAGGATCAGCAGGGGCGGGTCCAGAACCAGGGCCCGGGCCAGGGCCAGCCGCTGGCGCTGGCCGCCGGACAGACGCAGGCCCCGTTCGCCCAGTTCGGTCCGGTAGCCGCCTGGAAAGGCTCGGATGTCCTCGTCCAGTTCGGCCGCCCGGGCCGCGGCAGCCAGTTCCTCCTCCGAAGCCCCTGGACGGCCGAAGGCCAGATTTTCAGCCACGGTGCCCGAAAAGACGTACCCGTCCTGGGGCACGTAGCCCATGGCCCCCCGCAAGGCGGCCAGGGACATCTTTTTCACGTCCGTGCCGTCGAGCCGGATCGTCCCGTCCGGTGGCTCGAAAAGCCGGGGCAGGAGGTTGAGCAGGGTGGTTTTACCCGAACCGGTCCGTCCGACCAGGGCCGAAATCCGGCCGGCGGGCAGGTCCAGGCTCAGATCGTCCAGAACCCGTTCCTCGCGGCCCTCATAGTGGAAGGTCAGATGGCTGACCGCCAACCCGCCCTGGATGTCCTCCGGTTCGACCGGATCGGCCGGGTCCCGGATGTCAGGCTCCTCGTCCAGGACGCGGTTGATCCGCTCGAGCGAGGCGGCCCCGCGCTGGACCAGATTGACCACCCAGCCCAGGGCCATCATCGGCCAGGTCAGGAGATTGAGATAGGAGATGAAGGCGACGAAGTCCCCCGGACTGATCTCGCCGAAGATGGCCAGCCGGCCGCCGAAGTAAAAAACCACGGCCAGGGACATGTTGGTGAACATGAGCATGAGGGGAAACATGGAACCGGCCACCAGGGTCAGACGGATGTTATCGGACACGTACTGCCGGCCGATGCGGTCCATTTCCTCGATTATCAGGTCTTCCCGGACATGGGCCTGAACGACCCGGATGCCGGCCAGGTACTCCCGGACCTGCTCGGTCATGCGGCCGAACAACTGCTGAACGCCGAGGTAGCGGCTGAACATGGTCCCGCTCAAACGACGCGTCAGGATGGTGACCAGAGGCATGGGCAGCAAAGCCAGGGCCGTCAGGCTCGGGTCGATCCAGAGCATGAAAATAACGGCGGCCAGGCCCAGGCCCAGGGAATCGACCAGGGCCACCAGCCCGAAACCCGAGGCCATGCGCACGCCTTCCAGATCGTTGGTGGCGTGGGCCATGATGTCCCCCGTACCCCGGGAGAGAAACCAGGCCGGGGACAGGGCCAGCAGTTTGGCGTAGAGACGGTTCCTCAGGTCCTCTTCGACGATACGGGAGAAACCCAGGATCAAGCGGCGCCAGATGTAGCGGAACACCCCGATGCCCAGGGCCAGCAGGGCCACGATCACCCCGGCCAGGGCCAGCAGGGACGGCGTGGCGGTCATGTCGGTCAAATGGTCCACGGCGAACTTGATGACCCGGGGGATGAGCAGTTGCAGCAGGTCCACCGAGATCAAGGCGGCCAGCCCCAGGAGGATTCGCAGTCGGTGGCGCACGAAATAGGGCCACAATGTCCGATAACTTTTCATACTCTCTCACTTTAGACTGGAGCGGCCTAGGCGTCAACGCCCGGACCGCAAACAGTTGCGATCGGAGGTCCTTCGGATCGTCGGTTTGGCCCCGCCCGGGTTCCATGGTAAAATACAGACGAAAGGCGAACGATCATGGCCAGGCGGATTGAAAACCGACGTCCTTTTGTCATGGTCCGGATACCGGCCGGGGAATTCGTCATGGGCAGCCGTTTCGGACACGGGGACCTGGACGAACTGCCCGAGCACCGGGTCTGGGTGGACGAGTTCCTCATCGGCCGCCACCCGGTCACCGCTTTGGAGTGGGCCCGGTTTCTGAACGAAGCCGGCCCGCCGGACCCGGCCTTTTTCGAACCCGGGGCGGAAACCACCGTGGTTTCGGCCCGGGGGGGTCACTATCCCCGGCAAGGCTGCTCATTCCATCCGGCCAACGGCGTGACCTGGTACGGCGCCGTGGCTTTTTGCCGCTGGCTTTCGGATAAAAGCGGCCAGAGTTTTCGCCTGCCCACCGAAGCGGAATGGGAAAAGGCGGCCCGGGGCGGCCTGACGGGCCAGCGCTACCCCTGGGGCAACGAAACGCCTGAGGGCCGGGCCCAGTTCCATCAGACCTGGGCCGATCCCAAGCATACCCTGGCCCCGGTCGATGCCTACCCGCCCAACCCGTACGGCCTGAACGACATGGTCGGAAACGTCTGGGAATGGTGTTCCGACTATTACGATCGGCAGTATTACAGCCATTCTCCGCAATCCAACCCCTCGGGACCGGAAAGCGGGGCCCTCCGGGTCCTGCGCGGGGGGGCCTGGGGCCTGCTCGATATTCAGGTCCGTTGCGGCATTCGGGTCGGCGAGTTTCCGGACGCTGCCGACTCCCGGGTCGGTTTTCGCCTGGCCCGCTCGATATAGAGGCGCCAAGGTCTCCCGTGCTAACCTTGCGCGGCTGATCGGATGAATCGTGGCTTGCCAGGATTTTTTCCGCGGATTACGCAGAGGGACGCAGATCATGAAAGAACCTGAAGAAATTCGTGGGAATTCGGGGACGGAAAATCCAGTCCGAGCAGCGGTCAGTCGAGACCCGGAAACTTATGCCATTATCGGTGCGGCAATGGCGGTGCATCGGGAGCTGGGCCGCGGATTCCTCGAAGCGGTCTACCAGGAAGCCCTGCAATTCGAATTTCAGGCGCGGAATATCCCATTTGAACGGGAAAAAGAACTGCCTGTGCGATACCGAGGGACCTTGTTGAAAACCAGTTACAAAGCGGATTTCGTGTGTTACGGCTCGGTAATTGTTGAGCTTAAAGCATTGCAAACACTATCCGGAATTGAAGAGACGCAAATCATCAACTATCTCAAGGCGTCATGTCTGAACAGGGCGTTGATTCTGAATTTTGGAACTCAAAGCCTTCAAACCAAAAGACTTGTTCTAAATCTGCGTGAATCGGCGTAATCGGCGGATACACCAGTCTTCCCTCACCTGCCTCAACGAAGACATATTTCCTTTTTTGGATGGCTCACCCCTCCCCTGGTCTTGACAAGCGAGCCGCCAATGTTATATTTGATCATATGTTCAGATATTGAAACGGAGGAACATGACCACAATTCAAGACAGATCACGGACCGAGGACCTGTGCGGCGCACGAATCATCCACCACGACCAGGTGGCCCGGGCCAGGGAGCAGGTCCTGGTCCCGGCAGAACTGGAAGGCCTGGCCTCCATGTTCAAGGCCCTGGGGGACCCGACCCGGCTTCGCATCGTCATGGCCCTGGCCGACGGAATCGAGATGTGCGTCTGCGATCTGGCGGCCTTTCTCGAGGTGAGTGAATCGGCTGTCTCCCATCAGTTACGCCGGCTCAAGGACCTCCACCTGGTCAGGCGCCGCCGCCAGGGCCAGTGCCTGTACTATGCCCTGGACGACGACCATGTGGCCGGCCTGCTTCAGATCGGCCTGGCGCACGTGCGCGAATAGTTTTTCAACCATAAGGAAGCGTTATGAATTTTATTCTCGATATCATCCGGGCCTCCTGGGTCCTCCTGGTCGATTCCTCGGTTTACGTGTTGTTCGGCCTGCTGGTGGCCGGACTGCTCCGCGCCTTTCTCAACCCCCAGGCCGTGGCCGGGCATCTGGGCACGGGCCGCTTCAAATCGGTCTTCAAGGCCGCCTTGCTGGGCATTCCCATTCCCTTGTGCTCCTGCGGCGTGCTGCCCGCGGCCGCGGCCTTGAAAAAGCAGGGGGCCAACAATGGGGCCACGACCGCCTTCATGATCTCGACGCCCGAGTCCGGGGTGGATTCCATTGCCGTGACCTACGCCCTTCTGGACCCGATCATGACCGTGGCCCGCCCCCTGGCGGCTTTTGCCACGGCGGCCGCGGCCGGTCTGGCGGAAAACCTGTTTGGAGGCGAAAAGGCCGACACCCCGGCCGCCAGGGACCTGAGCTGCCCGCTGGACTCCTGCTGCGACGGGCTGGACTGTCCGCCGGAAGAACACGCCCGGCATCACACCCGGGTCGAAAAATTCGTGGCCGGTCTCAGGTTCTCGATCGGGGAACTCTGGTCCGACATGGCGGCCTGGTTCATGACCGGTCTCCTGTTGGCCGGCCTGATCACCGTTCTCATTCCGCCGGAATTCATGACCCGGTATCTGGGCGGGGGCCTCCATTCGATGCTGCTGATGCTCGCGGTGGGCATTCCCCTGTATATCTGCGCCACGGCCTCGACCCCGATCGCCGCGGCCCTGATCCTCAAAGGCGTCAGTCCCGGAACGGCCCTGGTCTTTCTTTTGGCCGGCCCGGCGACCAACATCACCTCCCTGACGGTCCTGCTGGGCCTGCTGGGCAAACGGGCCACGGCCATCTACCTGGCCGCGATTGCCGTGGCCGCGGTGGTTTTCGGGCTTTTGGTGGACGGCATCTACGCTTATTTCGGACTGACCGCCCA
>Ga0180009_10002404_pt1 | contig 22027 bp, 29 predicted proteins | sample OS_PC_MetaG_FD_123537 | JGI IMG/M metagenome (GOLD analysis project Ga0180009, IMG submission 123537) | Groundwater microbial communities from the Aspo Hard Rock Laboratory (HRL) deep subsurface site, Sweden - OS_PC_MetaG | ecosystem: Environmental > Aquatic > Deep subsurface > Groundwater...
GTCGTAGTCTTCGATTTCTCTAGAGGACTCTCTTATCGCACTCGGCGCAAGTCTAGAGCCTACCCGATAGCTCTCGCTACTGTCGTAAGGTATCCCCAAAAAAGCGTACTTCGCTTCGCTTAATTTCAATTCCCGCCTTCCAAATGTGAAAGGAGAAGAAAACATCATCTTACCCGCATTATTTTCTTCTTGCCTACTACCTCTATATATTCAACCTCTGCTCCCTCTACCAGAGTACCCTTAATATCCTCCGGGCTCGGCTTTGGAAGCTCAAAGGTCTCATAGGTATCTAAACCCATGAGCTGGACAACATTTCCCATGAAGGCAAGCACTTGAGCAGACTTTCGCTCCAGTATAGGCACCTCTACCTTCGATTCTGCAGGACTCACAAAGCTTCTTTTCTGGTTATCCAGAATTCCTATTCCCTCAACCCTTGCCTTTGCTGAGCCGTGCTTTCCTGTCTTCGCAGTCTGTATGCTCATTATTTTGCAGGGCTCTCCGTCAATCATAACAAATTTTCCCACTTTTAGCTCCTTAACTTCTACGAATTTCGTGTTCATGCCATGCACTCCACTAATCTTATAAGTCAAGAACTTATATACCTTTTCTTTATGCTAGAAATATGCAGGGAAATAGCAGATGAAGTTCAGACTGCTGTTAAATCTATTGCAGGCGTTGCAAAGGCTGAGAAAATCGATGCAGTCGCAGAAGAGACAGTGCTCAGGTTCCTTTCAGAAACAGAAATACCTATGCTGGTAGTGAGCGAAGAATCTGGCAGGGTTACGCTCGGCGGAGCTCCTAAGTACATATGCGTCCTTGACCCTGTGGACGGCTCTTTCAATGCTGCCCACGGCATTCCTGTCTATTCCATTTCCATAGCTTTTGCAAAATATAAGCCTAACGCAACTTTGCAGGACGTTGAATTTGGTTTAGTGAAAAACCTAGCTACCGGCGAGGTATTTGAAGCGGTGAAGGGAAGAAAATCTACCTGCGACAGTAAAAATATAAGTACTTCGCAGAGGGAGGATTTAGGTACAAGTACCCTCTGCGTTTATCTTCAGAAGGATGTAGAGGAAATAAGGCTGCTGCAAAAGCTGAAAGGAGTAAGAGCGCTTGGGAGCGTGGCGCTCGAGCTGTGCTATGCTGCGAGAGGAGATTATGAGGGTCTCGTCGACCTGCGCAGTTGCCTGAGAAACATAGACATAGCGGCAGGAAAATTAATCCTCGAGGAAGCTGGAGGAGTTGTTTCAGACGAATACGGCAAAACTCTAAAAACAGGTATACACGAAGTGACTACTCTTTCAATTGTAGCGAGTGCAAATAAAACGTTGCATAAAAAAGTTCTGGAGGCTATAAGGAGAAAATGAAAAAAATAAGTCTCGTGGTTAAGGATTCAAAGGAGCCGCTAAAATTAGCTGAGAAAATCGAGAAATATCTTACCTCAAAAGGCATTGAAGTATGCTACAATGCTACTGGCGATGCGGTAATCGCCATGGGCGGGGACGGAACTATTTTGAGAGCAGTTTCTTTGGTAAGGAATAAACAGATACCTATTCTTGGCATAAATTTCGGCGCAACAGGCTTTCTTACAGAAGTTAATCCAGGAGAATGGAGGGCTGCAATAGATAGGTTGCTGAGCGGAAATTATGCAATCGAAGAGAGAGTTAAGTTGCGAGCTGAGATTAACCGCAAAAAAATAGGAGATGCTCTAAACGAAGCTGTTGTCATTACCTCTGCTCCAGTTAAAATGCTTCACTTGCAGGTCTCTGTAGACAGGAAGAGTGCCGGAATAATAAAAGCAGATGGGCTGATAATCGCTACTCCAACTGGTTCTACAGCATATTCTTTTTCCTGTGGAGGTCCAATGGTGGATGAAAGAGTAAATTGCCTTATAATAACTCCAATCTGCCCGCTTGAGGGAGGAGCACATTCATTAATAGTACCACAGAACTCGGAAGTAGAGGTAAAGCTTGTGAAGCCTGGGAAAGAGGCAGTCGTCGTGATAGATGGAGAGTATAGAAAAAAGCTAAGTTGCGACGACGAAGTAAGCTTTGCAACCTCAAAAAATAAAGCGTATTTTGTTAGGCTTCGGAAAGACTTCTACAGGAGAGTAAGGGGGAGGCTATGAAGCTCGTCCTAGACGCCTCTGCGCTCCTGAGCGGCTTCCAGCCGGACAACGAGTGCTACACGGTTCAGGAAGTAATTGACGAAGTCAGGGAAAAAAATGCAAAGCTCAGGGTTAGCTTAAGCCTGGAAGAAGGCTCCCTGAAGCTGGTCGAACCTGAAGAAAAAAATTTGCTGGAAATAAAAAAGGCTGCTATAGAATCTGGAGATATTGTCAAGCTCTCTGAGACAGATATCAAACTGCTTTCGATAGCTCTTTACTTCAAGAAAAAGCGCTCCAAGCCAGTAATCGTTACAGACGACTATAACATTCAAAATTTAGCGAGCAGGCTGAGCATAGAGTTTTCACCGACTACTGAAGGAGAAATTAAAAAAATTCTCACATGGAAGAAGATTTGCAAGGGCTGCGGAAAGAGATTCCCGATAGAATATCACGGCAATTGCGATGTTTGCAGCACAAGAGTAAGTAAGATAAGTGCAAAGGAAACAAATTTATAAGCGAATATGGCATAGTGATGGGCATGAGAAACATCACAGAACTTATGCAAAAGGCGCACGAGCTTAAAGAGAAAGGATTTACCACAGGTGAAATCGCAGACGAATTGAATATCTCCAAAGAAACAGCTCTATGGTTAGTTACGAGAGAAACTGAAGCAAAGAAAAAAGTTCCGAGGGACATACACATAGACTGGAGCGTCGTAGGCTCCAACCCTGCTGTTTTAAAGCATCTTTCCTTGGCTCTCTCGGACCTGATAAAAGCGATGGTTAAGGAGAATAACCTTCCGCAGCCGGACGTCATTGCAGGAATCGCTGATAGCGGAATACCGATAGCGACGATAATCGCAGAAGATATGAACGTTTCGCTCAGCGTAATTCGCCCCAAAAAGCATATGTGGGGGCCTGACAAAAAGTCAACGCAGGCAGGTTTTATTCTTTCGAATTTTTCGCAGGTGAAAGGAAAAAACGTGGTCATAGTCGATGACATCACTACGACGGGCACTACTATAAAGGATACAATAAAGCTGCTCAATGAAAAGGGTGCAAATCCTCTTGCAGCAGTAGTGCTAATCGATAAAAAAGGAATCAAAAGCATCGAGGGCAAGCCAGTCAAGGCATTGGTCAGCGTGAGCATCGTAGAAGACCTCAAGTAGAAGGGATGCTAGTGAAGCGGAGCGAAACTAGGCGCAAAACCCGCTTCCTTGCTACGCAAGTGAAGCGAAGCGGAAGTGCAAATGGAGAGGCTGTGCTCAGCGAACATCTAAACATGATAGACAGGGAAATCAAGAAAAATTTTGAAAACCGCAATTTCCCAAGACCTCTCTATGACATGATGAGGTACCACCTCGGCTGGCTGGACGAAAATTTAAGAGAAACGCACCAGTACCGTGGCAAGCGCTTCAGACCCACGCTTTGTTTACTGACCTACAATGCGCTCAGCGGAGTTTACGACAAAGCTCTGCCTGCTGCAGCCGCTATAGAACTCATACACAACTTTTCTTTAATACATGACGACATAGAAGATATGGATGAGGAGCGGCGCCACAAGCCGACAGTATGGAAACTCTGGGGAGTTGCGCAAGCTATAAACGTTGGAGACGGAATGCATGTGCTTGCGAATCTCGCTGCGCTCAGGCTGAAAGAGCTGAATGTCACCTCTTCAAAAATAGTAGAAGTTCTGGAGATTCTCAACAGGAGTATAATAGATTTATGCGAGGGGCAGTATCTTGACATGTGTTTTGAGGACAAGCTGGATATAACAACAAAAATGTATCTTAAGATGATTTCGAGAAAAACTGCTTCTCTTGTCGAAGCATCTACGCTGATTGGAGCTACTCTTGCTACAGAAGATGAAAAAATAGTTGAGCACTTCAGGAAATTCGGCAGAAACATTGGAACCGCCTTCCAAATAGTCGACGATATAATAGGGATATGGGAGAAAAAAACAGGCAAACCAAAGGCAAGCGATATTAGGAATAAGAAAAAAACGCTACCGATATTATATGCTTTTGAAAAAGCCTCGAAGAAAGAAAAAATGTTGCTCGTTCAAACTTTTAAAAAGGAGAAATTGAGCGAAGATGACATAAGCAATGTTCTGGGGATTCTAGAAAACGTTGCTGCTCACGAATACTCAAAAAACATTGCAGAAAGCTATGAGAGCAGAGGACTGGAGGAGTTATCCAGCACTGGGATTGAAAATGAAGCAATGGAAAAATTGAAAATGCTGGCAGAATTTCTGGTGAAGAGGAAGTATTAAATCTTAAAGTAATGCGAGATTTCGTCCAGCGCCTTTCTCAGGGAATCTCTATCTCCCGAAATAATCACGCACTGCTTTTCCTGAGGCTCGACTGCTACCTTACATCTCTTTGCTATCTCCTCCAATTTCTTAATACTCAAGGTTCTGGGAAGCGATATTCTCGCCCACTTTTTGTCCTTCGGCACAGTAGGATAGAATTTTGACTCCCAGATTGAGAATTCTCCTATTTTTTCTCCTTCCGCAGCTTTTTTTAACTCGTTGCTCCACTTTTTAGAAAATTTTTTGCCAAGCAGTTCTGCTCTTAGAAAAATTTCTTTCTGCGCTTCAAGGAGCATTCCCTCCACCACTGGCAGCTCTTTCTCTGTATGCTCGTGCCTGCGCTCGTTCAGAATAGACTTTGCAAACCTGAGCAGTTCAAAAGCGCTGTCTAGGCTGACTCCTGCCTTTCTCGCTTCAACTGCCATTTTCATCGTTGCAATCCAAGTTTGCTCAATTTCTTTCATGAATAAATATATATATAATCGCAGGCTAATTTAAAGGTTAAGGAGAAGTGAAAAATGGTAACTGGAAAAGTAAAATTCTTTAACATGAAGAGAGGCTTTGGCTTTATTCAGCAGGAGCAGGGCGGAGATGTGTTCGTTCATGAAAGCGGAATCGTGGGCGGACCGATTGCAGAAGGCGATAAAGTAGAGTTTGAAATTGAACAGGGCGAAAAAGGGCCAAAAGCCAAGAATGTTAAAAAGATTTAAAGCACCTCTTTTTTTTGCTGGCTCTGGTCTATCTGCTTTGTGATTATTTATAATTAATAATCATGAGGTTAAAAAATGTATGTTTATCATTGCCGAGAAGGAGATGCGGCATGGCTGAAAAAACCAGAGTAGGCGTTTATATTTGCGACTGCGGAGTAAACATCGCAGGTGTTGTTAATAATCCAGAGCTTACGAAGTATGCTGAAAAGCTGGGCGATGTCGTTCTTGCTAAAGAGTACAAATTCATATGCGCAGAGCCCGGGCAGAAGATGATTAAAGACGACATAAAGGAGCACGGGCTGAATCGAATTGTCGTAGCTGCCTGCTCGCCTAACATGCACGAAGCTACTTTCAGGGAAGCATGCAAGGAAGCAGGGCTAAATCCTTTCTTATTCGAAATGGCAAACATTAGAGAGCAGTGCTCCTGGGTTCACATGAAGGAGAAGAAAAAGGCAACGCAGAAGGCAAAAGATTTAGTGAGAATGGCAATTGCAAGGGCGAGACTGCTCGAACCACAAGAAGAAGTAAAAGTTAAAGTCAAAAAAAGCACGCTCATAATAGGCGGCGGCATAGCAGGCATACAGGCTGCACTCGACCTTGCAGACATGGGCTACAAGGTTATACTGGTTGAAAAGACTCCCTCTCTCGGGGGCAAGATGGCACAGCTTGACAAAACCTTTCCGACGATGGACTGCTCGCCGTGCATACTTACTCCAAAAATGGTCTCTATTGCTAGGCATCCGAACATAGAGCTTCTCACTTATTCCAAAGTAAAGGAAGTCGAGGGTTATGTTGGAAATTTTAGAGTTAAAATAGAGAAAAAGCCGAAGTACGTTAACAAAAACTGCACAGCCTGCGACTTGTGCGCTCAGGTTTGTCCGATTGAGGTTCCGAGCGAGTTCAACGCCGGTATAGGGACTAGAAAAGCAATATACGTGCCGTTTCCTCAGGCGGTGCCGCTGATTTATACAATCGACGCAGAGAGCTGCATAGGCTGTGGGATGTGCAAAAATGTGTGCGAGCCAGAGGCTATAGATTATGACATGAAAACTGAAATTATAGAGAGAGAAGTGGGTACTATAATCGTCGCAACAGGCTATGAAATTTTCGATGCGGCGAGAAAAGAGGAATACGGTTATGGAAAATACGCAAATGTGATAAATGGCTTAGAATTCGAGAGATTCGTAAGTGCCGCAGGTCCGACAGGAGGAAAGCTGAAGAGACCTTCAGACGGGCAAGAGCCAAAAAGAATAGGCCTTATACAGTGCGTGGGCTCTAGGGACGAAAAAACAAACAAATACTGCTCCCGTGTATGCTGCATGTATGCGATTAAAAATGCAAGAATCTACAAGGAAAAACATCCTGAGGCTGAGATTTACATTTTTTATATTGATATAAGAACCTTCGGCAAGGGTTACGAGGAATTCTACAAAATTGCTCAGGATGAGTACGGCATAAAGTTCATAAGGGGAAGACCGGGCGAGATAACCGAGGACGCAAAAACAAAAAATTTAGTCGTCAGAGTGGAGGACACTTTTCTTGGAAGACCCCTAGAAGTGGAGCTGGATTTAGTCGTGCTCTCGGTTGGAATGGAGCCTCCCAGGGATGCGGGAGAAATTCAAACGATGCTTCGCGTATCTCGAAGCGCCGACGGTTTTTTCTTGGAAGCGCACCCTAAGCTGAGACCGGTGGATACCCTTACGGGGGGAGTATTTCTAGCAGGCGCAGCACAGGGTCCGAAGGATATTCATGACTCAGTAGCGCAGGGCAGCGCAGCAGCAGCGAGGGCAGCAATACCGATGGCGAGGGGCGAAGTGGAAGTGGAACCAATTCTTGCAACCGCTGATGATGAGCTGTGCATAGGGTGCAGGCTGTGCGAGAAAGTCTGCAACTTCGGAGCTGTCGAGATCGTGGAAAGAAAAGCTAAAGTAAACGAGACTTTATGCACAGGATGCGGAGTCTGCGCCGCTGCATGCCCCACTGCTGCGATACAGACAAAACATTTCAAGGACGAGCAGATTCTGGCCATGATTGAAGCTGCATTCGGGGGGGAGTAGCACGGCAAAATTCGAGCCTAGGATAATAGGTTTTCTGTGCAACTGGTGCAGTTATACTGGTGCAGACCTAGCTGGCGTTTCAAGAATGCAGTATCCGCCGAACGTGAGGGTAATAAGGGTGATGTGCAGCGGCAGGGTAGACCCCTCCTTCGTGCTGAAAGCATTTGCGGATGGTGCGGACGGGGTTATGGTGACCGGCTGCCATCCAGGGCAGTGCCACTACGTGACAGGTAACTACAGCACAGAGAAAAGAATCAAAATGCTCCAGACGCTGCTGGGAGATATAGGCATAGAAAAGGAGAGACTAATTCTGAAGTGGATTTCTGCTGCGGAAGGAGAGATATTCGCAAATACTGTAAAAGAATTTACAGAGACGCTAAGAAGGCTCGGACCCAGTCCGCTGAAGGTTAAGAAAAGCTAGACAAAATCCAGCCACGCCCTGTATTTTTCGCCTTTTCCTTTTGTAATTTCAAAGAACTTGTCCTGAATTTTTTTAGTTATCCTGCCGGGCTTTCCAATCGTATATCCATCTATCTCTCTTATCGGCGTCAGCTCTGCTGCGGTGCCTGTGAAGAAGACCTCGTCTGCCGTGTAAAGCGAAGCTCTTGTTATGTCTGTCTCAACGACAGTGTAGCCCATGTCTCTTGCGATAGTCATTACCGAGTCCCTGGTGATTCCCTTCAGTATACTCGCATGCTCTGGCGGAGTGTATATAACTCCATCTTTGACGAGAAATATGTTCTCCCCGGGTCCTTCTGAAACAAAGCCTCGGTAGTCGAGCATGACTGCCTCGTCGCAGCCAGAGTTCAGAGCCTCTATTTTAGCGAGGATAGAATTCACGTACTGCCCGGTAGCCTTTGCCAGAGGCAGCAATATATTCGGGCTGATTCTCTGAAACGACGAAATTTTTGCTTTGATGCCGTTCTTTAAGCCCTCCTCGCCAAGATAAGTCTCCCAGGGCCAGACAGCTATTGAAACATCGATAGGGCTCCTGAGGGGATTTAACCCCATTTCTCCATAGCCGCGAAAGGCTATTGGTCTTATGTAGCATTCTTCTAAACCGTTAGCTTTTATCAGCTCTTTTGTAGCTTTTGACAACTCCTCCACAGAGTAAGGCAGCTCCATGAAATAGAGCTTAGCAGAGTTTTGCAGCCTCTGCAGGTGCTCCTTCAGCCTAAAAACAGCAGGTCCTTTGACAGTTTTGTAGCACCTTATTCCTTCAAAGACTCCAGAGCCGTAGTGCAGCGCATGCGTAAGAACGTGAATCTTCGCTTCCTTCCATTCAACGAGCTTTCCATTCATCCATATTTTCTTGACTTCCTGAATTGGCATAGCACAAGTTTTTTGAGGTAACTATTTTATAAACTTTGTGATTATCTGCTTCCCTTCGAGGAAAGCAAGCCTGCGCTTTCTTGCATATTCTTTCGCTTTCTCAAAAGGCATCGAATTTCCGTCATTGCCGAGCATTTCGCATATTGTCGCTACTGGCGTTAAACCTGCGAGCTCCATTAGCGCAACGCTGAGCTCGGTATGTCCCCCTCGCTCCAGCAGTAAATTATCAGCAGCTCTGAGCAGCACAACATGCCCGGGGGACCTGAAGTTTCGTCCGAATTCTTCGGGTCTATGGCCGTTGAGTGCATTATCCGCAACCTTTGCCAGCTCTCTTATTGTGAGCGACCTGTCATTGTCTGTTATTCCAGTGAAAGTCTTCCTGTGGTTTATGGTAATCGAGAAAGAGGACTTTTCGTCGTAGGGTATGTCGTTCGCTTTCAGCTCTTCAAAGACTTTATACTTCTTGCTCACATGCTTCCAGATATCTACGAGGAAAGGAATCTTAAACCTATCAGCAATTTTTGGGTGCACTGCAATACAAATTAAACCTCCACCCTCTTTTCTCATAGTGCGTATATGCGAGGGTGTGGTAAATTCTCCTGCGACAACTATGTCAGTCTCCTCTTCCCTGCCCTTTGCGTCGTATATAAGCACCGCTTCACCTCTCTTCAGCGCTTCTATTGCTTCGTTTATTTTACTCATCGCAACACCTCAAGTTACAAATACTCTAACTGTAACTACATCGCCGTCCTTTAATTTTGCGGCATCTCTGATTTTCCTCGGTGCAATGACTTCGAGGGAATTGAATCCGTGGTGAGACCTCGCAGGAATTACAACTGCTCCTTCGACTCCTTCTATGGTCGCCCTGAAGCACTTCGCAGGACCAAAGGTTCTGTTGTTGTAGGCGAATCCTTCTATCGCAATGCCCTCAAAATCCTGCAGTGCCTGCTTGAGCTTTATGTCCTCGCTGGATTTTAACCTTAGGTTCAGGGTACCCGGGTAAGGCTCGAAGCCGAACTTTTGAACGAACTGGCTTTTATAGTTCGGGATATTCATGTAGTATCTTCCTTCTCCTATTCCGGAAGTTACCTCTCCGCTTATACTATAAACAGATGGCTTCGCCATCTCAAATACCTTATTTAAGTCAGAATATATCTGCCTCAGCATTGCAATCCCTTTTGGAGATATTTTTATCCTCTGCCCTTTCGGCAGGATTTCTCTCGATATGTAGCCCTCGCTTTCAAGCTCTTTAATTCTCCTCGACGCAGTCTGCTGGGAAGTTTTCAAATCCTTTGCGAGCTGAAACGAAGATATCTCAACCATCCTTTCGCAGCATCCATGCTTTGCGAGGGATAACAGCGCTGTAATATCTATGCTACTCATTTTTAAGTTGCTAATCAAATTTGAGAAAGAAGTATATTAATGTTTTGGTCGAGCCTTTTTTGAACGTAGAAAATTTGTGAAGCAAATTTTCAGACGTTCAGCCGTACAGCTTTGTAATGCCTTTTATATCCCCACATTCCAAGGTTTGCTTCTTGGTTTCTCCTAGGCTGCTGTAGCCATACATCGTCTGCTCTGCGTCTTTGTTTGCATATAGGTCGCCAAGCCCATTATGTCCAAATTCATGGGTGGCTATATTCTGCAAATCCATAGCATAACTTGCACCGGTAGTATTCCATGTATAGTAAGTGTTGAACCTTATGTCAAACTCGACTATAGTTTTTGTAACTGTGTTATACCAGAGCGAGGTTATTGCGATTATGCCAGGATTTAGACTATCCCAAACAACTGTATTATTTCCATCTAAATCGGCAGCTTGAGCCGTAGTTAGTACTGGAGCATCAAATAAATCAGGGGTAACATTGGCATCCCAAGTTTCAGAGCCTGAGTTTAGGGTACTCCTCACAAGTTCTGGGTCAAGATTGCTTCCAGCAGGATTGGTCTCATAAGGCACTGGAGATGTCCTCCATTTAATGCCTCCCGACAAAAGTTTGTAGCTACAAGAGCTTGTAGTGCCTCCTCCGCCGCTCTTGGCTTTCTTTTCGTAGTGTATGAATGTAATTTTCTCGATATACGGCGGCTTGTCATCAGGTCTTGCAGCTTGGGCTATCAATAGCACTGAGAGCAGAAATAGCACTGGCACAACTATAGCGAATATTTTATTATACATTTTCCCACCTGCTTTTTAAATTAATTTTCAGGTATAAATAATTATCTTTTCTTAAAGCTTTTTCAGAAAATCTTTTTTCCATTTTGCAAAGCTATGCAAATTCATGCCGATATAGCCCAAATCTCTTTCGCTGAAAAGGTCTATCTCTGTTTTAAGTTCTACCGCAAGTTTTTGTATTTTGTACTGTTCTAAAAGTTTTCTATATTCCTTAATATCAAAGGGGGAGTAAATAAGAAGGGTCAGGATATCTATCAGGTCTTTTCTGCCCTTGAGGCTGTTCCTCCTCTTAAGCTCCACGGTCTGTTTTAAAATTACAAGGACTTCCGGCTTAACAGTTTTTATCCCTTCTATCGTTGAAGTATGTTTTTCAAGCTCTTCAACGGGCAGTCCTAGTTCTAAAAAATATGGCAGATAAACATCGATGTCGAGGTCAGCAAGTTTTATCTCATATTTTTTGAGCCTTTTGTTTTTTGTCAACGTATACTTCTTTGAAATTTTTTCGAGTGTCTCGTAATTAATTACAATGTCAATGTCCTTGGATTTATGTGCTTTTGTCCAGAGGTATGCCGCCCAACCGCCGATTAGAACAAAATCAAATTCCCTGCTTATTTCTTTAAGCTTTTCCCAGCTTGCTCTCGTAACAAGCTCGCTCCAGAACTCCTTCATATTCCCAGCCTCTCCTCGAGAGCCCTGAGGAAATCCTTCGCATACCACGTTTTGAGATTCCATAAGTCCGTGAATATCTGTGCTGCGGGTACAATTTTGCCGGGAAGCCATTTGTCGCTTCTCAAAACATATATGTTTGGCGGTCCCTTCTTTTCAGGGAACCTTGTTCTCGCCTCTTCCAACTCTTCCTCAGGAAGATAAAAATAAACTTCGCTGTAGTCTGCAGGAACATCCCTAAACAAAAATTTGTATCCGGTGTAGCAGGTGAAAGCGGCTGAGGCTGGAACGCTTCCCTCGATTTCTACCACGCTCTCCTCGACTCGTGTGCTGTACGCAACTTCTTTCTCAAACTTTCTAATCGTTGCCCAGTAAAGAAGCGCCTTCTTTGCATCCGTGAGTTTAAAACCTCTAAGACCGATTTCCACAGCGCCTATTGCAGCCAGAGATTTGAGGGCATTATTCACCGTGCTTAGAGAGAAACCGAATTTCTTCGAGAGCTCAAGCTGCTTAAAATTAAACTGTTTTTTTTCAATTGCGCCTGTTAAGATTTCTCTATATATAACTTCTTTTTTTAACATATTTCTCTTTTAATTTTTTTATATATTTAAATCTTTCGAAATATATCGAAAGATAAAAAATGTTGATTTGCAGCACTTTTAAAATTACAATCTCTCGCTGTACAAATTTTCCTTCGGATAGACGACTATTCCCTCGTCGGTCATGCTCATCAGGCAGATGTTCTGGCTGTGATTTGTACCCCTCATTTTCAGAATTTCCAAACCACGAACTCTCTTGCTGCCGAGTTTGATGTTATACAAGCCTATTACGCCCTGAGAAACGAATTCCTCAACGCCGAACCTGCTCATGCCCTTGTGACCTTCCGGAGTTTCTGTGGTTATCATGGAAGTTGCCCCAAGTTCGCTTAGCAGCAATACAGTCGACAAAACTTCCTGCCTTACCATAAAACTTTTTTCCAGGTGCAGCGATAGAGCACTTATGGAATCAAGGGCAACTCTCTTTGCCTTTGTCTTTTCAACCTTATCTTTTATTATTTCCCTGAGGAAATCCATCGAAAATTCTCCTTCCCTGAAGCCTTTCTCTGTCTTAAATGTAAATCTGCCCTTCCTCAGGTTTGCACTTGTAACGAATTTAGTCGGTACGACACTAAGAATATTGACTCCGCCCAAGTCCCAGCCGTATTTCGAAAAGTTTTTAACTAAGTCTTCTGGTTTTTCTTCTAGACTTATAAACACTCCGGGTTCGTTGTATTTCACAGCACCGTTATATAAAAACTGCATTGCAAAGGTACTCTTTCCAGTTCCGGGCCCACCGGAAATCAAGACGGTGTGCCCTTTGGGTATTCCCCCGCCGACCATCTCATCCAGCCCTGGAATACCTGTCAAAGTCCTTTCAACCATAGCTAGATATAGCAGCACGGTAATATAAAAAAGTATTTATGAAATGTAGTGAAATTGGTTAAGGGGTGATTTGCTTGCCTCAAGCATGGTATTTGCTGTCTTCGAATATACTCTGGTTTGCAATAACGCTGCTCTGCTACATGTGCTATAAGATGAGAGAAAAATGGAGACCTGAGTCGCTGTACTGGAAGTTCTGGATACTTGCTTCTCTGCTGTTCTTTGGCAGGGGAATGATATTCTGGTTATACGGCGACTGGGCTGAGGTAATATCGTACGCACTCGGAATAATTTCTGCGACTTTCATGGCTTCAGGTTTTTATGCGCTGTACACTTCTTTTTTCAGCGAGGAAAGAAAAAACAGTCTCATCTACTTCCTGCCTCTGGCAGTGCTGGCTGGCATTCCATTCTTACTTGCACTCGGATATGGAGCAGGCGGCATTGGATATATCTATCGCTCGGCTGAAAATCTAACTTGGATAATTTCCAGCCTGCTGATAATGTTCTATGTTTTGATGCTCGCAGTTAAGCTCAGGGGCGGAATGGTGTGGGCTATGTTCCCAGCAGTAATAGCTGCGTACTGCGCCGGTGCATGGAATATTCTCGCATTCGCTGAAATCGTCGGCGGCATAATACCCTACAGCATTGCGAATGTAATTGAGATATTCTTCGGCATTGCAGTTGCTGTCACTTTCTTCTCATTCCACGCTACCCTACACGAAATGGCGCCCCCTGCGTACAAGATACTGGAAACAAACCCAGAAGCCGCTTAGAAAACAAGATTCCGATAGGAGGCTGGCATACATGGGTCAAGACCGAAGTGTAGCGAGTTTCGACGAAGGGATTGAAAAAGGACAAATACCAAGGAAAGCCAGCCTTATCTTCATATTCTTAACTTTCGGCATAATTTTGGGCATGGTTATTTTGTACTACAATTCTACTGTAGCTTACTGGCAGGATGTATCTTTTCAAAGACAACAGGAGATAAGCGCTTTGGTGAAAGAGCTGAGCACTGCCAAGGAAGAGCTGACAAAAGTTCATGCAAATCTAAGTCTCAGGCAGGAGGAGCTGAGTATAAAGGAGAAAGAGTTAGAAGCTGTAAAGAAAGAGCTTGTTACAAAAAAATTGCTGGCGCTGCCTCCGGGAATGGACGAACACTACAGCGAGATAAGGAGGGAGTATTTCGATAAATTCAGATATTCCTACTGGGACGTTGTAAGCTTCTATGCGATGATGGTGCTGCACGATACCGGGCAGAGAGATATAGAGAACGGAGGGAAATTCAAGACTAAATTTGGAATCGAAGCTTCCAAACTCAGCGCAGAAAAATTGAGAGAGATTATAAGAGAAATACCAGGCTATGAGAATTTGACAGGGAAAGAAAAAATACCCAGATACGGAGAGGTGGTAAGAGAAAGAAATGCTAAAGCGTTCAACAACTACGTTATTAACAATATAACCTACCTGGAAGAGAGCGACTATCCGAGATTTCCGCTTGAGACTCTCGCCTATGGAATGGGGGACTGCGAAGACAAGACAATGCTGCTTGCGGCGCTGCTTGAGACTGAGGGATACGAAGCTGGTCTACTGCTAATATATGACGCAGAAAACAAATTCTTCCATCAAGCTTTAGCTGTCAGAGACGAGAACGAATGGGCAAAGGTGAAGTTTAAATTCAAAGGCTATGAAGCTATGGGGCGCACCTGGATTATTCTGGACCCGACATGGAAAACTGAGTTTGGGGAGCTGCCGGAATGGACGAATTACTACAAAACTCCCGGCGGTATAGAAATACCGCCATATAAATACGTGTTTTTGCCAGTCGATGCAGATAAGCTAAAAGAGGTTCTTTTACTTAAGTAACTTAAACCCATTCTTAACTTCAAATGGCACCCAATTTGGGTCAGAGGGAATACCTTTGAGATGATGTATCCGCAGCTTTCTTTCGAGTTTTTCGTCCTCCTTGAACTCCATCTGGACAAAGCCGTCGACTAAATAAACGAGCGTGTTAACGAGCTGTGGGTCGTGCACTCCATCCTGCAGGACGTAAAGCACAAACCCGTAGTCAGACTTAACCCTCGAAGACAGCACCTGAAAAAATTTTGTCATAGCAGTTTGAGGGTTGTGCAAAAAGAGCGGCGAGACAGAATCAAAGAAAATTCTTACAGGCTTGCCGAGCTTCTTAACAGCCCTATCCAAGTTAATGCTTATTTCGTTGAGATTTGCTGGATTTTCTACGAAAAAGCCTTCATACTTCTCACCGACTGACCAAGAAAAACAGTCGATGAAGATTAGCTTCTTGTCCTCGTATTCTTCAAGATTCAAACCAATATTTTTTGCCCTCGCCTTTATGTCGTTCGGGCTCTGCTCGGTCGTTACGTAAATGATTTTCTCCCCTTTTTTGAGATAATAGCTAATCATGTCTAGGCAGTACTCAAACTTCCCTACTCCGGGCGGTCCTGCAAGGAGAATTGTATAATTTTTAGGGAATCTTTCCTTCATTTATTTCCCTACCTTTTTTTTGGAATGTTTTTCAGCAGCCATTCTACGGTGCTCAGCAGCTTTTCCTTTATAATCGGTTTGTTTATGTGGGCATCGCAGTGCGCATACTTGAAGCTTCTCCCCTTGTCTTCGTCTGTGGATTTGACTGTAAGCATTGCGACCGGAGTTGACTTCGTCGCTTCATCTTCCTTGATTTTCTTGCAGACGTCCCAGCCGAGTATATCAGGCATCATCACGTCAAGCAAAATCAGGTCTGGCTTTTCTTTCTTCAGCTTCTCCAGACATTCCCTGCCGCTGTATGCTCCTATAACATCGTAGCCAGCTTTTTTGAGCATCTTTCCAACTACTGCGACAGCGTCCGGCTCGTCGTCCACGACCATTATTCTCATTTTACCGCTCTTCCGCAAGGAAGATGGCATTACCGAAGGTAGGCGCAAGACAATTCGGTCTTGCTCACGCAAGCACCAGCTTCCTATCGGAATCCTCTACTTCTTCATGTAAACAACCCTCTGCGGGAAGGGAATTTCAATGCCGTTTGCGTCAAATGCGCTCTTTATCCTCTCTCTTATGTCAGAGGAAACTACTCCTCTTATTCTGATGTCGTCCACGTAAAACTTAACTTTCAAAAGAATTGCAGAATCTCCAAACTTGCCTGTGCCCACCCTTGGCTCCGGCTCCTGCAGAAGGTGCGGATTTTCCTTTGTGTACTTCTTAATCACGTTTAAAATTATCTCCTTGGCCTTCTGTACGTCAGAGCTGTAGCTTATTCCTATGTCTTCGAGTTCAACTATGATTTCGGAGCCTAGGATGTCGTAATTTCTGATTTCAGTGCTCAAAAAAATTGAGTTCGGTATCGTAATGATTTCGTTGTTCGGAGTTTTAAGCTTGGTGCTTATCAGTCCAATATCCTGAACGTCTCCAGTGTATTCTCTGACCTCGATTCTGTCTCCGTAGTTAAAAGGTCTTGAAACGGCTATGTACAAGCCAGAAACAAAGTTGCTCATGAAGCCCTGCGAAACGAGTATTAACACAGCACCGACGATGCTTGTTGAAAGAGCCAAGTTGGTTATTGCGCCTCCGATGTGCAGTGCAACGAAAATAAACAATATGAATAATATTATCTTGGCTGTATTCTCAAGACTCCTTGCCTTTTGCAGGGGTATGTCGTTCTCCCTGGCGTACGCTCTCACCTTAGAAAGTGCATACAAGTAAATTACGAAGAAAAAAACTGCCAGCACTGCCACCTCAATAATTCTCCGTACAACCGGGTCAGTTGGAAATTGCATTTTCTCACCTCATTTAAAAGGGGAAATATGTCTTCTTGATTTTGCGCTCCTCTGACTCCAATTTTTCCTCAAGCTCATGCCTCATCCTTCCGTACTCCCTCTTGGAAAGCCCGCCCTGTGCATAGCGCAGCTCAAGTTTTTTTAGTTGCCCTTCTATCTCCTTTATTTTGGTTGTCTTTTTGGTAATCTTAACTTTCTGAGTTTTTTCTAATTTAACTTGTCTATTTCTCCACCAGATAAAAATTGCGCTGCATGCAAGAAGGACCAGAACTCCTGCCGCAATCGCAGCCCTTACCCTCGTTCTCTCCTTTATTTCCAAAATGCTTTTTTCTGCCATCTCGCCAGACCTGCTGCCCATCTCAGTATCGCCCAGTTCGGCAAAGAGTACTTTAGAACCAGAAAAAGCATCTCTGGCTTTCTCATATTCTCCTCTATTAAAAGCTGCCTCTGCTTCAGTATATTTCGAATACGCCTGAATATACTTTTCTATTTTTTCTAGAAGAACTGCAAGTTCTTGGGCTTTCTGAGAATTTCCGAGGTCAGCGAATATCTGCTTTGCTTGAAAAATCGCATCCCTCGCCTTTGCAAACTCCTTGCTTTTAAACTGTTCGCTTCCAAAGGAGAATAAATCCAGAGCCTCGCTGCCCCTTCCGGACTTTAGCATCATTTCCTCTGATTTTTTAATCATCTCCGCATCGTTGAGTGCAGCGAATTTTTTCTTGGCATCCTCAAACGCTTCTCTTGCTTTTTTGTACTCTCCTGCATCGAAGTATTTTGTGGCTTCGTTGAATTGAGAAATGCCGCCCGCGAGCTGAGCTGACCTTTCAACCATGCGTTTGCTTTCTTCAATTTTTGCAGCGTTATTTAACTCTACGTAAAGCTTGTTTGCATTCTCAAATTTCGCCTTCGCATCTGCATAATTTTTATTTTCGTAATAGCTGTATGCTGCCTGCATTAATAACTCTGCATTTATGCCCTTGTCGCATCTCGCTATGAGAGCCTTTGTTTCGTTCACCTTTTCGCTGATTTCCAGCGATGCGTAAATATTTAGAGCACTTTCAAATTTTCCCCTTGCACCTTTGTAGTCGTTGAGCGACAAAAGCTGCGTTGCGTTGTTCAAATATGTACTTGCTTCTATGAGCTTTGGTTTAACGTTCAGCCAGTTAAAGGCATTGAGCAGGAATTTATTTTCCTGCTGGATGTAGCCCTCGGTATCGCTCACTGCCACGATGCGCCCGTAGCCGTGGCGCGATACAGCAGCAACCGGAGGATAGGAAACGATTTCGTATACCTGCGAGTACGTATTCTCGCTGCCGGATACTACCTTAACAGCCTTGCTCGAGAGATTTAAAGTTGCTGCCGCATATAAGTTGAGGCTGACTACTCCCTCTGTAAGAGCATGTTTTTCAAAATTTGATATCGTAATGTCGTATGCTATCCTGCCGTCCCTGTCCTCTGACAGAGCATCCTTGTTGAAAGTTATCCCAAATTTCCTGGAGAGCGCATTTAGGTAGTCTGCATCGAAGTACTGGGTTGTGTTGCCCACTCTCTCTATGACATAATCTTTCGACTCTCCGATTAGCAGCACACTGCCGCCTTCCTGGGCAAAGCGAAGTACATCTAATATTTCTCCGTCGGTGAAAGAGCTGGCGGGCGTGAGCAAAACCAGAATATCGTAATTCTTGAGGAGAGGATAGGAGAGAGGCTTATCATCCGCCTCACTGTATCCAAAGCCTCCAGATTCAATGAGCCTGGTGAGCGTCAGAACCTTGTTATCGAAATTTTCATTCTGAATGTTGTGATAGCTGTTTATTATAATCTTTCCCTTTAATTCAGCTCCGCTCACGCTTGGAATTGATATTGCAAACAGCAAAAGTAAAATTGCTCTGTTCATTTTCCATTCGATTGTTATCACAGCGCACTTGGATATTTAACCTTTTCCCTCACTAAATTGTGCGCCAGCCTAATAGGCTCCGGAAGTTTGTGTTTCTTTATGCAGTGCGCAACTATCTTCAGGGAAGAATCCAGAGATACTTTGTTGCCGGGGCTTATGTAGAGCGGTGCGGTATTTTTTTTGGTTTGCAGAGCATAACCCACGTGCCTTCCGTTGTAAATTATTCTGACTGGCTCGTTTAGTTTTATTTTTCCTTTAGCCTCGCCGCACAAAAGGCGCTTCGCTACGCCGACTGCTGGAATGTCAAGTAAAACTCCGAGATGGGATGCAATTCCCATGCTGCGGGGATGCGCAATGCCCTGACCGTCTAAAAGTAGAACATCGAATTTGCTATTCAATCTCTTAATTGCTTTTATCAGCGGCTTCATTTCCCTGAAAGCCAGGAAGGTGGGAATATACGGGAAGGTAACTCTACTTTCTGCCACGCTTTCTTCGATTACTTCCAGCGCAGCATAATCCAGAACAACGGCAACTGAGAGTGCTTTTTCCTCATTGTATGCAACGTCGCAACCTGCAATTTTTTCAATCTTCACGAATCCGTCTTCTAAACTTACTTTCCTCGCAAGTTTATTCTGAATAGCTATCAGCTTATCTAAATCCATGCTTATTATTTGCTGAAAAGTTATTTATAAGTGTAGAGTATCAAGCGGTAGCATGTTTGCGGTAGTTGATATGATAAGGGAGTATCCTCTACTCGCATTAATTTTGTTTATCGTGCTTGATACAGCCTTCGGAGTAGTGCCGATAGAAATCAGCATAGTTTATGGAATATCTATCGAACTTTCAGCTTTAAGCATCGCTGTACTGGGTATGGTTTTTGTTACTCTCGGAGCCCTAATCGACTACCTCATCGCTATCTCGGCCTGAAAATTGTGCGTGTCGAAGAAAAGGAAGTAGTGAGAGGCAAATTATTTTTCAAAAAATACGGCAACTGGAGCTTGTTCTTAATCAGGCTGATTCCTTTTTTTCCGAGCAAGCCAGTCTCAGTTATCGCAGGAGGCATGAACTACAGCGTTGCTCTTTTCTCCTGGTACACAGGCTTAGGCTCTTTTTTTAGATTCTATTTGGAAGCACAAATCATGGAAAAATTTTATGACCCGTCGAAGTTCAAAGCTGAGAAAGTCCTTCACCTAGCTTACGAACACCTTACAAATCCCTTTAGCTATGCTATCACTTTCTCACTATTAATAGCAGGAATTCTTTTGTACTATTTTCTCGTGATGCACAGGAATAAAGTTTAAGTTATCGTTTGCAAAATGATTAGTATGGATATCAACTATGCGGTGTATTCCTTCATTGCGCTGTTCATAATAGTTGACCCAATCGCAAATGTTCCGATTTTCGTTTCAATACTCGAGAATTTCGGAGCAAAAAATCGCAAGTCAATGGTCCAGAAAGCGGTTGTGATTGCAGCAATAGTGCTTATAATCTTTACCCTGCTCGGCAATTACATTTTTCGTTTTTTGGGAATAGAGATGTACTCGTTTCGAATCGCAGGAGGCATACTGCTATTTATAATCTCCCTTGAAATGCTGTTTGGGAGGAGGACAAAAACAGAGAGCTCTGCGGAGGAAGAAGACGAAGCAAGGGACAGGGAAGATGTTACCGTAACTCCCATGGCAGTTCCTCTTTTAACAGGACCGGGAGCAATCACCACTGGAATTGTGCTCTTCAACTCAGCGAAAACTCTGGCAAACGAAATAATTTTAATTGCAAATATCCTGCTTGTTTTTCTGATTTCTTACGTCATTCTAGCCAGATCAGACTATCTATTCAAAATTCTTGGGCGGACCGGTACAAGAGTGGTGGTCAGGATAATGGGCCTGCTGCTCTCTGCCATAGCTGTGCAGTTCATGATAACTGGAATCGAGGAAGCTGTTAAGCAGGCTGGAATATGATGGATGTAATAGGCGTCGGAGCTCTGAACTTGGACAAACTCTACATCGTAGAAAAAATTGCAAGGGGTGGAGAAGAAATTCCCATAATTTCTCTGAAAGAGAGCCCTGGCGGCAGCGCAGCGAATACTATAGCAGCTCTCGCAAGGCTCGGCGTGATAGTCGGGTTCATCGGCAAAATTGGCAGCGACAGAGAAGGCGAGCTTATTCTGAAGGATTTAGAAAAAGAGGGAGTTGACATAAGAGGAATAGCCAAGTCAAAAGGAAGAACAGGAATAATACTTGGTTTCGTGGACAGCTCCGGAGAGAGGGCTTTGTATGTATATCCAGGCGTTAACGACGAGCTGCGAATAAATGAATCAAATTTAAACTACGCAAAGCAGGCAGATTTTCTCCATCTTTCTTCCTTTGTGGGAGAGCGCTCTTACCAGGCACAAAAAGAGCTGCTTGAGAAGCTAAGTAGCGTAAAAATCAGTTTCTCCCCTGGCATGCTCTATACCAGAAAATGCCTCAAAGACCTGAAGCAAATAATAGAAAAAAGTTTTGTCATATTTCTCAACGAGGAGGAGATTGGACTCATAACCGGAAATGAGTACAGGAAAGGGGCATCGATGATGCTGGACATTGGAGCAAAGCTCGTCGTCGTAACCCTTGCACACAAAGGCTGCTTTGTCGCAGCCTCTAACGAATCGCACGAAATAAAGGCTTATCCAACTAAAGTTATCGACACAACAGGTGCAGGCGATGCGTTCGCAGCAGGATTTTTGTACGGCTTGCTGCTGAAAAAAAAGTTAGAAATGTGCGGAAAGATTGGAAATAAAATGGCTTCTCTCTGCATAGGCAAAGTCGGCGCAAGAGATGGTCTGCCCTACAAAAAAGATTTTGAAAATTTCATTTCTTCCTTAGAATGAGGTCCTCTTTTCTGGCAGCTGCTTCCGAGCCGAGTACAGCGTCTATTTCGTCGCCCTCTTTCCATTTCGTAACCCTAATTAAATCCTCGGGCAGCAGGATGAAATATTTTCCCTGCGTAGTTTTGCGCAACTTCATGCGCTCTCGTTTGAGGCAGAAGGCATAAAAACTTTGCTCTAGTGAAATGTAATAGAACTAATACGGGCCTGTAGTATAGTCTGGATATCACAGGGGCCTTCGGAGCCCTTAACCCGGGTTCAAATCCCGGCAGGCCCGTTTTGTCACCCTCGCCTGAACTTCGACTTGCGTTAGCAAGACCGTGAGTCTTACGCACTACCTTACGGTATTCGTCTTGTTCAGGCTCGCTCGACACCGAAACTATGTGCTATCTTTGTTGCCCGCTGCCATTTTTCCCATAATTATAAATAATAATCATGTTAAATTACAAACTGGATGGTATGATGGAGGTAACCTTAATCACCGGGCGGAGCATAAACCAAGGCGAGGCGATAGGAGCAGGAAAGGAGCTGGATATATATACAAATTCAGCAGGAGTTTGCGAACTTGACCCAGCGGACATGGAAAAGCTGTGCGCAAGCGAGGGTGATACCCTGATAGTTTCAACTTTTAGTGGCGAGATTTTTGTAAAAGCAGTAAAATCAAAGCAGTATCCACACGAGGGAATTGCGTTCATTCCGATGGGACCATGGGCAA
>Ga0180009_10002405_pt1 | contig 22016 bp, 19 predicted proteins | sample OS_PC_MetaG_FD_123537 | JGI IMG/M metagenome (GOLD analysis project Ga0180009, IMG submission 123537) | Groundwater microbial communities from the Aspo Hard Rock Laboratory (HRL) deep subsurface site, Sweden - OS_PC_MetaG | ecosystem: Environmental > Aquatic > Deep subsurface > Groundwater...
AAGCTGCGCCGGTTCAAGGAGCGGCTGGAAGCCCTGACCGGGGTCGAAATCACGGCGGAGCGGCTCAAAGCGGCCATCGAACTCTGTAATCGGGAGCGGGAACTTTTTCGCGGCATCAGTCTGAAAAGGCGGGCCGAACCCTGCCCCTTGCCGGGCCGGGAGTTCATGGATCTGCATCACGCCTCGTACCTTTTGGACAAGGAGATCATGATCGGCCGGCTTGAGGAAACACTTCGGGGATTGGACGAGCCGAGACACGAGGTGATCGGGCCTCGCGTTATGCTGACCGGTTCCACGCTGGCCCGTGGGGACTTCAAGGCCCCCGACCTGGTCATCGAGGCCGGCGGCCGAATTGTAGTCGAGGAGTTTGCCGAGGGTCTCCGGCCGTACTGGTTCGAAGTCGATATGGAGGGCGACCCGCTGGCAGCCTTGGCCGAGGCATATTTCATGAGGCGGGTCCCGCCGGCCTGGTTCAGGCCGGGGCGCGAGCGGCTGGATTTCCTGGTGGACCTGGCCCGGGATTTCAACGTGGACGGTGTGGTCTGGTACCAGTTGATGTTTCGTGAGTCGTACAAGATCGAGTCCGGTTTTTTTCCGGACATCCTCCGCCGGGAGACCGGTTTGAGTATGCTGGTCCTGGAGTCGGACTACGACGACGGCGAGACCGGCGCGATGCGCACACGGATTGAAACATATATGCAGACTATCGGGAGGTGATGCGTGGCCGCTTTTTATGACGGACTGCTGATTTTGTGCGGTTTCGAGCCCCGGGAGATCGACGCGGAACGTCCCCGGATCGAACGGGCCTTTGAAAAGCTCGAGTTGGGCCCCGAAGACATGGTCGAGGCCGAGGCCTGGGTCCGAGAAAAACACGACGTGGAACTGGCGGGACTGCGCAAGCTCCTGGGGGCCTGGCTCAAGGAACTGATCGATCTCGTCCTGGCCGGGGAGGAAGGCAAGCGGATCGTGTATTACGGGTTTCCGGCCATGGTCAGGCCGGGCTATCTGATCGCCTCTTCGGGGGAAAACTTGTACTGCGCCTGCCCGGACACGATTCTCTGCCATACCATGGGGCAGATATTCAACCGGCTGGATTCGATTCTCGAAGCAGGGGAGGTCGGGGGGCTGCCGCCGGGCCACGCCCTGTGTTCCTTGTGGCAGATCAAGGTCGGCGCTCTGGCCAAGGGCTTCATTCCGCCGCCGGACCTGGCCATCGCCTCGAGCTATTTTTGCGACATGGGTTCCAAGGCGGACGATCTGCTGGCCGAACGGTATGGCACACCCATCTATTACATTGACGGGACCATGGATTCGGCCTGGGGCGAGTATCCGGACTATGAGCCAGAGCGGGTCGAGTTCCTGGGGGCCCAACTGAACGGATTGTTCGACATGGTGAGCGAGACGATCGGCGTCCGGATCGATCCGGAGGCCTGGGAGAAGGCCAATCGGTTCGTTCTCGAGTATTATACCCGTCTGGCCGAAATCACGGGGCTGATGCAAAACGACCCCGTGCCGCTTAGTTCAACCGTCATCGAACTGGCGACCATCCTTCCGCCGGCCTGCACGGGCCGGGGGATTCCCGAGGCGACCCGGGCCCTCGATCTTCTGATCCGCGAGGCCCGGGAGCGGGTCGGTCAGGGCCGGGGCGTGGTCGAAAAGGGCTCGCCGCGGGTCATGCTTTTCATCGGCAACTTTTCCGATCCCCGGATATCACGGATGATCGAGGAGAGCGGCCTGGCCGTCCCGGTCTCCTTTTTCACCGCTCCCGCGCCCTGGCCGAAGCCCACGGTCCGGTATGAAAGCATGGGCGAGCGAATGGCGGATTCGGAGATGAGGCAGGGGCTGTATCACAGCACCTACGGCCTGGTCAAACGCACGGAGATGGCCGTTCAATCCACGCCGGTGGACGGCGTGATCTCCAACTACCTGTTCAACTGCCGGCCGGTGGCCCTGCTGTCCCACATTGCCAAGTCCTGGGTCGAGGACCGGACCGGTCTGCCGACCCTGTCCCTGGAAAACGACGTGTATGACACCCGGAGCTACAACGCCCAGGCCATGCGGACCCGGGTCGAGACCTTTGCCGAAATGCTGAAAGCCAAAAAACGGGCCGGGACGGCTTGAAATGAAAGAACGCGGGACCGGGCCCCTGGCTGCGGGCGTGGATATCGGTGCGGCCACGGCCAAGGCCGTCATCATCGACGGGGCCGGCCGGGTGTTGTCGTGGGCCGTCATTCCGACCGGTCATGACGTGGTCCGGGCCGGAAAAGCGGTGTACGAACGGGCTTTGGACGGGGCGTTCCAGTCCCCGATGTATGTCGTTTCGACCGGGTACGGACGCCGCGCGGTCAGTTTTGCCGATCGCGCCGTGACCGAAATCATCTGCCACGCCGCCGGCGCCCATGCCGCCATTCCCGGCACCCGGACCGTGATCGACATCGGGGGACAGGACAGCAAGGTCATTGCCCTGGACGAGACCGGGGCGGTTTCGAATTTCGTGATGAACGACAAGTGCGCGGCCGGAACGGGCCGCTTCCTGGAAGTCATGGCCGGCGTCCTGGAACTGGACCTGTCCGAACTCGGACCGGTTTCCCTGGCCGGCCCCAATCCCTGCAGCATCAGCAGCACCTGCGCCATCTTCGCCGAAACCGAAGTGGTGTCTCTGCGGGCCGACGGGCGTTCCCGCGAGGACATCCTGGCCGGACTTCACAAGGCCATGGCCCACCGGGTGGCCATTATGGGCCGGGCCGTGGGATTCCGGGAGCCGGTGCTTTTTACTGGCGGAGTGGCCCGTAATGAAGGTATAAAAAAAGCCTTGGAAAAAGAGATCGGTTTGACCATCGAGGCGCCTGAACACCCCCAGATTATAGGCGCCCTGGGGGCCGCCATCATCGCCCGCGCGGAAATGGAAAGGAGTAAATCGAAATGACCCATGCCATCGAACCCATCCTGACCCCCCCGCCACCCGAGGAGATCGGGGGGCGCCTGGACAAGGTCCGTCGCCTGATGGCCCGGGAGGAACTGGACTACTACGTGGCCGCCCATACGGACAACGTCTATTATCTGACCAATTTCGCCTATATCCCCTTCGAGCGGCCCTTTTTCCTCGTCATTCCGGCCCAGGGGCGCCCGGTGCTGATCGTGCCGCTGCTCGAGGTCAGCCATGCCCGCCAGAGGGTGCTTCTGGACGTCGAATATCAGACCTATTACGAGTTTCCGGCCCCGGCCGGCAAGGACCACGTCACCGCTTTGAAGCAGGTCATCGGGGACGAGTCCCGGGTGGGAGTCGAGTCCTCCCTGTCCCTGATCGCGGCCGAACAGATGCCGGGCCGGATCGAGGTCCTGGACCTGGTCGACGAGGCCCGCCTGGTCAAGAGCGACTATGAAGTGGGGCGGATCGCCTACGCCTCCCAGGTCGTGGATGTGGGTTTGGCCAAGGTCGTCGAACTGGCCCGGCCCGGGGTCCAGGAAGTGACGTTTTACAGCGAGGGGACCCGGGAAATGATGACCAAGGTGGTCCTGGAGATTCCAGGGCTGAACTTTCTGGTTTCGAAGTTCACGTCCGCGGTCTGGCCCGAGGCCCTGTCCGCCCAGCCCCACTCGATTCCCGGCCTGTTCGAGACCCTGGGCGAAGGCGGTCCCCACGTGGCCATTCTGGCCGCCCAGGTGGACGGATATTCGGCCGAGGTCGAGCGGACCTTTTTCCTGGGCCGGGTGGATGACCGATCCCGCCGGTTGTTCGAGACGGTCATGGAGGCCCGGGCCCTCGCCTTCGACATGGTCAAGCCCGGCCTGCACGCGGCCCAGGTCGACGGAGCGGTGTACAAACTGTTCCGGGATCGGGGCTTCGAGGAATACATCCTGCATCGAACCGGCCACGGATTCGGGATCACCGGCCACGAGCCGCCCTGGGTGGCCCTTGGGAGCCGGGGAGTCCTCGAACCGAACATGGTCATCAGCATCGAACCCGGACTCTACGTTCCCGGGCAAGGGGGCTACCGCCACTCCGACACGGTCCTGGTCACCGAGGATGGGTGCCTGGCCATGACCCAGTTCCCGGACCGCCTGGAAGACCTGGTGCTTCCGGTTTGAGAGGCGGGGGCGCCCATGAGTGACGGGAACGGAAAGACCCGGGTCCGGAGCCGGACCATTACCTGGGAGGACCCGGCCATCGGGCTTGAGGCGGCTCAATCCCTGAGCGGCATGGAATATCTCAACCAGCTCATGCAGGGGCGCATCCCCATGTCGCCGTTCATGCGGCTCGTGGGTATCCGGCTGGTCGAGGCGGAGCCGGGCCGGGTCCTGTTCGAGTTCAATCCCGAGGAGCATCATTACAATGTGGCCAACACGGTCCACGGCGGCGCCCACAGCACCCTGCTGGACCACGTCATGGGACATGCCGTCCATTCGACGCTGCCGGTCGAATACGCTTACACCACGCTGGAGATCAAGGTCAACTTCGTCCGGCCCATCACCGACCGGTCCGGCACGGTCTTCTGCGAGGGCCGGGTCGTCCATCCCGGCCGCCGGATCGCCACGGCCGAAGGCCGCCTGACCGATCGCGACGGCCAGATTTTCTCTCACGGCCTGACCACTTGCCTGGTCTTTTCCAAGAGCGGGGGCTGAGGCGGCCGGCCGGTTTTTCGAGCCGATTTAGGCTTGACAAGGCCGGGAGGGGATAGTAAAAATCTTCACGTTTGACGTTTTGAGAAAAATGTCTCCAATCGAGAGGTAAGGAGTTTTCGTTATGGCCCAAATGCCGTTTTACGAGGTGAACCAGGCCATCGTCCTCACCGGGGGCGACGACCTCAACCTGTGCATGCAATGCGGCCTGTGCGCCGGCCTGTGTCCCTGGCGGGAGGTTGAAGGCGAATTTTTCGTGCGGCAGATGATCCGCATGGGGCAACTGGGCGTGGAGGGCTACGAGTCCGACGACGTGCTGTACGGTTGCACGACCTGCAACAAATGCGTCATCAACTGTCCTCGCGGGGTCAAGATCATCGACATCATGCGCTCGATGCGTTCCATCATCGCCGAGACCGGGGCCATTCCCGGGGCCCTGAAAACCATGTCCGGTTCCTGCCACAGCAACGGCAATCCCTGGTCCGAACCCCGGGAAAAGCGAATGGACTGGGCCGAGGGCCAGGACGTTCCGGCCTTTACCGAAGATACCGAATACCTCCTTTTCGTCTGTTGCACCTCCTGCTACGACATGCGCAGCCGGAAGATTGCCCGGGCCATGGTCCAGTTGCTGAAAAAGGCCGGCGTGTCCTTCGGCGTCATCGGGACCCAGGAGAGCTGCTGCGGCGAATCCCTGCGCAAGATCGGGGATGAAGAGGGTTACGGCAAGCTGGCCCAGTCCAACATCCAGCTCTTCAAGGACAAGGGCGTCAAAAGGATCATCACCACCTCCCCGCACTGCTTCTACACCTTCAGCCAGGAATATGGCGAGTTCGGCGGGGAGTTCGAGGTCATCCACTCCAGCCAGCTCCTCAACCAACTGGTCAAGGACGGCAAGCTCAGTCCGGGCGGCGCTTACGGCAAAAAGGTCGCCTACCACGATCCCTGCTACCTGGGACGGCATTCCGAGATTTACGACGACCCGCGCGAAGTGCTGAGCGCGGCCGGCGCCGAGATGGTCGAGATGGAGCGGGAAAAACGCTTCTCCCTGTGTTGCGGCGGCGGCGGCGGCCGGTTGTGGATGGAAACCGAACCCCATCAACGCTTTTCCTACCTCCGGGTCCAGGAAGCGGCCGACGCGGGGGCGGAGATTCTGGCCACGGCCTGCCCTTATTGCATCTCCATGCTCGAAGACAGCGTCAAGACTCGCAATCTGGACGACAAGCTCGAAATCAAGGAGCTTTCGGAAATCCTGCTGGAGACCTGCTGAGGGGGAGTCCGGGGCTCGGCTTCAGGACCGCCGGCGCCCCGAATAGGACGGCTTTGTCGGGCCGGGTCGGTCGATGGCCGATTCGGCCCGTTTTTATTAACCCGAATAAACAGGTCGGGGGGCTCATTGTCCCGGGAAATCGATTTTCGTTTCTGCCCTGAGTGCGGCGGCGGCCTTCTGGCCCGGATCGGATCGTCCGGCCGTCCGGCCGGGCACGTCTGCGCCAGCTGCGGACGGGTCCTTCACCTGGACCCCAAGCTGGCCGCCTGCGGGCTGGTCGTGCGCCAGGGGCGGGTGTTGCTGATGAAAAGAGCCCGGCCGCCGGAAAAGGGCAGCTGGTGCCTGCCCGGGGGATTCGTCGACCGGGGCGAGACCCTGGAAGGGGCAGCGGTCCGGGAGGTCGGTGAGGAGACCGGTTTGGATGTCGAAACGACCGGACTGTACGGGTTGTATTCCTACCCGGACTACCCCATCGTGGTCGCGATCTACCGGACCCGGATCATGGGCGGCGAACTGGCGGTCAACGAGGAGTCCCTGGAAGCCGGCTGGTTCGGACCGGACCGGCTTCCCTGGGACCATATGGCCTTTCCCTCGACCCGGGAGGCCTTGAAAGCCTGGGCCGAGTCGGTCGAATGAATGGAGCCGGGAGGCTTCGGCTCAGGGGGCGGCCAGAAAGTCGATGACGGCCCGGTTGAAGGCCGCGGCCTGCTCCTCATGGGCCGCGTGACCGGCTTTTTCCAGCAGGACCAGTTTCGAGCCGGGGATGTCGCGGTGGAGCCTTTCGGCATTGCCGGCGACCGGGATCAAGCGGTCGTCGTCCCCCCAGACGATCAGGACCGGGGCCTGGATGTCCGGGTACCGGGGCACCAGAATCCGATGGCTGGCTGAAAAGTAGTTGGCGCCCAACTTGACCATGTTGTCCATGAAATCGGGTCTGCGGAGGACCTGGGCCCTTTCCGAAACCCCGGCCTCGTCGACGCGGGAGGGATCGTGGTAGCTTCGGGTCAAACCGTAGCGGATGGCGGATTTGCCGACAAAGGGCCTGAGCAGGTCCACCAGGAGCGGCCAGCGGGCCAGCCTCTGGTACGAGGCGTGGCGCTTGCTGGGATAGGCGGCCGGGTCCACGGCAACCACCTTGGAGACCCGTTCCGGATGCCGGACAGCCAGGAGAAGGGCCAGGTTTCCGCCCAGGGAACTGCCGACGACGGCCACCCGGTCCAGCCCCTGGATGTCCAGGAAGCGGATCAACTGGCCCAGAACCGCTTCGGCGGAAAAATCGAAGCCCGGCGGTGTTTCCGAACGGCCCAGACCGGGCAGGTCCCAGGCCAGGACGTGATGGCCGGCCTCAACCAGGGCCGGAATGTTGAGATGCCAGGTGTAGGCGCGGTCGCCGTATCCATGGAGCAGGACGACTGGCGGGCCTTGGCCGGCTTCGATATAATGGAGTCGATAGCCGCCCGGATCGGTCCATCGGGACCAGCCCTGTTTTTCGATCATTGCCTGCCAGGCTTTGTCGCCGGGGCCAGGCGGAGTCCGGGCCATTCGCCAGGCCGCGAACAGTCCCACCACGATTATGATGGCGACGGCGGCCAGAGCGTATTTGAGTATGGTTTTCATGGCGGATATATTTTAACAGAAAATCCGGTAACGGTCAGTGCCCGACTTGGCGGCCGGACCCGGGAGGATAATTTTGCTTGAACCCCGACCTTGGTTCTGTTAGGGGGAATAATAAAAATGGACGATTGGGTGCAGCCATGTTGAAAGTCGAAAAAATAAGTGATCTCGGCAAGGAGCGACGGCTCCGGATCATGAACCGTTCCATGGAGGATGTCTCGGGCGTCTACCTGGAAGTCCGGGAGACGATCACCCGGATTCGCGATCTGGGCGACGAGGTCGCCCTCAAGCATTACACCAAGTACAAGCAGGACATCTCAAAGGCCGACCTGAAGGCCACGCCCGAGGAGATTCAGGCCGCGTACAAGCAGGTGGACCCCAAGGTGGTCGACGCACTCAAGTTCGCGGCCGAGAACATCCGCAAGTTCCATCAGGCCCAGCTCGAACGGGAGATGTGGTCCATCGAGATCGCACCGGGCATACTGGCCGGACGAATGACCCGGCCCCTGGACATCGTGGGGGCGTACGTGCCCGGCCGCCGGGCGGCCTACCCATCCAGCGTGCTGATGAACATCATCCCGGCCAAGGTGGCCGGTGTGTCGCGGGTCGTGGTGACCACCCCGCCGGACGAAGGCATGACCGTGGTCCCGGAGACCCTGGTCGCGTCCGATATCGCCGGGGCGGAAGCGGTCTACAAGATCGGAGGGCCCTGGGCCGTCGGTTCGCTGGCCTACGGGACCGAAACCGTGCCCCGCGTGGACAAGATCGTGGGACCGGGCAACCGGTATGTCACCGCGGCCAAGATGGTGGTATTCGGGATTGTGGACATCGATTCGCCGGCCGGACCCAGCGAGGCCCTGATCCTGGCCGATGGGACCGCCAACCCCCGGCTGGTCGGATGGGACTTTTTCTCCCAACTCGAACACGATCCGGACGCGGCCGCCGTGGTGGTCACTCCTGACCCCGGACTGGCCTCGGCCGTGGTCGATTTCATCAACCGCAACCTGTCCGATGTGCCCCGTCGGGAGATCATCGAGGTGGGACTGCAAAACAACTCGGCCGTGCTCCTGGCGGAAAGCATGGACGAAGCGATCGATTTCACTAATGAATACGCCGCCGAGCACCTCCAGATCGTGACCGCGGACCCCTGGATCGTCCTGCCCCGGATCAAACACGCCGGTTCGATCTTCATGGGACCCTGGGCCCCGGTGCCGGTGGGAGATTACGCTTCGGGCACCAACCACGTCCTGCCGACCGGCCGTTGCGCCCGGATGTTCTCCGGCCTGTCCGTGGACGACTTCATCAAGAAGCCCACCTTCCAGTACCTGTCCCGCAAGGGGTTGGAGCATTTGAAGGATACCGTTCTGACCTTGGCGGAAGCCGAGGGCCTGCCGGTCCACGCCGAAACCATCCGCCAGCGTTTCGTCGAGTAGAAGCGGTTCGTTCAGAAAAAAAGAGCGGGGCGCGGCTGTTGCCGCGCCCCGCTTCATCTTTATGGCTTTCAATCCCGCTCCGCCCTCAACGTTTCCGACGATGGTAGTATTTATCCAGTTCCTTTTTCCCGGGTCGAACCAGCCAGGGCGGCGGCAGTTGATATTTTTTGGACAGTTGTTCGCCAATGACCCGGGCTTCCTCTTCAGTCTCGAAAAAGCCGACCCGGATGCGATACCAGTTCTGCCCCCGGATTTCCGTCTGGTAGGCGTAAACCCGGTAAGGCAGGGACATGAAGGAGTCCAGAAGCTGGCGGGCCTTTTCCGGGTCCTGGGTCGAGAGAGCGTTGACGACCCAGATTCGGCCTGCCTTGGGCTTGGATGCTTTGGGTTCGTACGTCCGGGCGACCGGGGCCGTTTCCGCCGCCGGCCCGGCCTTGGCGGTTTCCGATGGGGTGGCCTTGCCCGTGTCAGTCTCTAAGGCCGGCCGGGCCGGCTCGGGTTTCATTTCAGCCGGAGGTATCGCCTTGTCCTCGGAGGGGGGCGAAGGCGGCTTTTCCCCGTCCTCTTTCTGTTTTGCCTGGAGGGCCGCGGCAATCCGTGACGGTTCGGCTTCCTGGGCCGGTTCGGGCGGCCGGGCCGGAGAGGCGGGCTGCTCGCCCGGAGTTGCTTCAGCCGGCGTCGGCTGGGTCCGCGGTTCGGCGGCCTGTTCGGCCGGCGGGGGCATCAGCTTCTGGGTGAGTCGGGGCTGGACTGTCTGGCCCTTGCCCTGGGGCCTGGCCCGAACCGCCACTTCCTTCGATCCCTCGTCGGAAGTCGGGCGCAGATAAAGCCAGTATGCGGCCCCGCCCGCGGCCGCGGCCAGCACCAGCAGCAGGATCAATACGGACAGCCTGGATATTCCCGATTTCTGTTTTTTCATGTCTCACAGCAATCGGCCGGCGATCGGTTCCGACCCCGGCCCGGTTTCAGGTGGCATAGCCCAGGTCGAAGGCCTTCAGGTTGACCTTGAGAAAAGCGGCCTTGGTGTTGTCGCGGATGGCCTTTTTCAGATGCTTGGGCTCGACCGGCAGGGCCGCGTGTTTGGCCAGGGCGCCCAATAAAACCATGTTCAGAGACAGAATGGTGCCGGCTTTGTGGGCCTCGGCGTCCGCGTCGATCGAGATGAGCTTCTCGACCCGCCCGGCCATCTTGTCCAGGGCCGAGGCCAGGTCCGGGTAGGTTCCCCGTCCGATGGCCACGGTAAAAGGGGCCTGGGGATGGGAGTTGGTGATCACCGTCGTGTTTCTGGAGCATTTCGAGGCGGCCCGAAGAGTCTCCGAGGGCTCGAATCCCAGGAGTACGTCCGCTTCGCCGTCGGAAACGATGTTGCTCATCAGGTCGCCCAGGGTCACGGCAGACTCGACCACGCCGCCCCGCTGGGCCATGCCGTGGACCTCGCTGACGTTGACATTGACCCCGGCCAGCAGGGCCGCTTCACCGATGAGACTGGTGGCCAGCAGGGTCCCCTGCCCGCCGACGCCGGTAATATGGATGCGCATGGCTGTCATGGTTCAGGCTCCTTTTTTCACCGGCCGGATGGCGTGTTCCGGGCAGACCTGGCCGCAGACCGCGCAGCCGATGCACAGGTCCGGGTTGATCATCACCGCCTGGTCTTCGACGTAGAAGGCCGGGCAGGCCAGGAGGTTCAGGCAGTCCCGGTGATTCTTGCACTTGCTCTGGTCCACCTCGAAAACCGGACGTTTGGGTAACGTGCCGATGCGGCGGGCGTAGAGGGGGCAGACCTCCTGGGAGATGAGCACCGAAACCCCTTCATGGGCCATGGCCGCCTGCACGGCTTCCTGGGTCTTGATAAGATTGCGAGGCTGAACCACGTGCACGTCTTCGACGCCCACACCCCGAACCACGTCTTCGATCTTGATCTGTTTGTTGTCCCGGCCCAGCGGCTTGGTGTCCACGCCCGGATGAATCTGGTGCCCGGTCATGGCCGTGGTCCCGTTGTCCAGGACGACCAGCAGGACGTTGTGCCGGTTGTGAACCGCGTCGACCAGGCCGGTGATCCCGCTGTGGAAAAAGGTCGAATCCCCGATGAACCCGACGGTCTTGCGGCCGGTGGCCCGAGAAATGCCGCAGGCCGTACTGATCGACGAACCCATGCACAGCAGGAAGTCGGCCGCGGAAAGCGGCGGCAGCAGGCCCAGGGTGTAGCAGCCGATGTCCGTGGGATAGACCGTGTCCTGACCGGCGATCTTTTTGACCGAAAAGAAGGTCGAACGGTGCGGGCAGCCCGGGCAGAGGTTGGGCGGACGCCCGGGGACCTCGGGCATGTCCTCGGTCTTGATCGGTTTGGCGGCCTGATACTTGACCCCGAAGTATTTGGCGATCCGGTCCCGAACCATGCCCGGGTCGAATTCGTAAAGGCGGGAGAAGAGCCGGGCCGATTTACCGGCGATGGCAACGGCCAGGCCGGCCTCCTGGGCCGCGGCCTTGACCTCGTCCTCCATATACGGTTCCAACTCCTCGACCACGAGCACCTTTTCCTTGCGCCGCAGAAACTGCTGGACCGCCTTGCGGGGAAAAGGATGGGAAAAGCCGAGGCGGAGGACGGCGACCTGGTTCTTGAGGCCCAGGTCGGCCAGGGCATCCGTGACGTAAGCGTAGCTGACGCCATTGGTGATGATGCCCCAACGGCCCCGGCCGTCGACGAAATTGAGTTCCGATGCGTTGGCCAGTTCCAGGGCCTGGTCATATTTGGCCAGCAGCACTTTGTGCAGGACCCGGCCCACGGCGGGCACCACCACTTTTTTCATGGGGTCCTTGGTGAAGTGGCCCTGGGTCATGGGTTTCTTCAGCTTGCCGAAGGTGACCGGTCCCCGGGAGTGGTTGATGCGGGTCGTGGTGCGAAGGATGACCGGGAGCTTGAGGCGTTCGGAGAGATCGAAGGCCTGGACGGTCATGTCCTTGGCTTCCTGGGGCGAGGACGGTTCGAGGATCGGCAGTCCGGAAAGCTTGCCGTAATACCGGTTGTCCTGCTCGTTCTGGCTCGAAAAGAGCATGGGATCGTCGGCGCACAGGATGACCATGCCGCCCTCGACGCCCACGTAGGCCAGGGTCATCAGCGGGTCGGCGGCCACGTTGACCCCGACGTGCTTCATGGTGACCAGGGTCCGCAGGCCCGAGGCCGCGGCGCCGGCGCCAACCTCCAGGGCGACCTTTTCGTTGGTCGAGTATTCGAAATAGATGTCGGTTTCCGGGGCCAGTTGAAAAAAGGTGTCCGGGACCTCGGAGGATGGCGTGCCCGGATAACAGGTCACGAACGCCACGCCGGCCTCGACAGCCCCCCGGACAATGGCCAGATTGCCCAGGAGAAGGCGTTTTTGGCCGGCCTTGGGACTCAGTAATGGATGCATGTCTCACCTCGTGAAAGATGGATTGCCGGAGCCGGGACATCTATCTCCGGCTTGTTAATTCGTTCCTCCCGTCAGCGTTCGTCAATGACCCGCTTGGCCTTGCCTTCCGAGCGTGCAATCGAGTTGAACGGGGCGATCGTCACCGGCACATTGATGCCGATAGTCTGGTGAATATGAGCGGAAATCTTTTGCCTCAGTTCGTCCAGGGCCCCCTGGCCCCGGCCGTAAACATCCTCCTTGGCCTCGGCCTCCACGGTCAGGTTGTCCAGATACCCCTTTTTGAAAACACGGATCAGGTAATGGGGCTCCATCTCCGGAAAGTCCATGATCATGGCCTCGATCTGGGAGGGGAAGACATTGACGCCCGAGATGATGAGCATGTCGTCAAAACGGCCGGTGACCTTGTCCATGGTGATCAGGGTTCGACCGCAGGCGCATTTGTCGCGCCGCAAGGTCGTGATGTCCTTGGTCCGGTAACGGATCAGGGGCATGGCCCGACGCTGGATCGCCGTGAAAACCAACTCGCCCTGCTGACCGGGCTCGACCGGCTCTTCGGTAATCGGGTCGATGATTTCGGGGAAAATATGATCCTCGTTGATGTGAAGATGATACTCGGGGCAGGAGAAGGCCACGCCCGGGCCCATCATCTCCGTCAGGCCGTAAGCCTCATGGGCCTTGATGCCCATGCGGTCCTCGATCTCCTTGCGCATGGCCGAGGTCCACGGCTCGGCCCCGAAGCAGCCGATCCGCAAAGGCAGCTGGCGGAAAGCCACCCCCATCTTCTCCGCGCGCTCGGCAATAGTCAGGGCATAGGTCGGGGTGGCGAACAGCACGGTCGAACCGAAGTCCTGCATCAACATGATCTGGCGCTCGGTCAGGCCGGACGAGGTGGGAACCACGGCGCAGCCGATGGCACCCGCACCCTGATGAAAACCCAGCCCCCCGGTGAACAGACCATAGCCGTAAGCATTCTGGCAGATGTCTTCCGGACGGACCCCTTGGGCCCATAAGGTCCGGGCCATGCAGGCGCTCCAGGCCTCCAAATCCTGACTGGTATAAGGACCGGTGATGGGCTTGCCGGTGGTCCCGGACGAGGCATGGATGCGGACGACGTCGGACAAGGGCACGGCGCACAGCCCGAAGGGGTAATTGTCGCGCAGGTCGTTCTTGACCGTGAAAGGATAATGGCGCAGGTCGGCCAGGTTCCGGCAGTCTTCCGGCTTGACCCCTTTGTCGTCAAAGGCCTTTTTATAAAACGGAACCCGCTCGTAAACCCAACGGAGCGTTTCCTGGAGTTTTTCCAGTTGAAAAGACTGAAGGCGTTCCAGGTCCATGGTCTCGAACCGGTCATCCCAATACTCAGACATCCGAACCCCCTCCTTATGGATTGATTTTGGTGCTCGAAAAAATCCGCCGCGCCGTCCCCTTGGGTTGAGGCCTGGCTGTGGTCATTTCTTTGTGCATTGAAGATTTGAGTGACCGGCCGACGGCCATAACTACAAAGTAGTCACAAATTAGCTAAACTTAACGACGCACCAGAATGATGTCAAGGAAAAAGACCCACCGGGTCGTATTCCCCCATCCTATTGGTCCAGGGCGGACAACCTGGCCTCGGCCAGCGGTGCCTGGGTGGAGCGGGGATATCGTTCCAGAAGCTGCTGGTAGGCTTGCCTGGCCTTGTCCTTTTGACCCTGGGCCGCATAGACCCGTCCCAGCCCCATGTAGGCCTGCTCTTTGAGGAGGTCATCGGATTGGTCCAGTATCTTCTTCCAGGCGGCCTCGGCCTCATCCGGTTTGTTCTGGGCCTCGAATACCTGGGCCAGGCTGCCGAGCACCAGGGGTTTGAACGATTCTTCTTCCGGGCGAAGGTCTTGAAGATACTTTTGGTAGGCAGCCGCGGCCCGGTCGTACTGCTTCAGGCGGTAATGGAGCGATCCGAGATCGAGCAGGGCGTCGCGCGCGGGTTTGGTCCCGGAATAGTTTTCCGTCAGCGCCTGGAGCGCGGCCATCTTGGCCTCGGCGTTTTTCGGATCGATATCCTCGAAGGGTTTGATATCCCTGACGACGCCGAGATAGGCGGCCAGGGCGCTTTCGGCCCGGTATCCCAGATACCAGTTGATCCCGACAGCGATCAGGAGGGCGGCCACGAAGGCGGCGGCCATGATCGCGGCGGTCTTCGAGTGCTCGACCACGTAGTTGAAGGTCCGTTCCGAATAGGTCAGGAACTCGTCCTGACTTTTAAGCAGTTCTTTGCGTGATATCTTTTTTTCCGCCATGTTTCACGTTTTCTTGAATAATGCGTCCAGGGCAACCTTGGCGGTTTTCGCCTCGGCCTTATCGGGGGCCGCTTCCCGGCCCAGGACGAAATATTCACAGGTGTTGCGGGCCTCGCGGTCACGGACCCAGTCCGCCCGGGGTTCCCGGCAGTCGTTAGAGCGGCCGGGGTCATAGAACGTGCAGTTCAGACATACATGCACGTCCATCCCGCAGTGGGGACACAGCTCCCGGAAAGAGACCTTGCCCTCCAGGCCCAAGGATTTATGACAGAAGAAACATTCAGTCATTTCGGTGAGAAAATAGGGTATTGGGAGCGGCCGAGTCAAGTAGAATCCGCAATTTCAACCCGGATTTTGCAGTTGAGTTCGTAGCGCGGCGTCGAAATGCATAGCGAAACGCGAAGTTGGACCGGTTTTGGGGCGTAGGCGTATTACATGATACGTCGAGGTTAAAAAGCGGGAAACGAGCGTTGCAGCACGCATTTCGACGCCGCGCTACGAACTCAACTGCAAAATCCGGGTTGAATGGAAATACTCTCATCCCGTCCCATCGGTTCCGCGGTCCCGGATCGGATTTCCGCTTTTCCAGGGCTCGAATTCCTCGGGCAGCAGGTCGAGAATCCGAGGGCCCGACATGCTGTACAGGTCGAAGGTCAGGTCCAGTTGGCGCACCAGATCGATGAAGCGGAACAAGGCGCCGGGTTTGCGGCCGGTACCCGCCGCCCCCCGTTTGACGCGGCCCCGAATCGGGTCGAAGTACAGGAGACCGGCCGCCTCGACCACGCCCCGGTTGCTGATGAAGGCCTGTCGGGAACAGAATTCCCGATTGAATTTGTTGGTCTGATGCAGGGGATTGCACAGGAGCAGGGCCGCGTTGGGGCCATGCAGGCGGTGAATGATGAAGGGGCCGGCCAGCAGGTGGCGGTGATAGAAACGGAAATTCAGATCGAGGATATGCCGGCAGTCTTCTCCCGGGACGCGCCGACCGTTTCGATTGAAGGGGCAGACCTGATCGAAATAAAACAGGGACAGCCAGCCCCACAACCCGACGTCCTGTTCCAGTCCGACCGGGTCCAGGGCCTGAAGGGCCCGCCCCAGGTAGCGGCCCGCTTCCAGGGCGGAAGGGAACACCTGGGATTGAACCTCGGCCGGCTCCGCCGCCTCGATGGTGTATCGGGAGTCGGTCAGCATCTCGAAAGGCGGCGTGAGCAGGGGGCGGCGGCGGAGTTCGTTCAGGTAGGCCCGGAAGCTTTCGAGTCCTTTGGACTTGAAGGAACGGACGATCATGACGGCTTCCCCGAGGTCCGGGCCCGGTCGTACCGCTCCAAGACCCGCTGGTAGTGACCGAAGGCCTCGACGGCCCTTTCGATCCAACCCAGTTTTTCCTGCAGGTCGGGCTCGGAAAAGCCGGAAGGCGGCAGGCGCTTGTCCTGCATCAGGCCGCGGGCGAACCGAAGCCACTGGCTTTGCCAATCGTCGGGATCGCCCTCCGGGTCCGTATAGTCGTCAACGATCAGGATGCGGTTGAGAATCTGCCGGACCACCTCCGGATAGATCAACGACAGAAAATAGTCGTCCGAACGGGCGGTTTCGCGAATGCCTTCCAGTCGGTTGTTGAGCTGCAGGCTGGGCCAGTCCCCTTCCAGGTCCAGGCGCCAGACCAGGTCGCCCAGGTCCATGAAGTCCACCGGCAGAAGGCTGAGCTTGTCCGTCGGTTCGTTTTCCGAACGGCGGGGAATGATCCGGTCGGCCGCGGCCAGAATCCGTCCGGCCTCGTCCAGACTGACGACCTTGGCCCGGAACATGACCAGGGAACGCGGCGGCATGTCGATCAGATTCCGGTCCTCGGGGGGGACCAGCCGTCCGACGCTTCCGAAATCGAAGCGTTGGAAAAGATACCGGCGATAGGCTTCGACAAAGACCCGGGCCTCGGCCGGAAGGCCCAGGCCGGTCAAATCGATCGAGGCGTCGAAGCGGGGCGGCCCGCCCGGGCCGTCCTGGAGACGGACGACCACGCGGGTCCTGGGAATGCGCTTGCGACCGGTGTAATTGAAGGTCCGGATCATATCGCGGAGTCCAAGGCGGTCGAGGTCTTGATTCTCAGGTCCCGATTGGTGTCGAACCCCGAAACATCGACCTGGAAATCGCGGCGTTCCACGAGGACGGCGAACCGGTTGTCCTCGAGGTTGTGGATCGAGGCGCCTTCGGCCAGGACCCGGACAGGAGGGCGGCCGAACTGGAAATCCAGCGGCTGATACTGCTGGAAGGGGTTGCCGCGCCTTACGTCGTAGGCCACTTCGACGGTCATGTATTTCGGCATGCGACCGGCTTCCGGGTTGCCCATGATCCGAAAGCCGCCCTTGACCCGGCGGAGCCGTAAAAAGCGATCCTGGGCGGTTATGTCCACCTCCCGGCCTTCCGGACCGGATTCGCCCGGCCCGGCCGTATCAGCGGGGCGCTGTTTGGTTTCGGGCAGGTCCTGGGGCGGGAGATCGACGAAAAAAAGATGCTCCAAAAGGTGCTTGTCCCGACCCTGGGCCGGGCGGGAGAGAATCCGGACGATCTCCTGGGGGCTGTTCTTGACGAAACGCAGACAGGATGGGCCCAGCCGGTAGCGGCCCTTGAATTTGGGGGAACGTTCCTGCCACTCGGTGTGAGCCGGGTTTTCCGCGTCCCCGAGCAGACGGGACAGGGGCGGATGGGTCACGGAGACCAAGGCCCGGATTCCTCGCTGCCTCAGGGATGACACGCCGGCGATCGTCACGCCTTCACGGATGAAGCGATCCTCGGCCCGATCGAGCTCCTCATCCCGTTCGAGGCAGACCGTGAAAAACGAAGGCTGGGAGACTCCGCCGGAACGCTGAACGGTCAACGGAACCTGAAGCATGATCCGCTCGCCCTGTTCGAAACGTTCCCGGAGGTCCAGAAGCCCCACCGGATCGAAAAGGGACTCATCCCAGCGGGGCGCCCGGGTCGGGTCCGGCATTTTCAATTGAACCGGCCGGCTCGCGGCCGATCGGTCCAGACTCCAGGCGGTCAGGTCGAGCCGCTTGAGCAGGGCCGCTTTTTCTTCCCACTCGGTCGCGGCGATGAATGCGGACAGGCTTCTGGCGTCCAGGATGTGTTCCTGACGGTCGTCGTGGACCGAAACGACCAGGGCCTTGGACAGGATGGGATGGAAGTAGTGGTGGATGACCGCCTGGATCAGGCTTCGGGAATCGATTTCCGGGTCCGGGAAGGGGACGACGACGGACAACCCGGGCTCGTCTTGGCGGAGCAGGGAAAAGTCCCGGCGGAAACGGTCGATCAGGTCCGGGTCCTCGATGGGCAGGGCGAAGTCGTGGTCAAAGTGTCCGAAGTAGCCGTAAGGGGCGTACTTCCGTCCCTGGAGCCGGTGGATTTTCAGGACGGACTGGCCCAGCAGCATCCGGCGTCCATCCTCGCGGCGAATGGTCAGTCCGAAGAACGTGTTGATCCGGGAGGCGGCCTGGAAGACGGTCTTGCCCAGGCCCCAGCGGCCTCGGGCCGTGGCGCCTTCCACCGTTCGTCCGACGTTTCGCCAGAAGTAGAAGAAATCGTTTTTCGGTCCGCCGGTGGCCTCTTCCTGGTCTTCATCCTGCTCCGGGTCTCCAGTAAGGCCGCGGGTGCCGAAATCTTCGATCACCAGAAAGGGCATGGGGGCGTCCGGGGCGGGGGGATCGCCCAGGCCGCTGCGGGGGGCCTGGAGGTGCGTGCGCAGGCCGCTCAGGTAGCGCTCGCTGCCCGTCGGGTGGATGCCTTCCAAATCGATAAGAATTCGGACCAGGACCTGTCTGCCCCGGAGGGCGGCGTCCAGGGAGTTCTGAATGGACTCCCGGATCAGGGCCTCGGACAGGCCGCCCAACGCTTCGGTCGAAAAGAATTCGCCCTCGATGGGATCGATGTTCACTTCGCCGCGGCCCATGGTCCGAAATCGCCAGTCAGTCATGAACGTTCGCCTCGGGCGCCTCAGATCGGCCCGTAATTCGGTTGGGGGACGCTCCGAGCCGGAGGGTGCGCCCTGGTCGGTGTCCCGTCAGCGGCCCGCGAACATGGCCGGCGCGCCGGCCAGGCAGGCGTCGTCTCCCAACGTGGCCTGCGCAAGTCGAACCCGGTCGGCGTCCACGGCGAAAACGCGGGACGCCAGCTCCTTCCGCATCCGGGGAAGAAAAAACTCGTAAGCGGCCGAAGCGCCTCCGCCGATGACCGCGCCCTCGAGGCCCAGGATGTTGAAAATCGAGGTCAAGGCCAGGCCCAGGGCCCAGCCGACCCGTTCAAAAACCTCCAGGGCCAACCGGTCGCCCTGTCGGGCCATATCGAAGAGCGTGGCCGCGGTCAGGTCGTCCGGGCGGCCCTGAAAGGCGCTCGACCGGCCTTCGGCCAGCCATTCCCGGGCCGTCCTGGTCATGGCCGTGGCCGAGGCGATGGTTTCGAGGCAGCCCCGGCTTCCGCATCCGCAGGGCAGTCCATCCGGTTCGATGACCATGTGGCCGATCTCGGCCGCGCTGCCGAATGACCCGGTAAAGAGGCGGCCGCCGAGGATCAGGCCTCCGCCCACGCCGGTGCCCAGCGTGAAGCCCACCAGGTTGTCCAGTCCGCTGCCGGCCCCGGCCAGCCATTCACCCAAGGTGTAAAGGTCCGCGTCGTTGACCAGGTGCACTTCCATGTCCAGGGCCTCGGACAACCGTCCGGCCAGAGGGACGTTTCGCCATCCGGGCAGATTGGGCGCGAACACCAGAACGCCTTCGTCCGTCAGGATGCGGCCGGCCGCTCCCACCGTCAGCCCCAAGGGCTTTCCGCCGCTCGGCGCGGAGTCCCGAAGCGCCTTGAGGTCCGCGATCATCTCCTCGATAATCCCGTCGGGACCCCGTTCCGATCGGACCGAAAAACGGCCTCGTTCGAGCACCTCGCCCCGCGAACCGACCAGTCCGTATTTGGCGTTCGTGCCACCCAGGTCCAAACCGAGATAGGTTTTCATAGGTCCGCTTTCCGCCTTTCCAGTGCGCTTTCCACCAGGGCCCGAATCTCCTCGAGCCGTTCCGGGGTTCGGGCTTCGAAGCGCAGGACCAGGATCGGGCCGGTGTTGGAGGCGCGCAGCAGGCCCCAGCCGTCGGGAAACTCGATCCGGACCCCGTCGATGTCGTTAACCTTGAAGTCGCGGGCCAGTGACTCCTTGACCATGTCGACCAGCCGGAACTTGTGCTCCTCGGGGCAGTCGATCCGAATTTCAGGGGTGTTGTACACCGGCGGCATGTCGGCCAGCCAGCGGGAGACCGGCTCGCTTTTGCGGGCCGCGATTTCCAGCAGGCGGCAGGCGGCGTAAATGGCGTCGTCGTACCCGAAGTACCGGTGGGCGAAGAACATATGCCCGCTCATCTCCCCGGCCAGCAGCCCGCCCTCGTCCTTGAGCTTCTGTTTGATCAGGGAATGGCCGGTCTTCCACATGACCGGTCGGCCGCCCCGGGCCCGCACGTCGTTGTATAGGTTGGGGGAGCACTTGACGTCGGCCACAATGGTCCCGCCGGGAGATTCGGCCAGGACCTCCCGGGCATAGATGGCCAGCAGCATGTCCCCGTAAATCATCCGGCCCTGTTCGTCGACGACGCCGATGCGATCCGAATCGCCGTCGAATCCGATGCCCAGTTCAAGCCCCTCGCGGACCACGGTATCGGCCAGTACGGCCATGTTGCCGGCAATGGTCGGGTCGGGCATGTGGTTGGGAAACCGGCCGTCCATCTCGAAAAACAGCTCGACCGGCGAGCAGCCCAGATCGTTGAATATGGGGCCGGCCACGACGCCGCCCGTGGCGTTGCCCGCGTCCACGGCGAATCGAACCGGCCGGTCCAGCCGGATGTTTCCGATAATGAAGTCATGGTAGGGCGATACGATGTCGTACGATTCTTTCGAGCCCTTCCCGGAAGCGAGCGGGCCGGACTCGATCAGTTCCCGAAACCGTTGGATTTCCTGGCCGAATATGGTGCCCGGCCCCAGACAGAGCTTGAAGCCGTTATACTCCGGGGGGTTGTGGCTGGCCGTGATCATGACCCCGCCGTCGGTTTTCAGATGCCGCAGGGCGAAATAGAGCAAGGGCGTGGGACAGACCCCCACGTCGATGACCCGCAGACCGGAGCGGACCAGCCCCTGGATCAGGGCGTCCCGGACGTCCCGGGAACTGAGCCGGCAGTCCCGGCCCACCGCGGCCGTGCGGCCGCCGTGGCGTTGAATGTAGGTCCCGTAGCCCCGGCCGATCCGCTCGACGTCGGCCATATCGAAATCGCGATCCACCACGCCGCGAATGTCATATTCCCTGAATATCTCCGCCTTCACGCGCCGGACTCCTCCTCTGGTTTTTCTGCTTCATTAACATAGCATAAATCGAGGCCGCGGGACAGTGCCCGGGGGGGCCCGGTCCGTAAGACTTGAGTGAATCGGGGCCTAGAGAAATCAAGCCGCCCGCGCGGCCTTCGGCCGAAGAGCGACTCAGCCGCCCTTGTCATTCAGGCTTGCCCGCCTCTGGAGGGGAGAGGGAGTTTGTATGGCGACTTTTACTATTTATACTGGGGGGATGGGGTTCCCTCTCCCTTTGGGAGAGGGCTAGGGCGAGGGTCTTTAATTATCTATTCGAACCTTTTTCGCCATTCGTGAGGCTTTGCTTGGCGCGAGGTGACACACACCGAGCCCTTCGGCCCCTTTTCGGGGCCTTCCTCATACAACCGGCTCTGCCGGTGGTCACTGATTAGTCATAGATCAGCCTCAGGAAGGACTTGGCAGGCCCCGAGCCCCGAGGCCGAAGACCGCCACAGGGCGGTCCTTGAACGGCGCCAACCACTGAAAGGTCACCCCGGTCCGGGCGAACCGGTTGACGGGTTCGTCCGGCCTGTGTTATTCCTCGGCCAGATTATGATCGAGACGATGGGGGGCGTTATGCCGGTCCCGGAATGGGTGCGTCGGGTCGTGGGCGAGCTGGACGGAGAGGCGGTCTTGAAAAAAGCGGTTTCCCGAGGCGGCGACCTGTCCGATCTGTATTGGGAGGAGTCTTCCTCGACGTCGCTGGTCCTGGAGGACGGCCGTCTGGAAAAGGTCATGAACGGATTGGACGCCGGGGCCAGTGTGCGCACGGTTTTTGACGACCACACGGCCTTTGCCTCGACCAACGAGCTGACACCGGAGCGAATGCTCGACCTGGCCGGGACCGTGGCTTCGGCCGTGGACCGGGGCCGGCCGTTCGAACTGGGCGATGTGAAGCCCGGCCGGATCGGGCCGGCCTTTACGGCCCGGATTCCGGCCGGTACCGTGAAGACCCGCGACAAGGTTGAACTGATGAGGCGGGCCGAAGCCGAGGCCCGGAGTTTCGATCCCCGGATCAGGCAGGTCAAGGTGG
>Ga0180009_10002406_pt1 | contig 22012 bp, 17 predicted proteins | sample OS_PC_MetaG_FD_123537 | JGI IMG/M metagenome (GOLD analysis project Ga0180009, IMG submission 123537) | Groundwater microbial communities from the Aspo Hard Rock Laboratory (HRL) deep subsurface site, Sweden - OS_PC_MetaG | ecosystem: Environmental > Aquatic > Deep subsurface > Groundwater...
ACAACCTGGGCGCGCAGGGCCTGATATTTTTGATGCCCATGCTTAACGCCGTTTTCAATAAAACGGAAATTGAGAAGTTCATAAAACTGCTGGAAAACCCCAACGCCGTTTCATTTTTTATAGCCCGGCTTAATCCGGAAAGCGCAAACCCGGTGAACCCCGTTAGAGAACAACTGAGCAGCGGACAGCGATCTACGCCGCCGGCAGGAGCCGGCTTCTCTAACGGGGTGAATAATCCGGCCAGGGAGCGTGACCATGTCAAAAAAAGATCTTGAAGTCGTAATAGCCACCGATTGCGGCAGCACCACCACCAAAGCGATCTTAATAGAAAAAAAAGGCGGCACCTACCGCCAGACCTGCCGCGGCGAAGCCCCGACCACCGTGGAAGCCCCTTTTGAGGATGTCACCAAGGGCGTGTTGAACGCCATAACGGAAGTAGAGGAATTGTCCGGCCGCAAGCTGCTGGACGGCGAGCGCATCATAATTCCCAACGACGGCAATACCGGCGCCGATATTTACGTTTCCACTTCCTCGGCCGGCGGCGGCCTGCAGATGATGGTGGCGGGCGCCGTAAAAGCGATGACCGGGGAATCGGCCCAGCGCTGCGCTTTAGGCGCCGGCGCCATAGTCATGGACGTGCTGGCCTCCAACGACGGGCGGGCCGACCATGAAAAGATAGAGCGCATCCGCCAGCTGCGGCCCGATATGATGCTGCTTTCCGGCGGCACCGACGGCGGCACCGTGACCCATGTGGTGGAGCTTGCCCAGTTTCTGAAGGCTGCCGACCCAAAGCCCCGCCTGGGCGCCTCCTACAAGCTTCCGGTCATCTACGCCGGCAACAACAAAGCGCACCTGCAGATAAAAGAGATCCTGGACGCGCGCACCTCCCTTATCATCACGGAGAACATCCGTCCCACGCTTGAGCGCGAGAACCTGATGCCGGCCCGCCACAAGATCCACGATATCTTCCTTGAACACGTCATGCAGCAGGCGCCGGGCTATCCGAAGCTGATGAAAATGGTCGGCGCGCCGATCATGCCCACCCCGGCGGCCGTCGGCGTTATGGCGGAAAAGTTCGCGAAGGCCAATAAATTCAACGTGATGGCCGTGGATATAGGCGGGGCCACCACGGACGTGTTTTCGGTCTTTTCGGGAGTGTTCAACCGCACGGTCAGCGCCAACCTCGGCATGAGTTACTCCATCTCCAACGTCATGTCCGAAGCGGGCCTGCCTAATATACTCCGGTGGCTGCCTTTTGACATGGACGAGCAGGATCTCAGGAACCGCCTTAAAAACAAAATGATAAGGCCCACCACCATTCCGCAGACGGTGGAGGACCTCGAGATCGAGCATGCGGTTGCCAGGGAGGCGCTGCGCCTCGCTTTTAACCAGCATAAAGCGCTGGCCGTGGGCCTTAAAGGCGTCCAGCAGGAGCGCTCTATCTCCGACGCCTTCGAGCAGACGGCGAGCGGCCAGAGCCTTATCAGCCTGATGGAGCTGAACTATATCATCGGCTCCGGCGGCATACTTGCTCATTCGCCCAGAAGGATCCAGTCCATGCTGCTGATGATAGACGCCTATCAGCCGGAAGGCGTGACCAGATTCGCCGTGGATTCCATCTTCATGATGCCGCACCTGGGGGTGCTCTCGCAGATAAGCGAGAAAGCCGCGCTTGACGTGTTCTATGAAGACTGCCTGGTGCGCCTGGGAACCTGTCTTGCCCCGAAGGGCCTGGCCAGGGAAGGCCAGCTTATAATGGAATGGGAGCTTATTGACGAAAACGGCAAACGCAAAACCGGGGACCTGCGCTTCGGGGACCTGCTGCATGTGCCCTTTGAATCGGCCAAAGGCAGGGTAATAGCCAGGCCCGTGAAAGGCTTCGATATGGGGGCGGGCTCCGGCGGCAAAGTGGAAGCCGATATCCCCGGCGGTGTGGTGGGCCTGCTCCTGGACGGCAGGGGCAGGCCGTTCGAGCTTTCCAAAAACCATGCCAAACGCATGGCCGACCTTAAAAAGTGGTACAAGGCCATGGAGATGTACCCGGTGTAAAAACAGGGGCTAGAGGCTAGGGGTTAGGGGCTAGAGAAAAGAGAAGAAAACGCGGTCCCTATACGCTAGTCCCTAGTCCCTGAACGAAATCTCTGTTGGAGGAGATAATTTATGGCACATGCGTACACACCCGGATTGAAGGTCATCCCCTGCACGTTGCTCCGGAAAAAAAGGCTGCTGCCCATTCCCGGCAAAGTCCTGGTCGAGCTCGGGCAGGAGGTTTCGGCGCTTGATGTGGTCGCGCAGACCGAATTGCCGGGCAAAGTCTTTTCGGTCAACGTGGCCAACAGGCTTTCCATCGGGCCCGACGAAATAAAGAATTTCATGCTTAAGAGCGAAGGCGACACCTTGAAAAAAGGCGAGATAATAGCGGAAAACAGGCCTTTTCTGAAATGGTTTAAGACCACGATAGAGTCGCCGGTAGCCGGCACGATCGATTCCATCTCGCTGATAACCGGCCAGGTGCTTCTGCGGGAACGCCCCCGGCTCCTGCCTATCAAGGCCTACGTAAAAGGCAAGGTGGTGGAAGTGGTCCCCAATTTCGGCGTGACAGTGGAATCAGAGGGCACTTTTATACAGGGCATTTTCGGCATAGGCGGCGAGACGACCGGCGAGATAGCCGTGGCGGTCGAAAGCCCGGATGAAGACCTGGCGCCGGAAGACATAAAAGACACTTATAAAGGCAAAGTGGTTATAGGCGGCAGACACGTGAGCCTTACCACCATCAAAAAGGCCATCGAGGCCGGCGTCAGCGCCGTTGTCGTCGGCGGCATACATGACCGGGACCTCAGGCAGCTGCTGGGCTATGACATAGGCGTGGCTATTACCGGCACCGAGCAGATAGGCCTTACCCTTATAGTCACCGAGGGCTTCGGCATGATCCCGATGGCTGAATACACTTTCAAGCTCATTGCCTCAAGGAACGGCGAGAAAGCTTCCGTCTCCGGCGCCACCCAGATAAGGGCCGGCGTAATGAGGCCGGAGATAATAGTGCCGGGCTATCCCAAAAACGTCACCCAATGTAAAAAAGAACAGGGCCGCGGCTGGATAGAACCGGGCGACCCGGTGCGCATAATCCGCGAACCTCATTTCGGCGTGATAGGCACGGTCGCCTCCCTTCCGCCCGAGCTGACCAGGGTCGGCAGCGAAAGCAGGGTGCGCGTGCTGGAAGTGACGCTTGAAGGCGGCGAAAAACTGGTCGTTCCCAGGGCAAACATCGAGGTTTTGGAGAAGTAACGGAAGGGTTTAAGGGTCTTAGGGTTTTAGGGTTTTAGGGTAATATCTTTTGTCGATTCCCTCAGCACCTAAAACCCTTAACACCTTAAACCCTTGTTTCTTATGGCCAAACATAAACACAAAGAAGCCCGAGGACCTAAAATAACGCCGGAAAAGGAAAGATTTCCCGGCTGGCTTCTTTGGCCGCTGTTTTTTTTCTGGGGCCTTTTCATTTTTAGAAACAACCTCGCCAGGTTCACCCCCGACCTGAATTCCCTTTTTTTCATCCTCTCACCCCAGCAGTATTCCATAGGCGGTTTCAAAGTCCTGCTGGGGCACGCCTCCAATATGCTGTCCGGCCTGGCTTTCCTGTTCTCCTGCTTCGCGCTGGGACGGCTCTCGCTGCGGCTTTGCGGCTTCTCCTTCCTTAACGCGCTTGAAGAGGGCGTTTTCGCCGAAGCCGCGGGGCTGGGGCTTTTCTCGGTCTTTATGATCGTGCTCGGCGTATCCGGCCTGCTTTACCCCTGGGCCGTCGCCGTCCCGCTCCTGGCGCTGGCCGTTTACGGCGTTTACGACCTGGCGAAGCGTCCCCCCGCCGGCGGGCAGTTCTGGCCGAAAAGGCTTGAGTTGTCCGATATGGCGGTCCTGGCTCTGCTGCTTTTTTCCCTGCTGTTCAATCTTGCGGGCGCTTTGGGCCCGGAGATCTTCTACGATTCACTGGTCTATCACCTTGCCGTGCCCGGCTTTTACGCGATAAAGCATAAAATAACACAGATGTCTTATAACCTTTATTCCAACCTGCCGCTTACCCACGGTATGCTCTACACCGCAGCGCTGCTGGTAAAGGACGAGATCCTGGCCAAGCTGATCAATTATTCGGCGCTGGTTTTCACCGCCGCCGCCGTCCTGGCCGCGGGGACGCGCTACCTGTCCTGGCGGGCCGGCCTGTGGGGCGCGCTGATATTTTATACCGTGTTCCATACTATGGCCACGTCGTGGACCGCCGGCACCGAAGCCCTGCTGACGTTCTTCAGCGTGGCCTCCCTTTACGCCTTATTGAACCATAAGGAAGAGGAAAAGCCTGCCCGCCGAGAGCCCAACCAACGCCGGTTTGGGAATTTGGCAGGCGGGAAATGGCTTTGGCTTGCCGCCTGCTTCGCCGGTCTCGCCATGGGCGTGAAGTACACCGGCCTTTTCCCCGCGCTCGGTGTGATGCTGGCCTATGCTTATAAGGCAAGGAAAACGCCGCTTATCGCCGCCAGGGACCTGGCGGTCTTTACGCTGATCGCCTCTTTTTTCGTGGCGCCGTGGCTGATCAAGAATTATGTCTACAAACACAACCCGGTATACCCGTTCGCGACCGGGGTGTTCGGGCTCGACGCCGCCTCCGATCCGGCGAAGGTGGAAGGCTTCCTGGGCGAGACCAGGCAGATGGGAGAACTTAAGCTGAAGGACTGGGTGATGCATCCGTGGAATATCACCATTGGCAAAGCCGGTAATTCCGAGTATTTCAGCCCGCTCTTTCTTTTTCTTCTGCCTTTTGGCTTTATGCTGGCGGTTTCCCCCCCCGCCGGGGGGGGCGCGCTGACCGTCCTGTGGCTTTATTTTCTGACGGTGTGGCTTACCTGGTCATGCGCTTCCACCATGGTGCGGTTCCTGATGCCGGCGTATCCGGCGGCCGGGCTTCTCATGGCGCATTATCTTTTTTCCGGCGCGCCGCATAAGGCGCTTAAAGGCGCGCTTAAAGCCGTTGTGATCCTGAGCTGCCTGTGCGGCGTTTACTGGTCGGCGCTGGTCTTTTACACGCAGGGGCGGTATAAGCCGGTGCTGGGCCAGGTCTCTAAAAAAGAATATTTAAGCCGTACCCAGCCGGGCTATCCCTACAGCCATTACGCGGCCATGCAGTTTATAAATGATAAACCGGGCGCGGCTGGAAAAACGCTTATAGTCGGGGACGGCCGCAGCTTTTACATGAAAAAGGATTTCATCGTAAGCTCGGTCTTCGACAAAACCCCGCTGGTGGAATACGCCGCGGCCTCAAATACCGGGGAAGAGATGTACGAGCGCATGAAGGCCGACGGCATAACGCACCTGCTGCTGAACGTGGCCGAAGCCATCAAGCTGGGCAAGGGCTACCGCATGTTCTATTTTGACGACAGGTCTCTTGCCGTATTCAACGCGTTCTGGGCCGCCCACGCCAGAGAGGTCTTTTTCGACGAGGAGGTCCAGAACGGGCAGGTCTTTAACAGGACCGCTGTGTATGAGCTGGCCGCCGTCAGGGATCCCAAAGAAACCCCTCCCTACAACTTCATGAGCGAAGTGATTATGAAGAACATAAACCCGAAAATTGCAGTTGGAAGCAGTCCACCTTAGACAAACACCCCGGGCAATTTTCGGAAGGCTAAAGGATAAAGGCTGAAGGATGAAGGAAAAACTGCCGAAAAGTAAATAAATTATTCCGCCCTTTAGCCTTTATCCCTCATCCTTTATCCTTCCCGTCCGCTTTAGGCGGACGGGAATTATTCTCCTTGCCCGTAAATAATGAAAACATGTATATTATTACTCAGCTATGATTAAAAACAAACTTATTTTTGCCCTGGTACTGTCCCTGTTCACTGCCGCCAATGTTTTAGCCGCAAAGCCCGGCCCGGCGGAGAAAAAAGAAAATAAATCTCCCGCGGAGCCGCCTATCACGGGCCTTACGGCCCTTGATAGGCCTTATGATGTGGGAGGCGTGGCTTTGCTTAAATGGGACGTCCGCCCCGCGGACACGCCCGATGCCGTTTATCAGATATACGTTTCGTCCCTGGAAACCGGCGGCTGGATAAAAGCCGACGAATTCCCCGCGAACACCAGGACCGGCAAAGATATGAATATGCCGTTCTGGGCCTGGAAGGGCTCCGCCGAGGAGCACGCCGTGAAAGTGGAATTGAATAATTTTTACGGGGAGGCGCAGGCCGCCGGTTCCGTTTTTCATTTCAAAGTGGCCGCGCTCAAAGATAAAAAAAGCTGTGAAAGCGAAGTCGTTTCGGTTCGGACCGCCAGCAACTGGTTCAGGGCCGACAGGCTCAACAACCTGCTCCTCCTTATTGTTATCGTTATAGTGTTTTTCTGGGCGGTCTCCCACGCCAAGCGCAAAGGCTTGTTCATCCGGCGCATCGCCGGTCTTGACGCCATAGACGAAGCCATCGGCCGCGCGACCGAAATGGGCAAGCCGATATACTACGTGCCCGGCATAGGCAGCATGAGCGGTATCTCCACTATAGCCTCGGCCTTCATCCTGGGCGAAGTTTCCAAGAAAGTGGCCCAGTACGACAGCCAGATAAAAGTTCCCCATTTCGACCCGATAGTCATGACCGTCTGCAAAGAAATTGTCAAACAGTCATACCTGGAAGCCGGCCGCCCGGATTCCTTCAGGGAAGACATCAACTTCTTCGTCAGCCAGGACCAGTTCTCCTACGCCGCCTCGGTGGACGGCATGATCTCCAGGGAAAAACCCGCCGCCATATTCTTCATGGGGTACTTCATGGCCGAGTCTCTTCTGCTGGCCGAGGTCGGCGCCACCTCGGGCGCCATCCAGATAGCCGGCACCGACGTGGAATCCCAGCTGCCCTTTTTCTTCACGGCGTGCGACTACACGCTGATAGGCGAAGAACTCTACGCCGCCGGCGCGTATCTGTCCAAAGAGCCCATGCTCTTGAGCGCGCTTAAAGTCCAGGACTTCGGCAAGCTCCTGGTCATGGTGTCGGTTTTCTTCGGCATCATACTTGTCGCTGTCGGGGCCAAGCTCAACTGGGACCCGTTCGTGCAGATCATTCTTAATCTGTTCAAGGCGTATTAGGATAGTAATTTGTAACTACTCAGGTCTGTCGTCGTAGTGGCAGAGTTTACTCTGCCCAAAAAGGCAAAGCAAGCTTTGCCACTACAAAAAATACGTGAAAAATACGGAGAACCTGAGTGGTTATAGTAATTTAGTGAATAGTGATTAAGTGATTAAGGGTTTTTTTGAAATTCTCATTTTGGTCAACTGAATCACTCAATCACTTAATCACTTAATCATTGCAAGAGAGTGGAAATTTATGAAATTGATAAAAAAACAGATACCTTTGGCAATAGTGATTGTTTTCGGAGTGCTTACCCTTGTTTCCTACTATGTGCCGCACAAAATATCCGTGGACTACATAGAGATGATGAATAAATGGGAAAACATAGTGTTCGCTTTCGCCTTCCTGCTGGGCCTGATCAGCCTGTTCTACTCCCACTATTACAAGATAAAGCGCAAGGCCGACGGCTGGGGTTACAGCCTGTTCGTCTATGTAGGGTTTCTGGCGATGGTGATCCCGGCGTTCTACTGCCACGGCAGGCAGACGACCGAACTGGGCATAACCTCGCTGGGCTGGGCGTTCCGCTATATCTATAACGCTCTCAGCGCGTCGATGTTCGCCGTGCTGGCTTTCTACATCGTGTCCACCGCCTACAGGTCGTTCAGGATAAAATCCGCGCAGGCTTTTGTGCTTTTTGTGGCGGCTTTCATACTGATACTCGGCAAGGTGCCGCTGGGCCAGATCATCTGGGATTCGGCGCTGGGTTGGACCGGCGCCGGCGTAGACCAGATCGTAGAATGGATCATGAGCGTGCCCGCCGTGGCCGGCAAGCGCGGCATCATGATAGGCATCGCTATCGGGGCCATTGTGACCTCGTTAAAGATCATCTTCGGCATTGAGAGACAATACATGGGTAAGGATTAGTTACTACTCAGGTTCAAGGTTCAGCGGTTTTCCGCCAAACAGCCCGGCGGATCCGCCTCCGGCGGAAATGGTTCAACGGTTGAAAAAGGTATGAAACAGGTTCAGCGGTTCAATGGTTCAGCGGTTCAACGGTTGAAAAAGGTATGAAACAGGTTCAGCGGTTCAACGGTTCAGCGGTTCAACGGTTGAAGAAACTAATCCTGAATCTCTAAACCCCTGAACCGTGAACCCTGAACCATGAACCCGACAACCTGAGTAGACAAGGATTAACTGATATGCTCAAAGACAAACTTCAGCAATTTTTTAAAATAGACAGGCGCTGGATCTTCCTGGTGCTGGCGATAGTGCTGTTCGTTCCCATAATGAAGCCGCTGGGTCTGCCCAATAAGACCATCGCCAGGGACACGCGCCACACCTATGAGTTCATGGATAAACTTCCCGCGGAGTCCTTTGTGCTGTTCTCGCTGGACTACGACCCTTCTACGAGACCGGAACTGCATCCGACCGCCGTGGCCATGATCCGCCACGCGTTCAGAAAAAACCTGCGCGTGGGCGTGGTAACCTATATCGCCGGCTCCACCGGCCTTATCGAGCAGATCTTTGAGACGGTCCCCAAGGAATACAATAAAGTCAACGGCACGGATTACGTGGTCTTTCCGTACATGGCCAACCCCGTGGCCGTCATGACCCAGATGGCCTCCGATCTGTACGGCATCTATGACAAAGACAAAGACGGCAAAGACGCCAGGACCATGCCGGTCATGCAGGGCATAAAAAGTTATAAGAACATGTCGCTTGTAGTCTGCATCACCGGAACCGCCCTGCTGGATTACTGGATAGCCTATGTCGGCGATAAGTTCACCGTGCCGGTAGTGGGATGCGTGACCGCCATCAGCCAGCCGGGCTACGGGCCGTATCTGCAGACAGGCCAGTTAAAAGGTCTTGTCGGCGGCATGAAAGGCGCGGCCGAGTACGAGTCGCTCATCAAGACGCCGGGCAAAGGCACTTCCGGCATAGATTCCCTGAACCTGGGGCATATACTGGTGCTGCTGCTTATACTTACGTCGAACATTATACTGTTGATTATAAAATATTTGTAGTTGCCTGGGTGGATAGGCTGTAGGCAGTTAGGCTGTTAGGTAAGAAGCAGGAAACACAGGCTAACAGCCTAAAGGACTAATAGCCTACAGCCTAAACAACCTGATTGCTGAACGAGGTGATTATGTCAGAAACATGGATGATTATGGGCGCGTGGCTGGCCGCGGGCCTTACGGTATTCCTCTTCAGTTTCCTTTATAAAGATAACCCGTTCTTTAAGATAGCGGAACACCTTTATCTCGGCGCCGGCATGGGCTGGTGGTTCCAGGTCTATCTCTACAGCATCTGGGTACCCAAGGTCTGGGAACCGCTGATGAACCATGAATGGACGGTGCTGATCCCCTCCATACTGGGACTTTCGCTGGTGACCCAGTTCATACCCAGGATTTCCTGGGTATCGCGCTACGGGTTTACCTTTATGATGGGCTACGGCGCCGGTTTGGCCATACCGGCCGGTCTCTCCACGGACTTCATAAACCAGATAGGCGGGACCATTCAACCGTTTTCCGTGATGGCTTCCATGGACGGCTGGGCCATTTTTAACGCGCTGCTGGTGGCGTTCGGGGTCATCTGCGTGCTGTGCTACTTCTTCTTCTCCGTGGAGCACAAGGGTCACATAAAGAGGGTTTCCAATATAGGCATATATTTCCTGATGATCTACTTCGGCGCGGCGTTCGGCAACACGGTCATGGCCAGGTTCTCGCTTCTGTACGGCCGGTTTGACGACCTCTACACGTTTTCAGCCGGGAAATATTTATACGCCACGCAGTTCATTGTAATCGGCATGATAATCTATTTCGCCATCCACGGTTTCCTGACCAAAGGCGGGAAAGAGCCGGAAGCGGCGCATTAAGAAAGTGTTTAGTGGTCAGTGGTTAGAATAAAATAAAAAAGGCGTCCGTTAGGGCGCCTTTCTTATTTATCAATCCGAGTTTTTCGGTGACTAACCACTAATCACTACCCACTAACCACTCATCTTGCTAGCTCTATCTTAGCTTTTGCCCGGAGTTCGGCCACCAGTTCAGGCAGTTTCTGGGTCACGGCCTGGTTTATCAGGACGGTCTTGATCTCGGTTTTCAGCTTATCGTTCAATACGGCGGGTTCCCCCGGTTTTAAGTCTTCAAGCTTGAAAAGGCTGTAGCCGTTGCCGGTAGCCAGGGGTTTGGTATACTCTCCCGGTTTTAAGGCGTAGATCTCTTTTTCTATTTCAGGCAGAAGGAGCCCCTTGGCTATATAACCCAGATCGCCTTCGCTTTTCTTCAGGTTCTCGTCGGTGGACTGCAAAGCCGAGAGCTTGCCGAAATCCGCCCCCGCCGCCAGCGCCTGCCAGGCGTTGTCCGCATCGGTTTTGCCGGCTACGAATAGCTGGCGCAATTTAGCGCTCTCGGGTTTGCCGAGCCGGGCCTTGTTCTGCTCGAAAAAGCCGGTTACATCCGCGTCGGTGAAGGCTATTTTTTTGGCCGCAATGACGGCCGCTTTGATACGCATCTGCCTCTTTATGAGGTTTTTTACGTCCTTTTTGGTCCACCCCACGGATTTAAGGTTTTTTTCAAATTCCTTCCTGTCCTTGTAGCCGGCGGCGAGGTTATCAAAACGCTGGCCGGCTTCCTTGGCGTTATGGGGGACCTTAAGCCGGGCCGCTTCCGCAAGCAGCAGCTTCTCGTCTATGAGTTCGGAGAGCCCCTGCGCCGAATGCTGCCACCAGAGTTTTTTGGTGATCTCCGCGGCTTTTATTTTTTCTCCGTTCACCGTTACGATAATTCGCGTTTCCTGGGCGTAACCAGGGCCGCATAATAAGGCCAGAAACGCTATCAGCAGTGTCGTTTTTTTCACCTTATCCTCCTTATATCCGGTGCATTATTATTTGTTTACAAAAAGCGTCTGAGTCGGATAGGCGAATTCAATTTTCGCTTCTTCGAATTTCTCTATTATCGCCTGGAGTATCCGTTCCTGCGTCTGCATGTAGAAGTTGTAGTCGGGAGATTCCACGAAATAGACGGTCTCAAAGTCTATTGAGAAATCTCCCAGTCCGGACAGATTTGACCGGTCAAAAGCCGTTTTTTCCAGGCCGGTCACTATTTCCTTTATCATCCCCGGCACCAGCTTCAGTTTCCCGGGCGGGGTCTGGTATACCACGGTGGTCTTGAATACCACGCGGCGGCGCTGCATCTGCTTGTAGTTCTTCAGGCCCATCCCCAGCAGCTTCGAGTTGGAAACTATTACCAGTTCCCCGGAAAGGCTGCGTATCCTTATCGACTTGAGGCCTATGTGATCCACTGTGCCGATTATATCCCCGGCGACGAGGAAGTCCCCCACGATGAAGGGCTTGTCCAGCAGAATAACGAAAAAGTTGAAGAGGTCGCCGAGTATCGTCTGCGCGGCCAGCGCCACGGCTATGCCGCCGATGCCCAGGCCGGTGAGCACGGCGGAGATGTTCACTCCCAGGTTAGCCAGGATGAAGAGCGCCGCCGCCACCCAGACCGCGGCCTTGAGTATCACCTGGGTGCTGTTTACCACGGAAGCCCTGGCCTCGGCGGTAAGCTCCTGTTTGGCCGCGACCCTGGTTATCCAGTAGGAGATAAGGCGCTGGACGATCGTGACAATCCTGTAGGTGAAGACGAGGAGGAGGGCCGCGAAGAGAAGGCGGTCGAAGAGGGCGGTCTTGTAAAGATGGCGGGTGGCCGCGTAAAATGCCACTAACTGGTACTCCGGTGACTTTAGTTTTGAGATGAGCTCGACCAGCATATCGTCCAGGCCGGTTTCGGTCTTGGCGGCCAGGGATTTAAGTCTTTTGAATATTATCTCCCTCAGGAAATAGAGGCCGGCCAGAGCGGCCGCGAAAAAGAAAGCGGCGTAGAGATAGCTTAGAACGGTATTATTCAGAAATTCCGCGGCTAAAATGAACTGGAGTTTTGCTGTCATACAGATAATTATAAGAAAATACGCCAGGTTTGACCAGCCCCCCCGCTTAACCCGGAAGTTTCAGTTGAAACTTCCGGGAAGTATGAGGGATGAAGTATGAGGGATGAGGCAAAAGACAATATTAATGAAACCCTATTTTTTTCTCTTTTCAAGCTCTTCGCTTATGGCGTCCATGCGCCTGGAGATCGCCTCGAAAACCGAGCATTTCCCCTCTAGCGCGCGGATCTTGCGCTCCGTTACCACCTTGTATTCGTCCATCAGCCAGATCACGTTGTCGTGCAGCCATTTCAGCTGGCCTTTCTCGGCCTGCATCTCCGGCTCCACGCTTTTTTTTATCCGGTCCTCCGCCTCGGTGAATATTTTCGCGTACAGCACGCGGTCGGCGTTAAGGCGCCCGGATAATTCGGCCAGGGCCGCATGCATCGACGTCTCCACCTCGGCCAGTTTGGCGTTCAGCCTGCTGACTGAGTTTTTTAAATGTTCGTCGAAGCGCCCGGTCAGCGGCTGCTCCTTCGCGCTCCTGGCGTAGCCCTGCATTTCGCCGAGAGCCTTGCGGCACTCATGCTCTATGCGGGAAAATTCCTCGGAGTATTCAGCCGCCTGGCGCTTCAATTCTTCAAATTCGAAAAGCGCGCCGGAAACGCTCACGCGAAGGGCCTCTATGTCTCTTCTCGGCGTCAGCGCTTCGAGGCTTTTTTTCACCTGGGACTGCTGCGTATAGAAAGCGGTCTTCAGCTCGGTGAGGGAGGACTCGGAACGTTCCGCGAGGCTCGCGGCAAGCTCTTCCTCACTGGCCAGCGTCCGCTTCAGCCCGCCAAAGGCCGAAGACAGGTCCGTCATCCGCAGGTCCAGGTTCTTCAATTCATCCTTTGACGCGGCCGCTCCGGCGCGCGTCCCGGCCCTGTCCTCGGCAGCGGCCAGTTCCCCGCGCAGTTCCTCTATTACGGACTCCGCGCGCTCGAGCCTGCGCAACAGCTCCGGGTCGGCTTTCAGCGGCCTGGTCTGGTAATCGCCGGACTCCGCCTTCAAGTCCCCCGGCGCGGCTTCAGGCGGCTGGACCCGCGCGTCGGCCGCAGGCGGCGGCAGCGGCCTGATCTTGTAATCGCCGGACTCCGCCTTCAAGTCCTTCAGCGCGGCTTCAAGCGGCTGGATCCGCGCGTCGGCCGCCGCCGACAGCAGCCTGGTCTTATAATCATCGAACTCCGTCTTCAAGTCCCCCAGCGCGGCTTCAAGCGGCTGGACCCGCGCGTCGGCCGTCGGCGGCGGCAGCGGCCTGGTCTTATAATCGTTGAACTCCGCCTTCAAGTCCCTCAATTCGGTTTCGAGCGACTGTATCCGCGCGTCGGCCGCCGGCGGCGGAGGCTCCTTTTTGAATTCCGGGGACAGAGAATTGTCGTCCTTGTCATAGCTCATAAGCTACCCCCAGTCCGAATCCCCGCCGGCGGAACTTGTTATCGGGGGCGGGGCTTTCATATGCGCGGCGGGCTTGGTTATCCGGCCTGAATTCACCAGGCCAAGGGCGGCGGCCATGAACTTTTCCATGTCCTCGTCCTTTTTCGGTTGGGCCGGGGCGTGGCGCTCTGCGAAAGTGCGGGGTAAAATATCCCGCGTAGATTATCCCATTATAAAAGTATATGGGATATTACGGAAAAATTAACAGAATATTGCTGCCGGTTCCCCCTGTTCTTCATGGCCTCTTCGGCCTTGGCGGTACTTTTTCCCGGGAATCGGCCGTCTGGTCTATTACGGCGCCTGCATAAGTATTGTATTATATCCTGTAACCGGGAAAACAGAGGAATAACGGAGCCCCCATGAAAAACAGACTTCCATTTTTACTGGCATTTCTGCTGATACCTGCCTGCGCGCCGGCACAAAGCGCCGGCACGCACACGGTGGCTCTCACGGTAGTCTATAAAGGAGACACTTACTCATTCTCCCAGGCGGCGGAAGAAGGCAGACAAAGCAGCTTTTCCGGACAGGTGAGCAACGCTGGCGGAACGGCGAGAGCGCTCATTTTCAACTCGACGCTCACGGGCGAGGGAAACGGCACTTTCAGGCTGCAATACACGCTTGAAGTGGGCGCTGAAGGAGGCAACGGCAAGCCGCCGGTGCAGCTCCAGGCCGACGTGTTAATGCTGCCCAACCGCAAGCTGCTGGCCGCCGAAGGCGGCGACTGGAAGGTTTACCTCAAGATCAAGGCTCGCGCCGTGAAAAACGAAAGCAGGCGGTCGGCAAAGGACTGCCGGATCACCGCCAACGCCGTCTTAGCGGGGCTGGATATCCCGCTCAGGCTTGTCGTTTCACCGGGCACGCAGGCTTCTTATGTCGCCTACCTTGAAAAGAACGGGACGTACTACACCTATCTGCTGACCCTGCTGGCCGGCCGGCCCGACAACGCCGGGGAGTTCGCCCTGCAATACCAGTTTGCCCTCAGAACCCCCGGCAGGGACCTGGTAAAAACCAGCGGTGAAACACGGCTTAAGCCCGGCTCCAGGCTCAAAACAGCCGCCAAAGGCGACAACTGGCGGCTGGCCGTAAGAGCGTCAAAGCCTTAAGATCCGGAGGCGGATCGTTATGAGCTGTAGGAAACATAAGACCGGATCGAGTTATCCCCCGCAACTCCCTTAATTTGGAGGCCGCATGACATCTCAACGCTGCATGGAGCAATTGCATTCTATCCGGAGTTCCGCCGGGCCGGCCTGCACCCGCGGCCTGGGCGACGAGGTCATCCGGCAGTTCCTGGCCCGCGACAAGGAGCTTGCGAGGGCTATCGGGACCGCCGCGGCGAACCGCCGCAAGCTCTCCTCCACACACAAGAAATGGTTTAAAATGGAGGAAAAAGCCCTGGCCCGCCTGCTGCAGCGGCAGGTGCTGAATTTCTATTCCGCCTCCGGCATCAACCCCTACGTGCCCCTGGCGGCTTCGGGCTCCTGGATCGTCACCTCGCACGGCGCCGTGATCCACGACTGCGGCGGCTACGGCATGCTCGGCATGGGGCACGCGCCCCGGGCCGTTCTGGCGGCCATGAACGAGCCCTTCGTCATGGCCAACGTCATGACGCCTTCTTTCAGTCAGCATCGCCTGACGGAACGCCTGAGCCGGGAGATCGGCGGCCGGCGCGGCAGCTGCCCCTTCGGGAAGTTCGCCTTCCTGAACAGCGGTTCCGAGTCCGTCACTTTCACCTGCCGGGTCGCGGACATCCACGCCCGCACGATGACCGATCCGGGCGGCCGGCACGCGGGAAAGAAGGTGAAGCGCCTGGCGATTATGGAAGGCTTCCACGGGCGCACCGAGGGTCCCGCGCGGACTTCCCATTCCTGCCGGGCTCTCTACGCCAGGCATCTGGCCTCTTTCCGGGATCCCGACAACCTCCTGTTCGTGCCCATTAATGACCTCGCGGCCCTTCGCAAGACGTTCGCGGAGGCCGAAAAGAACGGCGTCTTCTTCGAGGCGTTCTTTGTGGAGCCGGTGATGGGGGAAGGCATCCCCGGACTCGCCCTTACCCGCGAATACTATGACAAAGCCAGGGCCCTGACCCGGAAGATGGGCAGCCTGCTGGTCGTGGATTCCATCCAGGCCGCGCTGCGCGCCCATGGCTGTCTCAGCATCGTGGACTACCCGGGCTTTGAGACCTGCGTCCCGCCGGACATGGAAACCTTCTCCAAGGCCCTGAACGCGGGGCAGTACCCTCTTTCCGTCGCCGCTTTGAGCGGCGCGCTGGCCGCCCGGTACCTCACCGGTCTCTACGGAAACACCATGACCGGCAATCCCAGGGCCATGGAAGCGGGCTGCGCCGTCCTCGACTCCGTCACCAATAAAGTCCGTAAGAACATCCGCGAGCGGGGCCGGGAATTCATCGTCAAGTTCCAGGCGCTGGCCGGGGAATTCCCGGGCGCCGTCGAGCAGGTGGTGGGCACGGGCCTGATGGTGAGCGTTATGCTCAACCCCAAGCGCTACCGCGTGCCGGGCGAGGGCGGATTTGAGGAATATATGCGCGTCAACGGCATCGAGATGATCCACGGCGGCGAATGCGGCCTTCGCTTCACGCCTTCCTTCAGCATCACCAGCGCCGAGATCGACCTCATCGTCTCCGTCATCCGCCGGGGACTGAAGGAGCTGGCCTCATCGAGGACGGAGCTGTAAAAGCGGGTGAGTATAAAAGATAACCTTAGATACTAATAGGAATTTCCCTTTTTGAGATATGAAAGGCCGCCGGCGGAAAAAGAAATACGTCCATAAATTCATCCTTTAAGATTGTCAAGCGACCAGATGTCGATGGAGCCGGTCAGGCGGTAGTTCTTGACCAGCAGCGATAAGCCCACGGCCACCACCACGGCTTCTATGACTATCATCATGATGATAAGCGCCTGGGAGAGAGCGAGGTTGTTTGTCAGGGCGCCCGTGGAAATGATTCCCAGCAGGCACGATTTCGACATTATTTCAAGGCCGATAAGCTGCCGTATGAGACTGCGCGAGACCAGCATGCAGTACATGCCCGCGAAGAAGATAAGCGTGATGAAATACCAGTCTAAAGCGAAATAGCCGGTCATTTTTGTGTTTTTCTCCCCGGGAATATTGAGCTGAGCGCGAACACGCCGGCCGCAAGTAACGAAAGCTGGCCCAGCAGGTCGAACCTTCTCAGGTCCCAGATAATGGAGCCGAGCGTGCTGGAGCGGGAGCTGAACCTGGCCCAGCTTTCAAGGGATTCGAAAAAAGGCACGGCGTAAAACCAGGCGGCTATGGCCGCGATGGCCATCACCAGCGGCATGGCGTAAAAGCGCATGCGGCTTTCCCCGTCGGCCGGGTCCTCGCGCTTTACCCCGTTAGAGATAGGTCGCTCATGGCTGCCGTCAGGCGCCTGCGGCGCCTTATCTCTAACGGGGTTTACCAGCGTTACCGCGCCGATGAACAGCGCGGTGATAAGGCCGGCGCAGACCGAGAGCTCAAAGACCGCCGCCCAGGGCGCCTGGAAGTTGAAAAGTATCAGGGAGGCGCCGACGCTTACCAGGGCCAGCATTAAGACGCTCAAAAGCAGGCTCCTGGCCATGACAGCCGCGACCGCAAGCCCCGTCACTAAAGCGAACAGCAGCGTGTGATAGGTCATAAGATGAGCCTCGCGGCTATGGTTTCGATCAGATAGGAATAGATATAGGGGAAGAACACCCCGAGCGCTATAATGAGCACGCTCATCGCCACCACGGGCGCGAGCAGCGCCGGCCTTGCCTCCCGCACGTTCGCGCAGGCCTCCGTAGCTTTGCCGAAGAAGATCTTTTTCTGCGTCGCCAGCAAGCCCGCCAGCGTCACTGCGGAGAAAAGCAGGGCCAGCACGGCGTAGACTTCGGCCCCCCCGTCCCAGAGGGCGAGGATGATGATGAGCTTGCTCCAGAAACCGGCCAGGGGCGGTATGCCGGCCATGGAAAGGAACGCTATGAGGGACGTCCACGAGGTCCAGGGCATGGCGTGTTCCAAGCCTGCGAGCCTGCGCATCTCGCCGGCGCCGGCCGCCTTCTCAAGGCTGGCGCTGTTTAAGAACAGCACGGTATTGAAAACGGCGTGGTTCACCAGGTGGAAGACGGCGCCGAGTATCGCCAGCGGCGTGCCTATGCCGGCCGCCAGCACTATATAGCCTGTCTGGCTTATGCTTGAGAAGGCGAGCATCCTTTTAAATTCCTTTGCCTTGAGGGCCGCCAGCGCGCCGACTATTATGGAGAGCATTCCCAGGAACATCAGGAGCTCGGAGGTGTGGTAGGATTTTATCTCGAAAAGCCGGAGCATTATCGCTATCCTGATGACGGCGTATACGCCGGAGATCTTGGTCACTATGGCGGCCAGGTACGCCGAGACCGGAGCGGGGGCGCCCTGGCAGGCGTCCGGCGTCCAGGCGTGGAAGGGGACCACGCCGGATTTTATCAGGAAGCCCAGCAGGATAAGCGACACCGCGAAGACCACCGCGCCCGCCGGCACGCCGGAGGCTATGAGGACCTTTATGTTTTCAAAAGAGAAGGTGCCGGCGGTAAGCATCAGGAAAGCTATGCCGAACAGAATGAAGAGCGAAGCCGGGCAGGTCAGCAGAAAGTACTTCAGCGCCCCTTCAAGCCCCGCGGCGCTGTCATCCGAGGCTATAAGCGCGAAAGAGGTTATCGCCAGCGCTTCCACGAAGATGTAAAGCGTGAAGAAGTCGCCGGTGGTCACTATGCCGCACATGGCGGACACCGAGGTCAGTATCAGGCAGTAATACGCCGCTCTGTTCGGCCTGTCCTCCATGAACCAGGCCGAAAAGAAAGTTACGCAAAGCGCCACCAGGTAGATGGTGAAGATCATCAGCAGGGAGAAGCCGTCTTCCTTTATGTTGGCGAAGGACGCGGCCAGGTTGGCCGGTTTTAAAAGCGCATACCCGATATTTATAAGGCCGGCCAGCAGGGCGGCGTTGGCCAGGATAGCGGAAAATCCGGGCTTGCGCCTGGCGGCGAACGGGATCAGGACCGCGGTAAAAAGAGGGATCAGCTGATAAGCCAGGAGGCCCGCGTCGTTTATCATTTAACTCCTCCGTAATGCGCGGCGAAAAAGATGTAGATGATAAAACCGGCTATGGTCAGGGCCAGGTAAAGCGGATACGAGCCGGTGTGGAAGCGCTGAGAGGTCTTTGAGAACGCGTTCGCCGCGAACGAAGGCAGGTCGTCCGCCAGATAATCGAAGAACCGGTCCGCTTTGTAGATTATGCCGGCCAGCGCGGGCAGACGTTTCATGAACTGTTCGTAGGGGTCGAAGAATTTGGCTTCCGCCAGCGCGTATATCTCCTTTAAGACCGGCGCGTGAGATATGTGGTCGCAGGCTCTACAGGCTTTGCCCTGTGACGCGGCGCAGCCGAACATATGGTTCACGACCGCCGTCAGAATGACGACTATGGAGGCCCAGAACAGCGGGTTCGGGTAAAATCCGCCGAGCGTCTCAGGCGCGAGATTCAGGTCCCGCAGGCCGGGAACCAGGAAAAACTCTACGGGGAGCCTCGCGCCGAAGCCGAAAATAACGCAGAGCGCGGCGAGTATCAGCATCGGGAAAAGCATGGAGAACGGGGCTTCCGCCGTTCCGTGGAGCTCTTCGGGGCGTTTGCCGAAGAATACGGAGTGGCCCAGTTTAAGCAGGGCGGCGAGCGTCAGCGCCGAGCCGAGTTCCGCCGCTATGACGAACGGCGTGAAGCCGGCGCTTAAAACGCCCTCATAGATCATTTCTTTGGAGAAAAAGCCGTTTAACGGCGCGATGCCGGATATGGCCGCGGCCGCGACGATAAAACAGACCGCCGTGACCGGCATTGCTTTGAACAGCCCGCCCAGTTTTGAGAGGTCGCCGGCGCCGGTCCGGCGTTCGACCGCGCCGGCGGTCATGAACAGGCAGGAGATACAGACGGCGCTATTAAGCATATGAAAAAGCCCGCCGGCCGCGCCTGCCGGGTTAAGGGCGCCTATACCGAGTATCATGTAGCCGGCCTGGCTTACGGCGAGATAGGAAAGCAGTCTTTTGTAATCGGTCTGCGCTAAAGCCATCATGACCGCTATCAGGATGGTCAGGGCGCCCAGCGTCATCAGGACCAGCTGCATGGCCCCGTTAAGCGCGAAGAGATGCACGCTTATCCTCGCCAGGAAGTAGATGCCCAGCAGTTTGTCCAGGGCCGCCGGCACATAGGCCAGGAAAGGGGCGTTTGAGTCCGCGGCCGCGTCCGGCAGCCAGGTATGGAAAGGGAGCGCGCCGGATTTTGTAACCGCGCCTATGAGCATAAGGATATAACCGAAGGCCGCCCAGCCGTCCAGGGTCAGTTTGTTCGCGGAGATCCCGGACATGCTCATGGAGCCCGCTATATACGTCGTTATGGTCACGCCCAGCAGCAGGCAGAGGCCGGCGGCGGCGTTGATAAGAAAGGCTTTCATCGCCGTCTTCTTTGAGGCCTGGCCCGGTTTTGACAGGGCGATGAAAAGGTAGAGGGAGAGCAGCAGCCCTTCCCAGAAGAAAAGGAGCGCCAGCAGGTTGTCGCTTAACACCGCGCCGGCCGCGAAAGCCTGGGTGAAGAGCAGATTAAAGTAAAACCATTTGGCGCCGCCTTTTTCTTCAAAGCTGAAAGAATAAACCGCCGTCAGGAAGGTGAAAAGCGAAACGGCCAGCAGGATGAAAGAGCTCAGCCTGTCGGCCTTCAGCGCGAAGTTCATGCCGTAACCCACCCACTGGGCGCCGAATTCCGGCTGCCGGCTGAACAGGGCCGACGCAAGCAGCAGGAACGCTCCGAGCAGGCAGACGGCGGAAACCGCTATGGCCAGCGTTTCTTTCATGTACCTGGTATGCTCGGAGATCAGCAGGATCAGAAAAGCCGTGGCGAGCGGCAGGACGATGGGTATCAGTATAGGGTTCATTCGAGATTGCCCCCTGATTGCATGGTCAGCAGGTCGGCGTAGACGGAAGGATAATATATCAGCGCGCCGAGCGCCAGCCCTATAAGGGCCAGCGTAAGCGCGCTTGCGACCATCAGCGTGGAACCTTCCTTCGGGTTCTGGGCCTTTTCTTCGCCCAGGAACACCAGGTAGAACAGCCGCGCAAGGTATAAGAGGGTCAGCAGGGCGCCGCAAAAGAACAGCGCCAGCACGAGCGGACTGCCGTTCTGCGTCGCGCCCATAAACACCAGGAACTTGCCGAAGAAGCCGCCGAACGGCGGTATGCCCATGACGGACAGCGAGGCCAGCGCGAACGACACCGCTGTAAGAGGCATGGTCCTGAACAGCCCCCCCATCCTGGTGATGTCCCTGGTATGGGTTTTCTGCTCTATTATGCCCGCGCACAGGAACAGAGCGCTCGTGGCCATGCTGTGCATAAGGATATAAAGAAGCCCGCCTATAAAAGCGATCTTACTGCCGGAAGCCAGTCCCAGGAAGATAAAGCCCGTCTGGCTTACGGTAGAGTAGGCGATTATCCTTTTTATATCTTTCTCGATCAGCGCCGCGCCCGCGGCGACCAGGGCGCTGAAGCCCGCCAGCACAAGCACCAGGCAGGAGAACTCAGGCGGCGCCGCAAAGGTCGCGCCGAAGATCCTGGCATAGGCATAAACGCCTGTTTTAACCAGCACGACCGCAAGCAGCGCGGTTACGGTGGAAGGCGCCGCGCCCGCGTCCGGCAGCCAGGTGGAGAAAGGCAGAGTGGCCGATTTCGCGAATATGCCTGTCAGGAGCAGTACGGCGGCGGCCATCGTAATGGTTTCGCCTCTTAAGAAGCGCAGGTCCATGGCGCCTTTGTCGAAGTATATCATCAGTATGCCGGCAAGCATGCATAAAGCGCCGAAAACGGTGGACAGGATCATCTTGTTCGCCTTGGCGACGTCCCTGTCGGACCTGAAAAAACCGATCAGCCGCCAGCCGGCGATCGCGGTCATTTCCCAGAAGATGTACATCCACAGCAGATTGGCCGAAAAGATCAGCCCCATCATGGAGCCCAGGAACAGCGCGACCATGGCGTAGTATTCGGTCTGGTTTTCGTATTGCGAGATATAGTCCAGGGAATAGATAAGTATGACGGCGCTCACGAAAGAGGAGATGACCGCCATGAACACCGAGAGCATATCCGCCGACAGGACAAGGTCAAAGCCCAGCGGAAAGTTCAGGCTATAGGTCGCCGTCAGGCCTTTCATCATGGGGGGCAGCAGAGAGGCGCAGGCGCCGAAGGTAACAAGCCCCAGCGCCACGGCGCAGGCATTGCGGGTTTTGGCGGAGAGCTTGTTTGCCGCGGGTATCAGAAAAGAGCCGATAACGGGCACGGCCACCGCGGTTTTCAGCAAGGTGACGAGTTCCATAGTTTTCCTGTTCCTGTATATAAAGCTTATCAAAAAAGAAAAATGTAATGCAATTTCCGCTTAACCCCCGCCCCCACCTTTGCCCGGAGGCCGGAGTCCAAACGAGCCATATTGGATGCTCTGTAAGGCCGGTAAATTGCCTGTACGCATGACT
>Ga0180009_10002407_pt1 | contig 22010 bp, 21 predicted proteins | sample OS_PC_MetaG_FD_123537 | JGI IMG/M metagenome (GOLD analysis project Ga0180009, IMG submission 123537) | Groundwater microbial communities from the Aspo Hard Rock Laboratory (HRL) deep subsurface site, Sweden - OS_PC_MetaG | ecosystem: Environmental > Aquatic > Deep subsurface > Groundwater...
CGGGTGGACAACCTCTTTAAGACCTGTATCGAGGCGCCGACCCTTGCGTTAATGCAGAAAAAACCCTGGGTGGTGTCGGTATTGTGGGACAATGCCGGCGCCGGGCGGTTTGATGAAGACCATTATTACGTCATCACCGGCGAAACCCATAATTCCCCTTCAAACATGGAGGCCTACGGGGGCGCCATTACCGGGATTGTCGGTATCTATCGGGATCCCATGGGAACCGGCAAGGGATCGAAACTGGTTATGGGCAGTTACGGCTTCTGCGTCGGGCCCAGGGATTATGCCGGCAGCCTGAAACCACACCTGCATCCCCGCCGGCTGCTGGACGGGGTTATCGAGGGGGTTCGGGACGGCGGCAACAAGAGCGGCATCCCCACACCTTTCGGTCAGGTGCTGTTTCACGAAGGGTATATGGGCAAGTGCCTGGTTTATGTCACGGCCGTGGGCATCATGCCGGCCATGATCAAGGGCGAACCGGCCGATCAGAAAACGATTTTGCCGGGGGACCTGGCCATCATGTGCGGCGGACGGGTCGGCAAGGACGGCATCCACGGCGTCACCGCAGCGTCGGAAACGTTTTCCGAACATACCCCCGCCGGTCATGTCCAGATCGGCGACCCCTATACCCAGAAGAAGATGCATGATTTTCTGCTGGAAGTCCGCGATGAAGGGCTGATCCGTTTCATCACCGACAACGGCGGCGGCGGACTTTCCTCCTCCATTGGTGAATCAGCCCGCTTTTCCAACGGCTGCGAAATCGAACTTGAAAAAGTGCCCCTGAAATATGAGGGGCTCGACCAGTGGGAGATCTGGATTTCAGAATCCCAGGAGCGCATGACCGTGGCCATCGACCCGGAACACTGCGACCGTTTTATGGCGCTTTCCCGCAAACACGCGGTGGAAAGCACCGTCATCGGCCGCTATACCGATTCGGGCAAGCTGCATATCCGCTATAACGGCAACACCTGCGCCTATATCGATCTGGATCTGCTCACGTCCGGTTTTCCCCAGTGGGAATTTAGGGCCGAATGGCAGCCGCCGGAGAGCCGGGGACTGTTCGAACCGGTTTTAAATGAACCCCGGGACTATGAAAAACTGCTGCTGGACCTGCTCGGCAGGCCCAACATCTGCTCAAAGGAATGGATCTGCCGGCAATACGACCATGAAGTCCAGGGCACCAGCGTCATCAAACCCCTGGTGGGTGCAGATCGCGATGTCAACAGCGACGCCGCCGTGATCCGGCCGGTCTTGGAATCCATCAAAGGGCTTGCCTTTTCCCAGGCTCTCTTGCCGGCTTATTCCAAGATTGATGCCTTTCACATGACGGCCTGCAGCATCGATGAGGCCGTGCGCCGGCTGATCGCAGTGGGCGCCGATCCGGAGCATATCGGCGGGGTTGACAATTTCTGCTGGCCCAATATCCAGTTTAATTCCCGCAGCAACCCGGACGGCAAATTCAAGGCCGCCCAGCTGGTGCGTTCCTGCCGGGCGCTGCGGGACATGTGCCTGGCCTATGGGATCCCGCTTCTTTCCGGCAAGGACAGCATGTATGTGGACGGCCATCTGATGGGGTCTTACGGCGAAACCCATAAGGTTTCCGCTCTGGAAACACTGCAGTTTTCAACCATCGGCGTGATTGAAGACGCATCCAAGTGCGTGACCATGGATTGCAAGGTGCCGGGCGACCTGGTTTACATCCTGGGGACGACCCGCAACGAGTTGGGCGCATCGGAATATTATGAGCATTTCAGCTACACGGGTTTGAATGTGCCCCGGGTCCGGCCGCAGGAATGCGGCCGTCTTTACCGAGCCCTGGCCCAGGCGATCGCCCAGGAGCTGGTGGCATCCGCCCACGGCATCTATCGGGGCGGCCTGGGGGTTCATCTGGCACTGGTTGCCATGGGCGGAAACCTGGGGCTGGATATCGAGCTTGGGCAGGTGCCGATAGACGGCATCGACCGTAATGACGGGATTCTGTTTTCGGAATCGGCCGGTCGTTTTATCGTCAGCATAGATCCGGCCGTCCGGGAGCGTTTTGAAAACTTGTTTAAGGGACTTGACTGCGCCTGTGTCGGAACGGTGACGGAAACCCCTGATGTGGTGATCCGGGGGATTGCGGGCAAGCCCTTGGCCGCTGTTGCGGTGGACAAACTGAAAGCTGCCTGGAAAGCGCCCTTTGGAGAGCTGATATGAGCAACGTCAAGGTTCTGGTGCTCGCCGGCTACGGTATGAACTGCGATCATGAGACGGCCTTTGCCTTTGAACTGGCCGGGGCAACCGCAATGCGGGTGCATATTAACTCCCTGATAGACGGGTCTGTCCGGTTGGACGATTTTGATATTATGGCGTTTGTGGGCGGTTTCAGCTGGGGGGACGACCACGGCGCCGGTGTGATCCAGGCCGTCCGCATGAAAACGAATATCGGCGACAAAGTTCTTGAATTTGTGGAAAGGCAAAACCTGGTGATCGGCATTTGCAACGGGTTTCAAACGCTGGTCAATCTGGGGCTGCTGCCGGGACTCGACCGGGACTATGGTCAGCGAAGCATCGCCCTTACCCATAACGATTGCGGCAACTTCCGCAACGACTGGGTCAACCTGCAGGTAAACCCGGCCTCGCCCTGCATCTTTACAGGAGGGATTGATTGGATTGAGCTGCCCATCCGGCATGGGGAGGGAAAGTTTTACGCCCGGGAAGCGGTCCTTTCCCGCCTGCTGCAGGAGAACCTGGTGGCGTTGCGCTATGCCTTGGCGGACGGCACGCCGGCCGGCGGGCAATTTCCATTCAACCCCAACGGATCGCTATCTGATATTGCCGGCATCTGCGATACTTCCGGCCGGATATTCGGCCTGATGCCGCATCCGGAGGCATACAACCACTGGACCAACCACCCGGGCTGGACCCGCATGAAAGAGACCCTCAAGCGCCGGGGCCGCGGTTTTCCTAAAGACCTGCCGCCCGGGATCGGGATGCTGAAGAATGCGGTGGACTTTATCAAGGGCAGATAATGGCGCCTGGGGATTCAGTGGGGTAAAGATTTGAGAGTAAACCTTGAACCAAACATTCTTAAGTTAAGGTGGCAGTTATGAGCAAGAGTGGCGACAGCAAAAAAGGGAAATCCACCGGGCTAATAAAAGTGTGTCCCTATTGTTCAACCCATCTTCTGATTAGTGCGACCGCGTGCAGTTACTGCAAGAAAAAAGTCGGTCCGATCAACCGGCAGGGAATCGCTGAAAAGCCGACGGATTGGAAAGCATATACGGCCTGTTTCTTAACCTGGGGAGCGTTGTTTGTCTATTTTTGGATTCTGGGCTGGTCCAAACCCATGACGCAGTTTTTTAAAAATCTTGCCATTCAAACCTGGTTGCTCATTGTAAAAATTTCTTTTGCGATTTGGAACGTATTTGTCACCTCATGGGACAGAATTGTAGACATCTTTTCGAGGTTATTAGATAGTCTGGTGAAATGATCGGTTTTTATTGATCTCAGAAATTTTATTGCATCGATATCCTGTCGCAATTTTCAATTGTTTCTTTTCCCTGATTTAGGGTTAATAATTCTATTTCAGCAACCGGAAACTTCCGATCCAATCAAAACTATTCGCTCGTCACATCGACATTGCCGCCGCAAGGAGGTAAAACATGCGCAACCAGTCGGGTTTCACTCTTGCCGAGACGATCATGGTGGTAGCTGTTTTAGCGGTTTTGACGGCTGTGGCTGTTCCCAACTATCTGAGCTTGCTGCCGGACATCAGACTGAAAGATGCTGCCGGGGACATAAAATCAGATATCCAGCTGGCACGCCAAAAGGCCATCAGAGAAAACGGAAATATCGCCCTGCTGTTTGATATGGGTGCAAACCGGTACACCATTTTTGTCGATAACGGTGCCGGGGGAGGCGCAACCCATGCGAAAAACTGGATATGGGACGGCACCGAGGAACTCATCAAATCGATTACGCTGCCGGATAACGTTGTGATGTATGCGGCCTCATTTTCCGGCGGCGTGCCGCGCTTACGTTTTGACGGGCGCGGACTGCCGAATGGCTTGGGCGGAAAGGTGCGTTTAAGAAACGCCAACAATAAATGCCGGGGACTTGTTATTTCCATGCTGGGGCGCATCCGGGAACAGATAAGTACAGACGGTGGATTGACCTGGGAGGATGTCGATTAAGCTGGGAGAAAGGGGTCCAGGATAATTTTTTTTAAGATGCACGATTGGAAAATAATATACTTCCTGATATTTCCTGGATAGTCAGCTATAAAAAAAATTAATATTACTTAAAAAAAATTAATAGTTCGCACGATTTTTCCATAGGGAAATTTTCCGACCGTCCCTGCGTCTGAGCGCGTACATTTTTTCGCGGTGATGGTTTTAATTGTAAAATATTCATAAGTTTCAGATGGATAGATCTATCATAAACTGAATGGAAGCTTTTTCTGCGGTTTTACTGCTAAACGTATCAAAGCTGGCATACAATTTGTATGAATGAATGGCAGGAGATGAAAAATGCATAAACAGTCCGGATTTACAATCGTAGAAATGATCATCGTGATAGCCCTTTTGTCCATAATAGCGGCAGTGGGAATTCCCAACTATTTAAACTGGCTGCCGGATATCAGGCTCAAGGCCGCCGCCCGCAACGTGAAGTCCGACATGATGCTGGCGCAGCAACGGGCCATCCGGGAAAACGCCAGCGTGGCCATCGTTTTCAGTCCGGGAGGCAACAGCTACACGGTTTTTGTGGATAATGGAGCTGGGGGTGCGGCGCCAAATGACTGGGATCGAACCGGCACTGAGGAACTCATGAAAACGGAAGCGATGCCCACCGCCGTTGTGATGGATCTGGCCGCATTCGGTGTGGATCAGCGCGTCCGGTTCAACGGGCGCGGGCTGCCGGACCAATCGGGCGTGGTTCAGTTAAGCAACACGAAAAATATCATCCGGAGAATTAATCTGTCGGTTGTGGGAAGGGCAACAATCCAGATCAGTACGGACGGAGGAGGGACGTGGAGTGATGGAGAATAGAAACCAACAACCCATGGCGGTTCATCATAACCAGAACGGTTTTACATTGCTGGAAATACTCCTGGCCATCACCATTTTTGCCATCGGGCTTCTGGCGGTGGCGGCAATGCAGGTGAGCGCCATTCACGGCAACAAGCTGGGGAACGAGTGGACCCAGGCGACGTCCCTTGCCCAGCAACAGCTTGAAGCTTTAAAAAGCGGTGATATCACCACGGCGACTTATACGGCCGGCGTTTATAATGATGCCAACAACCCCATGACCGGGACCGGCGCAAACGGCGGGATCTTTAATCGTTCCTGGACCATCGCAGCCAATACGACTTTTTCAGTGCGGGCAACCGTTACCGTGTCCTGGACCCAGAAAGGGGTGAACCATTCGGTTGCTTTAACGAGCGTAACCAGAGGAGGGGGGATCTGATGAAAAAGTCTCTTCAGAGGTCATTTATGACTGATTCAAAGGGTTTTACCCTCGTCGAGGTCCTGATCGCCATGGCGATCGTGGGGATCGTCATGGGATCGATTTACAGCATCTTTATCTCTTCGAACCGGTCCTATCGCACCCAGGACAGTGTTGCCGATGCCCAGCAGCGCGTGCGGGTGGGGATTGATTTTATCGCCCACGATCTGCGCCTGGCCGGACTGGATCCCCTGAGCGTCGGCGCCGGGATTGAAACTGCCGGGGCTACCAATCTGCGGCTCACCGCGGATATTGATTTAAACGGCGTCATTGATACGCCGCTAAACCAGGAACGCATCACCTATGATTATGATGCGCCGTCCCGGACCCTGCGTCGGAAGCTCTATGAAGGAACCGCCAGTGAAAGCGCCTGGCAGCCCCTGATCGAAGACGTCAGCGCCCTTACATTTACCTATCGGGACAGCGGCGGCAATGTGACCGGTACCCCGGCCGATGTTCGCATGGTGGATATCAGCATGACCTGCCAGGGGACCGATGCCGTGGGTCAACCCATCAACCGGACGCTGACAGCGCGGGTAATCTGCAGAAACCTATGCATGTAGGAAGACTATGAGGAGTGATCTTATGAGCGCAACCATTAAACATACCTTAAACAACGAGAAGGGTTTTGTACTGGTACTGGTGATACTGATGCTGGCGATCGTCACCGTGATCGGTATTGCCGCGACCCGGACCTCGGATACGGAAATGCAGATTGCCGTGAACGAAAGATCGCGGGTGAATGAATTTTACGACGCCGAAGGCGGGCTCATCGATATTATGGAGCGGTCCACTTCCGATCTGCCGGCGACCTGGAGCCCCGCAAGCGTAGGCGGCTGGATGACCGACACCTTCCTGACGGCCGGCGAGACCACGGCTGCCTTTATCGGTACGGTGGATTTTGATGGGGACGGGGTGAATGATGCAACCGTTGAAATTCGCTGCATCGAAGGCACGGGAACCCCTGATACCGGGGGCCTGCTTTCCGCAGCCGCCAACAATATTCCCGCACAATCGCATATCGGGCCGCCCCCGTCAGGGTCAGGCTACAGTGTGAAATATTTTGAAGTGCGCCGCTACGCGGTGACCTCAACTTCAGCCTCCGGCAATACCCAGCTGCAGTCCGGAGTCTGGAAGGTGTTTAACAAGTTTTAACAGGTTTTCGAAATTTTCCGGGGTTAAATTAAACCCAAGGAGGTTTGTCCATGAAACGCAATATACTGATTATAAACATGATACTTGCACTGATTGCAGCCGGGATCGCCGGGGCCGACGATACCAGCATCTACGGCAGCACCGCGGTTTCGGTGGCGCCCAACGTGCTGGTCGTATTTGATACATCCGGCAGTATGTCCACCCAGGACGTACCCGGGGAATATTACAATCCGGCCACGACCTATGCGGGAACCAAGACAACCAACGCCGTTTATCAGAAGACGTGCGGCTGGAGCTGCAGTTATAATGTGTTTGCCACGAATGTCAGTCTGATAGCCTGCCCGGACGCCAAAACCGCCCTGGAAACCAACGGCCGGGTGTCGGATGACGTCCGGGATTCCGCCAGCGGTTTTACCTGCGGCGGAACCGTAAAAGACCTGTATATGGGCAACTGGCTCAACTACGATACTTCCGTAAGCTCCACCCGCAAGCGGATCGACGTTGCCAAAGATGTCATCAACAAGCTGATCGATGATACCGACAACGTAAATTTCGGGCTGATGCGCTTTAATTACGATCAGGGGGGAGAGCTCGTCAAAGCTATCGGACCCGTCACCACTGTGGATGAAAAAAATGCGTTCAAGACCAAGGTGAATGCCCTGACCGCCGACGGCTACACGCCGCTGGCCGAAACCATGGCCGAAGCCGGACTCTATTTTGCAGGCAAAACGGGCTGGTTCGAGAGTGTCACCTATACCAGCCCCATCCTGTATAGATGCCAGAAGAACTATATCATCCTGATGACCGACGGGGATCCCACCCGTGATGACGATTCCAAGCTCGTTTCCGGCAACTACATCAACGGCAACAAGATTGCCGACTATAATGGCGACGGCAGCTCAGGCAAGCTGGACGATGTGTCCGCCTATCTGTTCCAGGAGGATCTCATGCCGCCGCCCATGGGTACAGCAGGGGAATCCTTCGAGCGACAGAACATCGTTACCTACACCATCGGCTTTAAGAGCCAGCAGGACCTTCTTGGCCGAACCGCCCTTAACGGCGGCGGCAAGTACTATACGGCCGAGAGCACCTCGGGGCTTGAGGCGGCCTTTCAGGAGATCGTTTCCGAAATCGCCGAGGTCAATGCCGTCTTCGTATCGCCGGTTGTGCCGGTGAGCCGCATGAACCGCACCTTTGCCGGCAACTCCCTGTATGTGGGGTTTTTCAAACCCCAGGGAAGCGGCCGCTGGGCCGGCAACATCAAGAAGTTCGGGCTGGACGCCACCGGCGCGCTGATCGACGTCAACAGCGTTCCCGCGACCCTGTCCGACGGATCCATCAAGGACAACGCCCAGTCCTACTGGCCCCAAGCTGAAGCTGACGGGCCGGACGTGCAGAAGGGCGGGGTCGGCGCCGTCTTGCTGGACCAGGCCAGCCGCAACTTGTATTCTTATCTGGTAACCGGAACAACGGCCCTGACGAATTCGGTCAATGCCTTTTCTCTTGCCAATACGACAAACCTGACCGCTGCCAAACTGGGGGTTCTCACCAGTACCGATCGCGATTCTATTATTAATGATACGATTGGCGCCAGCCGGTCCTGGATCCTGGGGGATGTGTTGCATTCCCAGCCTGCGGTGGTCCATTATGATACCACGGTCCCCCCGGACGGGATCCTGGACGACGCCTATATTTATGCGGGCGCAAACGACGGCATGATGCATGCGTTTAAAGACAGCACCGGCGCCGAAGCGTGGGGGTTTATCCCGCCCAGCCAGCTGGACCGGCTTAAATTGTTCATCGACACCACCCCGTCACATGACTACTATATCGACGGCGCCCCGGTGGTCTATGAGGGGACTTCTCAGAAGATCCTCTTTTTCGGCGAGCGCCGGGGCGGGTATACCTACCATGCCCTGGATGTGACCGCGCCCACTGCGCCGGTCTGGCTTTACAAGATCGAAGCCAACCACCTGGTGAACGTGGACGGCGACAACAACGGAAGCGTGGACGGGGTCAACGCCACCCTGGGCCAGAGCTGGGGTACGCCGCCCAGGGGCAAAATCAAAATTTCCTCCACACCCGGCGATTCGGAAACGGTGTTTTTTCTCCCCGGCGGCTATGATCCCAATCAGGACAATCAGGTCCCGGCGGCTAACGATACGATGGGTCGGGCCGTATTTTCCGTGAACGTTGCCACCGGCGTTCCCAGCAAATTGAATGTGAATGCCGGCAACAATGCCGCCATGACCCATTCCATTACGGATGTGGCTGTGTTCGACAGCAATGCCAACGGCTATGTCAACCGGGCCTATGCCGGCGATCTGGGCGGCAACGTCTTTGCTTTCGAGGATGACAACGGCGACGGTACCTGGACATTCAGAAGGTTATTTACCGCCAGCCACGATGATGGTGATGCGCTCAATTTCGCCGATGACGGTGTTCAGAAAAAAATCATGTATGCTCCGGACGCGACCCTCGAGCTATATGGCGACCTGATCTTTTTTGGCACCGGCGACCGGGCTGATCCCGAAGAGACCGGTGTGGTGAACCGCCTGTACGCCATCAAAAACGAGTGGACCGACCCGGCCACCTTCAGCACCCTGACGGAAGCCGACCTGGTGGACGTCACCGACAACCTCCTGATTCTGGGGAATGAAACCCAGCGAGCGGAAGCCCAACTCGCACTGCAAACCAAAAAAGGCTGGTATATCCGGCTGGGTGGTCCTCTGGAAAACCCGGGGGAAAAGATTACCGCATCGGTGACGGTGTTTGCCGGGGTGGTTTATTTCACCACCTATACCCCCGAAGTCAGCGGTCCGCCGCCGACGGATCCCTGTGCGGCCGCAGCCGGCAGGGGACAGGCCCGGCTCTATGCCGTCAATTATCTCACCGGAGGGGCGGTATATGACTGGTCTAGCACACCGGAGTTTACCGGTGATACGACTCCCGTAGAGGTTCCCCTGGGTAAAAGGGACCGCAGCAAGCTGATTGGAACCTCCATCCCCTCAGCGCCGGTCATTGCGGTCCTGCCGGGCGGAGCAAAAATGTACATCGGCGTCGAGGGCGGCGTAACCAAGCAGGACCCCACTGCGGTGACGGATGTCAATGCCTTTTACTGGCGCCAGATTAACTGATAAGGAGAGTCCGATGAAGCGCTCAAAAATTTACATAAATATCATCTGGGTATGGATTATTATCGGAATCGGCGGGCTGTTATGTCCGAACCCTGCCGGCGCGTTTTCAGGAATTACGATTGACCCTGACCGCATTGAATTTATTGAGCTGGATGCGGATGTAATGGAGGTGAACGTTGCAAAGGCCTATCTTGTCGTTGCGGAAGAAAAATTTCTGATTACCGATTTTAAAATCGCCGGCAAGATTTACCAGTCGTCCGTGGTGGATGCAGAAGGGAAGGTCATTTCATTTAAATCCCTTAAAAAGGGACAACGGGTCATCGTTAAAGGGATAAAACTTCCCAATGAAAATATTGCCGGGCTTGTTCAAAAGATACCGCATGGGAAAAATGTCGGCAAGGACTACCGCTTCATGCAGAAAGCAGATTCCCTCAGGCCGGTAAATTAGCCGGTATTGAGCGGCGGGCCCTCGCAGGCCTTGGTGAAAAATGTCGGGCATATCACCCGGAAGGAAGGGGATGTGCCCGACATAAAGATCGTCCGCGGAGGCCTTCATTCGACAGGACGCGGCGTGGACTGGTTTCCGGCCATACGGCCGGAAAGGTGAGGCGTAAGCTCCAAAATAAGCAGACGCCGGTATGACACGGCTTTAGACCGGTTGTCTCGAAAGTGCTTTAATTAAACATAATGGATGCCACAAGCTTTGATAACTTCCGGGACGTCCAAACCAGCGCCGGAATTACCCCCCCGCGCTGGCGGCTAGGGGTGCGGGTGTTTGCGCCGGTGTATTTCTTTGCTTTCTCTATCCTGCGCTGCTATATCGAAAGCGAACTTTTGGCTCGGGAAAGCTATTTTTCCTTCTATACCGCCCTGCACCATACCCTGTGGAATGCTGCAACGATTTTGATGATCATCCTGGTGGTCCACCTGGTGGTGAAAGTGCCGATCATCCGTCTGCTCTGGCTGATGTATGGCATTACCCTGATGGCGATTCCTTTGCTTTACGCAATCCTGGCAGGCCAGAATTTGCAGCTGGAATACCTGAAGGGATCTTTTACCGAGATTGTCGGGCATATCGTTACGTTCTGCTTCCTGCACCCCGTCAATAAGCCGTTATCCATCGAAATTATGGTGATTTTCCTTTCGATGCTTGCGCTGGGATACGGGTATACCCGCAGCTGGCACCGGGCCGTCATTTTGGCTGCAGCGGTTCATCTGCTGGGAAATATGTTTGCGATCCATTGGATCGGACCCGTACCATACGCCCGATCGGTGGTGGTGGTAACATCTCAATTGGGCCATCATCAGTTTATGTCCAGCGTGTGGCTTTTCGTTCTGACGGCGTTGACCCTCATGCTGGTTTGGCGCGCGGGCTGGTTCAGCGGCAGTAAACGCTTGTGGCTGAAGCTTTTTTTATGGACCCTGTCGGTTTGGGGGGGCTTTGCGGCCGTGATTCAGAAAACCGGCTGGTTTGTGCAGCCTTTTGATATTTTTATTTCCGGCCTGATGCCGGCCACGCTCACTTTCCTTTTTGCGGCGGCGCTGTCTCCGGAACGACGCCTGTTTCCAAAAACGACCTGGGCGGCCTTTGGTTTGGTATTGATGTTACAACTGACCGTGATGGGGCCGTTCTATCTGCATGAGGAAGCGTGGTTTTTTTCAAGACCGGCCCTGCCGGAATGGCTGGTACCTGCTAAATGATCGGGGGCTGTTTGAAACACATCCTGTCATATATGAAATTGTGCCGTTTTGATGCCGCCGCCATTGCTTTTTTTTCCTATCTGGTTGGCGCCGAGCTGGGGGGGGGAGTTGATATTCATGATGTTTTCATCGCCGCTGCCGTAACACTGATATCAATCAATTTCATTTACAGTTTTAATTCCTGGGCAGATCGGGCACTTGATCAGGTAGACAAGCCGCTTAGACCCATTCCATCCGGAAAAATCCGGCCCGGCCCGGCCTTTGTGTATTCGGTCGCGCTGCTGATTCTCTCGGTGGGTTATCCGTTTTGGGTTTCCCGGTCCGGCTTGACATTGTTTCTTTTTCTGATGCTGCCGGTGCTGGGGCTGGTTTATTCGGCGGAACCGGTTCGAACCCGGAAACGCCCTTTTCTGTCGATCGTTACCATTTGCGCCGGATTGGTGACCCCGATCATGTTGGGATATTTTATGCACACGGCCGACCTTTCCATGAGCAATGTTTTTTTGGTTCTGTTTCTGTTTTGCCTCAGCGTCGTTCCCCTGAAACAGGCTGAAGAGGTTGACGTGGACCACAGGGCCGGATACCGGAATTTATATTCGAAATACGGAAAAAATATTATCATCTGGTCTTTGTGCGGATTGTCTCTGGTTTTGCTGTTGACATTCGTGGTGAACATGAAGATTTTTTTTAAGGTCCAAATGGTTGTCTTTTCGCTCAGCGCGGCAGGTTGTATTCTCGTGTATGCTTTCTTAAAAGAGAATCTGAAACCCTTATATCAGAGAATCATTCATATTGTGATTATAGAAGGAGTCTTTTTTTTTTGATGGTGAAACTAGACCTGGCGGCATTTTGAAAAAGACTGCAGCAGGGAGACAGGCTTGAATGAAGGTTTCGGCAGAAAGAAAATGGTTTAGGATAAAGCGACGCTGTACATTGTCTTTAGCAGCAATCGTGTTGGTCATGGTATGGTTTGCACAAGGTCTGGCGACGGTGGAGTGGGACATCCAAAGGACCTTGAATCTTAAGGACCCGCCGCTGGATGTGGCGGTTTCGCTTAGCGGCAGATGGGTTTTCGTTCTGACGCAGGCCGGCAACGTCCATATCTATACGCCGGACGGACGGCTTGAGGAGACCATTCGGGTGGACCCGCGGGCAGATCAGATCCGGGTGGGTCCGTGGGAAGACCTGCTGCTGCTGTCCAGTAAAGCGGATAAGACCGTTCAGATGGTTGCGCTGGATTTTATCCGGCCGATCAATGTGTCCGGCTCGCCTTTCAAAGGGCCAGAGGATGCGCCGGTGGTGATCGCTGTTTTCAGCGATTTTGAGTGACTGTACTGCCAGCGGCTGGTGCCGCTGCTCGAGCAGGTGCTCGAGAAAAATCCCACTACGGTGAAGCTGGTATTTAAAAACTTTCCCCTGCAGCGCCATAAATTTGCCGAGAAAGCTGCGGCAGCGGCCCTTGCGTCCGACCGCCAGGGGAAGTTCTGGCCGTTTCATGACCGCTTGTTTGAACATTATGACAAGCTCAGTGAACAGAAAATAGAGGACATAGCCGTTTCTCTGGGTTTGAACATGGAAACATTTAATAATGACCTCAAGAGTCCTGCGATCCTGTCAAAAATTCGGCAGGATTTTCAGGACGGCAACCAGGCCGGGGTCCGGGGGACGCCGGCAGTCTATATTAACGGCCGGGTTTTGAAAAACCGGACCCTGGCCGGTTTTCAGGAGATCATTGACAGGGAGCTTGGGAAAATATCGGGAAAGAAATAGAGATTTGCACTCTTGTTTGTAAATTCGGTTGCGTATTTTGCAAACTGATTTTAAATGGAATTTGTTAAAAAATCCCCCCGTTCCCCCCTTTGAAAAAGGCGGAGGGGGGATTTTGAAAAAGGGGGGCCTGCAGTGAGCTCAGCCGAGCGGCGGAGGGGGCTTTTTAAAAATAGGGAATTATTCTACGTAATAAAAACAGTTGTAAATTCACATTGGAGGAAACGCTTGTGCGATTGCGGTCTTTGGGGCTGGGTCTTATTTTGATGATGATGCCGTTGCTGGCAGCGGCGGAAGTCTATCGCTATATCGATGAAAACGGCGTGATTCGCTTTACCGACAACTACATCGAGATTCCGGAAAACCAGCGCCCCAAAGTTGAGATCATAAACAGACTGAATGAAACAACCCCACCGGTGGTGAAGACGGAAACAAACCGCCCTGAAGAGACGCAGCCGCCGGTGGAGAGTGTTGAAAGTGGCCGCTCAAACGAGGAAGCGGTTGCAGAAGGTGCGCAGTCCCAACAGCAGTTTGAGTCGCTCATCAAGGCCAAAGCGGATTTAGACAAGATTTATAGTGTCTTGGCGGCTGAAAAAGTGGTTCTTGAAAAGGAGCAGCAGACCCTTAAAACAGTTGAAAGCATCCGTGCCTATCATAACAAGGTGAATCTTTTTAATCAGCGGCTGGCCGACTATGAGCGGCAGCGCCAGGCCTTTCAGACCCAGGCGGAGGCATACAACAAGGCAGTTGCCCAATAGGCGTCCGCCCGGCCTGTTAAGTGTCCGAAAACATGGTTTTTTCTTGACAAATTTGCCAAAAGGAGGTAAAAACCTATTTGTTATGTTGGGACAGGCTGGCCGTAAAAGACGGAGTTATTCAGCTTATTTAAAGGTCTTGATACTGATCGACGAACCGAACAGGTAACCTGTATGGAAAAAAAATACATCATTGCCGTGGTGGCAGTTGTTGTCCTGTGGGCGGCGTTCATGGGCTTCCGCCATTTCAATAAAAAAGATCAAAATCAGGCTCATCGCGAGGACACTTATAGCCGCATGCTTGACATGGCCAAAAAAAGCCCCCGATCCGGTTTATACGAAATGGCCGATGCCATCAGAAGGTATCATGCCGACAACAAAGTGTATCCACCCAACCTGGGGGTCCTATATCCCAAGTATATGCCCAGCAAAGCGTTTATCGAGCAGATAGATTGGAGCTACGGGCCGGGTGAAGACAATTTCTCCTTGAGCAAGTCGACTAACTACAATAACCAGACGATGGTCGCGTCCATTGACAGAACGATGAAGCCTGAGGTTGAAACCAGCGGCGTGATGGTTGCCACCAGAAAAGTGGCTCCCCGAAAAGCTCCGGAGAAAGTTGCGGAAGAGGTTCCGGAACTGCTCGAGGCGGCAATTTCAGAGGGCATGATACTTGAGGTTGTCGCAGAGCGCGATATGACCCTGAAAGAGGTCGATGTGGTAACGGCGGCCGTCAGTCCTGAGTTAAGGCGGGGAGACCGTCCGAAGACAACTGACGAAAAAGTCAACGTTCAAACCGAACTGTCACGGATCGTCACCCTGGTGGGCGAAGAAGCCGTGTCCGCCCAGGAGGCTCAAATCGGTTATAACCTCGAGCGCTATATGGTCTGGAAAGACCTGAATGGCGCCATCGGCGTCAGCAACGTGGAATTTCCCGATCGAACGGATATGTATGTTGCCGTCAAGAACCGCTGGTACAATGTCAAACGGCGCCAGCCTGAAGGGGTGACGGAGATAGCGCAAAAACAGGCGGCGGTTGTTGAAAAACAAAAAAGTATTGATGAGATTGCCGCCGGCTTCAGCCGGAACTACCTGGTGTGGAAAAGCGGTGAGGGCATCATCGGGGTCGGCGATACCCAGTATCCTGATAAAGAGCGCCTCATGGTAGCCTCCCGAAGCGGCTGGGGCGCGCTTGAAAGACCGGCTGTCTCAGAAGCGGTTGCTGCCGGAGGTGTCACAGCAGGGAGTTCCGCGCAACAGGACATCAATACCATCGCTGCCGATATCAGCAGGCAGTACCTGGTCTGGAAGAATATAGACGGATCCATCGGAATCGGTGATACGCAGTATCCTGAAAGGGATCGCCTGGAGGTGGCATCAAAAGGCGCGTGGACCGTCATTTCGGAAGAGCCGCTGCCGGAAAAAAGCAAGGCAGCTTCACCGGTTCCGCAGGAAGCTGAAAAACAGCTGGATGAAAAGCTGCTGGCCGCAGGGGTCAGCGGTCAGTATTTGATGTGGAAAGACAAGAACGGGCAAATCGGCTTCAGCAATGTGGAATATCCCGAGCGCCGGAATATCGCCTATGTTCATACCGACGGCAGTTGGCAGAAGGTCGTGAATTAACCCAAATGGCGATGTTTTCTCAATGTGGAGGAAACCATGTTTGATAGAATAAAAAATACAGACGGATTTACCCTGGTTGAAATACTGATGGTCATGATCATACTGGGCATCATGGCCCAGATGGCCTTGACATTTGCCCTGGATATCAGAAAACGGGCCTTTGACGCCACGGCCTTGGCTGACGGCAAGAACCTGATGACGATGGCAGGCAACAGTTTTATAGGCCTGGATGATGTGGATTTTACCCATGCGCCGGCGGACGGGTCGGTGATCGGTACGAAGGACACGAACGATAACGATCGGCAGCCGGTATTTACCCTGTCTCCGGGTGTGCGGGCCCAAATCTGGGGTGAAAGTACAGGGATTCCCGGTGGCGGCAATGTTACAGCCTATGTATATCATATAAATGGAACGGATGTTCCGGTTGATGCGTTTAACCCCAGCGGCAAAAGACGATTCATGTTCAGCATCGATGAGATGACGAGCTCCATCAGCGCCCCCAGTCTGTAATCCGGCGAAATGTCACTTTTTGAGGCCCTTTCTTGACGCAATACTACCGGTGCAAATGACAACCCTTCCAGCCGATTTTCTTTTATTTTTAGATGAATCCGAATATGTTTGAAATTCCATTGAAACAGTTGGGCGTATGAATACAGATCCTGGCAACCAATTCTCTGCAGAAAATGTCTGCCGTGTGCTTCTGGACAACAATCTGGTTACCACCGAGCAGGCCGGGGCGGTCCTCGCCAAAAAAGAAGGCTTTAAAAAGGAACTGGAGAAACTTACTGCCAAGAAGTCCAACAGCGGTTTTACGTCCGGTCGAATTGCCACCCCTGTTACCGGCGTTGATCTCGTTGCCGCCCTGAACCTGAAAAGGAAGGACAAGGAGTCGGGCTTAGTGGATGAGGATCTTATTTATGAGACCCTGGCAAATGAATGGAAAATACCATTTAGAAAAATCGATCCCTTGAAGCTGGATCTGAATCTGGTAACCACAACCATCCCCCGGTCCTTTGCTTTAAGACACCTGGTTCTTCCAATAGCCATCAAAGACGGCTGTTTAACAGTGGCAACCGCCAACCCTTACAACCAGGATGTCTTTGAAGATATCGCCCGCGCCATTCAACTGAAAGTCAGGGCGGTTCTCAGTCCCAAATCAGATATTGTCCGACTGATTGATGAATTTTTCGGCTTTAAGCGTTCCATTGCCGCAGCGGAAAATCAGTTCGCCGGACCGACGGTGGATCTGGGAAATCTGGAACAATATGTCAGCTTGAAATCTGCCGATGAACTTCCGTCCAATGACCAGCATATTGTCCGGGCAGTCAATCATCTGTTTTCGTATGCGTTCGACCAGCGTGCCAGTGATATTCATATTGAACCCAAACGCGAGGCAAGCTTGATCCGAATGCGAATCGATGGGACCCTGCATACGGTTTACAAACTTCCTAAAAATGTTCATCCCGCAGTTGTCAGCCGGATCAAAAATCTTTCGCGTCTCAACATGGCTGAAAAGAGAAGACCCCAGGATGGAAGAATCAAGACCGACAAGGGGGGCGCAGAGGTTGAGATACGTGTCTCGACCGTGCCGGTCGCTTTCGGCGAAAAAATTGTCATGCGGGTGATGGATCCCGAAATTCTTTTTCAGGACCTGGAGATGCTCGGCTTCAGCGGCGCCGATCTGATCCGGTTCAACAAGTTCATCAACATGCCCCACGGCATCGTGCTGGTCTGCGGCCCGACCGGGAGCGGCAAGTCAACCACGCTTTATTCCACCCTCAGAAGCTTATCAACACCTGAAATTAATATAGCGACGGTGGAAGATCCCATTGAAATGGTACATGAAGATTTTAACCAGATTGCGGTCCAGCCCATCCTCGGAATTACCTTTGCGACCATTCTGCGGAATATCTTGAGGCAGGACCCGGACATTATCATGGTCGGTGAGATGCGGGATTTGGAAACCGCTCAAAACGCTGTGCAGGCCGCACTGACAGGGCATCTGGTCTTGTCGACCCTTCATACCAACGATGCACCTTCGGCAATTACCAGGCTTTTAGACCTCGGCATCCCTTCTTTTTTAATCCAGGCAACGCTCGTCGGTATTTTATCCCAGCGCCTGGTTCGCAAGATATGCAGTTACTGCAAAGAGCCGTTCCATATGGATTCCGCTGAGATAAAATCGATGGGACTGGATATGGGTCAAAACGGTCAGATTAAACTTTACCGCGGCAAGGGCTGTTTACGCTGCCGGGGAACCGGCTATCTGGGCAGAAGCGGTATTTTTGAAGTGCTGCCATATTCGGAAACGATCAAGAATATGACGTCACCAGCCACACCAATGGAAGACATAAGGGCGCAGGCCCAGAAAGAAGGTATGGTGACTTTAAGAAAAAATGCCGTAAGAACGCTCCTGGAAGGAAAAACCACTTACCAGGAGGTATTACGGGTAACCTGGGGACAACCCGACTAGTACCATGTAACATTATATCTTTCGTATACAGTAAAAGTATGATATACTGGCGACAACCCAACGAAGGAGGTTGCCATGTCGCCAAGATATCGGGTAACACTGACCCAAAAGGAACGCAAAGAGCTTGAAGCATTGACCCACCGCGGAAAGACCCATGCCAGAAGATTTATCCATGCCCGTGCATTGCTACTGTGTGATGCCGGTGCGGATGGCCCGGCATGGAATGTTGCCGATGTTGCAACAGCGCTTGGGGTAACCAGCAGGTCGATTGAACATCTCAAGAAACGCTTTGTTGAGGATGGGTTCGAGGCAGCGCTTGAACGTAAACCGAGGGAAAAACCGCCACGGGAAGTCATATTTGATGGAGCATTTGAAGCGAGATTGATAGCATTGGCCTGTTCAGACGCCCCAGATGGGCGTCGGCGTTGGACCGTCAGGCTTCTTGCCGACAAGGTTGTGGAGCTTAATATTGCTTCTTGCGTATCACATATGACCGTGCAGCGGGTTCTAAAAAAAACGAACTTAAGCCTCACCTCAGCAAGTACTGGAAAATCCCCCCGGAAGGGAGCGCAGCCTTTGTAGCCCATATGGAAGATGTTCTGGAGATTTATCATCTCCCGTATAATCCTGAATACCCTGTGGTGTGCATGGATGAATCTTGCAAACAAATGATCGGCGAAGTCCGTGAGCCGATACCTTGCGCACCGGGCCAACCGGTGCGCATCGACGACGAATACGTTAGAAACGGGGTTGCAGAAATTTTCATGGAAGTGGAACCGTTGGCGGGCAAAAGACATGTGGCGGTCACTGAACATCGCACCAGAAAGGATTGGAGTCTTCAGATCAAGCAGATGCTTGATGAACGCTATCCGACCGCGATCAAGGTACGCCTGGTGATGGATAATCTGAATACCCATAATATTGCCTCACTCTATGAAACATTCGAACCCAAGGAAGCCAGACGTCTGGTGGAACGACTGGATATCCATTACACGCCAAAACACGGTAGTTGGCTTAACATGGCAGAAATTGAACTCAGCGTCCTAAAAGGACAGTGCCTTGATCGTCGGATTCCCGACATGGCAACTATGCAGTCTGCAACGACTGCATGGGAAAGAGACCGAAATAACAGTGCTAAAAATATTGTCTGGCAATTCACAACTCCGGACGCTCGGATCAAACTGAAACGCCTTTATCCGAATTTATAGGTGTTACATGGTACTAGTCCCCTTTTCATGCAAAATTCAAGGTTAAACTTATATACAAGGTCATTATCATACGATGTAGGGAGGCTGCTTTATGATTCGGATCAAATGGTCGATATTGATAATCATGATATTATTTTCCGTAACTGCTTCAGCTGAATATTATAAGTATCGCGATCAAAAGGGGAATATCGTATTTACGGATGACATTACCCGGGTTCCGAGAGATCAACAATCTGCTATTCAAAAATATCAGGAATATCAATCAGGAAGCGGGGATACCCAGCAGGAAACGCTCAAAGAAGAAGTGCAACAGCCTTCGGCTGAAGCGTCGCAAGAAGGTGCCCCGGCGAGCGAGTCGCCGGAAGGAGCTGCAGAATCCGTCCAGGGAAGCTCCCCTTCGGAGACGGAAGCTGCCAAAGGCGGTTTAGAGAAAGAAAAGATGGCTTTGGATAAAAGAAAACAAGAGCTGGATTCGGAATATCAGTCCTTACTTAAGGACAAGGAAGCACTCAACCAGAACAAAGTTTTCAGGAATAAAGAAGCCGCTGCAGCTTATAACAGTAAGGTTGTGGATCTTAATCAGCGGATCGATAGCTATGAAAAAAAGAAAGATGCCTTCAACGCCGATATCGGGGAGTATAATAAAAGAGTTAAACAAGAGATAGAAGAATTGATCGAAAAAAAACAGGATAAAAAATAAGCCGAAGAAACGGAATTGTCCGGCGGCTGAATCGGAACGTAATTTTGACAACCGCTATAACGTGCGCTGATTTTTCTTGGCTGTTCACCGACCGAAGCGAAATCATCCGGCGAGTGCCGAAAATCCACATGCGGATCATGCCATTTGAAAGTAGGTGTAAAGGTTTCGTGAAAGCCGCTCTAAAAGTGCGCAATTATCCTGCCCCGTCGGACTGATGCGGGGGACGGCACGGCGCTTATCTGACAGGTGTCCGGATCCGGGCGGTAGGATAGATGTCCTTTTCCGAATAAGTGACCAGAACCGTTGAAGTGCTTTCTTCCGTAAGCAGTACCAGTATTTTTGCAAAATCAATCGGGGTTTGAAGCGTTTCTTTCGTGGCCGGAGATTTCAGAAGTTCCTCTTTCGTGGAAAACTTCAAACCGTGTTGATTTTCATAAAAAACGCTGTAGAACTGACCGACCTGGATGCCGTCTTTTTTGCCCTTGTCAATAAAGGCTATGACGTTATCGGCAAACATCCTGTCCCGGTCTTCGTTAATCAGTATTTGCCCCAGGACACCTTCCTTGCTTTCCGTTAGAACTATTTTAGGTGATCGCGGCCGGTACGGCATCAACAGGTCATTGATGCGAATGTCCCGAAACGAACGGACAACTCTGGCAACATAGTAATCGGCATCCTGTTTTATGATTTCAACTAAACCGGTAAAAAAATGCTGGGTTCCATGGGCATCCACCAGTTCTGAATATTTTTTTCCTCTGAGACCCTCAATGTTCCGGTATACGGTATAGGTCGCCCCTTTATAGAGGATCGTATGTTTAGCCGGTCGGATGTATACCTCATCTCCCTGGCTGATCATTGCCTTGTCGTCCTGCGACCGAAAGATGGTTCCTGATGGTTTGACAGGTTCTTTCCTGATAAAGCCGACAGTTTCAATCGGCGCATAGTAGTAATAGGGCGGTTCTTTCGGCGGTGGCGGCGGCGGTGGCGGTTCTTTTGGAGCTTCCACTTTTTTCTCTTCTTCCTGCTTCGCCGGCTGAATGACCTTTTCAGGTTCTTTTATTTTTTCAATTCCCTCCTGACGAAAGAGGCGAATCCGTTCACCCGGATAGATCAAGTGCGGGTTTGGGATCTGATCGTTCTGGTTCCACAGGTCGGGCCATTGGTCGGACGAATCGAAAAACCGTTTGGAAAGGTCCCACAACGTGTCGCCCTTTTGAATGGTATAATACATGCCGGATTCGTGCGGAATTTCTTTTGGGGCCTCTTCTGCCACTGGCGAAGACGGCACCGCCCACAGTATGGCGGTAGAAATGCACAAACATAACGAAACCCGAATAAAATTCTGATAACGCATCAGATGCTCCGATTCTATTAAGGGGTTACTGGTTGATATGTATCTATAAATAACCGTCTGTTATATATACTTTTCGGGAATATTTGTCAAGCTTTTCAAACATTTCAGCGCAACAATAAAAAAACCCGCATGCTTTGCGCATACGGGTTTTTTGTAGGGTGTTGGTTGCGTCGAGCGATTACATCATGCCGCCCATGCCGCCGCCCATGCCGCCCATACCGCCGCCCATGCCGCCCATACCGCCGCCGCCGGGCATTGCATCCTGTTTTTCTTCAGGCTTATCCGCTATCATGGCTTCGGTTGTCAGCATCAAAGAGGCCACGCTGGCTGCATTTTGCAGCGCAAAGCGAACCACTTTGGTGGGGTCGATGACGCCGGCTGCAATCAGATCTTCATAGCTGTTGGTGTCTGCATTGAAGCCGTAAGCATCTTTTCCTTGCTTAACCTTATCGATGACCACCGAACCTTCAAAGCCGGCGTTGTTGGCAATCTGGCGCAGCGGCTCTTCAATGGCGCGCATGACCACCTTGACTCCCAGCTTCTGATCCGCCTTGATTTTTATTTTTTCAAGCGCTTCCAGGGTACGGACCAGGGCGACGCCGCCGCCCGGCACAATACCTTCCTCAACAGCGGCGCGGGTGGCGTTC
>Ga0180009_10002408_pt1 | contig 22002 bp, 21 predicted proteins | sample OS_PC_MetaG_FD_123537 | JGI IMG/M metagenome (GOLD analysis project Ga0180009, IMG submission 123537) | Groundwater microbial communities from the Aspo Hard Rock Laboratory (HRL) deep subsurface site, Sweden - OS_PC_MetaG | ecosystem: Environmental > Aquatic > Deep subsurface > Groundwater...
GGTTATTAAGGTTTGGCGTTTTGCGGTCTTATTGACCGGCGGGTGTAAAGTGTGATATTCTTTATGGTGATTGGCTTTGGCGGTGTGGCGGAAATTTGACTTTCTGAAGCTAATGTGTTACGGATTTCATATGATACCCATTTTCCCAAAATTCAAACCGATTGAGTTGACAAACCGGGAAGTCCTGGAAGGTTACTTTCGGGAACACCCGCCGCTGGTCTCCGAATTTACCTTTACCAACCTCTTCGGGTGGCGAAAGATCCAAAATTACCAGGTATCAAAATATAGAGACGGCTTCCTGGTTTTAAAAGAATTCAAAGCGAAAATCTCCTTTTTACAACCCCTGACAACCGGAAACCAGGCCGAAGCGGTTCAGGCCTGTTTCGGATATTTGAAAGAAAAAACCGAATTTCCGGCGATAGAACGAGCCGGTGAGGATTTTATCGCGGCCGGCGCCTGGGACGATTCGCAATTTGTTATTTCGGAAGACCGGGATAATTTTGACTATCTTTACGATACCAAAGAACTTACGGAACTGGCCGGCGAAAAGTTTCACGACAAGAAGAACCTCCTTAACCAGTTTCTTAAAAAATACCAATACCGCTACCAAAACCTGACCCCGGAACTGGTCCCGGAATGCCTGAGGTTTGAACACGAATGGTGCGAAGACCGGGATTGTGAAAAGATAGAGGGTTTAAGCCACGAAAAGTGCGCGGTTCTGGAGATGCTCAATAACTTCCATTCCCTAAGTAGTAAGGGCGGGATAATCCGGATAGCGGAAAAAATCGTGGCCCTGACTCTTGGGGAACGGTTAAACAATGATACCATGGTCATCCACGCGGAAAAGGCAAAGAACGGGATTACCGGACTTTATCAGGCGATTAATTGGGAATTTTTGAAGAATCAAGCGCAGGATTTCCGTTTCGTCAATCGGGAACAGGACCTTGGCGTTGAGGGTTTAAGAAGAGCAAAAATGTCGTATAATCCGGTCCGGTTGATAAAGAAGCACCGAATAACGCAAAGATGAGATTGCCGCGCAAACTGCGCTCGCAATGACAAACAAATGGAAAAACAGGATATTAAAAATTTCACGATAGAAGAACTGGAAGAGCGGCTGGCTGAAATCCCGGCGCCCCCTTTCCGGGCCCGGCAGATATCAGAGTGGCTGTACCGTAAAGGAGTTTTAGAATTCAGCCGGATGAAGAACCTGTCCAAAGACCTCCAGAAAAGACTGGACACTGTCTTTTATGTCAGCCGGCCGGAGATTGCGGAAATCGCCCGGTCAGCCGATGGAACGGAAAAATTTCTCTTCCAACTGACCGGGAGGGGACACAGCCCCTCCCCTACACAAACCCAATACGTTGAAACCGTCCTGATACCGGAACGGGAACGAAGAACCGTCTGTCTTTCCACGCAGGTCGGCTGCAGATACAAGTGCGCTTTTTGCGCCAGCGGCAAAAACGGTTTCACCCGAAACCTTACCCTGGCGGAAATTATCAACCAACTGCTCTTTATCCGTTTTAAACATAATCAAAAGATAACCAACGTCGTCTTTATGGGAATGGGTGAACCATTTGACAACTACGAAAACCTGGTCCGGGCAATCAGCGTTATAAATCATTCACAAGGTCTGGGCATCGGCGCCCGCAAAATCACCGTCTCCACCTGCGGAATCATCCCGGGAATAGCCCGTTTTCAAAATCTGGGCCGGCAGGTGGAACTATCCGTTTCCCTGCACGCAGCCAAAGAAGAACTCCGCCGTAATCTTATGCCGGTCAGTAAAAAATACCCCTTGAAGGAATTGGTTCCGGCTCTGGCCGATTACACCCGGAAAACCGGAAGGGTCATCACCCTGGAATACCTGCTGGTCAAGGACGTCAACGACTCCGTTGACTGCGCGGAAAAATTAGTTGATATAACCAAACACCTGAAGGCCAAAGTTAATCTGCTCGGCTACAGCTTAGTCGCCGGAAATAATTACCGGGCACCGGAGAAAGAGGACGTTCTTCTTTTCGCAAACCGGCTCACCCAAAAAGGAATCTTCGTTACCATCCGCAAATCCAGGGGAAATGACATCGCGGCGGCCTGCGGCCAGTTGGCCGGAAAAAGAAAAAATGAAATATAAGGCTATCATCTTTGACATAGACGGCACGATTACCACTCCGGTCAGTTCCTGGAGGTACATCCACGAAAAATTAGGTAAGTGGGACGTCCTGGCCTGCCAATATCAGGAACTCTTCTTGGCCGGCCGGATAAGTTACCGGAAATTCTGCGAACTGGACGCCGCCCACTGGAAGGGCCTGCCGGAAAAAAATATCAAAAAACTCTTTCAAGATGTTCCTTACGCCAAAAACGCGGTAACCTCTATTAAAAAATTAAAAAAGATTGGGCTGAAACTGATTGCCGTTTCAACCGGCCTTCAGTATCTTCCCCGACGGTTGAAAAAGGAACTCCGCTTTGACTATATCCTCTCCAACGAACTGGAGGCATCCAAAAGCATCCTCACCGGCGGTGTCAAAATCAACATAACCCACGGCGCCAAAGGAAAGATCTTAAAGAAAATAATCAGGGAGATTAAGGTTAAGCCGCATCAGGTAATCAGCGTCGGCGACAGCGAAGGAGACATACCCCTGTCCCGGGCCGCCGGCTATTCCATCGCCTTTAACTCCTCTTCCCGACATCTTTCGGAAATGGTAGATTACAACTGCAAAACCGATGATTTTTCTGAGGTTTATCACAAAATTTCCGAAGTATTAATGCAGGGAAGGGGCTATGTCCCCTCCCGGCGACCCTGAAAGTTTACCCGCCGTAACTTTAGTACAGGCGGGGGTCGCACTACGCAACAGACAGGCAAAATTTGACGTCCAAAATATTTCGTGTTATAATTTTTATAATCGTACTACAAGGAGTAAAAAGATGTCAAAAGTCGTGCGTTTTGGCGTATCATTAGACCGGGAACTTCTGGAGAAATTTGACCGCCTGGCCAAAGAAAAGAATTATACTTGCCGCTCCGAAGCTCTCCGGGATTTAATCCGCCGGGAATTAGTTCAGAAACAATGGGAAAACAACGGTGAAATCGCGGGCGCGGTTACGCTTGTTTATAACCACCACAAAAGAGAACTGGTAAATAAACTGATGGATATTCAGCACGATTTTGGCAAAACGATTATTTCCACCCAGCACATCCACCTGGACCACAACAATTGCCTGGAAATCATTGCAGTCCAGGGTTCTCCCGAGGAAGCCCGAAAGTTAACCGATAACCTATCAGCGGTAAAAGGAGTGAAGCACGCGACTCTAAATATGTCCACTACCGGTAAAGAGATTCGGTAACGGTATTATTTTTTTACGTATTCGTAACACGAAAATAATATTAATAATACGAAAAGGGAGGAAAATGTTACGGAGGATTAAATTCAGCTTGCTTGTTATGGGTGTGTTGATTTCATTAATCTCCACTTGTTTTTCTCAGGAGAATTATTCTGAGGCAGAAACGGAATGGAATCCCCCTTCGGCCGGCCCGATTACCGCTTCCACCGCCCCGCTCTGCGAAAAGAGCAAACTGGTTATCCAGCCGTTTTTCTTTTATACCGATACCCGCGGCGTTTTTGACTCGGACGGACACGAAGATTCCCTTCCCGCGGGCGATTCCCAACGCCAATGGCTCGGGCAGATATCCTTGTATTACGGCATCACCGAAAAACTCGAAATCGATGTCTCCACCTCCTACCAGGAAAACTACGTCAAACAGGGAGGTTTAAGCGCCGGTTACGGCGGTATCGGAGACACTTGCGTTACCCTTAAACGCTGTTTTTGCGAAGAGAACGGAAGGCGACCTCATATCACCGGTCTGCTGCAGATAAAAGCGCCGACCGGACAATACCAGCACGCCGCCCCGGGCAAAATGGGAACTGATTTGACCGGAAGCGGTTCCTGGGACCCGGGATTCGGAATAGTCTTTACCAAAAAAGTGAAACCGTTCATCTTTCACGCCGACGCCGTCTACAGCATACCGCAGGAAACGACGATTGACGGCGTTAAGACCCAATACGGCAACTATTTCAACTACGATTTCGCCGTGGAATACTTTTTCCCGAAAAAGGGGCTCAACCTGATGTTTGAGATAAACGGATTCAAGCAGGGCGGTACGAAAGAAGACGGCGGAAAAGTTGCCGATTCTGACAGCGACTCCCTGGCCGCCAGCGCCGGGTTCGGATGGTCCAACGATACAATTCAGACGCTGTTTGGATATCAAAAAGCGCTGGCGGGCAAAAATACGGATGTGAACGATTCGGTCTTTTTGACTTGCGTTTACACATTTTAAGAGGAGGAAATAGATTATGCATATACCGGACGGGTATCTGGGACCGGCGACCTGCGGCTTCTTTTACGCGGTGATGCTGCCAATCTGGGCGGTTGCCTCAAAGATTGTCAAGAAAACGCTCAAGACAAAGCAGGTGCCGATGCTGGCCGTCGGCGCGGCGTTCAGTTTTGTAATTATGATGTTCAACGTGCCGATACCCGGAGGAACAACCGGTCATGCGGTGGGAGGAGTCCTGGTGGCGATACTCCTGGGACCCTGGGCGGCCTGCATCGCAATAACCGTAGCCCTGGTGATACAGGCATTCCTGTTCGGAGACGGCGGCCTAACCGCTCTCGGAGCAAACTGTTTCAACATGGCCTTTGTTATGCCTTTTGCAGGATATTATATTTACAAAACTCTCAGTTATCACGCTCCCTTTGACTCGAACAGGAGGGTAATTGCGGCCGGGGTGGCCGGTTATATCGGTCTTAATGTGGCTGCTTTTTTAACGGGAATTGAATTCGGGCTGCAGCCGCTTTTACATCATACCGCCAGTGGACAAGCATTGTATTGTCCCTATGGTCTTAAGGTTGCGATTCCGATTATGGCCGGGCAGCATCTTTTGATATTCGGCTGGGTTGAAGCTATCGTAACCGCACTGGTGGTTAAGTTCCTGCAGAGGCAGGACCCGGCTCTTATTGCTTAATTAAATTGCATAGGAATTTCCTTTTTGGGACGCAGATAAACGCCGAAACTGCAGGATAAGGATTAAAAGCAGTTCTTAAGCAAAATCTTTATCTGCGTAAATCTTGCGAAAATCTGCGTCCGATTAATTGATGGAGGAAGATTATGAAAATTACTACCAAATTGTGGGTCGGGATGGCGATTCTGATCGCCCTTTCTCCTTTGGGGTTGATACTGCCGGAACACTTCAAAGCCGGAAGCGCCTGGGGCGAATGGGGCGCAGATGAAGTGCAGGCGCTCGTAGGATACGTCCCGAAAGGCCTGGCGAAATTCGCATCGCTCTGGAATGCGCCGATTCCTGATTATGCCTTCAAAGGATGGGAAGAAAAGGGGTTGCCGCATCTGAGTTTTGCCTATATAATATCCGCTATTGTGGGTATCGCCATCGTCTCCATGGCGGCCTGGCTTATAGGCAAAATGTTAGCAAAAAAAGGTGATTAAAAACAACTTTATAGAAAGTTCTATTTCAGGCGGCCTGTCGTTCCTGAAAGAATCCGTATTCTCCGATGACTACGCCTCCCAAAAAGGGTTTCTGCAATCCCTTGACCCGAGGATAAAGACGGCGACGCTCCTGTTGTTTGTCGTTCAGGTATTGCTGACAAAACAAATCGTTGTTTTATTGTGTCTTTACGCGGTATCCCTTCTGTTGGCATTCCTTTCCAAAATCCACCTGGGCTTTTTCTTAAAGAGAACATGGGTATTTATCCCCCTGTTTTCGCTTTTCATCGCCTTCCCCGCCATATTCAGTATTTTCACACCGGGCGAAACCCTGGCCACATTGAAAATAGCGGGGCTTGAACTAATCGTTACCCGCCAGGGATTATCCGGCGCGGCGTTATTCGTTACGCGCGTGATAACCTCAGTATCCTTCGTCGTTCTTTTGAGTACCACCACGAAGCATTTTAAACTACTTAAGGTACTGCGTATTTTTGGGATTCCCCAGGTTTTTGTAATGACACTGGGCATGTGTTACCGGTATATTTTTCTATTTGTCGGAATAATTGAGAATACCTACCTTGCCATCAAAAGCCGGGTCGGCACAAAAGTCCACTCCAAAAGAGGACAGCGTATCGTGGCTTCCAATATCGCGTCCCTCTATCAGCGGTCTTACCGATTAAACGAAGACGTTTACCAGGCCATGCTTTCCAGGGGTTACAACGGAGAACCGCTTGTCCTGAATAATTTTAAAGCCGGTTTGCGGGACTGGCTATGGTTATTGTGCGTGCTCACGATTTTCGTGACGCTCACAATTGCATAATTCAATCGGACGCAGATTACCGCAGATAATCGCAGATTACAGATTAAAGATTACTTTAAGAAAGTACCTTAAAAATTATTATTAATCCTTATCCTGTAGTTTCTGCGTACATCTGCGTCCAAAAGAGGAAATTAATGGATAACCTGATTTTTGAATTGAAAAACGTCTTCTTTTCCTATCTGGAAAGGTTTCCGGCTTTATCCGACGTAAACCTCAATATACGGCCGGGAGAAAAATTGACCGTTGTCGGCGCAAACGGTTCCGGAAAATCTACGCTTTTACACATGCTTGACGGCCTTATCTTCCCCGGCCGAGGCACAATAAAGGCCTTCGGCGCTGACCTAAAAGAGGGCGTCTTCAACGATGAAAATTTCTCAAAAAATTTCAGAAGGAAGGTTGGATTGATTTTCCAGAATCCGGATGTCCAGTTATTCTGTCCTACGGCTAAGGAAGATATAATTTTTGGACCGCTGCAACTCGGAATTGAAAAAGAAGAGATTGAAAACCGACTGGAAGAACTCACCGGCGTTTTGAACCTGAAAGACCTGCTGGACCGGCCGCCCCATCAGTTAAGCGTCGGTGAAAAACGAAAGGTTGCCCTGGCTTCCACCCTGATAATCGACCCGGACGTGCTCATCCTGGACGAGCCGACCGCCGGGCTTGACCCTTTAACAACCAGACACATTATCAATCTGCTCGTTCAGTCCAACGATTCCGGAAAAACAATCATCATCTCCACCCATGACCTGCGCCTTGCAGAAGAAATATCGGATATAATTTACGTATTCAGCCCGGGAAAAAGAATCGTTAAATCCGGTAAGCCGGAAGAAATTCTAAGTGACGGACAGCTGCTGCGCGACAACAACCTCATCCACAGCTACAGCCACAAACATAAAAACACGACACACATCCATCCCCATCTGCATTAATACCATCTAAAGAGTTAGATAGATTAACGGCAAATGTAGTGTAGGCCCTTGTGGCCGTAGAGATTACGCTCAAGTAGTCGACCGGACCAAGAACGCCTGAATGAAATAGGTAATTGCTATCAGCAAAACCGGGGCGAGAAAAAAGTAGCTGATTCCGGCTTGGAGGGCCGCACCCAGAATGAGCGGTCCGAAGATGCCGGAAATTCCCACCAGCGATTCATTAACGCTGACATTGCGGCCTCTCTTGTGGCGCTGGCAAAGTGAATAGAATACGCCGTTGTAAAAAGCGTGTCCGGAATAGATTCCGACAACCACCGATAGAATAATCACCCCGGTCAAACCGGAAATTACCAGAGCGAGAAATACCCCGGCAAGCCCCAGTAGTTCTAATCGGGAATGGGCCTTGAAATTATAGCGCCAACCCGGAAATTTCATCAGGAAAAGTCCGAAGACCGCCTGAACAGCAAAAGAGAGAAAAAGCAGTGTGCCGGCAACGGCTGCAGAAAGACCAAAAAAATCAATAATCAACTTAGGCATGAGAAATCTTAGACCGCCGCTGATAATAGAAACGGTGACGATACCGACCCAACCCAGGAGCAGATAGGTCTTTTCCGTTCCCGGAGTTACCGTCTTATCCAGACCGGAAGAAGTATGCCTCTTTTCTTTTTTATCCCCTTCCCGCTGTTTGGCGGAAAACTTTCCGATAAATCGAAGCCCGGCGATAATCAAGAGCGAACTGGCCACTACCGGTAGAATTGAAATGGCCGGCGGAAGGCCGGCCAGGGTGCCGGCAATTAAAGAACCAAAGGCGATCCCGGCGCTCCAGCCGAAGGTGTAAAATGACGTGCTTTTAAGCACCGAAAGGTTGGCGCCCTCACCCATGAAAAGTTGAAATCCGATAAAGAAGAAGGCGGTTGCCGGACCGATCAGGAACGCCAGGATAAAAAGAGCGGCGAGGGAATGGAAAAAGATAAAACCCGGCGCAATGACGATGAAGGACAGACAGCCCAGGACCATGAATAAGTTTGCCGTTTGTTTATGGGCGAAGCGGCTCAGAAGCAGGTTTGAAACAAAATAACTGATTCCCCAGACAGAGCCCAATATGCCCAGCTTAAACGGAGACATACCCATCTGAACCGCTTTTACCGATACCAAAAGGAGCAAGAAGGCGACCGAAACATCCATCAGCGCCGGGAAGACATAAATCCAGTATTTTTTGCGCAGAAAATTATTAATGATTTTCAGCATTCTTTACTCCAAAAATGTAGGGGCGGGGTTGCACTGTGTCCGCCGTAGCTCGCTTTCTGAGCGAAGGAGGAGCCCCTCCCCTACGTTAAATTAAAATTATAGCATAAAATTGGGAAAAATTATTTTTACAACAACCGCCCATTGTGTTATTATAATATATTAGGTATTTAAAATCGTAATTCCAATTACACGAAGGTTTCCTTTATGTTTAGAGAAATTATTAAGTACATTATTCTTTTCGCTTTTTTTGTCTCCGCTTTCTTTTTCTTCAGCGTGAAAAAAGGCGGGTTCTTTTATACCGACAGCGGCTCCATGGAACCGACTATTAGACCCGGGGACCGGATGGCGCTGATCAACACAAGGGATTTAAAAAGAAACGACATTATTATCTTCAGAGATCCTAAAAATACGGAAAAGTACCTGGTAAAGAGGGTAATCGGACTACCCGGGGATACCGTGGAAGTGGCCGGCGGACAACTTTATCTGAACGGCAAACCAATGGATGAATCCTACCTGAAGGAAAGTTTGATTGTTTATAAATACGGCTTGACCCAGGTGCCGCCAGGCAATCTTTTTGTGCTGGGAGACAACCGGAACAATAGTGGCGACAGCAGCGTTTGGGGATTTCTGCCAACCAACAATCTGCGCGGAAAGGTTATCTTTCGCTACTGGCCTTTGAACCACCTCGGCCAGATAAATTAAGTTATGGAGAAACAGTACAGCGCCAAAGAGGTTGAAGAAAAGTGGCTGAAGATATACCGGGAAAATGAGTTTTTCCGTGCAAACTCCGATTCTCCCAAAAAACCATTTGTCATCGTCATTCCGCCGCCCAACGTAACCGGCGTTCTCCATATCGGCCACGCTCTAAACAACACTATTCAGGATGTGATTGTCCGCCAGGCGCGGATGTCCGGTCTTAGCACCCTTTGGGTTCCGGGAACCGACCACGCCGGCATAGCCACCCAGAACGTGGTGGAGCGCTCCCTTTTAGAACAGGGCCAGAAACGAGATGACCTTGGCCGAGAAAAATTCATCGAAAAAGTCTGGCACTGGAAAGAAGAGCGCGGCGGAACCATCATTGAACAGCTGAAAAGGCTGGGCGCTTCCTGCGATTGGCAAAGGGAACGCTTCACCATGGATGAGGGTTTAAGCGCCGCGGTTGCCGAAGCCTTCATCTCCCTTTACCAAAAGAAACTTATCTACCGGGGCAATTACATCGTCAACTGGTGCCCCAGGTGTACCACCGCCCTGGCTAACGAAGAAGTGGATTATGAAACAGAAGAAAGCCATCTCTATTACATCCGCTACCCAGGCGAAGGAGGAACCAAAGGCATAGTCGTGGCCACAACCCGTCCGGAAACCCTCTTCGGCGACACTGCAGTCGCAGTCAACCCGAAAGACATCCGCTACAAAAAAATGGTTGGAAAAAAGGTTTCCCTGCCTATTCTGAACCGCTTAATTCCAATCGTAGAGCACCCGATGGTGGAAAAAGGATTCGGCACCGGAGCGGTCAAGATTACCCCGCACCACGACCCCAATGACTTTAAGATGGCCAGTGATTTAAACCTGCCCGGCATTACCGTTATTGACGAAAAGGGAATTCTCACCAAAGAAGCCGGTCCTCTGGCCGGAAAAGAAAGGTTTGCGGCCAGAGAGGAGACCGTGGCTTTACTCAAGGAAGACGGCCTATTAGTTAAGGTTGAGGATTATCAGCACAGCGTCGGCCGCTGTTACCGCTGTGAAACCGTTGTGGAACCGTATCTTTCCAGACAATGGTTTGTCCGGATGAAGCCCCTGGCCGAACCGGCCCTGGCCCTGGCAAAAAAGAATAAACCTAAGTTCTATCCCAGCCGATGGCAGAAGGTTTACCGGATGTGGCTGGAGAATATTGAGGACTGGTGCATCAGCCGTCAGATTTGGTGGGGACACCGGCTGCCGGTCTATTACTGCGAAGAATGTGCGGAGAAATCCGCCCCCTCACCCATCCCTCTCCCCGATGGGGAGAGGCGAGGTGAGGGGAAAGGCGTAATTGTCTCTAAAACGAAGCCGGAAAAATGTCCGAATTGCGGCTCTACCAACCTGGTCCAAGACCCGGACGTTCTGGATACCTGGTTCTCTTCCTGGCTGTGGCCTTTTTCCGTTTTGGGCTGGCCGGAAAAAACAAAAGACCTCTCTGTCTTCTACCCAACCAACGTCCTGGTCACCGCACCGGAAATAATTTTCTTCTGGGTCGCCCGAATGGTAATGTCCGGCCTTGAATTTACCGGGAAATTGCCTTTCGGCCAGGTTTACATACACGGTACGGTACGGGATGAAACCGGCCGGAAAATGAGCAAATCCTATGGAAACGTCATTGACCCACTGGAAATAATTGATGAGGTCGGCGCGGATGCCCTCCGTTTCAGCTTGATTTCCTTTGCCAGCCAGGGCCAGGATGTCTTCATCGGCCGGAAAAGTTTTACGCTGGGCCGAAACTTTGCCAACAAAATCTGGAATGCAAGCCGCCTGGTAATCGGACGGGCAAAAGAAGAAGACTTAAAGATGGAGAAGTTGCCGGATATCTCTGCGCTTACCTTCAGCCAAAAATGGATACTTTCCGAACTGGAAACGTGCCGGCGCTCGGTTGATAAAAACCTTAAAGCGCTCCGTTTAAATGAAGCGGCGGCCGGGCTTTACCAATTCTTCTGGCACACCTACTGCGACTGGTACCTGGAGATGGTCAAGATTGACTGGCAGGAAAAAAAAGACAAAAATTCTCTTGCCTGCGCCATCTTTGTGCTGGACCAATTCCTGCGCCTGCTTCACCCTTTCATGCCCTTTATTACCGAGGAAATCTGGAGCCGGCTGAAGGAAGAAGGCCTGGTTCAGGATGAAGCGAAGTCTCTCTCTTTGGCCGCCTGGCCCCAGGCCATCCGCAGCCATTACCAGCCGAAACTGAATGAAAAATTAAACCTGCTTCAGGAGGCAATCACCGCCATCAGGGATTTGAAGCGGGAATTTGGAGTTCCGCCGACGCAGTTGGTAAAAGCAACCATATGCATCGCTGCTGGTGAAGAATATACGTTCTTTGAAAACTGTCGCAATTATGTAATGAAATTGTCCGGTCTTGACGAACTTCCCGAAATCGTAATGTTTCACCAGCGCCAGAAGATGGAAGCCAACCATCTCCTCACCCTGGGTGAGGTCTTCCTGCCTCTATCTGGCCTCTTCGACCCAGCCAAAGAAAGGGAGAAACGGAACAAAGAACTTAAGGGATTGGAAGCGGAAATGGCCAGAATTACGGCTCGGCTCAAGGATTCGCAATTCTTGAAAAAAGCGCCGCCGGAAGTGGTGGAGCGGGAAAAATCCCGTCAGGAGTTAATGTACCTGAACCGGGAAAGAATAAAAGAACAATTGTCGTTTTTGGAGTAAATGTAGGGGCGGGGTTACACTGTGTCCGCCATAGCCTTGGCGAAGGCGGATCCCCGCCCGCGGGAGGGGACATAGCCCCTCCCCTACACGTACAAGAATACAGATGAAAAAAGCGGTGGTATTCGGCGCCGGAAATATCGGCCGGGGTTTTCTGGGACAGTTATTCTTTGAGTCCGGATACGAAACCGTGTTTGTGGAAGCGGTGCCCTCAGTCGTCGAACTGCTGAATAAAAAAAAGGCCTACCCGCTCTGGGTCGTTTCGGACGAAGAAAAAGAAAAGTTTGAAATCAGAAACGTGCGGGCGGTTTCCGCCGGTAACGGAGATGCGGTCGCGGAAGAACTAACTGAAGCCGATTTAGCTGCAACCGCGGTCGGCGTCGGGAACATTTCAAAGATTGCCCCGCTTTTGGCAAAAGGAATCGCACGACGGGCAACGTTCAAAAATCCTGGGCCGCTTAACATCATCATTTGCGAAAATCTGCTCTCGGCCGGTAAAACCCTTAAGGCGGAAATCAGGCAGAGCCTTCCGCCTGAATTACATGACTACCTGGATAAAAAGGTCGGAATGGTGGAGACAGTGGTCAGCCGGATGGTGCCGCCGGCGCCCCCGGAAATGAAGGAACAGGAACCGCTCCTGGTCCTGGTGGAACCCTACAAAATCCTGCCGGTGGCAAAACACGGCTTCAAGGGAGAGATACCGCAAATTAACGGGTTCCTGCCGGTGGCTGATATCCAGGCATACGAGGAACTGAAACTCTATGTCCATAACCTGGTTCACGCCGTTTGCGCCTATTTCGGTTATCTGAAAAACTGCCGTTACATCTGGGAGGCGGTCGCCCATCCGGAAATCCGCAAAATCCTAAAAGGAACGCTAAAAGAGGCCGGAACCGCTTTGATAAAAAAACATCATTTCTCAAAAAAAGAACTGCGCGATTACAGCGGCGACCTGCTGCAGCGGTTCGCCAACAAAGCCCTGGGTGACACCGTTTACCGGGTCGGCCGGCAGCCCCTGCGAAAACTGGGACCCCAAGACCGGTTGGTCGGGGCGGCCCGGCTCTGCCTCAACTTTGAAATTGAGCCCAAAAACGTAATTTTTACGATTGCGGCGGCTCTGTGTTATAATTATAAAGAAGATGAGGAAGCGGTTAATCTGGCAAAAATGATTTCCGAAAAAGGCGCCGGTTATGTCCTCCGGGAAATCTGTAAGATTAAGTCGGAAGAACCAATCTACAACGCAATTCTGGAAAAATACAATAATTTAAAACAGAAAATGTAGGGGCGCGATTCATCGCGCCCGCGGGTCGGATAAATCCGACCCCTACAAAAAAACACTATGAAAGCGGCGATGGTAAGGGAAATGAAACCGGGGTGGCAAATTAAACCAACGAAATTAAACAACCAGGCCTTAAACTTGTTTGCGGATTCAGAAAGAGAACAATATGATTGGAGAAATAACGTTATTGTCAATAAATCAAAACTTGTGGAAAAAGTTGAAGAAGCAGAAAAATTAAATGACCTGCTTCAATTAAAAAAGGGGGTTTCCTTTATCAAATCGGTCATCAATTTCCCTAAAAGCGACCGAGAAGGTCTGTTAAATATTGTGCAAAACGGCGACACCATCGTTTTGAAAAGGAATGCCTTCGTTGAAGAATTAAAACAAATTGAAGAAGTCCAGACAATAGAAAGAGCAAAATATTATCTGGAACGGTTGAAAAAAGGTGTAAGCGAAGTAAAAACAGGCAAGATTAATGATATAAATTTGAACCGATGGAAAGAATATGAAGAAATCATTACCGACAGCTTATGGGTTTTAGATAAAAGAGATAACACCGGAGCGCATCTTGGTTGGTATTGGGGGAATTTTATTCCCCAGATACCGCATCAACTGATGTTGCGGTACACCAAAAAAGGCGACTGGGTCCTCGACCCGTTTCTTGGAAGCGGTACGACTTTGATTGAATGTCGTCGCCTGGGTAGAAACGGCATCGGCGTTGAACTAAATCCCGAGGTTTCCGTAAAGGCAAAAGAACTAATTGAAAAAGAAAAAAACGGCCATGATGTCGCTACTGAAATAATCGCCGGCGACAGTAGAAAGATAAATTTAAACGAAACATTGGACAAACACGGAACAAAACAAGTCCAACTGGTCATTATGCATCCACCATACCATAACATAATCAAATTCAGCCAGGACAAAAACGACTTGTCCAACGCGCCAAACACAGAAGCATTCATAAAGATGTTTGGCGAGGTTTTAGACAAAACAATCCCCTTTTTGGAAAAAGGTAGATGCCTTGGTATAGTGATAGGAGATAAGTACTCCCGGGGAACTTGGATTCCTCTTGGATTCCATGTTATGAATGAGGTCTTGAAGAGGGATTTTACCCTCAAAAGCATCATCGTTAAAAACTTTGAAGAAACAAGAGGAAAACGCAACCAAAAGGAATTATGGCGTTATCGCGCCTTAGTCGGCGGTTTTTACATTTTTAAACACGAATATATTCTGTTATTTAAGAAATAAAAAATGCCGTTATTTAGCCCAAAAGAAATCAGAAATCTTAAGCTGAGCGCCGTCCCCTTGGATAAACTTAGGAGTTTTACGGCAGAGCTCGGTCGTATTAACACTGGAAATTCAACAGATATAATTAAAAGGTTGATAGATATTCCAAACATTAACCCTGAAATAGACACATTTATTAAACAGCAATATGTTCTTAAAATAAACAAAAGAAAAGATTTAATAAGCAATGAGGATTTAATAAAAGAATTGAATAAGGTTGAGAGTTTTTCTTGGGGTGCAATCCAGGGTCAACTTGACCAAAAAATTCAGGCTGAGTACGTAAGACGGATTGTCAGATATAACGATTTATTGGGTAACGTAAAGAAAAAATTACATGACGACGTTACTTCTTATGTAATCTGCACCTGGTTTAATCATTGGACAACGGTCTTGCTTGAAGAGCATATAAGCCAACACTCTAGGGTAATCCCGACCTTAAAAAATATCAAGGGAACTGATATTTTCTTTGACGGTCAACCCTTTGACCTTAAAACCACTTATCTCCCCCGAGATTACAATGTTCAGAGCGCGCTGCAAAACCCCAGGGAGTTGGCAATCTGGATGTACGAAAACCAGGGAGCCCAGAGATTCGGTTCGGATAATAGACTATTCGTTATTTTAATAGATACCAGAAATCCGGAAGATAGTTGGAAATTAAAACGGGATTTTGGTCTGGTCTTCACAAGAATAGATAAGTTTTTTAATGAGGAAAGGGTCTCTTCCGCCGACGAGATTGTATTCAGTTTTGCGAAAAAAACTTATACGGCGGCGGCTAAAACTTTAATTATTTCAATTTAAAAACTAAAATGCGCGGGAGGGGGCGTAGCCCCTCCCCTACATAAATAGATTCCCGTCTACAACATACGGGAATGACAAAAAATTATGAAAGCGGCGATGGTAAGGGGGATTGAAGACTTAATTTACGGTGAATTTCCGACGCCGAAAGCCGGCAAAGGAGAATTGTTACTGCAGGTTAAGGCCTGCGCAGTCTGCGGAACCGACGTTAAGGTTTACCATTACGGCCACCGGCTCATCAAATTTCCCAGAATTACCGGACACGAACTGTCCGGAGAAGTAAAGGAAATAGGAGAAGGCGTCTCCGGTTTTTCCAGCGACGACCGGGTCCAGGTGGCTGCGGCCATTCCCTGCGGCGAATGTTACTACTGCCGGTTAGGTATCCAGGCAATGTGCGATAACCTGAAGGCGATCGGCTACCATTACGACGGCGGATTCGCTGAGTACATCCTTATACCGGAGCGGGTTCTGGCAAACGACTGCGTTAATAAAATCCCTTCGGGGCTTGCTTACGAAGAAGCGGCCTTGGCCGAACCCATCGCCTGCTGCATCAATGGGCAGGAGATAAGCGGGGTCGGACTCGGAGATTCGGTCCTGGTAATCGGCGCCGGGCCGATGGGCTGTATACACGCCCAATTAGCCCGAGTCAAGGGCGCCTCCCCCGTCATCATCTCCGACGTTGACGATGAACGGCTGAAGATGGCTGAATTTACCGGCGCCGACCGATTTGTTAATCCAACTAAAGAAAAACTATCTGAAGTTATCAAAAAAGAAAACGGAGGCCGGCTTGCGGACCACGTAATCGTTGCCGCCGGTTCCGGCCCGGCGCAAACCCAGGCGCTGGAAATGGCGGCCAAACGTGGCTCAGTTAATTTCTTCGGCGGTCTGCCCAAAACCCAGCCCACCGTTAACCTGGACACCAATCTCATCCATTACGGTGAGCTGAAAGTGGTTGGCACGCACGGTTCCGCGCCCCGCCATAATAAAATAGCGCTAAAAATCCTAACATCCGGCGCAATTAACGGCAAAGATTACATAACCAGCGTTTTTCCTCTGGCGGAAATTAAGGAAGCGCTGACAGCCGCAGAAAGCTGCCGGGGGTTAAAGGTCATCGTAAAACCATAGGAGGTCATTGCGAGGAACGTTGTTTGTGACGTGGCAATCTCATCCTTAAAACGGGATTGCCGCGCTGGACTACGCTCGCAATGACAATTTACACTATGACTATAATTACAAAAAACGAAGCACGGCATTTGCTAAAACAGATGATGCAAATCCGGCAATTTGAAGACGCCATTATGGACCTGATGGCGCGTAACATTGCGGAAGGCGGCTCACACCTCTACGCCGGCGAGGAGGCCTGCGCCGTTGGAGCGATGGCAGCCATCCGCAAAGACGATTACATTACCAGCACGCACCGCGGCCACGGACACGCCATTGCCAAGGGCGGCTCCCTGCCGGAATTGATGGCGGAAATTCTGGGCAAAGAGACCGGCGTCTGCAAAGGCAAGGGCGGTTCCCTGCATCTGGCCGACGTCTCCAAAGGAAACCTGGGCGCCAACGGCATCGTGGGCGGCAGCATCGGAATCGCAACCGGCGCCGGACTTTCCATCCAATTACGCGGCGCCGACCAGATTGTTCTCTGCTTTTTCGGAGACGGCGCAACCAACACCGGCCTCTTTCACGAATCGCTGAACATGGCCGGCAAATGGAAACTGCCGGTTGTCTTTATCTGTGAAAATAACCTCTACGGAATGTCTGTCTCGGTGGAACGCGCCTGCGCGGTGAACGACCTGACCAAAAAAGCGGCGCCTTATAATATGCCGGCGGAATGCTGTGACGGCATGGACGTCCTGGCGGTAAAAGATACGGTGGCAAAATATGCGGCGTTAGCCCGGAAGGGTGACGGACCGGCCTTCATCGTCTGCAACACTTACCGTTATTACGGCCATTCCCGCAGCGACCCTCGCATCTACCGAACCAAAGAAGAAGAAAAGTCCTGGCGCGACCGGGACTGCATCATGGCGTTCGGCCGAAAGATGCAGGAACAAACCGTCTTGACCGAAAAAGAGGTGGCGGATCTGGAAAAAGAAGTAACCGCGGAGCTTGAAGCGGCGGTTGACTTTGCCATCAAGAGCCCGGACCCGAAACCGGAAGAACTTTACCGGGACGTCTATTTTGAAATGTAGTCGCCAACCTTGGTTGGCTCTGTTAAAATAGCCCAGCAAGCTGGGCAACTACAGTTCTTTTATTAAGGAGTTATGATGCGTGAAATTACCTACCGCCAGGCGCTGAACGAAGCGCTGAGCGAAGAAATGGAAAGAGACCAAAGCGTCTTCCTGATGGGCGAAGATGTCGCCGTTTACGGGGGCGCTTACGGCGTAACGCTGAACCTGATGCAAAAGTTCGGCGAAAAACGGGTGCGGGACACAGCCATTTCGGAAGCCGCCATTATCGGCGCCGGACTGGGCGCAGCTATCACCGGTATGCGTCCGGTCGTGGAGATTATGTACATCGATTTTATGGGTATCTGCCTGGAACAAATTGGCAACCAGGTTGCCAAAATCCGATACATGTTCGGCGGCAAGACCCGGGTCCCGCTTGTCATCCGAACCGAAGGCGGCGCCGGCCGAACTCTGGGTGCGCACCATTCCCAGAGTCTGGAATCCTGGTTCATCCACGTCCCGGGTCTAAAAGTCATCATGCCGGCAACGCCGGCCGACGCCAAGGGACTGCTCAAATCCTCAATCCGGGAAGATAATCCAATTCTCTTTATTGAACATAAGATGCTCTACAACGTTAAAGGGCCGGTCCCGGAGGGCGAATACCTGTTACCGATTGGCAAAGCGGACGTGAAACGTCCCGGGAAAGACGCAACCGTAATCGCCTATTCCCGAATGCTCTACTCCACCCTTGAAGCAGCCAAAAGACTGGCAGAAGACGGAATTGAGGTTGAAGTGATAGACCCGCGCACACTCCTGCCTCTGGACATGGAAACGATTGCCGAATCAGTCCGGAAAACCCACCGGGCAATAATTGTGGAAGAAGACACCAAAACCGGCGGTACCGGCGCGGAGATTGGAATGCAGATTATGGAAAACTGCTTTGACGAGCTTGACGCGCCGGTCCTGCGCATCGCGGGCGCAGACATACCGATGCCCAAGAGCGCAGTCCTGGAGAAACTGGCTATTCCCGATGCGGACCGCATCTACCGGGAAATAAAATCCCTGGTTATGTAGGGGCTTGATTCATCGAGCCCGCGCGGGTTCCATAAATGGAACCCCTACAATTGAGGTAAACCTATGATCAGAGAAATAATCATGCCCAAACTGGGCGAAACGATGGAAGAAGGCTATCTCTCCAAATGGTTTAAAGAAGAAGGCCAGAAAGTGGATAAGGGCGAACCGGTTTTTGAAGTAATGAGCGACAAAACCAACTTTGAAGTAGAATCGATACATTCCGGATTCCTGCGTAAAATCCTGGTCCCGGCCAGCGATAAGGCGATACCGGTTACCTCGGTGGTCGGGTATCTGGCCGACTCCATGGAAGAGCCGCTTCCGGCAACTCCTACCCCCCCACCTACACCTCCCACATCAGAAGAAAGTAGGGGCTCGATTCATCGAGCCCGCGGGTCGGATGAATCCGACCCCTACATTAACCTCCCCCTTGAGGGGGGAGGTAAGGTGGGGGTGGAAGCAAGACCTTCCGGTCAAATCATCGCTTCGCCCCTCGCCAAGAAACGCGCCCGGGAAATGGGAGTTGACCTGAGTTCAATTAAGGGAACCGGACCCAACGGCCGGATTACCGAAGAAGACGTGCTGGCAGCGGCGCCAGGAAAGGAAGAAACGAAACCGGAACCGCCGGGAACCAAAAAAGAGCGGCTGTCACCCCTGCGCCAGATTATCGCGGACCGGTTGAGCAAGAGCAAAACCGAAATTCCCCATTACTATCTGCGCAAGGTAATGGACGCAACCAATCTGAAGGTGGTCAGAATACAACTGAAAGAAAAAAATCCGGATATCACCTATACCGACGTCTTAATCAAGGCCGTAGCAGAAACCCTGCAAGAATTTCCGGAAATGAACGCCACTTACGAAAACAAGGAATTGACCATTTATCCGGAAATCAATCTGGGATTGGCAGTTGGCAGGACCGAAGGACTGATTGTGCCTATTCTGAAATCAATCAACCGGAAGGGTTATCAGGAGATTGCGGCGGAACGGAAACGGCTGGTCGCCGCGGTCCGGGATAATAAAATACTCAGGGAAGACCTTGAGGCCGGCACCTTCACCCTCTCCAACCTTGGCGCTTACGGTCTGGACTCCTTCTACCCGATAATCTACCAGCCCCAGGTGGCGATTATGGGTGTGGGCGCCATCCAGGACGGTGTGGTTGCAGTCAATAACAACCCGACAGTCAAGCCGCTTTTAGAAATAACCCTGGCCTGCGACCACCGGGTCATTGACGGTTCGTACAGCGCCCGGTTCCTACAGAGGTTACAGGAAATAATTAACAATTTGAAATAAAATTTTCATTGCGAGCCCCATCGTTGTAGTTGCCAAGCTTGCTTGGCGTTGTTGTAGTAAAACAGGCGTCTCGCCTGTCATGTAATTAGGGCGTGGCAATCTCATCCTTAAATCGGGATTGCTTCGTAAACCACACTCGCAATGACCTACTGTATGTTTAAAACAATCAGAGAGGATATTCAGGGTGTTTTCAGCCGGGACCCGGCGGCCCGCAACATCGTTGAAGTCCTGCTCTGCTATCCAGGCCTCCACGCCATCTGGCTGCACCGCATCGCTCATTTCTTCTGGCACACCGGCTCCAGAACTTTCGGCCGATTCATCTCCCACTCTAACCGGTTCCTCACCGGCATCGAAATCCACCCCGGCGCCAAAATTGGCCGGCGGTTTTTTATCGACCACGGAATGGGCGTGGTCATCGGGGAAACAACTGAAATCGGAGATGACGTCCTCCTCTACCAGGGTGTTGTCCTGGGCGGCACCTCCCTGAAAAAGAAGAAGCGGCACCCAACCCTGGGTAATAAAGTTGTGGTCGGGACCGGCGCGAAAATCTTGGGTCCGATTACCCTGGGCGACGGCGCGATGGTCGGCGCCGGCTCGGTGGTAGTCAAGGATGTGCCGGCAGACGCCACCGTAGTGGGCATTCCCGGCCGGATTGTGGAAGAACACCGCAAGATTGGCTTTGACCTGGAACACGGCAAACTGCCGGACCCTTTCGCCGAACCCCTGCGCATTCTCTTTCAAGAATGCGCCAATCTTCACGAAGAACTGAAGCGCCTGCAGGAGGAAGTGAAGAAAATCCGGGAAAACAAATAGGGGGAACAATGTTTAAAACAATAATTAAAATTGGCCTCTTGTTGGCCGTCGTCTTTTGGGCCGGACTTGCCCAAGCGGACACCTATCGGGTCAAAAGCGGCGACACTCTCGGTAAGATTGCCGGTAAATACGGGGTAAGCGTCAGCCGGTTAAAGGCCTGGAACGGATTAAAAAGCAGTCATATTTACGTTGGCCAAAAACTTCAAATCAACCCGAAAGGAAAGGTAAAAAGCACAGCCGAAAGTAAAAATTATACTCTCCGCAAAGATTACTATATAGTCAAAAAAGGCGATAACCTTTCTAAGGTTGCCGGCCGCGCCCACACCACCGTCAAGAGCCTGATAAAACTCAACCGCCTGAAGAGCACGGTCGTGCGGCCCGGTCAGCGGCTGCTCATCCGGACGCGTAAAGTCGAAAAAAAGCCCCGCTCCGAGACCTATCCGGGCACGCCTCCCCTGATTGAACCCAAGTCAATCATTGAAGGCGAACTCACCTTCTACACGGTCAAGGAAGGCGAAACACTGGAAATCATCGCCCAGCAGTATGACCTTACTCCGGAGGAAATTCGGGAGGCAAACCTGATGCCGGAAGAGAGCGAAGTGAAAAAGGGGCAGATTCTGGCCATTCCCCAGAAGGATACAACCGAGTAAATTTCACGAAAAAATGCTCCCTCTACCCTTCGGGGAGAGGGTCAGGGGTGAGGGGGCAGAAAACATGTAGGGGAGGGGCTCCGCCTACGCTAAAGCTTCGGCGGACGCAGTACGCCCCCTCCCGAAACGGAGACAAAATGTACGTTTCAATCAGAGAAGATATTCTGAAGGCGGCCGGATACAAAAGTATTGCGGAAGGGTTAAAAGACCTGTGCCTTGACAGCGTTGAGGTGGAATTTTTCCGGGACTACACGGTATATAAACCCGGTTCCTGGGAAAAACTGCAATTGACCAGAGATAACGCCGCCCCGGTTACTGCCGGCGCATTCGGTTCAGCCGAAATCAAAATATGCGCCTTCCTGCTGCACAATAATTTCAATTGCGCAGACCAGGCCGGCGAAATAAACTGGGTAATCGACGTGGTAAAAACAGCCGACAAATTGCAGATTCCTGCCATCAGAATTGACGCCATCACAAAAGGCGAGCGGGAGGAGTCCTTTGAAATTAGAATCAACCGCTTCGTTGAGTGTATGAAAAAGGTTCTGGCGGAAACAAAAGGAAGCCGCGTTCAACTCGGCATCGAAAACCACGGCGTCCAGGGCAACGACCCGGCGTTTCTGCAACAAGTCATTAAAAGGGTCGGCGATGAGCGGCTGGGCGTGAACATGGATACCGGCAATTTCTACTGGTACGGCAATCCGATTGCCAAAGTGTATGAAATACTGGAATCCGTGGCTAAATACACCAAACACACCCACGTAAAAA
>Ga0180009_10002409_pt1 | contig 21990 bp, 23 predicted proteins | sample OS_PC_MetaG_FD_123537 | JGI IMG/M metagenome (GOLD analysis project Ga0180009, IMG submission 123537) | Groundwater microbial communities from the Aspo Hard Rock Laboratory (HRL) deep subsurface site, Sweden - OS_PC_MetaG | ecosystem: Environmental > Aquatic > Deep subsurface > Groundwater...
ATCCAAAAGGAGCTTCCATGCGGACACTTCGTGTTCCTCGGTCGCTTCCAACGGAAAGGTTCACCGAACTCTCAGGACGCGGGTTCAAATCCCGCTCAGGGCGCTAACTTTTACCCAAAATTGTATGTTATAGATTTATTTCTTTAATTTATCCATATATTATGGAAGTGTTTTTTGTTACTGGGAACAAAGGTAAATACGTAACTGCGAAGGCAGAACTCTCTGAGTTTAATATACAGCTAATCCAGAAGAGTATTGAAATTCCAGAACCCCGAACATATGACATAAGGGAAATAGCCAGAGAGAAAGCACTGCTTGCTTATAAGACATTGAAGAAACCTTTGATAGTTCTTGATGCTGGTTTCTACTTGAAAAGATGGAAAGACTTTCCTGGTCCATTCACCAATCACGCTATTCGCGGATTGGGTATTGAAGGTATTCTGAAGCTAATCGAAGGTGAGGAAAGATTGTGTGAGTTCAGGAATGTGCTTGCCTTTATTGATGAGAACCACATTGAACCAATTTTTTTTGAGAGTAATATTGGAGGAACAGTTCCAGAACAGTCAAGAGGTGGATCACATGAACGCCAGTGGTCTAAGCTTCATACTATCTTTATTCCAGAAGGATTTGAAAAGACTTTAGCTGAGATGAATGATGCTGAATACGAAGAGTATAATAAATGGAGAGTTGGGAAGGCTCCTATATTCAGGAACTTTGGTGTTTGGTTAACTGACAAACATAAGTGAAGATAAACTTTTTTTAATTAAAATAATCATATATTCATATGGATATTGTAATAATTGCTGCTATTATTGGAGTATTAACAGTAATAATAGGAGTTCTTGTGAAAATTGTCGGATTTCCTGACCAATTTATGAAGAACTATAAACGAAAATCCACCGAAGGATATTCAACCCTTTTCATATTTCTGGCATTTATATCATATATTTTATGGACATTGCATGGATATCTACAAGGTGATTGGGTATTATTAGTTGGTCAAGGTGTAGGAATTCTAACAACGGGTATGATTGTTTTCCAGGTCATACAATATCGAAAGAAGAAGTAAACCACACACAAACGATATCTATTTATACTATTTTAGTAACAATTAGGTATCATAGTCGTTATCATGCTTACAAAAATCTATACAATCTTGATAGTATCATACTATCGCGAGACTGCTCACATGAGTGGCATTCGAGGTTTGTATAGATTTAATTATAAGGAGAAAATATCATGAATATAACAGCCGAATTAATAATAGGTAAAGATCTTGTAACGGTTTTCAGAAAAATGTTTACACTCGCTCCAGATTTTCGTTCTGATGATATTCTGGCAATAATATTTAATCCAAAATCGGTAGAATTTAGGAATCTGTTCGCACGATACGGCTTCGAGTTTCCCCCCGATTTTAAACCGAGACTTGTTGGAGAAGTTGATGGAAATTTATTAGAATTTAAAATAACCATTGTATATAAAAAAGGTGATGATAATAAAACATCAGATAATGCCTCAGCTTTTATGAAAGAACTAAAGTTGAAGATTCTATCATTTGTAAACTCTTTGGAATGGGAGGGCGTTGATAGTTTCTTAAATATAATCACCGAAATAGAGTTCACAGAATAATATTTCAGTAAAAATATTTTACTTATCCCAAATCACCTACAAAGGAGGTGAAACTATGAACGAAAATTCAATTCGTGAACTTGAATTACCTAAGATTACTACCAATACTTTCAATAATCCAATTAATTATTTACACTCATTTAATGATGAGCAGTTGGCTTATTGGATTGTTTGTGCATTTAAAAATAAGCGTTCAGATCCGTTTATGATTTCATCGCATGATCGTATTGGTGCTGAACTAGGTACAATTTTTACTGGAGATAATGCTAAGCTCATGAATCTTAGAGAAAGATTTGAATCCATCCTTCCAAAAATTCTTAAGATATTCTTAGATGAGTGGAAAGCTGAAGATCATCCTTGGTATATTGAAGATCTACTTGTTTTGATTGATTCGATTGATATTCAAGACCAGTGTTGTGATGTGTTAGAATGTTTTATTGAAAATCGTCTTCTACCTATAATAAAATTTCTCTTGAAAGACAAAGATGATTTTAATGAGATAATCAATTCTAGTGATTTTCAGCAACGCGCTTTGTTGGATTTGTGTTCTAGGTGCTTAGAAGTTCTTATCAATTCTGGAAATACTGACGAACGTTTGAAACAATTTCTTTTAGAGTTAGGTGAATTTAAGTTCTTTTCACCACTATGCTCAGTAGCTTTATTTAAGATGAAACCGTAAATGAACATTCTTTGTCTTTTTGTTTAAATAATCAAAAATTACTCACAAAGAAATTGATTTAGATTTACTATAATTAATCAACAAATCACCCACAAGGAGGTGAAACATAATGAATCTTAAAAAATGTCCAATCTGTGATAATTATATGTGTGATCACAGTCCTGAAGAAAGAGTAGAAACCCCCGAAGATGCACTTATTTATTTACTCAAAAGCTTAATAGATCTAAAACCTGAAACTCCTGCAGAAGCCTTGGTTTCAGCAAAAGTGATGTAAACGTTTCATCTATGTCAATACATAATCACTACTTGGGTTTTATACCCAAGTTTTTCTTTACACCCGTCACCTATACGGGATAGATAATCCAATCAAGGCGTCTAACTAAGGGCGTTAAACTTTTAGTTCAACGTTCGCTCAGGGCGTATCTAAAATCGTCTTCTGTTAGGCAATAGCATTCCGTTGCTACCATGAGTCCTTGATCTTGCTTCACTATGACCACCATAGTTACTACGTGTGTTTTGATCGCTATAGCCTCTGTAATTACCACATGAGTTTTGATTATTACTATAAGAGCCTCTTGGGTTGTTCCTACCAGAATAGGATCTAGGTCCCCTATAACTGTTTATTAACATAGGTGTTATTTTTTTGTAGTGAGAAACAGTTTCTTTCTCTATGTCAAATGTTCTGTATTTGTCTATTATCATTCTGAAGTTCCTGTGGTCCTCATTCGACAAAAGATTTATTACGCTTCCTTCTTCTCCTGCTCTTGCTGTCCTTCCTATTCTGTGCACGTAGTCGTTAGGGTCTCCTGGCAGTTCGTAGTTGTATATGTGGGAAACGTTGCTTATGTGAAGGCCTCTTGCAGCTACATCTGTGCATACAAGCACATTTGCTTTGTTGCTGCTGAATGATTCTATATTTTTTGTCCTTTCATACTGCGAAAGACCGCCATGGATCTCTATTGCATCGATCTTGTTTGCGCGAAGGTTTTTGGCAACGGCGTTTGTAGTGCGTCTTGTATTGCAGAATACCATTACAAGGTTTGATTTTTTATTCTGCAAAAGATGCACCAATACTGAAAGCTTTTCGTTCTTCAATACATCGTAGTACATCTGGCTAAGCTTCTCAGGATCAACCATCTTCTCTGCAAAAACCACTATTGGATTTTTTGTATATCTGTCTGCAAGCTCCTTTATTTTGTGGGCAAGTGTTGCAGAAAAGAATAACGTTTGCCTTTCACTTGGACATATATTCATTATTTTTTTTATGTCTCTTATGAAACCCATATCAAACATGCGGTCTGCTTCATCAATAACAAGGAAGCTTATCTTTGACATGTTTATTGTTTTCCTATTTATGTGATCTAGAAGCCTTCCAGGAGTGGCGACTACAACGTCTGCCTTAGGAAGGTTTTGTATCTGAGTGTTTATTGAAACCCCGCCATAAACTGAAATTATGCTCAATTTTTTGTTCCCAGAAAATTGGACAAGTGATTCCTTTACCTGGTTTGCAAGCTCCCTTGTGGGAGTCAATACCAATGCTTGCAATCCATTGTCTGGAATTACTTTTTCTATAATACCGCATCCGAATGCCAGAGTCTTGCCTGACCCGGTTGCCGACTCTCCTATAACATCCTTTCCCTGGAGTATGAAAGGAATTGATTTCCTTTGTATCTGTGTAGGTTCTTCAAAACCTAATGTTTCTATTGTCTTGAACAGCTCTTGGCTTAGTCCAAGCTCTTTAAATTTATTCATATTATACCTCTTTTTAGCACTTATCAAGAAAAAACAAATTAACAGATGGTACTGATAAGGTGCTCTTTCGTTAAATAATAATGCTTTCTTCTTATTAACGCATTGTTATATATATAAACTTATCGGTCTTATTGTTACTTTATGGTCACAATCGTTCTATATTTTTTAAAAATTTCAATTTACTCGGCTAAAACGTTTTTTTCTAAAACTATTAATATTTCGATGTCGAATATAACTTATGAAAATAAAAGAAGTTCAAACCAACAGCAATGCAACGCTTGAAAAGGTTGAGGTTGTAAGCAAAGGTGATGTTAGAACATTTGACAAGTTTGGGAAATCTGGAAGAGTATGCAATTGCGTAATAAAGGACGACTCAGGCGAAATGGAACTAACATTATGGAATGATGAAATAGATGCAATCGAAGCTGGACAGAAAGTAAAAATAACTGATGGCTGGGTAAAAGAGTGGAATGGAAAAATGCAGATATCTGCAGGCAAGAACGGAAAAATTGAAAAAATATAGTCTCTATTATTTTAGAATCAGGACACCACCACAATCACTGTAGTTGTTATGCAATTTTTCTATTATTTTCCTGTCAAACGATTTAACTTGATCTTTTATGTTATCTGCGTTCATTGACAGAACTTTTACTGTCTTTTCATCAACTTCTACAACAGGCACTGTGTGAAACACTGTGCCAGAAGAAAACGGCTTGTTGAGCCCTATTGAGATAAGGCATGGGTTACCTTTTTTCACTATTTTCTCTATTTCATTAACCTTTTCTTTCCCCTTTCCTTTCGGAAAGTTGATTATATTAAAACTGAGTTTAGGATATATCCCCTTTATATTTTTTGTAATGTTCTCAAAATTATCCAATCTATCGCTTACCTCTGTATTGAAATTTTCCTGAAAGGATTCAATATCAGGAATTTCCATTTTTTTATACCTCAACATCCATTCTATTCCTACTGGTATAGAACTGCTTCCTTTGTTTCTTTGCACAACATGAACGTTCTCATAGCCTTCTAATTTCATTAACATCACTCTCTCAAAAATAACCCTATATATTATTGTCTTAGCTCCTTAATATATCCCTATTATTAGAAAGAATCAAGCCATCTTTTTAATATCCCTTTTAATTGACTAAATTAAAATAAAAAATAAAAAAATTCACTGAAGATAATAACTATTTCCTAAAAATTGGCAACTAGTATCTCTTCTTCTTTGCGAAACAATCTCTGCAAAAAACAGGTCTACCGTCTGCTGGCTTGAATGGTACATCACATTCTTTACCGCAATCAGCACAAACTGCCTTATGCATTTCTCGAGGTCCTCTGTCAAAATCCCTTCTTGGACCATCCTTTTTGAAATCTCTCATGTTATTCCTCTCTCCTTTAAACAGTGCAGTAGAAACGCCTTAGCATTCTACCATACCATCGATTATTAACGTTTACGGGTTTATAAAGATTCGTTGTTTTTCATTTTTAAATAGAATAATGCTAAGATGTCATTATGACAAGAAAGCTTGAACCCAAGCACAGAAGAAAGCGAAGACAGAGAAAGTGATATTTCTAAATCTTTTTATTGTAAAATTACTATTTTCTTAAGTAACCAATAGAAACAATTAACTATAACAGTTTGACGACTAATACCTATTGCATATAGTCGTTTGCATGAATTAACCAATAGAACTAATAACTATGTATGGGCCCATAGCTCAGCCTGGTTAGAGCGCTCGACTATCATTTGAGGATGATGGGGCGAAGCTCTTAACCGAGAGGCCGAGGGTTCGAATCCCTCTGGGCCCGCTCATAATTTAGACATTCTTTACAGTTTTTCATCAATTTTTTTAAGTTTTTCTCTAAATTCAGTCGGGTCAATTCCATAATATAAAGAAGTTATTCTTTCTGTTATATCTTTTTCTCCTTGAGCGGATATTTCTTCTCTTATAGGAAGTACACCATGACTAGTTTCTATATGAATAATACTTAGATCTTTATTATCATCCTTGTAATCATCTAGTTCATATTCTAAAGGATTTTCAAAATCAGCTACCCAATCCGTTAATAATTTTGCTATCATGCCCTTATCTGTCACTTTTCCAGTATAAAAATTACCCGTACGTCTGTGCATCCTTTCCATAGTTTCTTCTCTTTTGCAAGTAGCGTATATAACATGCGTAGAAATTCCATAACTTCTTGCAATGTCATAAAATTTCTTTCTTTGTTCATATTTTGGTGACGTGCAATCCACTACTATAAACTCAACAGGCAAAAGATTTTTCTTTTCATTTTCATTAAGAAAAATCTTATAATCACCAGACGCATATTCTTTGAAAAGATTGTATAAAAATTCATAAGTTGCTTTTCTAGCAGCTTCTGTATAAATACCGTTATTGTCAGTTTCAATAAGCGTTTTGTCGGTTGTGTATAAAGATGATCCAGTTTTTACAGAATCTCTTATGTCGTCACTTCCTAGATAGATCAAAGATCCATTTCTAGCTAAACTATTTCCTAAATCATCTAATTTTCTCGTTTCATCCAATAATCTACTGCTATAATACATGAAAGCCTTGGCTATTAAACTCTTTCCTGTTCCAGGCAAACCTGTTGTGAGTATAAGCCTAGGTCTTATAATTGCTGCTTCTTCCATGAAATCACTACCGTAGGGCTTGAATATCGGATTTTTGCTATTTAAAGCTTTTAAATACTTCTGCGATATTATTCAACAGGTTTTACGATGAATTATGAAAAATATAGAAAATTTTCTTAGAGAATTAGGTTTTAGCGAATACGAGACAAGAACCTATTTAACTCTAAACATTCATGGTGTCTGCACAGCAGAAGAGATTTCCAGACTCGCTAACATACCATTACCGCGTGTATATGATACTATAGGACAGCTCCAAAACAATGGTTTTGTTATGGTAACCAAAACAAGGCCGCAAAGATGCAAAGCTAATGATATGGAACTAGCATTAAAGAATTATTTAGAAAGAAAAAGAACTACTGTCAACAAAGAAATAGACAATTTCCTTGGCAGGTCATCAGAATTAGACCTATCTGTTCTAAAACGCATGTCAAAGCCAACAACAGAAGATAACTGGAGAATATGGACAATACGCGGGAAAAAGAACGCTGTTAACATGAGGCATGAATTCGAAAACAGAGCAAAAAAGGAAATATTAATGTTCTCTGGAGACGCATCTTTTATAAGAGAAGATTATCCTGTCTTGGAAAAACTTATTAAAAACGGAGTAAAGATAAAACACCTGCTAAGAGAACCAAAAAATGAAGCTAGAATTGAAAACATAGACAGATTAAAATCCATAGGTGTTAATGTAAAAACCGGATATAATGGCTCCATGAGAGGACAAATAATAGATAACAAGCACGTCCTTGCAATCATAAAATATGGAAAAGATGAAAAAAGTGGTATTCCAGGAACAGATAAAGAATTTACTTATGAAGTATTGGTCTTGGATAATCCGGTATTTGTGAACATATTCAAAGATTATTTTAATTTGAATTGGAAGCAGCTTTAAAAAGAAGCAATTTTTATATCAACAAGAGGATCAGTACTTGCTTCATCATCATTTTCAATAACTACATCACCAGCATTTGTTCCTTCAATTTCTTTAATTTCCCTTTCGATTGCTTTGTAAAATTCTTTCACCAAAGGACCGGCGTATACAAAACCAGAAAAAATATTCTCATCAAAAAAACAGTTAATACCTATTTGATCAACATCTATCACAAGACCTAACGGTTTAGGTTTATTTTCTTCATGAGGATAAAATAAGGCTTTTAGTTTTTTCTTAGGTTTTTTATTAGCTTTTTCATCAACATCTATTTTATAATCTTTTACATCTTCATATTCTGCAGATTCCACTGCTAATAAAATACTAACATCTATAGGTCGTTTATATCTATCCGAACTATCAGATAAATGTAATCTTTTTAATTCATTAAATAGAGAAATATATCCTTCCTTTTTTTTAAGATTTGGACCTCCTTTAAACATATCTATACTCCCATTAATCCACTCTAAAATATGAACAGGGTTTATTATCAAACCATCATTGTATTTTCTAGGATATTTTAAAACATTACCATGAGGATCTTCATTGTGTATAAATGGAGAGTAATCGTTAAGTATGCTAACTGAGTGATTGGGAATAAGCATCAAATAACGTTGTTGTAAATACATAAAATCTAAATAGCTTGAAAATTCCTGTATAATACCACCATCTTCATATTCTCCAATTCTGTTTCTTACCCACTCTTCATCAGCAAAATGATTAATACTTACATCATTCCTATTCATAGTAACCACTACTTAATTTTTAAATCTATTTATAAAGCTTTTGTGCTTCTTAATGGGTTTTTGTATATAAATAAGCATTTTACCCGGTAAAGCGAGATAATTGATCGAAAAGCTTATAAATAACTATGTTATATTTAATTTAATTTGTTACAAACAAGTTTCAAAAGTATTTATTAACATTAATATATATAAATATATACATTCGGTGATATGTTGATTGACGTCATAAAACACGAAATGATTCCCGAACATCAAGTGATGACGAGGGAAGAGCAGAATAGCTTTCTAGAGAAACTTAATATAACAAAAGAACAACTACCAAAAATATCAGATTCTGACGCTGTTTTAAATGAATTGAAATGTAAAGCAGGTGATATCATAAGGGTGAAAAGAAAATCATTGGTATCAGGAGAAGCTATATACTATAGGGTAGTTGTTAAGCAATAGGTTTATATTATTTTATTGACTATAGAGACAAATACGCTCTTCCATGGGCTTTGCGGGGCATGTCCCTATAGCCCGACAAAACAATGGAGAAATGATAAAATGTCGTATTTGCCTATGATTAAAGATTTTGAAGAAAAAATAGGATGGGCTAATTTTCAAATTAATTCTTTTAATAATTTTGTTAAGACAGGCATGCAAAAAATTATAGATGAGATAGATATTGTTACTTTAACGCCTGAATTAGGTGACCTGAAACTAAAATTCGGTAAAGTTGTTGTTAGTAATCCTATTATAAAGGAAGCAGACGGATCAACAAGACATATATTCCCAAGCGAAGCAAGAGTAAGAAATCTAACATATTCTGCTCCTGTTTTCGTTACAATAACACCAATAATTAACGGAATACAGGAAAAATCAGAAAAGGTTCATATAGGCGATCTACCTATAATGGTTAAATCATGTCTGTGTTCTTCTTACGAACAGGATAGAAACAAGCTAATAGAGATGAATGAAGATCCTAATGATCCTGGAGGTTATTTTATAGTTAATGGAACTGAAAGGGTTTTAGTTCTTATAGAAGAGATAACTTCAAACAAACCAATATTTGAGAAATCAAAGGATGAAATATCTGTTAGAATAAATTCAGAAAAATCCGGCTTCAAACAGAGACATATAATTGAAAGAAATCCTGAGGGTGATATATTCATATCATTTGCCAACATAAGAAAACTTTCTGTCTTTGTCTTGCTAAAAGCACTTGGCTTGGAAACCGATAAAGAAATATGTGATAACATTTCTGATAATCAAAAAATTCTGAGTGAGATCTATACAAACCTTTTTGAAACAGAGGTATCGAACAAAGAAGAGGCAATCGAGAGCATAGGTAAGAAGCTTAGAGTTACTGAAGATTATAGAGAAGAGAGAGTTAAACAGATATTAGATAGATATCTGCTTCCACATATAGGACAGGACATCAAGAACAGGTATGAAAAAGCACAATTTTTAACAAAAATAATTAAGAGGATTGTTGCCCTTTCACTTGGTTTGGTTCCAAGTGATGATATTGATCATTATTCTAATAAGAGACTTCTTACATCTGAAGAACTTCTAGGACAGCTATTCAGATCCATCCTTTTAGGCAGATGGGGTCTTTTAGCAAAGATGACATACAACTATCAGAAGTTAATAAAAAGAGGCAAGCATCCAACAATCCAGGGAATAATAGAAGCTAATGCAGTAACAAAACAGGTCATTTCTTCTATAGCAACAGGAAATTGGATTGGAGGAAGAACAGGTATTTCCCAGAGATTGGATAGAAGCTCTTACATAAAAACAATTTCGCATTTGAGATCAATTATTTCACCTTTAACATCAACACAAGAACATTTCAATGCCAGGCAGATTCATCCAACTGAATGGGGTAGGTTATGTCCAGCAGAAACTCCTGAAGGTTCATCTATAGGCCTGAGAAAGCATCTGGCAATATTAACAGAGATAACCACAGGACTGAATGAAGAAGATAATGAAAAGATAGCAGGATTGATAAATTCACTATCATGATTGGGAAAGTGCTATGAAAAAAGCTAAAGTTTCAAAAACAAAGAAGCCTGTTAAGAAAGAAGCAGTTAAAAAAATAAAGAAAGAGAATGTTCAGCCAAAAGCTTCAAAAACCAAGGCAAAAACAGTTGAAGCAAAAAAATCTAAAACAATTGCACAACCAAAAATGAAGACAGCTCCAATAAAATCAGAACCAACTGATATTTTCTTCAATGGTAAATTTATCTCTGATACAAAAGAACCTGAGAAATTTATTAATGATTTAAGAAAAAAGAGAAGAATGAATCTGATACCTCATCAGCTTAATGTCTCATATTACAGCCAATTCAATGAAATAAGAATAAACACTGGCGGCGGAAGAGCCAGAAGACCTTTAATAATAATAGAAAATGGCAAACCAAGATTAACAGAAATGCATGTACAGCAAATGCTTGACAACAAGCTAACTTGGGAAGATCTTGTTAAAAAATCTCTAATAGAGTATTTGGATGCTGATGAAGAAGAAAATGCTTATGTAGCATTAGAACCGAATCATCTTACCTCAAAACATACGCATATGGAAATCAACCCAGTTGTTATGCTTGGCATATCTTCTACATTTATACCATATCCTGAATACAACAGAGGAGACAGGGTTAATTATGGTGTAAAGATGATAGGTCAGGCTATTGGTTTCGTTTCTTCAAATTTCCTTACAAGAATGGATACCAAATTTAATCTTCTTGCATATCCGCAGAAGCCAATTCTTTACACAGATACAAGCACCATATTAGAAAAATATCCTGGCGGACAGAACATAGTTGTTGCTATAATGTGCCATGATGGTTTTAATCTTAACGATGCTATCGTTTTAAACAAGTCTGCTGTTGAAAGAGGACTATTCAGATCCTATTATTTCAGAACATATGAAACAATTAAAAAGAGATATTGGGGAGGACAAGAAGACGAAGTCATGATACCAGAACCTGGCATAAAGGGACACAGGGGCGAGGAGGCCTATGCAGACATTTCAGAAGATGGTATTATCAATCTAGAAACAAAGGTAACTTCAGATTCTGTCATAATAGGAAAGGTCTCACCTTTGCGTTTCTTATCTGATAAAGGATTCACAGCTGACATAGAGAACAAGAGAGAGACATCAGTAACAGTAAGATATGGCGAGGGCGGAATAATAGATGAAGTTATTGTAACAGAAACTCCTGATGGAAACAGGCTGTACAAAATAAGAATAAGAGACGAAAGACAACCTGAACTTGGTGACAAGTTTGCTTCAAGACACGGTCAGAAAGGTGTTCTAGGTTTGCTTGTTCCGCAAGAGGACATGCCATTCACAAACAATGGTGTAACTCCAGATATTATTTTCAATCCGCACGCAATTCCTTCAAGAATGACAATTGGACAGCTATTAGAATTGATTGGAGCAAAAACAGCTGCTCTGTCAGGCAAGGATTTGAGTGCAACAGCATTCAATCATATGAAAGAAGGCGAGATAAGAGGCATACTGAAAAAAATAGGATTCAGAGATGACGGTAAAGAGATGCTCTATGATGGCAAAACTGGAAAAATTTACAAAGTCCTAATATTCACAGGATTATCCTATTACATGAAATTGGATCACATGGTTGCAAACAAAATACACGCAAGATCAAGAGGCCCTGTAACGCTTCTTACAAAACAGCCAACAGAAGGACGCGCTAAGAGAGGTGGATTAAGAATAGGAGAAATGGAGCAGCAATGTCTTCTAGGGCACGGCGCTGCATTAACATTGAAAGAAAGATTTGATTCAGATAAAACCTCGCTACCGATATGTAAAAAATGCGGTTTAATTGCTACACTCGATGTATTGAGAGGTAAAATATATTGTGGCTCTTGCAAATCATCTGAGGTGGTTTGGATAAACACATCTTATGCTTTCAAATTAACTTTGGATGAATTAAAGGCAATGAATGTATATCCAAAAATTATATTGGGAGAAGAATAGGCAGATATGGCTTATATAAAAGAAATCGATTTCAGCATACTTTCGCCTGATTTAATCAGGTCAATGGCTAGAGTTAGAATAGTCAGCTCTGAATTATACGATACAGACGGATATCCTGTTGAAGGCGGTGTTATGGATCCACGATTGGGTGTCATAGATCCAGGACTTCACTGCAGAACATGCAATGGTGGAATAGGCGAATGTCCAGGACATTTTGGTTATCTTGAACTAGCAAAACCTGTTATTCAGGTTCTTTATACAAAGTTCATTTACTATCTTCTAAAATTAACATGCATAAAATGCAATAGAATAATGATAAAAGATGATGTTATTGGAAAGAGGCTATTAATCCAGCCACAGAAATGCCCTCATTGTAAAACAGATCAAAAGAAAATCAGTTTTGTAAAACCGTACGCGTATTATGAAGACAAGACAGAATTAACGCCTACAATGATACGTGAACGTTTTGAAAAAATATCAAACGGTGATCTAAAGAGAATTGGCGTGGGTGGTGGAAGACCGGAGTGGCTTATATTAACACTTTTCCCAATACCACCAGTTACAATGAGACCATCTATAACGCTTGAAAGCGGAGAGAGATCAGAAGATGACTTAACACACAAGCTTGTTGATGTTGTAAGAATAAACCAGAGCTTAAAGGAAAATATAGACATAGGAGCTCCAGACTTTATTCTGAACGATCTCTCAGAACTTGTGCAATATCACATATCAACCTATTTTGATAATGAATTAACTGGCGCACCATTAGCCAGACACAGATCTGGCAGAGCTTTAAAAGGTCTTATTCAGAGATTAAAAGCAAAAGAAGGCAGAATAAGAGGAAATCTCCTAGGTAAGAGAGTTAACTTTTCTGCAAGAACAGTTATCTCACCAGATCCAAGACTTTCAATAAATGAAGTTGGCGTACCTGAAGTAATAGCTGAAGAATTAACACTGCCAGAATATGTAACGCATGTTAATCAAAGCTATATAAAGAATTTGATAAGGGATGGTAAAGTTAATTATGTTGAAAGAACTGATAACAGGAGAATGAAGATAACACCTCACAATAAAGATGATTTAATTAAAATGATTGAGCCCGGCTGGCTTGTTGAAAGGCAGATAAGAGACGGCGACATAGCTTTGTTCAATAGACAGCCAAGCTTGCACAGAATATCCATGATGGCTCATAAAATTAAGATAATGCCGTACAAAACATTCAGATTGAATCCGAGTGTTTGTCCTCCTTACAATGCTGATTTTGATGGAGATGAGATGAACCTGCACATACCACAAAACGAGGAAGCAAGGGCTGAAGCTACATTTTTGATGCAAGTTCAGAACAACATAAATTCGCCTCGTTTCGGCGGACCTGTAATAGGTTTAGATCTTGACCAAATAACAGGAATGTATCTACTAACTAAAGAAGGTACTGTTATAAGCAAAGAAGATGCTTCACAATTATTAGCAAGCGCTGGTATCGAAATAAGACTGCCAGACAAGGATAAATTCACAGGTAAAGAAATATTCAGTCTTCTTTTATCCAAAGATCTAGAAATAGAATTCAGAGCAAGCTGTTGCAAACACTGTGATCATTGCTTGAAAGAGGGATGCAAATATGATGCCTGGGTTAAAATCAAAAACGGTATTTTAGAAAAGGGCGCAATAGATGCAGCAGCGGTAGGTGCAATGAAAGGTAAGGTGCTGGCTAAATTAAACAAATTCTATTCGCCAGACGAAATAAAGGATTTCATTGATAATGCTGGAAGATTGGCTGTTGCCTATCTTATGACAAGAGGATTATCTATCGGTATATCAGATCTTGATGTTACAAAGGAGACATACAAAGAAATTAAAGAAAAGATTAAGAAAACAGAGGAAGAGGCTGATGATTTAATAGAGAAGTACAAAAGAGGAGAGCTTAAGGTAATGCCTGGCATGACGCCAAAACAATCTCTCGAGATACAGATCCTCAATAAACTTTCAAACGGTGTTAGTGAAGCTGGGGATATAATATCAAAGAACATAAAGAAAGGGGATATAATACACATGGCTGTATCCGGTGCAAAAGGATCATTTATTAATACTACTCAGATGGCTGCTGTTGTTGGACAGGAGACAATTCTTGGCAAGAGAATAAAACGCGGCTACTTTGGTAGAACATTGCCGCACTTCAAAAAAGGAGACATAAGAACAAAATCCAAGGGATTTGTTGCAAGCGGATTCAAGGACGGTTTAAACGCTTTTGAGTTGTTCTGGAACATAATGAACGGCAGAGAAGGTTTGATGGATAAATCTCTAAGAACAAGAAAATCTGGTTACATGCAGAGACGTTTAGTGAATGCTTTACAGGATCTAAAGGTAGAACCTGATATGACTGTTAAAGATTCTTCAGGAAGAATAGTGCAGTTTGTTGCTGGTGAAGATGGCATAGATCCATCAAAATCTGATTGGGGAAAACTTGATTGGAGAGAGGAAGTTAGATAAGAAAGAGGTAAAAAATGAAAAACCTACCATTAAACATTCAAAACGAACTTGAGGAATATTTCAAAGAACATAATGTTCCTTCACAGAAAAAAGAGAAGATAATTCAGAAAGTTAATGATATTTACAAAAAAATGAGGTATGATTCTGAAGAAGCCATAGGTATAGTTTGTGCTCAATCACTCTCCGAACCCGCCACACAGATGTCTCTTGATTTTTCAGAAAAAATAATCTTGAAACATAATGGAGTTATCAAAATAGCGCCAATCGGAGAATTTATAGACAGGACAATAGAAAAGCTCGGTAAAAAGGTTGTTAGTGGTTGGGAAATTTGCGATATTTCAGATTATGGATTATTCGTTCCAAGCATAAACAATGAAGAGAAGATAGAGTGGAAGCCTGTCAGTGAAATAAGCAGGCATGCTTCACCTGAAAAAATACTGGAAATTAAGACAAGATCGGGAAGAAAAATAAAAGCTACAGATTCACATTCATTCGTCATAAGGAAAAACAACAAAATTATACCTGTATCAGGAAAGGAACTCATCCCAGGAGACAGGATACCATCCATTTCATTCCTTCCAGAAAACTGCTTACAGTCCTTAGAGATGCAGCCTTTGCTAGGCCAGCAACTTTATGCAAAGAAACAGTTGCCAGAGAAATTAAAACTTGATAACAGCCTTGGCTGGATATTCGGCGCTTACTTGGCTGAAGGCAATGCAACAAAATTCTATGTATCATTTTCTAATACAAATCCGTTATTTTTATCAAAGATTAGAAATTTTGCAGGCAAATACGGATTCACTTTCAATGAATACGACAATTTCCGCGGATTTGCTCCTGCGCATGATATCAGAATAAATTCAAAGCAGTTTTCTCTTTTGATGCAAAAAACATGTGCAACAGGATCTGAAAACAAAAGAGTGCCAGAGTTTGCTTACAGTGCTGATATAGAATTTGTTTCAGGACTAATTAGAGGATACTTTGATGGTGATGGAAATGTATCAGTTGACAGAAGGGTTATACGCATATCATCCAAGTCCGAAGAACTGTTGGATGGAATAGCCTTGCTTCTAACAAGATTTGGTATATTCGCTAGAAAATCAAAGAATAAGAAGGAAAATTTATTAACAATACCATACAAATATGCTGAAAATTTCAGAAAAAATATAGGATTCGTAATTGAATCAAAAGCACAAAAACTTGATGAACTATGTTCACTTTTTGAAAAAAATAAAGGCAGTTATCAGGATTTTGTTGACATGATAGGAGGTTTTGATGACATACTACTTTCAATATCATCAAAGCTTGGCGAACCATCAAGATATGTCAACAGCTTTACAAAAAGACAAAAAATTGGAAGAACTGTTCTTTTAAAGCATATAAAAGCTTTTGAGAAAAAAGCTTTGAAAAAAAACATTGATATCAGCAAAGAATTGAATATACTGAAAAGAATGCACAGCTCTGACGTAGTTTGGGATGAGATATCAGAAACAACATACATTAAACCATCACGCGAGTATGTTTACGATTTCACTGTACCAGGAACAGAAACATTTACCACCTTTGACGGTATTGTAACACACAACACGATGCGTACATACCACTTTGCTGGTACAGCTGGCATTCAGGTAACTCTCGGTCTTCCAAGAATACTTGAGATATTCGATGCAAGAAAAGAGCCAAGAACTCCTGCAATGACTGTTTATCTAGAAAATAAGAAAGCTAGCATTGAAGACGCTAAAAAGGTTGCTGAGAGCATAAAAGAAGTTAAGTTAAGAGATATTGTTCTTTCTACTGTTCTGGACCTTACTGGTTTGGGAATAATATGCAGACTTGATATTGATAAGATTAAAAAACTTGAAATAGAAGCAGAAAAACTTCCGAAAACACTGAAGGCAAGAAATGTTGACATAAAGGTAAAAGACAATATGCTATTTGCTATACCAAAGAAAAAGGAAATGAAGGGACTGCAGAAAATGAAATATTCACTTCTCGAAACCCACATAAAAGGCATAAAGGGAATATCACAGGTTGTTATAACAAAAGAAAATGATGAATGGATAATTAGTACGATGGGTTCAAACCTAAAGAAGGTCTTCGCTGTAGAAGGCGTTAACCCTATGAGAACAGTAACAAACGATCTGTTTGAAATCTATCATGTTCTTGGCGTCGAAGCCGCAAGAAATGCTATAGTAAAAGAGGCTAGATACATAATGGATGAGCAGGGGTTGAATGTTGACACAAGGTACATAATGCTGCTTGCTGACCTGATGACAATGGAAGGCGACATACGCGCCATAGGCCGTTACGGTATTAGTGGCCAGAAGACTTCTGTTCTCGTCCGTGCCTCTTTCGAGGAGACAAAGAAGCATTTAATCAATGCATCAATCCGTGGCGAAAAGGATCATCTTCGCGGTACAATTGAGAATATTATGATGAACCAGGTTGCACCAATAGGCACAGGTTCATTCGAATTATACGGCAGAATACCAGAAATCATGAAAGCAGAAAAGACTATTCCTAAAAAGGTTATAGTTAAAGCAGAACCAGCAAAGAAGGCAGTTCCTGCCAAAAAGAAACCTACTGCCAAGAAAGCAGTTGCAAAAAAAACTAGCAGTTAAAAAGAAGAAATAAGCTCCACACGAAGCTATTTATAAATATAACTAAACAATATAGAAGTTATTATGGCCACTAAAGAGGTTGAAATTCCTGAAGGTGTGAATGTTTCGTATAAAGGTACTCTATTAGATGTAACTGGACCAAATGGTAACATTCAAAAAGAATTCAGAAGCACTCTAGCTGATATAAAAATTAGTGATAAAAAAGTAGTTATTTCATCTTCTAATGATCGTAGAAAATCTAAGGCTATGGTTGGTACATGGGTTGCTCACACACGCAATATGATTGCAAGCGCAGAAAACATGTGGGAAGCCAAGCTTAGGATTGTTTATTCACATTTCCCAATGAAAGTGAATCATGATGAACAGAAAGGACAAGTTGTTATCAGCAACTTCCTTGGCGAACGTTCTACACGCCGTGCAAAAACAAAGGGCAAGGTGAAAGTTGAAATCAAAGGCAATGATATTATAATTACTGGAATGAATAGAGAAGAGGTTGGCCAGACAGCTGCTAACATAGAACAGGTAGCTCGTGTAAGAGGTTATGATAAGAGAATTTTCCAAGATGGCTGCCACCTTGTTCAAAAAACCAAATTAGTAGAAAAGGGAGAATAATATTAGCTTAGGTAAGTGATAAATATGGTTAAAAAGGAACTCAAATCTTCTTTGAAAATTAGGAAAAAAATAAAAAAGAGAAAGCCATCATTCAAAAGACAAGAAAACAAGCGTTACAAAAAACTTAAGAGTGTTTGGAGAGCTCCTAGAGGTATTGATTCAAAACTGAAAAAAGATAAAAAATCTCGTGGAAAAAGAGTAAGACCTGGCTATTCTTCACCTACTGCTGTTAAAGGTTTGTCAAGAACAGGGCATAAGATAGTTCATGTATCAAATCCGGGGGATGTTGATAAAATGCATCACACAACAGAGGTTGCTATAATATCAGCTAATGTTGGCGGAAGAAAACGTGCAGAGATATTGAAACACGCTGAAGAAAAAAAGGTTCATATCATGAACAAATAAATAGTTAAGAATTCAATAAAGTTTTAATTGTGATTATTATGATAAATGCTATGTTTCACTCTAAATGCCCGCTTTGCGGTACTTCAGGAAAAAATTGGCAGAGCAAGCCAGAGGTTTTTGTCTGTCCTAACTGTTCATCTATATTCTCAAGATTCGGTTTAGTTATGGAAGCACAGAACGAAAGCCAAGAACTTTGGAATTAAATCACCTAGTTGTCACAACATGTCCATTTTTTATTAACACTATTGTATGTTCTGCTTGCGACACTGGATTGTTGTTTCTGTTCTTCAGAACTGGATAAGTTTCAACAGCCATTGCCTCTTCAAGCTGTCGCATTGAGAGAGCAACTTTTACTGGCGAGAATTTTTTGTACAGCCAGCGCTTTGCAAAAGGCAGTTGTTTGAATTCATCTCTAGCTTTTGCGAGTATCTGTCTTGCTTCAGCGAGCCTTACTGGCCGATCCTGCATGTATCTATAGATCTCTATTATGCCAGATTCCTTTACTGTAGAATTACTTTCTGTTAGGAAAGGTTCTAATGCTAGGACATCGCCTTCCTTGAAAACATAATCTGAATCGTTATCCACATTCAGAATAGAAGGCTGTCCATGGAAAACGTATTTATCCAATGTGTGTCCTGTGAGATTGGTGATGAGACCAAATCCTCTTTTTTCTGCAGCGTCTTGGATAGTTTTTCCAATTTCTGCAACAGTAATACCAGGTTTTAAAATCTTAATAGCTTCTTCTAAAACTTCCTGATTGGCTTTAATCAAAGGACTTGGCTTAGAACAATAAGTGAATGCCATGTCGCCAATGTAGCCATCAACATGAACACCTATGTCTATTTTTACAAGATCACCTTCTTTAACTTCGCGATCATCATTTGCACGAGGTGTGTCATGCGCAGTGATTTCATTTATAGATATGTTTACAGGAAACGCCGGCTTGCCTCCACGTTTTTCTATTTCTGCATCAACATATTCTGCGATTTCAAGAATCTTCATTCCAGGTTTTATTTTTTTGAGCAGATCTTCTCGAATAGTTGCTGTAATGGATCCAGCTTTCTTATATTTTTCTAAAATATTTTCTTCCATATCAACAATTTTAGATGTAAGACATAAAAAAGTTTTCTGTATTCATAATCTCTCATGATATTTGTTTTAATTTAATATTTTTTTCCAAAAAATAAAACTTTATTAACTACTTAAAACAATAATATATTAAATATAAATAAAATTTAAATGTTTTTTGGAGGTTTTAAAAATGGCAAAAAAGAAAGCAGCAAAGAAAGGCGGAAAGAAAAAGAAATAAATAATTTTTAACGCCTTTTTTTATTTTTTTATTTTTCAGTTTATTTTTTAACTCTTTTTTAGAAGATTGAGTACTTCTTCATGTATTTTTGTTCCGTTTGTAGCAACAATATTAGGTGATTCTAGCGTCCAATCATTACCATTCCAATCAGTTACCTTTCCACCACTCTCTTTTACAAGTAAAACTCCTGGTATGACATCCCAGGGAACTATATCAGGCCTTAAAACAACATCATTCCTGCCACACGCAACGTACGCGAAGTCCAATCCACCTGATCCAAGCTGTCTAAAGCTACGTGCTTTCGTTTTAAACGTGGTGTATACCTTTTCTATGGACTTGATGCCTCCGAGGGTATTACTATGGCAATAATTAACCAAAGTTTTCTTCAAATCCTTATTTTTTGATACCTTGATCTTCTCACCGTTGAGAGCAGCACCTTTATCACTTTCAGCAACAAAAAGCTCCCTCTCCCAAGGATTGTTAACAACACTAAGAACTATTCTATTCTTCAAAACCAATGCAATGGATACACAAAAGAATGGTATCTGCGTTGCAAAGTTGGTTGTTCCATCAAGAGGATCAATGTACCATGTATAGTCAGAACTAGTCTTTTTTTGCTTGCTCTCTTCAGAAATTATGTTATGATCAGGGAATGCATTTTTTATTGTGCTTAGAATTATTTCATTCGATTCTTTGTCTACATCTGTTACTATATCCTGCCATCTGTCTTCTTTTATATTTATCTCTTTAACATTTCCATAATGACCTCTTATTAGTTTCCCAGCACGTTTTGCTGAATTGAGTGCGATATCAATCATTTCCTGAATAAAAACCACCTACTAAATATTAACTTAACAATTTAATAATTTATAGGTTGATTTTATGATAAGTTATCAAAGAGACACAAACATTGATGAACAGCTTATAGATATATCCAAAAAAACAGGAATGGAGCATGTAGATATTTCTCGAGTCATAGCTTTGCGCAGCTATGGGACCAAGAGCCGTAGAATCATTGCAAGATGTCACGTCCTCTCCAGAGCGTTTCAAGAAGCTCTTGGTATCGATACACATTATCTAATAGAAGTCATCTCAGAGCAATATGACAAACTCAGCGAAGAAGAAAAAATCAAAACACTCATACATGAGCTAATGCATATACCAAAATCTTTTGGCGGAGGTTTCCGTCATCATAGTGATCATGTCACCAGAAGAAACGTTGAAAGGATGTATAGAAAATATTTAGAATAGGGAATATATACAAAACAGATATAAGAGATTCATCTAATTTAGTTTTATGAAAGCTCGACAAGACGTTTGGATTATTAATGGTAAACATTTCACATCACGCCTATTGCATTGTTTTGGAAACGTTAATGATCATATTAGTCACGAATCTGCAATTAATTTTATTAAACATTCTGAAACAGATTTTTTAACAATTTACACTCAAGGAAATCTTGATACAATCAGCGGTTTGGATGATTTCCCTATTGGTTATTCGGGATTGTTTTTTAAGGATTTAAAGAATTTCTTTCATGACAAAGAATATACAATTCTTGTCAACACAAATCATGCATTAACTGTTAAAGATGCTGTCAAAAGAGCTGAAATTGGTTTTAAATATTCAAAAAGCAAATTCATCAAACTTGAAGTGCTCAATCACCAATTTACTAAACCAATCAATAGAAAAGTTATTGAAGCTTCCAAAATTTTACTTGAAAGGAGTTTTATAGTAATGCCTCTCATAAATGCTAATCTGAGTGATGCAAAAAAACTAGAAAAAATGGGGTGTTCTGCAATAAGAGTTATGATGAGTGATATAGGTTCTAAAAAAGGTCTTATAAATAAAGAACTCTTTGCTAATATTTGTAGTTCAGTAAGAGTACCAATTATTGCTGAGGGAGGACTTTCTGGACCCGAAGATGCATACAATGCGATGATTGCTGGAGCATCTGCAGTTCTAACTAACAAAGCCTTGTTTTGTTATAAAAATCCTTTATTATTGATCGAATCTTTAAAGAAATCAATTAGTGCTGGTAGACAAGCATTTATTTGTAATCAAAAAAGAAAAAAGTAATTAATTGGTTTTATTCAATCCCCAACTATCTGAACAATGATCTCTCTTCTTCTTGCTGGAACATCGAAGTCCAAAAGTATGATTTGCTGCCATGCACCTAGAAG
>Ga0180009_10002410_pt1 | contig 21981 bp, 17 predicted proteins | sample OS_PC_MetaG_FD_123537 | JGI IMG/M metagenome (GOLD analysis project Ga0180009, IMG submission 123537) | Groundwater microbial communities from the Aspo Hard Rock Laboratory (HRL) deep subsurface site, Sweden - OS_PC_MetaG | ecosystem: Environmental > Aquatic > Deep subsurface > Groundwater...
AGGCCTCTCTTTTTTCTGCTTTCCTGCCAACTCTGCGACTATCAGGGGAAAGACGCATATCGTCTTTCGACCATCTTTGAATACCTCCATGCAGCTTCTTTACTCCATGATGACGTTGTGGATAATGCCGAGAACAGACGAAATAGACCTTCGGCCAATCATGTCTGGGGAAATCATGCGGCGGTGTTAGAAGGGGATTTCTTGTCTTCAAATGCATCTTTAATCGCAGTGGGCTCCAATAACTTGCTATTTCTGAAGCGGCTTACAGAAACCGCCAAGCAGATGGCAGAGGGGCAAATTATGGAATTAGTCCATACGGATGACTGGGAAACCAGCAAGGAAGAGTACATGGAGATTATCACTGCCAAGACTGCTGTTCTAATGTCTGCTGCGTGTGCCTGTGGAGCCATTATATCTGGAGCTGAAAGGGAAGCCGAGCAGTCTCTTGGGCAATTTGGGCTTAACATGGGAATGGCTTTTCAGCTCATGGATGATCTGCTGGATTATACTTCATCGGAAGATGTGTTTGGAAAGCCGGTTGGTAAGGATTTAAAAGAAGGTAAGATCACCCTGCCCTTGATATACACCCTGCCAAAAATTGAGGCGCCTGAGAGGAATAGACTTGAGAATTTGTTTAAGAACCACCAGGCCACTGAAGAAGATTACCGGCAACTGATTGGTCTTGTGAGGAGCAAGGGGGCTCTCGATCAGATTAAGGATGAGGCAAGGTCTTATGTTGACACGGCGGCAGGGTGCTTGAGCAGGTTCCCGGATTCGCCCGCCAAGAGAGGGCTTCTGGAACTGAACCAGTTTATCGTGGATAGAAAGTATTGAACAGTAATCCTTCCATTATCTGAACCGTTTTGAACCGGAAATATTAACAATCGTCAATCGCCAATCGAAAAGGACCAATCGGTCCTATTTTCCAAAAGGACATACGGGGTAATGGCATTTCTCGCAATTCAGGCATAAACCCCCATGGGCCAGTGCCGCGAGATCCTTCCTTGTGATAATCTCGCCTGCCAGGACGCGCGGGAGCAAAATGTCTAATACTGTGGCCTTATAGAAAAGAACGCATGCCGGTACCCCCAGAACGGGGACGTCACCGATGTGCCCGTAGAGAAACATGGCTCCCGGTAGAACAGAAGTCCCATACACCACGTCTTCCGCACCAGCTTCTGCAATTGCCACACGACTTATATCATCAGGGTCAACACTCATACCCCCTGCCACCATTATGAATTTTGCCCCCCTTTTGAGCAAATCGTCGATGCATTTGACAATCTCAGCCTTGTCATCGGGTGCAAACAAAGGTCCTTTGATCCGGCAACCAAAAGATGCCAGCTTTTTTCTGAGTATGGGCGCGAACTTATCATTAATAAGGCCACTGAAGACCTCGTTTCCTGTGATAACGATCCCTGTTTTAGGCTGTGAAAGGGGCTTAACAGAAAAAATTCCGCCCACAGCCTCTGCGATATGCACGGCTGCACTCAGCGTCATCTCATCAATAATCAAGGGAATTGCCCTCGTGGCACAGACTATTTCTCCTTTTTTCACGACTGTGTTTGTGTGCCGTGAGGCGCAGCAGATTGTGGGAATGAGGCACAACTCGGTCAAGGCCTGGACATTCACCTTTAGAAGACCTTTATGTGCCGCCTTCAGATTGATTTTACCTTCCGAAGTCTGGCTATCGAAAACCACCCCTTGACCTGTTAGGGCCTTAGCAAGCCTGATGGCGGCCTCGTCCTCATGGATTTCTCCGGGCCCGATGTGCAGGACAAACAGGTGTTCTTTTCCCAGACGCCTGAGGTGTGGAATATCTTCTTCCCGTACAATGTGGCCTTTTCTAAATGCAACTCCCTTGAACTGACCAGGCCTGATTTCTGTAATATCATGGGCAAGGACTTTTCCAACGGCCTGGTCAATGGGGATGGTGCTTGCTGAAGATTTGAATTTGTTAGCCACGGATTTCCTCCGGAATATAAAAGCTGGATTCCAGTTTTCGCTTTTTTTCTACGCTTATGATTTTCGATTGACGATTACCAGTAGCCACCAATAATCAATAATCAAATAGTCAATATTGTGCAGGGCTTTCGGCAAAGCATTAAACACGGATACGAAGCAGATCGCTGCCCAATATTAGCTCACCCTCGTATGTCCTACGGCATTGTGCTGAAATGTCGGTTTCCAGGCATTCGGGGTAAAAATGGGTCAGAAGCAGTCGTTTTACCCCGGCCAGACTGGCAATGCGACCTGCCTGAGAAGGCGTAAGGTGGCCTTCTACTTCTTTTCCATCCGGAAAAGAACACTCCAGAATCAGAAGATCCGCTCCCATGGCCAGATCCACAATCTCATTACAAAAGCCGGTATCCCCCGAATATACAACGCTTTTCCCTGACCTGTCATTGATACGGTAGGCAATACTTTCTGGCGTGTGTTTAGTGGTTTGCATAGTGAGCTTAAAGTTGTGGTAGTCTCTTTCCGGGTTAATCCCGACATCAATTTCCTCAATAGTCATGATCTCGGGAGGAAGAGAGATCCAATCAGCATAGGCCTCCTGGAGACGTTGGATAAATTCCTTTATTCCACGGGGCCCGGTTATCACAAAAGGCTTTCTTCTTTTGAGGATGGCCGGGTTTCTGGTAACAAACAGAAGATGGATCAGATCTGCTGTATGATCGGGGTGAAAATGAGTGATGAATACCCGCCTGATCCCCTCGTGTCTAATACCGGCCCTTGTCAACTGCCGTAATGTTCCTGGCCCCATGTCGAAGAGAATTGGATCAGCGTCGATATTTATAAGGGCCAATGAAGGTGAGGCCCTGTAATTGAGTGGGATGCCGGTTCCAGAACCCAAAAGAATCATTTCCATTGTTGTGTTTCCCTGGTTTGTTGAATTTTGACTGCAATGTGCGAGCAAGTGTTTTATATGTTGCGAGAACCTCTTTAGTCAACATTTTACATCTGATTTCCGTAACATCTCAAAAAGTTGAGGCAAATCCGCTGGTGTAGGGCGGCATTTTATATGCCACCGTTATTGGCGGGGTATAAAACCCCGCCCTACAAGAAACAAACCCTAATTTATTGAGAACTTACTGATTTCCTCTAAAAACATACCAGATGAAAGCCATAATTAGGGTTGGCGGCCACAAAAAATACGAATTGTATTTTTGTGGGATTAATGTATATAGTAACCAGTTATAAATGTCTATTTTCCGCAATCCTTGCACCTGCCCTGTGGAATGGGAAGCTTATTCTTCTATCAAGTTTCTCGTAGCTTAGGAGTAATCATGGCAAAGGTTTTGATCATTGACGGCAATCAGGATGACCTGAATTCCATATCAGTGTCGCTAAGGAAATTCATTCCCGGTTGCGTTGTGTCAAGTGCCCAATCGAGAGCTGAAGGTATTAGAAAGGCACAGACACAATCACCAGACCTTGTCCTGCTTGATATTGTATTAGCAGAGATGGATGATTTTGAACTTTGCAGGCTTTTAAAGGTTGAGGCTGTAACGAAAAACACTCCGGTTATTGTGCTTACAAATCCTGAAACCGCTCCCAGGCGCTGGGCAAAGGCCTTAGATGCCGGCGTTTCCGGTTTTCTGGTCAAGCCTGTTGATGAGGCCGGATTAATAGCTCAGATCAATGCTGTGTATCGAAAAAAGAGGGTAGACGATATCCAGCGCAAAAAGAGGGAGTTGCTTAAAACTGTCGCACAGGAAAAGACAAGGGCTTTACAGAAGAGAACCCACGATCTTGGCCAACGGATCAAAGAGCTGAAATGCCTGTATGGTATTTCTGCCCTTCGCGAAAAACCAGGCACAACATTAGAGGAGATTCTTCAAGGAGTCGCTGACCTCATTCCTCCCTCATGCCAGTATCCGGAGATCACATGCGCACGTGTCATCATGGGGTATCAGGAATTCAGTACGAAAAATTTCAGTGAAACCCCATGGAAGCAGACTAGTGACATCATTGTGCATAGCGAGTGGGCAGGAACACTGGAGGTCTATTACCTTGAAAGGCCGGAAGGTGTTGAGGAGCTTTTTCCGGAGGAAGAGAGACACCTGCTGAATGCCATTGCCGAGCGGTTGGGCAGGATTGCCGAGCGGGTACAGGCTGATGATGCATTGCGCCTTGAAAGTGAAAATATTGCAAATATCCTGAAATCTATGGAAGACTGGATATATATAGTAAATGAGCAATACGAAATTGAATATATAAATCCGGCGCTTAGAAAAGAACTTGGCCCTGTTGAGGGAAGAAAATGCTACGATTATTTTGGCAATGGAGAAGACATTTGCCCATGGTGTGCAGATCAGGGTGTTTTTGCAGGAAAAACTGTCCATTGGGAATGGGATCTTTCCAGGAACAATAAAACCTATGATGTTGTTAGCACGCCCACGCGAAACCCCGATGGCAGCGTATCAAGGTTATCAATATTACGCGACTTGACTGCTCTCAAGAAGGCGCAAAAGGCACTTGAAGAAAGAGAATTGCTTTACCGGAGTCTCACTGAATCCGTCGCGGATGGGGTTGTACTGGTGCAAGACGGGATCATCCTGTTTGTAAACAATGCCTTTGTTAATATGTTTGATTTTACGGACCCTGAAGAAGTTGCTGGAATGGAAGTCGTCCAGCTCTTTGACAGTGAGTTCAGGGAGCTTTTTCGGAAGGTATTTGATCCGCGGGAACGGGACGCAGACATTGGTAATCTGCTCTGGGGTATGTGCGTTACCAAAGAGGGGAAGACAATATGGGTATCAACGAACAGGAGCGTTATAAGGCTGAAGTCCAGGCCTGCTATCCTTGCTACCATGAGGGACATCACAGAACAGGTGCTCTGGGAAAAGTCCATGCAGGAGGAGACTGAATATCTTCGAAAGGAAAACATAAAACTCAGATCCTGTATAAAAGAACGCTATAAGTTCGGTAATATCATTGGGAAAAGCCTTCCTATGCAAAATGTCTATGAACTTATCCTGAAGGCTGCCGGCTCTGATGCCAATGTTATAATCCTTGGTGAATCCGGCACTGGTAAAGAGCTGGTTGCAAGGGCAATCCATAAAATGAGTCCGAGGGCTGACAAGGCATTTGTCCCTGTTAATTGCGGGGCCATCCCTGAGAACCTTGTTGAAAGTGAATTTTTTGGACACCGCAAGGGAGCTTTTACAGGGGCTCATATAGACAAGACAGGTTATTTACATACTGCCGATGAAGGAACACTTTTTCTGGACGAAGTGGGCGAGTTTGGATTGAATACTCAAGTCAAATTCCTCCGGGCACTTGAAAGCGGTGAGTACATCCCGGTGGGCGATACCCAGGCTCGCAAATCCAACTTTCGTGTTGTCGCTGCCACCAACAGGGACTTTTCGGAAATGGTCAGCAAAGGACAGGTGCGTGAGGATTTTTATTACCGGATAAGCGTCATTCCCATTGTCCTGCCACCCTTAAGAGAAAAAAAAGAGGACATTCCTTTGCTCATTGAGCATTTCATGGGGCTGTACATCAAGGGCAAGCAAGTACCTATCATACCCGGGAGAATTATGGAGATCTTATACAATCATAACTGGCCGGGGAACGTGCGTGAGTTGCAAAGTGTGCTTCAAAGGTATCTTGCAGTAGGAAATTTTGACTTTCTGACCATGAATGATAAATCAAAAAAAATGGAAACTCAGATCAATGAAGAGATCGGTGATGATGTAGTGAATCTTTACTCAGCAATGGAAGTTTTCGAGAAGCGTTTTATCCTTAATGCATTGAACCAGAACCAATGGCACAGGGGAAAAGTGGCGTCTATGCTTGGTATAGACCCAAAAACACTCTACACAAAGATGAAAAAAATCGGGTTTTATTAACCATAAATCAGGCGATATAGCCCGATACAGGTAAATAAATATAGTTTCAACTACTTAGCCGAGAAATTCATATATTTATTCGGGCGTTTTCACCCTATTTCTGTTCCCCCGTTTTAAGGCATCTCTTCTTTTCAAAGCAGGGTTTCCCATTAATTCAATAGGTTAAGAGAAACAGCTTTTATGTGGCATATTTATTGCGGTTAACCTTGAAATAGGAAGAGAAAAAATCCAACCCCGAGACCGAAAGAGAAGTTATCATATGGATGTCCTGGTCACAGAAAATAATGTTTCTGCCCTCTCTCATATTACTGAGTTGATTCAACGCCTGGGACACAGTGCCGAGAAGTCAGAAACGGCCCAGGGCACCCTGGACATAGTCAGGGAAAAGGCGTTTGATCTGGTTTTTCTTGATATGTCTCTGCCTGATATGAAAGCGCAGGAGCTGATAGAGAAACTCAAGGAACTACGGTCTGATATAAAAATCGTCACCATGACCGCAGCCAGTACTGATGAACTGGAAAAGGAAATCAGAACACTGGGTATCGTGTATTACATGTCAAAACCTGTCAGCGAGAACATACTGAAGGATATCCTGGATCATATTTCAACAAAAAAGAAAAATGCCTTGAGCGCGGGTTCCGAGTTAAACAGTTTCTAATTTGCAGGACTCAGTCAAAGTCCAGGCCAGGGGGAGGGTGAAGGAAAATTTAAAGGTGTATTTAACTGTAGTTAATGCTATGAACCAAACAATTAAAAGGAGGATCGTTTATGTCAAATCTTGTTGTACCACATGGTAAAGAAGAAAAATTGATGCCGTTGTTACTTGAAGGCGGTGAACTTAATGCCGAGACCAAAAAGGCAAAGTCGCTCAAGCAGATCAGGATCACATCAAAGGAGAGTTCCAATCTTGTAATGATGGGGATCGGGGCATTTACCCCATTGACCGGTTTCATGACAAAGGCTGACTGGCAGGGTGTCTGCGACAATATGGCTCTGACAGATGGCACATTCTGGCCTGTCCCAGTTACACTTTCCACTGGCGATGAAGAGGTTAAGGCGGGTGATGAACTGGCGTTAGTGGATGATGAGACGGGCACCATTATGGCCACTATTCAGGTCTCTGAAAAGTATACCATTGACAAAGAACACGAGTGTAAGTCCGTGTATACTACAACGGATACGGAGCACCCGGGTGTGGCAAAAGTAATGGCCCAACCCAGGTATAATCTGGCAGGCCCTGTAAAGGTTTTAAGCGAGGGCGTATATCCCGAAGAATTTAAGGATGTTTACCAGAGGCCTGCGGAATCCCGGAAGATCTTTGAAGACCTGGGGTGGAAGCGGGTCGCGGCCCTGCAGCTCCGTAATCCCATGCATCGTTCCCATGAGTTCCTGGCCAAGATTGCCGTAGAGGTAATGGATGGCTTGTATATCCACCAGTTGTTAGGCAAGCTTAAAGCCGGCGATATTCCGGCCGATGTCCGCGTGGACGCGATTCAGGCACTTGTGGACAACTGGTTTGTCAAGGGCACGGTAGTCCAGGGCGGTTATCCCATGGAGATGCTGTATGCCGGCCCCAGAGAAGCCCTGTTACATGCCGTCTTTCGCCAGAACTATGGGTGCAGTCACCTGATCGTAGGCCGCGATCACGCTGGTGTAGGTGATTATTATGGCCCTTTTGATGCGCAGAAGATATTTGACCAGATCCCGGAGGGTGCTCTAAAGTGTGAGAACCTCAATATCGACTGGACCTTCCATTGCTACAAGTGCGGAGGGATGGCCTCCATGAGGACATGCCCCCATGGAAAAGATGACAGGCTGCTTTTATCCGGGACCATGGTAAGAAAGACCCTCTCAGAGGGGAGTGATCTCCCGGCTGAATTCTCCCGTCCCGAGGTTGTGAAAATACTCCAGAATTATTACCAGAATCTTGATGAAAAGGTTGAGATAAAACTGCACGGTGCTGCCACCGGCGACGTCAAGAAGTAGTTTTAATTTAAAAGAAAGGGGGTACAAAAAAAAGGGTTTTTTTATTTGTATTAATTTGGATGTTTATTTTAACAATTGAAACAGGAGGTGTACAATGCCAAGTTATGTAATTACAGAAAAATGTGACGGTTGTAAGGGACAGGACAGGACAGCCTGTATGTATATCTGCCCCAACGACCTGATGGTGCTGGACGTAGACGGTTCGGCCGGTTACGGGGAGATGAAGGCATACAACCGCGATCCTCAAATGTGCTGGGAATGTATGTGCTGTGTCAAGCTCTGCCCGGTGCAGGCGATGGATGTAAGAGGTTATGCTGACTTTATTCCAATGGGATCCAGCGCAACACCTTTGCGTGGTACCGAAGACATCATGTGGACGGTGAAGTTCCGTGACGGTTCCATCAAACGGTTCAAGTTCCCCACAAGGACTACTCCGGAAGGGTCAGCAGATCCATTGGGTGGATATGCCACTCATGATGACTTAAACAGCGAGGCCCTGGCAACTGAGCCTGCGTCCCTGGGACTTGATGCAGTTCCCACACCTAATTAGAAAGAAAGGAGGTAATATAGATATGGCAAATTATGAAACAGTAGAAGTGAACACCGACCTCCTGATCGTTGGTGGGGGGTTTTCAGCATGTGGCGCGGCCACAGAGGCAGCGTACTGGGCCAAGAAGAATGGCTTAAAGGTGGTGATGGTGGACAAGGCGGCCACGGACAGAAGTGGTGCTGTGGCCATGGGTCTTTCGGCCATCAACCAGTATGTTGGCATAAGGGATGGCGAGAATACGGTTGAGGACTATGTCCGCTATGTTCGCCAGGACTTGATGGGTATTTCCAGGGAAGACCTGGTTTACAATATCGCCCGTCATGTGGATTCAACAGTGCATCTGTTTGAGAAATGGGGCCTCAAGATATGGTTAGATGAAGAGGGTAAATACGTCCATGAAGGCCGATGGCAGCTCATGATCAATGGTGAATCATACAAGATAATCATTGCCGAAGCAGCAAAGAACGCACTCGCCGATGCAGGCGGAGAGCTCATCGAGAGGGTGTTCATTGTTGGTCCACTCATGGACGGCAACAAATGTGTGGGTGCCGTGGGATTCAGCACCCGCGAGGAAAAATTTTATGTATTCAAGGCAAAGGCCGTCATTGTCGGCGCGGGTGGTGCAGTGCACGTATTCCGTCCACGCTCCGTGGGTGAGGGCTTTGGCCGCTCATGGTATCCGCCATTCAACTCCGGCACAAGTGCCTATTTCACTCTCCAGGCCGGCGCCGAGATGACATGCCAGGAAGTCCGTTTTATCCCGGTCAGGTTCAAGGATGGTTACGGCCCTGTGGGCGCATGGTTCCTGCTTTTTAAAGCCCGAGCAATAAGCGCTGAAGGTGGCGAATACATGGTAGTCAGGAAAGAGGAGCTCAATAACTGGGCGCCTTATGGCCATGCCAAACCGATCCCTGCAAACTTGAGGAATTACCTGGGTATGCTGGATGTGGATGCAGGCTTGGGGCCCCTTTACATGGAGACCGCCGAGGCCATTCAAAAGATAGCCGAGGAGTTTAAGGACGATCCCAAGGCCTTCAAGAAGAAGATGAAGGAACTTGAAACCGAGGCGTGGGAAGACTTCCTTGATATGACTATCTCTCAGGCCATTTTATGGGCAGGTCTGAATGTCAAGCCCGAGGAAAAGCACTCTGAGATCGCGGCCTGTGAGCCCTACTTTATCGGTTCTCACTCCGGCGCGTCAGGTGCATGGGTTAGTGGTCCTGAGGACCTGGATACTCCTTATAAGTGGGGATATGCAAATATGACAACGGCGGATGGCCTTTTTGCCGTGGGTGATGGCTCAGGGGCCTCCAGTCATAAGTTCTCTTCAGGTTCACACGCTGAGGGACGCATTGCTGGAAAAGCGGCCATTAAGTACATTGTGGAAAAGGGCCAGGAACCTAATGTCGATGCAGCCCAGGTGGAGAAACTGAAGGCTGAGATCTACGCACCTTTTGATCTTTTTGAGGCGCACAAAGGTGAGACAACAGATCCGGAGATCAACACTAATTACATCATGCCCAGGCAGTTCCTGTTCAGGCTCCAGAAGCTCATGGACGAATATGCTGGCGGCGTGACTTCTGCCTTCAAGACCAGCAAGGCGCTCCTTGAAAGGGGCATGGAGCTGATGGTCTACTTGAAAGAAGATTCAGTCAAGATGGCGGCACGCGACCTGCACGAGCTCACAAGGCTTTGGGAGAATATCCAGAGGATGTGGATAGCAGAGTCACATATTCGCACCATGCTCTTCAGAGAAGAGACCAGGTGGCCTGGCTATTATTTCAGATCCGATACTCCCAAGATGGATGATGAGAACTGGAAGTGCTTTGCCAATTGTCGCTGGGATCCCAATACTGGCGAGTGGGAAATGACGAAGAAGGACATCTGGAATATGCCAGGTGTGTAATTGTTAACCTGAACTGAAAATGTGCCCCGGCTGCAACGACCAAAATGTGGCCGGGGTATTTTTTTTAGTCTGAAAAAATCGGCTTGCAGTCTTTTTGAGGGATATGCTATAGAAATCCATGTGAATTTAAGCACAAGAAAATATTTCCCCTAATCTTAATCGGAGGGTTATCCCGTGGAAGAAAGAGATATAATGGAGGTTGATGTGCTTTTTGTGGGTGGCGGTGTTGCGTGCCTTAGCGGGGCGCTCCATCTTGCGAATCTCATAAAAGGGCACAACGAAAAGGTAGAGCAGGGAGGAGAGGGCAAAAAACTGGATGAAATCATGATTGCCATACTGGAAAAGAGTGCCTTTGTGGGCTCTCATAGCATTTCCGGGGCTGTCATGGATCCCATTGCCCTTAAAGAGCTTGTCCCTGATTTTTTAGAAAAGGGCGCACCTGTGGAAGGTGAGATCAAAAAAGAGGAGGTGTGCCTGCTGACCAGAAATGGGCGGATTAAGTCCCCCATAACACCGCCGCCTCTTAATAATCACGGTAACTACGTCGTATCCCTTTCAAAGCTTACAGAATGGCTGGGTAAACTGGTTGAGGAGAGTGGCGTTGATATATTCCCTGGTTTTGCAGGCACAGAGGTCCTCTACGATGGTAACCGGGTGATCGGTGTCAGGACAGGTGATAAAGGAATTGATGCGGATGGAAGCAAAAAGAGCAATTTTGAACCAGGAATCGATCTGCATGCCAAAGTCAGTGTCTTTGGAGAGGGAACAAGGGGGAGCCTTGCAAAGACCTTGATAGAGAAGTTCAAGTTAGACGAGGGGAAAAACCCGCAGGGTTATGCGGTGGGTGTCAAAGAGGTGTGGGAGACCCCTGAAGGTAGACTTGAACCGGGGCATGTTATCCACACCATGGGCTACCCGCTAAAGAGTAATACATATGGCGGGGGATTTATTTATGGAATGAAAAACAACATGGTCTCCCTTGGGTTGATGACAGGCCTTGATTACGAAGACCCCCTTCTTGATCCTCACCGTGAGTTTCAAAAATTCAAGCTCCACCCTTTTGTAGCCGACATTCTAAAAGACGGGAAAATGACCCAGTACGGGGCCAAAACAGCCCCTGTGGGAGGGTATTTCTCTATTCCTGAACTCACATTCGAAGGGGGCCTTATTGTCGGGGATTCGGCAAGCCTGTTCATAAGCCAGAAGATCAAGGGGATTCACGTTGCAATGAAATCAGGCATGCTGGCTGCAGAAACGATTTTTCAATCCCTTTTAAAAAATGACTTCTCATACGCAAGTCTTGAGACCTACCAGAAAGCCCTCTATGACAGCTATATCTCGAAGGAACTTTACAAGGTGCGCAATTTCCATCAGGCCTTCCAGAAAGGTCTATGGATTGCCATGATCAAGGCTGGGTTCCAGTATATTCTGGGTGGCAGGATATTGAAAGGCCGGCTTCCCACCAAACCTGATTTTGTTCACCTGAAAAAGGTTGTTGATGTCTATGGTACGGATTCCCCCACAGATGAGCAAAAGGGGGTAATTAAATTCGATGGCAAGCAAACATTTGACAAGGAAACGGATGTTTATTATTCAGGTACAACCCATGAGGAAAAGCAGCCTGCCCATCTTAAGATATTGGACCTTGACATCTGCTATACCAAATGTACTGAAGAATATCAGAATCCCTGCGTGAGCTTCTGTCCTGCAAATGTCTACGAAATGGAGATTGACGAAGAGTCCGGAAAACGTACTATGAAATTGAATTTTTCTAACTGTGTTCATTGCAAGACATGCGATGTAAAAGACCCCTATGAAAATATCACATGGGTGCCTCCGGAGGGCGGAGGAGGACCTAAGTATACGGTTATGTGACCAGCAAGTTAAGTATGGAGTATGCAGTAAGGAGTAAGCAGTAGGCAGAAAAAGGCAACAAATCTTTATGGCGCTTACTGCATACTCCTTACTGCATACTATTTAGCTGGGAAAAGACAGTACGTATTGATAAGTGTATAATTTCGGAAAATTGTATATGTTCCGAAATATATAAATGAGCCGAGGAGGATAAGTATGGCAAACACAGACACCCAGAGTATCCTGGTGGTCGGCAGTGGCATGGGCGGGCTCACTGCCGCTGTCGAGGCAGCAGAGGCGGGCTACGATGTCTATATAGTGGAGAAAAACCCCTATCTGGGGGGAAGGGTGGCCCAGCTTCATCATTACTTTCCTAAATTGTGCCCTCCCAATTGCGGACTGGAAATCAACTTTCGCCGGATCAGACAGAATCCCAGGGTACGTTTTTTTACCATGGCTGAAGTTGAAAAGATTTCCGGAGAGGAAGGAGATTTCGATGTCACCATTCGATTAAGTCCTCGTTACGTTAACGAGAAATGTACTGGTTGCGGCAAATGCGCCGAGGCCTGTACCATGGAAATTGAAAATGCCTTTAATTACGGTATGGATAAGATCAAGGCAGCCTATCTGCCACACGACATGGCTTACCCCATGCGGTATGTGCTGGACCCGTCCCTGGTAAAAAGCGATGAGGCCCAAAAGGTTAAGGAGGCCTGCCCATATGATGCAATCGACCTGGATATGGAAACCAGGACAGTGGAATTGAAGGTGGGCGCTATTGTCTGGGCAACGGGATGGAAGCCCTATGATGCCAACAAGCTTGATACTTACGGATTTGGACAATACCCGGATGTGATCACCAACGTTATGATGGAAAGACTGGCCTCATGGACAGGGCCAACAAAGGGAAAGATTGTTAGGCCTTCCGATGGCAAGGCGCCTGAGACAGTAGCTTTTGTTCAATGCGCGGGTTCACGGGATGAAAATCACCTCCGTTACTGCTCGGGCATTTGCTGTCTGGCATCCATGAAGCAGGCCACCTATGTGCGTGAACAATATCCTGACGCCAAAATATATATCTTTTTTATTGATATTAGGGCCACAGACCGGTTGGAAGACTTTTATAACAAGGTCAAGGAGGATGAAAACATCCGGTTTTTTAAAGGTAAAGTGGCCAAGATCACCGAGGAAGATGGTAAGGGGCTTGTTCTGAGGGTTGAAGATACAATGACCGAAGAGTTGCATGAGATTTCTGCGGATCTGGTTGTGCTGGCAACAGGTATGCAACCCAATACATCTGAATCCCCTCTTCCCATTCAGGTCCCCTATGATGATTATGGGTTTATGGTTTCCCGAAACGGTAAACCCGGAATTCATACTGCAGGTTGTGTAAGAACGCCGACTTTTGTTTCAGAAGTAGTCCAGGATGGAACGGCAGCAGCCCTAAAAGCTATTCAATCGGTTGTGAGGAGGTAAACTCAATGGAAAAAAAGACCGCAGTCTATATATGCACGGGATGTGGCATTGGAGATGCCCTTGATACAGAACAGCTCAGCAAGGTGGCTACTGATAAAGGCAGCGTGCCCGTTTGCCGGGTTCATGCCAACCTGTGCAGTCAGGAAGGTGTAGAACTCATTAAGAATGACATTGCCAATGAGGGCGCCAATACACTGGTAATAGCAGCCTGTTCCCATAGGGTGATGTATGATGCGTTTAACTTTGAAAGCTGTATTGTTGACAGGGTCAATATCCGGGAACAGGTGGTCTGGTGTCAGAAACCAGGGGATGAAGACACCCAGATGATGGCAGAAGACTATCTCCGAATGGGCATGGCCAAGGTTAACAATATGGAACTGCCTGAACCCTTTAAACCTGAAGAAGAAATATCCAGGGATATCCTTGTGGTTGGAGGTGGACTGACCGGGATGACATCGGCCCTGGAAGCCGCAAAAGCTGGCTGTTCAGTGGTTCTGGTGGAAAAAGAGACCCAACTGGGAGGTTTCCAGAGCAATGTCCGGAAAATAGCGACATTCCCTTACAAGGAAGTCCAGGATAACGATGTGGAACAACTGATTCAGGAAGTCACACAAAATGAAAAAATCAAGGTGTATACCGGGGCCAAGGTGGACAAAACCGCTGGGGGCCCGGGTGTTTTTCAGGCTACTATCAGCCAGAATGGAACCACGGCTGAGCATAAAATAGGGGCTATTGTGCTTGCGGCCGGATGGCAGCCCTATGACCCCGGTAAGCTGGATAAAAAGCTCGGGTTTGGTGCTTCTCCCAATGTCATTACCAACGTCCTATTTGAAGAGAACGCTAAAGATGGAAAGATAACCCGACCCAGCGATGGAAAGGACGTAACAAACGTCGCCTTCCTGCAATGTGCAGGACAAAGAGATCCTGATCATCTGCCATACTGTTCAAGCGTTTGCTGTGTCACTGCCCTGAAGCAGGCCCTGCAGGTCAAGAGCCAAGATCCGGACGCCAATATTTTTGTAGTGTACAAAGAAATGAGGACCCCCGGGCAGGCTGAGGACATTTACCGGAAGGCCCAGGAAGAAGGAATAATATTTATCCGGTGTCAGTCACCTGAGGTCAAGGCCAATGGTGACGGCCTGGTGGTTGAGGCCGAAGATGAACTTTTAGGTGAGACCGTTCTAATGGAAGACCTGGACATGGTGGTTCTTGCCACAGGTATGGTCCCGGTTACTGCCTTTGGGAGGGATGTCAGCAAGGAGCAGAAGGAAAAGGAAGAGGAGGAATTGGATGTCCCCCTTGATGTTATAAGGCGTTCTAAGCTCTTGAACCTGGAATACCGGCAGGGGCCAGAGCTTCCTGCTCTTCGTTATGATTTCCCTGACTCACATTTTATTTGCTTTCCTTATGAAAGCCGGCGCACAGGCATTTATGCTGCAGGTTGCGTGCGACGACCCATGGGAATAGAGACGGCCCAGGAGGATGCGGCCGGGGCGGTTATGAAGGCCATCCAATGTATTGAGCTCACCTCCCAGGGTGCCGCGGTTCATCCCCGGTCAGGGGATATGACCTTTCCGGAATTTGCCATGCAGCGCTGTACACAGTGCAAACGCTGCACGGTGGAGTGTCCTTTTGGGGCCATTAATGAAGATGAAAAGGCCAATCCATTGCCGCAAATTACGCGATGCAGGCGTTGTGGTGTGTGCATGGGGGCTTGTCCGGAACGTATCATTTCCTTTAAGAATTATTCAGTGCAGATGATCGGCGCTATGATTAAGGCCATTAAAGTGCCTGAGGAGGATGAAGAAAAACCGCGCATTCTTGTGCTGGCCTGTGAAAATGATGCCTATGGGGCGCTTGATATGGCAGGGCTTAACCGTATGAAATATAACGCCTGGATTAGGGTAATTCCCATGCGGTGCCTGGGTTCCATGAACCTTGTCTGGATTGCAGACTCCCTTTCAAAGGGCATTGATGGAGTCCTTCTTCTGGGGTGCAAGCACGGAGATGATTATCAGTGTCATTTTATCAAGGGAAGTGAACTGGCTGATATCCGGCTGAGCAAGGTTTCAGAAACCCTGAATAGATTAGCGTTAGAATCTGAGCGTGTGCGTTTTGAAACTGTATCCATTATCGACTACGACAGGCTGCCAGGCGTGCTGGATGAATTCGCAGCGACCATTGATGAGGTCGGCCCCAATCCGTTTAAGGGGTGGTAATCTTAAGGAGGGATAAACATGAGTGTGAGAGTTGATCCGAATTTAATGAAGGACCTGAAGGCATTCGGGCTGAAAGACGCTAATAAATGTATGCACTGCGGAAACTGCACAGCAGTATGCCCCCTTTCAACGCCGGAAAATCCGTTCCCAAGGAAGCTGGTGAAATATGCCCACATGGGCCTTAAGGATAAAATTCTACAGAGTCCTGAGCCATGGCTCTGTTACTATTGCGGCGACTGTTCGGATACCTGCCCGCGGGGTGCAGATCCCGGTGAGACCATGATGGTGATGCGGCGGTATCTTACCTCCCTCTATGATTGGACAGGTTTTTCCCGTAAATTCTATACATCAGAAAAATTTGAGATTGCGGCTATTGCTGTTGTGGCCGTGTTTGTTGGTTTGATGCTATGGATTTTTCGTGCAAGCAATCCGAACATGGAGCACGCCCATCTCAATTCAGTATGGCCCGCACCAAGTATCGAAATTGCGGATTTTGTCATGGGGGCTATTCTTTCCTTCTTGCTTTTGAGCAATACATGGCGTTGCGTTAAGTTTACCATGGGTGATTTACTGAAAAAGATTCCCCTTGAGATTTATATAACCCAGGCCAAGGAACTTATTATACACTTTCTTACTCAGAAAAAATTCGGCGAATGTACAGACAGGATGCAATGGATTGTCCACCTTTTGATTATGACAGGCTATAGCACCATTTTTCTCCTGGTGGTGGTTTTTACCGCAGGGGGTATACACATCATAGGGCTTTCCTGGGAGGGGATCATGTTCCAGCGGGATGTGATTTATCCGTTTTTTCATCCCATACGTCTTTTAGGATACTATGCCACCTTTGCAATTCTTTACGGAACGACCTATGCCATGATCGGACGCATCAGAAAAAACAAGGCGCCTTACAAGAGTTCCCACGGGACTGACTGGATGTTCCTGATCCTTTTGCAGCTTACAACACTTACCGGAATTCTTATCCATTTTACAAGGCTTTTGGATTGGCCTTTGACTACCTATATCCTGTATGTGGTTCATCTGATGGTGGCCATCCCCATGCTGGTTCTTGAAGTGCCTTTTGCCAAGTGGGCACATCTGGCGTACCGGCCGGTAGTCCTCTACCTGACAAAAGTGAAAGAGAAATATTATGAGGGGCAAAAAGGAACGGCATAGGGCCTTGTTGGATTTTGGATTTGGGATTTAGACTGTACATCATTTCAATAGCAATTGAAATAAGTGCAGGAGTTGGTTGCCTGTGATATTTGAAATTGTCTTTTTAAGAACATTTAGTCCTCATCTATCGCTTACCATGAAATACGGAATCAAACCTCTTGGAAAAAGTCTATGAGGTTTGGTTCTTTATTTTATTGCGATAAATCACAAAAAGGGATCGCAATTAAAATCAAACTAAATTTTGGAGAAAGAATGAACCAACAAGAAACCCCTAAATGCCCCCATTGTAGCGTGGAAATGAAAAAGTGGAGAACACCTGAAAATTCTACCTGGGGAACAGTTTTTCAATGGGTCTGCTTCAATGATGAATGCCCCTATTTTGTGCGCGGCTGGGATTGGATGATGGAGTCGCAGAAGGCAAAGGCCTCCTACAGGCATAGGTTGAACCCGGAAACAGGTGCATCCGGTCCTCTTCCGGTTTGGTCTTATGATGCACATAAGGATCAGATTATTGAGGATTAGAAATTTGTACTCTGCCAAGATTATAATATTGGAGTGAAATAAAGTACAAGGGAGGTAAACCCAAGTGGCTTAAGGCGCAGGGCACAGGGATAAGTTCTTTCTCATGCCTTATGCCTTTTGCTGAAGGTTACATATGAAAAAAATAGGAAGAAATGATCTTTGCCCCTGTGGCAGCGGTAAAAAGTTTAAAAAATGCCACATGGGGAGAGAAGACGAACTTTCCTGGGATGGCATGGGGGACATCTCTATTGAGATGAGCGCTATGATAACCTCTTTACCGGAAGTGAGTTACGGGCGCTCGCAGGAGATGAAAGATGCACTGGACATAAAGGAGCTTACTGGTAGTTCTACCGGTATAAAGTTCGTGGATCTGAAAGAATACACTGATCTTAGCCTTTTTGGCAGCAGCCACCCCCAGGCATCGAGGGGAAGCAGCGGCGGGGTTTTTATAAATCTTTATAAGACCACAAAATCAGACCCGGATAATATCTATCTTGCCATATCCCGGGATATCGATGATTCAACATTGATTCATGAGTTGTCACATATCCTGGATTACCTGGGTGGTTCAAAATTGATGCCCGGGACACTCAAGCCTTTAAGTTTTGAGTCAGAAATTCCTGTGGACCATCTGGAACACCCAGAGGAATTTGGCTACTGGCTGGATTATCTCAAGAAACAATTCAGTGTGCAGCCTGATGCTGATGACGCCATTATATCCTATCTATATGAAAATGGGATGCTGATAAAAGGGAAAGAGATTCAGGAGAAGAATACCCTGATCTTAAAATCAAAGTCGGATCGGATATTGAGATTTTTGAGCGAGAAGAGCCAGGAGATAGATGCTCTTATTCGCAACCTTCCCGGATATATAGGATCAAGAGAAGTTAAGGAATAATTTTTCTTGATGTAAGCTCAGGACTTGATTTGAATCGTCTTCTCCCCAAACAGGCTGAATTTCAACCAGTCAAAGGCAAACTTCATCAATTCCACATCATCAGAGGCCAATTTACTCTTCAATCCTGATTCCACCTCGAAGCGTTCGAGAAACCTGCTTTTGAAAATAAATTCTCTGAATTTATCCAGATTATAGGAGGCCATGGAAAACATCTGGATTTTTTGGTGGAGATTTTTCTCCGGGCCAATGGTTTTCTGAGAGGTGATGATCTCCAACCAGTGATCATTCATGGTGTTATATTCATCCACACCCTCGTTTGTCAGCCATTCCTCAATGGTCCATTCTTTATCCTCCTTAAAGCCAAGGCAGTGATCTTCATTCACAATGAAAAACTTCTCCCGTGTGCCTCTTTGGGCATCCGGTTTTGTGGCAGCTCTACCCAGAGGATAAATGCGGCAGGCACCAGGGCGGTCTTCATATATTGTGCATCCATCAGGAGAAACAAAAGGGCATCTCCTCTTTTTATCGCTGAGCATCTTGAGTTTGACCATTGGAAATTGCGGATGGTTATCCATAGTCGTATCTGTGTGGTTGTTTAGAAAAGCATCGGATAACATGCCAAGCCGGTTTTTTATGCGTACTATGTCATAAGGTGTCAGGACCAAATTGAGGTCAGCACAGCACTGGGTAAAACATCTAATGTCTTTATGACACCGGAATGTGAATGCATTTCCTGCGATGGGCTTAAAAACAGTTTGTTTGTCAATGGTATTCATTTCACCCAGAACACCTTTTTTCCAAAAAGGCCAAATTTTATCCAATCAAAAGCAAGTAGAAGTAAGTCTTCATCATTATTTCTAATTTTTTCAATACGTTCCGGTTCTACTTCCAGGCGATCCAGGAAAGTACTTTTGAAAACAAAGTCTCTGAATTTATCAAGATTATATAAGGCCATGAAGGTCATTTGCTGTACCTTTGGGTTGTCAATATCCAGTTCCTGGGCCTGAAGCTGTATTGTAAGGCTGGAAAAGTGTTCATTCATCTCATCATAAGGGGTAATGCCCTGATCTTCCAACCAGTCAGATATTTTCTGCTTATCGTCCTCATTAAGCCCCTTGCAACGCGAGGAGTCAGTGATCAGACTGAAAGTTCCGTCATCGTTTATATCCAGGGGATACATTCTGCAGGGCCATGGCCTGTCATCATAGACGGTACATCCTTGTGGTGTGACAAAAGGGCATTTTTTATCCTCTTCGTTCATCTTGAGTATAACAAGCGGGATCAGTCGCTTTTTTTTTGGAATAATTATCGTATGTTTTTCAAGGAATTCATCGGATGAGATCTCCAGGCTATTCTTGAGGCGTAGGACATCAAATGGGGTTAAGACGATGGTGATATCCTGGCAGCATTGGGTGAAGCAGGAAACCCCGGAATAACAGTTGAATCTAAACGGATGCTCACGTTCCAGCCTTGCTTTTTCCCCCCCACCATCAGCGGGTTTCTTTTGTGACATATTTTATCCCTTTCTAACCATACACCGAACCCTGAACCTCTGGACCCGTGAACGGTTACAAATAAAGTTCTTGACGTTTCATATAAGCCTTTGTTTTTATAAGGGTGTTGTATAGCAGCTATTACATGTACTGGTCAATAAGATTAGAATCAAGGAGGATATTTATGAGACAGAGAACGTTATCTATTATCAAGCCGGACGGAGTATCGAGAAATCTGATCGGAAAGGTTATTGGACGATTAGAGGCAGCGGACATAAAAATCATGGCCATGAAAATGATAAAGATGACCAAGGAGCAGGCCAAAGGTTTCTATAAGGTTCATGAAGGCAAGCCCTTTTATGAAAGCGTTACAGACTTTATGTCATCCGGCCCCTCAGTGGTCATGGTATTGGACGGAGATGGCGTCATAAAGGAATATCGAAAATTAATGGGGGCTACGAATTACAAAGAAGCTGAAGAGGGGACTATCAGGCGTGAGTTTGCCACCGATATTGAAAAAAATGTGGTCCACGGATCCGATTCTGAAGAAAACGCCCGGTTTGAAATCAGCTATTTCTTTAATGCCTTAGAAATTCCAGTGCGATAAAAGTGGCATTATCTCAGAATCAAGTTGTTTTTTAAGGCAAAATCCAAAATAGTGCCTGAACGGGGTTTTCGTTCAGGCACTATTTAGGTCATTCCTGTGTTGTGTTGTCGCCTTCTTTTTTCTCGGGTTCTTTTTTGTCTTCCTTCAGGTCTTTGATTTCTTTTTTAAGTTCTTTAACTTCCTGATGAATTTTGTCCTGGGAAGTATCGTCAAAACTCTCCGTGGTTCTTTTATCCTTGATTTCTTCAAAGCCCAAATAGGCTGCAAGAGCACCACCAAGGATCAGAATAACAGGCACACCGCCCAGTAAAATGTCGATGAATTCTCCCCACCAAATGATAATACCAATGATTCCAAGGACAAGCGCTGCAATTCCTCCGGCCAAAGCTGCCATTTTGCTACCTCCTAAAAATTCCGAAAATAAATTTGATCTTTGTCTCAGTTTTTGTTGCGTTTTTAATAACACAAAGAATATAAGTATTCAAGCATTTAATTAAAAAAATTTAATATAAAAATATAGAAAATGGTAATTGACACTACAATATTTACTGTTTATATTATTTTTTTCTTATAAAAACCACAGAACCCATATATCATCGAGTCAAATGTGGCGATAATTAAAGAAATTGAAAGAATAGACAAGATTTTGGAATATTTTTGGAGCTTTATTCAAATATTCGGCGCTAATTAGCGATTTTGGGCATTGAAATAGTCTCCAAATAAAATTATCCTTAAAAATTACGCTTTTCTTGTCACACTGCCAGCGTAGCTCAGATGGCAGAGCAACTGATTTGTAATCAGTGGGTCGGGGGTTCGATTCCCTTCGCTGGCTCCAGTTAGGCGTTATTGAATAAATTCAAAAAAAAGTACTGGGTCATTTTGATTTAAGTAGTCCATAGAGGAGAGGTTCCCGAGTGGTTAAAGGGAGCAGACTGTAAATCTGCCGGCTCAGCCTTCGGAGGTTCGAATCCTCCCCTCTCCACCACCAAGGTGTTCTTTGTAGCTAAAAGCGGGAATAGCTCAGTTGGCTAGAGCGTCAGCCTTCCAAGCTGAGGGTCGCGGGTTCGAGTCCCGTTTCCCGCTCCATTATAAAATTGCTACGCAATTTTATATGGCGCCGCTTCGCCGCTTAAGATATTTACTTTAGACATTTTAGGCGCTTTAGATCACTTTGGGCACTCTATCTTTTTGTGCCCACGTAGCTCAGTAGGTAGAGCACATCCTTGGTAAGGATGAGGTTCACCGGTTCGATCCCGGTCGTGGGCTCCATGATGTATACAGTAATTCAGCAGGGAGTAAGCAGTAAGTAGTAAGCAGTAAGTGTGAAGTGGGTTATGTGGTGTTTACTGCTTAGTGCACATAGGAGGGAATGAGATGGGCAAGAAGAAATTTGAGAGGACGAAGCCGCATATAAACGTGGGAACGATAGGGCATAT
>Ga0180009_10002411_pt1 | contig 21980 bp, 19 predicted proteins | sample OS_PC_MetaG_FD_123537 | JGI IMG/M metagenome (GOLD analysis project Ga0180009, IMG submission 123537) | Groundwater microbial communities from the Aspo Hard Rock Laboratory (HRL) deep subsurface site, Sweden - OS_PC_MetaG | ecosystem: Environmental > Aquatic > Deep subsurface > Groundwater...
AAGCTGATCGGTGAAAGCGTTCCGCGCATCGCCTTCCTGCGCCAGATCCTTGAGGAGGCGCCGGACGCGGGCCTCGAACCCATGGAGTGGACATTTCCCTACCGGATGACCGTTGCCGGCGACCGGGTGCATGTCACCATGCCGCGGGTGACGACACCTCCCGACGAGCAGAAGGACTGGGAGCCACGCATGATCCCGATGTTCGAAATCGCCGGCCAGTCTCACCAGTACTATCTGGTCTATTTCGGCCCACGCCAGCCGCACGAGTTCCGTGTCCCTGTGCCACCTGGTGAAGCCTATTCGGCGACTCTCGTTGATACCTGGGGCATGACCCGCACCAAAATCGCAGCCGAAGTACGGCGTGGGCAAGACCTTCATTTCCCCGCCAAAGCCTATCAGGCTCTCATATTCGAGCGCATCTGACCGTCCTTCGCAGTTCGGTTACAGTCGCAATACCCACACGGGAGGATTTATAATGACAAGCGCTAATACTGTCGCAAAGTGGGATGTTTTCGAACATGCCTTCAAAGTGGAAGTCTCTGGAAACCCGTATCTCGACACAGAGTTTTGGTTGATTTTCTCCCAGAACAATCGCAAGATCCGCGTGCCGGGCTTTTATGACGGCGATGGAGTCTTCAAGGTGCGCTTCAGCCCCGACAACGAGGGTGACTGGGCGATGGTCACCGAGTCCGGAACGGCGGCGCTGAACGGGCAGGAAGCCAGTTTCTCGGTGATCGGTCCGCGCGATGGCGTGCACGGTCCGGTGCAGGTTCGCAACAGGTTCCACTTCGCCTATGCCGACGGCACGCCCTACGCGCCGTTCACGACGACCTGCTACGCCTGGACCCATCAACCCCTCGACCAGCAGGAACAGACCTTCAGGTCCCTCGATGAGACCGCGGCCTTCAACAAGCTGCGCATGTGCGTGTTTCCCAAGCACTATCCCTACAACGAAAACGAACCGCTGATGCCGGTCTTCGCGCCCAAGGCCGACGGCAAGTACGATCCCGACAGGCCGAATTTCGACGCCTTCCGGCATTTGGAGAACCAGATCGCGCGTCTTGCCGAAATGGGCATCGAAGCCGACGTTATCATCTGGCACCCCTATGACCGCTGGGATCACTGCATGTGGACCGAGGAGCAGGACTATCGCTACCTGCGCTACCTCGTGGCGCGCATTGGTGCTTATCGGAATGTCTGGTGGTCCCTGGCAAACGAGTATGATTTCATGCTCGACATCAAGCCGATGGAGCGCTGGGACCGCTTCTTCCACATCATCGAGGAGTGCGATCCTTACGGGCACCCCAAGTCGATCCATCAGGGCAATCCGGCGATGATGTACAACCATCGCAGACCCTGGGTCGATCACGTCTCGATCCAGCATTACGACACGTTCCGCACCCCGGAGTGGCGGGCCGACTACGGCAAGCCGGTCGTCAACGACGAGATGCACTACGAGGGCAACATCATCCAAGCCTGGGGCAGCATAGCCGCCGAGACGCTGGTCCACCGCTTCTGGATGACAGTGACCAAGGGCGGCTATGCCGGCCATGGTGAAACCTATGTCCATCCCGACGACCTGCTGTGGTGGGCCAAAGGTGGCAAGCTGCACGGCCAGAGCCCGGCGCGCATCGCTTTCCTGCGCCAGATCATCGAGGAGGATGCCAAGGACGGCCTGACCCCGTTCGAGGAGTTGGACGACGTGCGTTCGTGGAGAACCATCGGTGCGGCCCGCGACAACGACGTCACCTACATCTATCTTGGCGAACATCGTCCGGTGATCTGGTCGCTCGGCCTGCCGGCGAAGGCTGACAACTGGGACGACTGGGAGGTCGATATCATCGACACTTGGAACATGACGGTGACGGCGGCGAAGAAGGTTCCGGCGCCGGTCGCGGTTCGGACCCGTCACGCCAACAAGACCCAGGGCGGCAAACCGGACGCTGCGTTCGGCGTCGAACTGCCCGGCAAGCCCTGGCTGGCGATCCGGGTCCGCCCCGCGCGCTGAATCGCATGCATCGGTTCGGGCAAGATCCGGACTGAAGCGTAAAATCAGGCGCCGGCGGAACCGCCGGCGTCATGGTCAAGGACGATGCCCGGCGCACTTGCGACCGGCCAATTGCGAAGATCAGACTGACACTCAAGGGAGAGGATTCGATGCTCATAGGTCTCGATCGGCGTTTCACCGCCGAACTTTTGCACTGCCTCGCTTTGCTCGGTCATGGCGACGAAATTATCATTGCGGACTCCAATTTTCCGTCGCATGCCATTGCCGATGAAAGTGTTTTCGGCCGCGCAATCGAGTTGCCCGGCATGACGGCAACTGAAGCAATCGAGCTGATCACGCAGCTCATGCCACTCGACGACTTCGTTCCGTACGGTGCCTTGCGCATGGAGCAGGACGGGCATCCCGATCTGATGACGGACGTGCATAAGGAGGTTTTCGCCGCGCTCGAAAAGGCAAAGCCGGAAAAGGTGGGACTCGGCTCGATCGAGCGCCAGGACTTTTATACGCGCGCCAAGAAGTCCTTCGCGGTCGTGCGCACGGGCGAGAAGCGCGCTTATGGATGCTTCATCCTGCGGATGGGCGTGGTGTTCTAGAGCTTTCGCCGAAAAAGTGGTCGCCATATTTCCGGTTCGAATCTGCAGCCACTCTTTGCCGGATCTGGACTGCCAAAACCCGAACGCGGGCGGGCTTTGAAGAATGCGCCTTCACCCGTCAGGAGGTCGCTCAGCCGCCATCCACGTCAATGATCGCGCCTGCGAAATCGTCGCATTCGACCGCGAACAGGGTGGCATAGGCGACTTCCTTGGGTGCATCAGCGCGCGGAATCTCGTGGGCGCCGGTCATGGTCTTGAAGAACGCTTCAGGATGTTCGCCCTCGAAGCCAAGCATTGGCGTATCGATTTGCCCTGGCAAAACCACGTCGATACGTCTCGGCGCCAGCTCCTCGGCTACTCCGCGAGAAGGCCTCGACCTCTTCGCCGACCGATGACAACGCGATATGACGCGGCTTCATGCGGTGCGCCGTGGCGCCGATGACGAGGTCGATCACGCCTGTTGCCGAGAGGTGAGGGGCGCCGAAGCGCACGACACCGGCATAGCCCCACAGCTTGTCGCAAGAGCTGCGATGGCCCTGAATGTCCATTTCGACGAAGGGTCCGAAGGCGCGGACGCCACCCGCGGCCGAACTAACGAGAGTGTCGAAGGGCGCTTCGGCGGCGAAAATGATCGCGAGTGCCGCCTCATCCCTGACGTCGAATTTGCGGAGCGCGATGCCGTCGTGGTCATCCGGGCGGTCCGCGGAACGGCTGACGGCGACGACTTTCGAGCCGCGTACGCAAAAAAGCTTCGACCTCGCCAGCCCGATACCTGACGTCCTGCCGAGGACGACGGCCCTTTTGTCGCTTACATCCATGATCCCGGCGCCGTGCCGGGACCGCAGTGTCCGTCAAACCACCAACGGCGCAAACGACGGTCAATCGCCCGGGTTCAGGGTTCTGTCGGATGCCGGGCAAAGTCTCAGGCGCTGTGGACCGCGCCGAAACGCACTTGCTCGATGCTGGTGCGCCACAGGCGCCTTGCGGCTTCGCGGTCGGTGGGGCTGATTGCAGGCTCGAACTGCGCATATGCGCTGTCTGACGCCTGCACCACGTGACCGAGCGCCTCGAACGCCATCAGGGCAACACCGAAGGCGCCGACTTCGGCCAATCCGCCGCGGCGAACCGGCAGGCCGATGAGATCGGCTTGGAGCTGCATGAGGAATCCGTTGGCCGATGCGCCGCCATCTGCCGACAGGCCGGTCAGCGTGCCGCCAATATCGGCTTGCATCGCGTCGAACACGTCGGCGATCTGGTGGGCGATGGCCTCGAAAGTCGCGCGGGCAACATGAGCCGGCATGCTGCCGAGCGAAAGCCCGCTGATCATGCCGCGGGCATTGTCGTCCCAGTGAGGCGCGCCGAGCCCGGCCAGAGCAGGCACGAATACCACGCCGGCTGAATCGGGCACGGTTTCCGCGAGGTCGGACAGCGCCGCTGCGTCGCCGATTCCAAGCATCGCCGCCGCAAAGGCAGCAGCTTGGGCCGAGACAGTTATGTTGCCTTCAAGCGCGTAGCTTGTCTTGCCGGCGGCGGTCCAGGCGATGGTCGAGGACAGGGAGTGTTCCGATATGAGCCGGTTGGGTGTCAGGACCATGAGAGACGAACCGGTGCCATAGGTCGCTTTGACTGGACCGGGTTCGCGAATGCCATGGCCGAAAAGTGCCGCATGGCTGTCACCCATGACAGAATGGATGGGGATGCCCGGTGGGAGATCGGACATCCCCTCTTTGGTGTTGCCAAAATGACCATCCGACGGGAGGAGCGCTGGAAGGCAGCTTAGGGGCACACCGAAGATATCGCCAAGCTTTTCGCTCCAGCGCAACGCGCCGGTGTCGAACAGCAGGGTACGGGAAGCATTGGAATGATCGGTCGCGAAGCTTTCGCCGCCGGTCAGGTTCCAGATGAGCCAGGTATCGACCGTACCGGCGCGCAACGCGCCGTTTCTGACGAGTTCGCCTGCTTTCGGGTTGTTCTTGATGATCCAGGCCAGCTTAGAGGCCGGGAAGAGCGGATTGATCTGCAAACCGGTCAAGGATAGCACGTCAGCACCGTGACCAGCCTCGGCGGTCCTGGCACAGGCATCCGCCGTGCGTCGGCATTGCCACAGGATCGCCGGTCCAACCGGTACGCCCGTCTCGGCGTCCCAGACGATGATGGTTTCGCGCTGGTTGGAAATGCCGATCGCGGCAATCTGGTCTGCGCCGGCTTTGGCGACGACTTCGGTGATGACCCGTTTGGTCGTCTCCCATATCTCGCTTGCCGACTGTTCTGCCCAGCCGCTCTCCGGATAGCTCGTTCCGCAGCGCGCCGATGCCTGCGCGACGACAGCGCTGTCGGGCCCGAACAGCAATGCCTTGGTATTGGTCGTGCCCTGATCGATTGCGAGAACGTACACGGTCCTGATCCTATTTCCGGCTGATGGCGCGCCGGGCGGCAGCCGAAATGCCGGCCGGGCTGATGCCGGCTTGTTCGAACAGATAGCTAATCGACCCAGTCGGCTGGAAGCCGTTGAAGCCGACTCTCTCGACCGGAACCGGCTTGTTGGCGCTGGTCAGTTCCGCGACGGCGCCCCCAAGTCCGCCGGTGACCAGAGCCTCCTCGACAGTGACGATGGCGCCGGTCTGGCGCGCTGCGGCATTCACGGCATCCTCGTCGAGGGGGGTGAGAGTGTGCATGTCGAGCACCCGCACCGAAATCCCCTCCGATTGAAGAGCATCCGCGGCCGCGGCCGCTAAGTGAACGGTGGTGCCGTTAGCGATGACTGTCACGTCCTTACCGTCTCGAATACGACGCGCCTTTCCCGGAACAAAGTCCTTGTCGATCGCATCAAGCATCGGGACGGGCATGCGGGACAGACGAATGAAAACAGGGCCTTGGTGCTCGGCCGCCCATTTCACGGCCTGTTCGGTCTCGAACGGATCTGCAGGAACGATCACTGTGATCTGCTTAAATGCGCGCAGGAAGGTGTAGTCCTCGATCGAATGGTGGGTTGCTCCAAGCTCACCATAGGCGATGCCGGAAGACTGACCGACCAGCTTCACGTTGAAACCGCCATAGGCGATGTCGGCCTTGATTTGCTCAAGGGCGCGTGCGGTCAGAAAGCAAGCCGCGGCCGAGACGAACGGGATACGGCCGCCACTAGCCAAGCCGGCGCTGACGCCGACCATGTTCTGCTCTGCGATGCCAACATTGACGGTGCGTTCGGGGAACTTTTCGCGGAATCCGACGAGGTTGGATGAGCCGAGAGAGTCGTTGACCACTACGACAATGCGCTCGTCCTGCCGCGCCAGGTCCTCGATGGTCGCGGCCCAAGCCTTGCGACAATCATATTTCTCAATACTTGCAGCGGGTGCAACACTCATCAGACCAACTCATTCATTGCTTGTTCGAACTGCCCGGCATTGGGAACACCATGGTGCCATTTCACCTGATTCTCCATGAAGGAGACGCCCTTGCCCTTTGTTGTGTTTGCGATAACGCAAAGCGGCTTTTCCCGCGTACCGACAGGTGCGCCGAATACGCCCAGCATTTGTCCAACGTCATGCCCATTGACCTCGAGGACATCCCAGCCGAAGGCGCGATACTTGACGTCGAGAGGATCGAGGCCATTGGTCTCCTCGGTTCCGGCGCCCTGCTGCAGCCGATTGCGGTCGATGATCAGCGTGAGGTTTTTCACCTTGTGATGCCCGGCGCTCATCGCCGCCTCCCAATTCGATCCCTCCTGCTGTTCACCGTCTCCGGTCAGAACATAGGTGCGATACGTTTTTCCAGTGATCTGGCCGGCGATGGCGATGCCAAGCGCAACAGGGAAACCGTGGCCGAGCGGCCCGGTATTGGTTTCAACGCCCGGCAGGTAGTTGCGGTTCGGGTGCCCGTTCAGCTTGGACTGGTCGAGCATGTAGGTGTCGAGCCAGTCCTCAGGAAAATAGCCGGCTGCTGCAAGAACGGTGTAGAGCGCCCCGGTTGCATGGCCCTTGGACATCACGAAACGGTCTCGATCCGGCCAGTCCGGACGGGCTGGGTCGTAGCGCAGGACGCCGAAATAGAGTGTCGCGACGATATCGGCCGCGGAAAAGTCGCCGCCCGGATGGCCGAGCTGTTTCTCGTAGACCATCCGAAAGGCGCGCCGGCGCATCCAAAGCGCTTTCTGGCGGATACGATTGACCGCGTCGTCTTTGCTGGTTGCTGGTATCATCTCGGTTCGACCTTAAAAGCGATTTGGGAAGAAAAGCTGCGGCTCGGGGGTACCGCCATGATGGTACAAAGGCCAGCCGAGATAACGGGTGACGGCCTCGTTCACGATGTCGGCGTGGTGTCCGCGCACCATGGCGACGTGATGCTCGAACCCGTTCTGGGTAATGAAACCCATGAGCCGGCGCAGTTGCGCGACCTTGGTGACGGCAATGCCACCATCCATGCCGAATGGCGCGTCTGAGAACTCGCCCTCACCGACATATGCCTTTATCGTGCCGTTGCGATCATCGGTCGACAGGCGGAAGAAGGTCATGTCGCCGGCCTTGACCTTTCCCTTGACCGCGCCGAAGCAGATCGAGCGGCCGATGGTCTCCCCAAGGATGTCGAGCTCGGAGATTTCGGGAGTATGGCCAAGGAAGCTCTTGGGGTAGTTGCCGCAATGAGTGCAGACGCACACGTCTGCCTCGTGGGCATAGTTGTTGTTCCAGTCGAGGATCGCTGAGGGTTGCCCGGACGCGAGTGCCAGCGCGTACATCGAGATGGCGCCGATCACGTCGACCTCGCAAGCCGAAGGCATGAGGTCTTCGCCCATCATCGACATGGTCAGACAGGTGGCGCAGCCCCAGTTCTTCTGAAGCGAATCCCAGCACTGGATGGCCGAGGCGTCGCACTCGTTCTCCTCGATCCAGCGATTGACGGCGAGCGTCCATTTCGCTTGCTTGGCGATCTGCGCCGGCTGGATGTGGGCCGGAATGGTGCCGTAGCCGCCGATGCGTTCCAGCGCAGCCTTGAGATCGGGCTCGTCATCCTTGATCGCCTCAGCGGCTGAAATCATTTCGGAGAGGTCGACGGTAATAACGGTGATGCCGGAAGCCTGGAGCAGCTTCTCGGAATAGCGCATGGTCTGGAAGGCGCCGGTGCGGGCGCCGATCGAGCCGATGCGTGCGTTCTTCAAGCCACGAACAGTACGGCAGACCCGTGAGAAGCGGTCGAGATCGCTGCGGAAATCGTCGGAAGCGATGTCGATTGTGTGATGCGTCGTCTCGGTGAAGGGGACGCCATACTGCCAGAAGTTGTTGGCCACCGACAGCTTGCCGCAGAATGCGTCACGGCGCGTGTGAACGTCGACCTTGTCAAGTTCGTCGTTCGAAGCCTGCAGGAGGATGGGGACATTGAGCCTGGCGCGGTTGACCAGCTCGGCAATGGCGATTTCGTCGCCGAAATTGGGAAGGCAGATAACGAGTCCGTCGATCTCGTCGCGATGCGTCTTGAAATACTCCGCATAGAGTCTGGCATCCTCGATAGACTGAACGGCGCCGTTCTTGGTGGCCTCGAAAGGCAGGATCAACGCATCGACCCCGAGCGCCTCGAACTGTGCCAGCACCTCGTTGCGCGACTGGCGGCAAGGCGCTGGGTTGAAGAACCCGCGGCTGCCAACCACAACGCCAAGAGAAACCCTGCGTTTGATAAGTCGTGTCACTTGCACCTCCTAAATCGTCTCAGCCGAAACGCGAACGGTTGACGACTCTTTGATCATCATCATATTTTTTCGAAAACTACCGAAAAAGGCGTCACTTTGCAATGCATAAGTGACCTACCTCATCAAACATTTTCCCGTGGAGCCCTGCTTCCAGCGTTAGCATACATCGAGGAAAAATATAGCAAATTCGCTGCAAATGGCACCCGCCATGCGCCCAAAGTCGGTTGCGAAACCTGCGGAAAACCAGCAGAATTTACAAAAAAACGAAAACATTGTCGTTGACAAAAGCCGACGACGGGTTAGGATTTGCCGTCGAAAGGCCACGCTAGTCCGGCGTGGCTGTCATGGGAGGAAGACCAATGAAATTGAATCGTAGACTTCTTTTGACCGTGTTCGCAGCTGGCTTGGCTGGCTTCGGCACGAGCTTTGCGGCCAACGCCGACACCATTGCGATCATCACCCCAAGCCACGACAACCCGTTCTTCAAGGCTGAGGCCGACGGTGCGGCGGCGAAGGCTGTCGAGCTTGGTTACGAGACCCTCGTTCTGGTTCACGACGACGATGCAAACAAGCAGTCCGAGCTGTTCGACAGCGCGATTGCGGCCGGTGTCAAAGCCATCATTCTCGACAATGCCGGCGCCGACGCTTCCGTTGCGGCCATCCAGAAGGCCAAGGACGCGGGTATTCCCTCGTTCCTCATCGACCGCGAGATCACCGCGACCGGCGTCGCCGTTTCGCAGATCGTGTCGAACAACTACCAGGGCGCTCAACTCGGCGCCGAGGAATTCGTCAAGCTAATGGGCGAAAAGGGCCCCTACGCCGAACTGATCGGCAAGGAATCAGACACCAATGCCGGCGTGCGCTCCCAAGGTTATCACGACGTGATCGACCAGTATCCGGACATGGAGCTGGTTGCCGCGCAGACCGCCAACTGGTCGCAGACTGAAGCCTATGGCGTCATGGAATCAATGCTCCAGGCTCATCCCGAGATCATGGGTGTTATTTCTGGCAACGACACCATGGCCATGGGCGCGTGGGCCGCGCTTGAGGCCGCGGGACGCACCGATGTCATCGTGGTTGGTTTTGACGGCTCCAACGACGTGCGCGACTCCATTCTGGCCGGCGGCGTCAAGGCAACCGTTCTGCAGCCTGCTTACGCCCAGGCACAGTTGGCCGTCGTTCAGGCCGACCAGTTCCTGAAGTCGGGCTCGACCGGCGTTGATGAGAAGCAGCTCATGGACTGCGTCCTTATCAATGGCGATAATGCCTCCAACCTGGAAACCTTCGCCCTCAAGTAGGCGACGGTCCTCCCTGCCGGCGCGCGGGCATCGACCCGCGCGCCGCGCAACATGGCGTAGGCGAAAATGAAACGGACTTGTTCCAGCCTGCTATTCGCAGTTCTTGCGCTCGGCGTGTCAAGTTGCACGATTGTTGAGAATGCTCCGCCGGACCAACAGGCGATCCCTGCGGACGCGAGCGGCGATGACGCGCGCACTGCGATCAGGATCAAAGAGACTTTTGACAGCCAGCTTATACCCTTCGTCCGCGAAAATGCGCTGCCCATTTCTGAGCTAAGGGCGGCCCTTGAAGGTGGTTTGGTGCCGACTGGCGAGAAGCACGGCCATGTTGGGTCGGGCGAAGGCGCAGCGTGGAATTTCCCGATTTCAGGAACCGGCAAAGTGGTTGCAGCCAATCTCGATTCTCGCGCAAGGTCGATGGAAATCGATACAGACGACGATGGGGCGGCCGATGTGACTGTTCAGCTTGGCCCAGTTATCAAGGGATCAGCGCTTCGCGATGTCGCGCCTTTTTACATCTATGACGATTTCCGCGACCAGATTGAATTCGCCAAGCTTTCGCGCGCCATCAACGGCAAGATCTCCGAGATAATCGCGGTCCCCGAAGAAGAAGTCGTTGGTAAGACAGCAACCTTTGTTGGCGCCATTGCGCTGAAATCGGCAACCGAAGCTTTTGTCGTTACGGCGATATCGGTGGAGTTCGCACAGTGAACGCCGAGCCCCATCCGGTCGGACTGACGATCCGCGGCGCGGTCAAGGTCTATCCGGGGACGCGCGCCCTTTCCAGTGTCGACTTCGACATCCGCATGGGCGCGGTCAATGTGCTCGTCGGCGAGAACGGCGCGGGGAAATCCACCTTGATGAAGGTGATCGCCGGCGTCGAGACTCTGACACTCGGACAGATCGAGATCGACGGACAGCCGGTTACGATCCGCACCAAGGAAGACGCCGTCGCCAATGGCATCGGCATTGTCTTCCAGGAGCTGAACCTGTTCCCCGAGATGACCGTTTCCGAGAACGTTTTCATGGGATCCGAGCCGACTCGCTACGGCGTCGATGTCGATACTCGTCGCGTGGCAGAAGAAACACGAAAGCTGATGAAAAGGCTGGAGCAGGACATCGAGCCCGACACCCGACTCGGCTACCTACGCATCGGTCAGCAGCAGGTTGTCGAAATCGCCAAAGCCCTGGTGGAGAATGCCCGTTTTCTCATCCTCGACGAGCCGACCTCCGCACTGTCGGCGTCCGAGGTCGAAGTGCTGTTTCGTATCATCGAGGAACTCAAGTCTCAAGGCGTGGGCATCGTCTATATCTCGCACCGGCTCGAGGAGCTGATTCGCGTTGGCGACTACATCACCGTGTTGCGCGACGGCAAGGTGACGGGGTCGCGGCCGATGAAAGGCGTCGACATCCCGTGGATCGTCGAGGCGATGATCGGCGGCAAGTCGAAGGATTTTTCGAAAAACCTCGGCCACAGCTTCGGTGCCGAGATTTTCCGGGCCGAAAACATCTGCCTGCCCAAGCTCGGCGGCGGCTTAACCGTCGATAACGTCTCGCTCTCGCTGCGCGCCGGCGAAATCCTCGGCCTCTACGGGCTGATGGGCGCCGGGCGCACCGAATTTCTCGAGTGCCTTATGGCCCAGCAACCAGCCTCGACCGGCCGCTTCTACATCGACGGCAAGGAAATCCGCGAGCGCCAGGTTGCCGGTCGGATCGCGCGCGGCATTGCGCTGGTCCCCGAGGACAGGAAACGCGACGGCCTCATCCAGATCATGGCGATCCGTGAAAACCTGACGCTGTCTTCGCTCGCTCAGTTCACCCGCCTCTTCCATCTGAGCTTGCGCCAGGAAGCGGCGCGGGCGACCGATTTCATCAAGCGGCTGACGATCAAGGTGGCGAGCGCCGAAAACCCGGTTTCGTCGCTGTCGGGCGGCAACCAGCAGAAGGTCGTCATCGGCAAGGCGCTGATGACCGAGCCGAAAGTGTTGCTGATGGACGAGCCGTCGCGTGGCATCGATATCGGCGCCAAGGCGGAAATCTATCGGACCATGCGGCTGCTGGCGGCGGATGGCATCGGCATCGTCTTTGTCACTTCCGATCTCGAGGAAGTGCTGGCGCTGTCGGACCGCATCATTGTCATGGCCGACGGCCATATCACCGGCGAGTTCGGCAGGGGCGCGCCGGCCGCCGAGGTAATCGCCGCAGCGACCCCGGCAAAGAACAAGGACAAAGCAGCATGACCCCGGTGACCACTTCCACGCCCGCAAAATCTGCGCTAAGCAGGAACTGGTTGCTTCTGTTGCTCAAGGCGCGGACGTTTGTAGCGCTCATTCTCGTGCTCGCCTATTTCTCCTTCGCTGCGCCGAATTTCCTGACACCGGAAAACGCGGTACTCGTCACCAAGCACGTGGCGATCAACGCCTTTCTCGCCATCGGCATGACATTCGTTATCATCACGGGCGGCATCGATCTTTCTGTCGGCGCTATCGTTGGTCTTTGCGGAATGGCAGCGGGCTGGCTTTTGTCCTACGGCATCGACATCGGACTTGGTTGGACAATCCAGTTCAATACCCTCGAGATCATTCTGATTGCCTGCCTGCTTGGCATCTTCATCGGCGCAGTGAACGGTGTCCTGATAACCAGACTCAACGTGGCGCCATTTATCGCGACCCTTGGCATGCTCTATGTCGCCCGCGGCGCAGCTTTGTTGTCGTCCGGAGGCCGAACATTTCCCAACCTCAACGGCAATGCCACCTTCGGGTCGGAGACCTTTCCGCTGGTGGGGGCCGGAAGCTTCTTCGGCATTCCGATCATGATCTGGATGCTTGTAGGCGCAGCGCTGCTGGCCGCTTATATTGCCGGTCGTACGCCGCTTGGCCGCCACATCTACGCCACTGGTGGCAACGAACGCGGCGCGTTGCTTTCGGGCGTGAACGTCAATCGCATCAAGATGTTCGTCTATATGTTTTCCGGACTTATGGCTGCGTTGGTCGGCATCATTATCGCGTCTCAGTTGAAGGCTTCGCACCCGGCCACAGGCGAGTTCTTCGAGCTCAATGCTATTGCTGCAGCCGTTCTCGGCGGAACCTCGATGTCAGGCGGGCGTGGCCGGATTGGTGGCACGATCATCGGCGCATTCGTCATTGGCATCCTGGCTGACGGCCTCGTCATGATGGGTGTGTCGTCCTTCTGGCAAATGGTGATCAAAGGCCTCGTGATTATTACCGCGGTTGTGATCGACCAGGCGCAGAGCCGTCTGCAGGCAAGAGTGGCGCTCACTCAGGAAACGGCAGGAGGCTCCTAGCAAGTTTGCCGACAGGTCTTCGCGGCAAACTGACAGGGGAAGTGCAAAATTGACATAGAGGATGGGCGCCGCGGTGGCAGCTCGCAAGCAGGGCAACCAGACTATGACGGGGCTTCTTTCGGAGCCCCGTCGTCGTCGAATTCTCGAGTGGATCGAGGAGGAAGGCTCAGTGCGGGTGAGGGATCTCGCCGCGGCCTTCGAGGTTTCCGAAGTCACCATAAGGCAAGACCTTGAGAGGATTGAGAGCGAAGGCCACATAACGCGTGAGCATGGCGGTGCCTATTTGAATTCGATTGCGGTTCAGACGACCAATTTGACGCCTTTCCATCAGGACAACATGGACAAGAAGCGCAGGATCGGTGAACTTGCCGCAAGTCTCGTAAATGATGGCGAAACCCTGATCCTCGACGCCGGGTCGACGACCTCCGAATTGGCGCGACGCCTCACTGGCAAGCAGAACCTGACGATCATCACCAATGCCCTGAACATCGCAATCATCCTTGGTGGCGTGCCCAGTTTTACTGTTCACTTGCCTGGAGGGCAGTTCAAGGTACCGACGCTTTCCGTTTCAGGGGAGAAATCGGTCGAGTTTTTCCGCAGCATCTTTGCCGGCAAGTTGTTTCTCGCAACGGCTGGCGTTTCGCTAAGTGCCGGATTGACCTACCCGAGCTTCGCCGATCTTCATCTCAAGGAAGCGATGATCCGCGCCGCCGCACATGTGTATTTGGTTGCCGATTCAACCAAGATAAACAAAAGCTCTTTCACCCGCCTGGGGACCCTCGAGCTTATCCACTCTTTCATCACCGACGATGGCATTTCCGACAGTGATGTCCAGGAACTGGAAAGCCTAGGCATCGAAGTGTTGGTCGCTCCCCGTTAGCCCGGTCGTTACTTCTCGGAAGCTTCAGATCGGCTTTCTGTCGCCTTGTATCACGCAGCAAGGTTCCGGCGTCCGGAGCTCACTGTGCGCCGGGCTCAGGGGCTCGGAACTCGAATGGTTCTCCATGAAGCTTCCGCCGTAGGCAATTCGCCATGGCCTTGGACATTTGTGGGGGAGGGGCATGCGACAGTCGAATTCTCGGTCCGAAATGGAGCCCTTGGAACACCGGAATCCTTTGCCAGAAACACATTTTTAGCATCATAGTGATAGTGATTGTTCTCAAATTCTTGTGAATGTCCGGATCGCTATCCAGATTTTTGGTGAGTTTAGGAGAGGACTTATGCGGTTTGCTTTCGTCAAGGCGCGTTTAGGGGTCATGCGGCAGCGACGTTTCCGATTGCCGGTCCTCAGGCTCAGGGCCAAGATCCTGGCCATATCCGCCAGCACGCTGCTGAGCATGGCAGCGGTCGGTGCCATCTATTTTTACCAAACTTCCCGGATCGAACTAGCTTCCCAAAAAGAGCGTGGAATCAACGGGAGCTTCAGCGAGGTCTCTGGTGCAGCGCAGCTTGCACACTCGCTCGACGGCGCAGTGCGAGCACTCGTTATTGCGCCGACACCTGAGCGCGCGGAGCTGGCAAACGAACTCGCGCGGCAGGTTGGTGAACTCGCCACGACCTATTCGGGCGCGGGCAGCGTCAAGATCGTCCTCAAGAATTTGCCGGAACTGTCGGCTGAAGTCGTCCGGTCCATCGAGACCATTGGCTATGACAGCAAGACCGGCCTTTTCGCGGACATAAACGCTCCGATCTCGGCCATCGACGCAGTCCTGACGGCAGAACAGGACGGCAGCGATGCAGTGGGCAAGGCCATCGAGACGGTGTTGCGCACTCGGCAGACTGAGAAGGACTTCATGCTGACCCAGGACCTGTTTCTGATCGGCAAATTCAAGAAGAATATCGAGGCGTTGGAAGCAAATACGACGGGCTTGCCGATTGGCTCCGAATTGAAGTCCGGAATCAACGACGACATTAAGGCCTACGCCATTGGGTTCAGCACTTACGCCACCGAAATCGGAAAGGTGAACAACGCGCTGGGCGGCTTGTCCAAGAGAGTCGAGTCCCTTGACACCATGGTCGGCACAACCATGAGAACACTGAAAGAACAATTGCTGGAGGCGCAGGCTAGCCTCGCAGAGGAGCAATCGCGGTTGACCACCGGCCTTGCGGTCGCCATTGGTTTGGCTGGCGCCATTGCGGTGATCTTGGCAGAGGGAATTGGGCGCTCTATCTCCAAGCCGGTCGTGCGCCTTCAAGCGACGATGCGGGCACTCGCCGACGGCAAACTCGACACAGAGATCACGGGATCTGGCAGGGCCGATGAGATCGGCGAGATGGCGCGCACCGTCGAGGTGTTCCGCGACAATGCCATCATGGTCCGCGATATGACCGATGAGGCAGCGGCCCAGCAGCAACGGACACAGGCCGAACGCGCCGAGATGATGCGCGAGCTGCAGCGGGCATTCGGCGATGTTGTCGATGCTGCAAATGAGGGCAACTTCTCCCGCAAGGTCGAAGCGCACTTCCCCGACGATGAACTCAATGCATTGGCCCGCTCGGTCAACAATCTTGTATCGACCGTCGAGAAAGGCATCGGCGAAACAGGCGCGGTGCTCTCGTCTCTCGCGGATCTCGATCTGTCGGTGCGCGTGAGGGGCGAATATCGCGGTGCCTTCGAAAAGCTGAAGGCGGACACCAATGCCCTAGCCAAAAAACTGGCGGAAATGGTAGCCCGGCTTCAGAATTCTTCGCGCGGTCTGAAGACCGCAACTGGCGAGATACTTTCCGGCGCGAACGATCTGTCGGAGCGAACGACCCGTCAGGCTGCAACCATTGAGGAGACGTCGGCATCCATCGAGCTGATTTCGGCCACGGTGAAGAAGAATGCCGATCGCGCCGCGGATGCTCGGGACAAATCTCGGAAGGTTTCGCAGTCCGCGGAAAGCGGCAGCGAGGTCATGTCGCGACTGAACGCGGCGATGGACCGGATCACGGCTTCTTCGGACAAGATCTCGGACATTATCGGCCTGATCGACAATATTGCCTTCCAGACCAACCTTCTGGCTCTGAACGCAAGCGTCGAGGCAGCCCGTGCCGGCGAGGCAGGCAAGGGTTTTGCGGTCGTTGCAGTCGAAGTCAGGCGGCTGGCACAGTCGGCAGCCAAAGCCAGCAAGGATATCAAAGGCTTGATAGAACAGAGCGCGGCCGACGTACGCCAGGGTTCGGGCCTTGCGTCGGATGCTTCGGGGCGGCTCATGGACATGGTCGAGGAGATCAAGGCGAATGCTGCGCATATGGATGAGATCGCCCGCGAAAGCAGCTCGCAGGCGACCTCAATCGGCGAGATCGGTGCTGCAATCGCGCAACTCGATGAGATGACGCAGCACAATGCTGCGTTGGTTGAACAAACCAATGCCGCCATCGAACAGACTGAATCTCAAGCGTCTGATCTGGATCGGATCATCGCGGCATTTTCGATCGGAGCGTCGGTCGACAAGGTGGGCGGCGGCGACCGACGGAATCCGGTTCCGACCGCTGCTTGACTTGCAATAAACGGCTAGCGCCAAGAGCGGGAAGTATCAGAGGCGCCGCGAACAGGACGAGTCTCCAGCGATACGCTGCTGGACCTTGCGCCGTCCTGCATGAACGAAAGGCGATAGCGTTGGCTAATGGGGATCTGCAACATTCAGTCGGCGATGAGCACGTTGACGCCGCGCCGCTCGAACTCCGCACGATCCGCTTCGGATATGCCGTCATCGGTAATAAGGGTGTGAGCGAGCTCGACGCCGCCTAGGGAAGAGAACGAAACGCGGCCGATCTTGGTCGAATCGGCCAGCAGATAGACATGCGAAGCCGCCTTGATCATGGCACGCTTCACGTAGATATCGCCGATGCCGGGATAGGTGAGACCGGCATCGAATGATATGCCGGCGGTAGCGAGAAAAAGCTTTTCGGCGTAGATGCCAACGAAGAAATCGGCGGACTTCTCTCCGCTTAAGGACAACGTCGGCGCCTTGAATTGGCCGGCAGGCATGTGCACCGTGTTGGTTGGTATAGCGCCTAGAATGAGCGCGATGTTCAGCGCATTAGTGATGATGTTGAGGCCGTTGCGGGTTTTAAGGTTTTCCGCCATGCGCGTCGTGGTCGTACCTGAATCGACGATGATCGTCTCGTTGTCGCCGACCAGCCCGCTGGCGACCAGGCCGATGCGGTTTTTTTTGTCCATGTTTTGCACGTGGTGCAGCGTCAGGGTTTCGACCTGATGCGGGATGGAACGTAGATAGGCGCCGCCGTGTTCACGGGCGATGAAGCCGTCACCATCGAGCCGCTCCAAATCCTGCCGAATGGTGGCTTCGGATACGCCGAAGGCTGCGGCGAGGTCCCTCACACGAGCGCTGCCTTCTTCCTGTAGCCATTCCAGGATTTTCATGCGCCTCGGCTCTGCCAGCAACTGCTGCGGTTGCACCTTGCTCGGCGCCAGACCGGGCAGCCCTATTCTCGATTGTCTCAGTTTCTGCATCTTCGCCTCATAGCCTGCGTTCAATCGAATAGAGCGAGCCAAACGCGGAACATCTCCGTATGTGTGTCACCCGTTTGCCCAAAAAGCAACTTTATGAAGCCCTGAAGCACTGCTTGCATGCTAGTCGTACAGCGTATTCTTTTCGAATCTGACCGGCATTTCCTGCCTCCAAAAAGCGCATCAGAGCTAAGCACGCAAGCGATCAGCTGTTTGCCGGCTATTCATATTTCCTAGTCCCAGTTTCTCTGGGCATTCGCGTGCCCTGTCCATGTGTCTCAATGGCCGAGCGGCGCTGTGATTCTCAAGTCAAACGCGATAATTCGATTGACAACAAACGCGTAGCATGTGCTAAAAAACACGAAGTTTCGAAAAAAATGTTAAGTAAACCTGATAAATCTGCATTTTTCGGGACTGGCGCTGCGACTAGGTTCGCTCCGCGTTCATTTCACATGAGAGGATATCGTCCGCCGTCCGGCAGTGGATCGCGGCGATCACGGAGGACAAATGTTCAAGAAGCTTATTCTGGGAGCCGCCACCGTCGCGGCTGCCGCGCTGATGTCGACTGCGGTTTTCGCGGACCAGTTGAGGGGCGCGATCGTCGTGATGGATCTCAGCACCAACGCTTTCCAGATTGAAATGGCCAATCAGGCTGTGGCCTATGGCAAGGAAATCGGTGCCGACGTTCAGCAATATGCGCCGGCAGGTTCGTTCGGTGACTACGAAGGGCAGATTTCGATCATCGAAAACCTCATTACCAAGCAGGTCGACTTCATAATTCTGGTGGCCGGTCACACCACTGCCCTCATTCCGGTGGTCAAGAAGGCCATGGATGCCGGCGTTGCTGTGGTCAACATGGACAACCGCATGAACACGACCGATGTCGTGACTTATGTGGGTGTCGACAACGGCCAGGGCGGCAAGATGGCGGTCGACTACATCGCCAGCCAGTTGGGCGGTCAGGGCAAAATCGCCCTCATCCAGGGCGAAACCGGCAATCCGGTGCAGATTCTTCGCACCAAAGGCTTCGAGCTCGGCGCTCTCGTGCATCCGGGTCTTGAGGTCGTCGCCCAACAGGGCGCCCACTGGACCGAGGAAGAAGGCCTGAAGGTCATGGAAGACATCCTTCAGTCCAATCCTGATCTCAATGCCGTGTTCGGCGAGTCCGACAATCTCGCCGTCGGCGCTGCCCGTGCCGCCGCCTCTGCTGGCAAGAAAGGCATTGTGATCGTTGGATATGACGGCCAGCCGGGCGGCTACGCCGCTGTCAAGGCCGGCGACATCTCTGCGACAATCCGCATGGATGCACGCAAGATGGTGCAGCTCAGCATGGACGCAGCGGTCAAGTACATCGAGAACGGCAAGACCCGCGATGGCATTCCGCCCGAAACCTACATCGCGCCGGAACTGGTGACGGCCGCCGAAGTCGACAAGTATATCAAGTAGGCCAACTCCCACACGGTCAGACCGGTGGCCTGATCGGCATTCCGTAGCCTACTCACGGTGCTGCCCGCCTCTTCCGGGCGGGCAGCACTGTCCGAAATCCACAGGCAGAAAAATGGCCGCGATATTGGAAGTGACGGGGGTTTCCAAGCAATTCCCCGGCGTGCTTGCCCTCGATAACATCGACTTCGAGGTCGAGGAAGGCGAAGTCCACGCCCTGATTGGCGAAAACGGCGCGGGCAAATCCACTCTCGTCAAGATCATCACCGGTGCCTACCAGAAAGACAGTGGCACTATATCGATCAACGGAAAACACGTCAGTTTTGCCACACCAGGCGACGCGCTGGCAGCGGGCATCGGCGGCATCTATCAGGAGTTCTCGCTGGTCAATACCATGACCGTGGCAGAGAACATTTTTCTCGGCCAGCAGCCGATGCGCGGTGTCGCCATCGACTGGGGCAGAATGAACAAGGAAGCCGGCGAGCTACTCAATCGCTTTGGTGTCAACGCGTCCCCGACCGATCTTGTCGAAGCGCTTGGCATGGCCACGCGCCAGATGATCGAAATACTCAAGGTCGTTCACCGCGAGAATCTCAAGATTCTGATCATGGACGAGCCGACATCGTCCTTGTCCGACGCCGAAGCCAAAATTCTGTTTGAATTCATCAAGGCGCTGAAGGCGGCGCACGTTTCTATAATTTACATTTCGCACCGTCTCGACGAGATCAGGCTGATCTCCGATCGGGTCACCATTTTCAAGAACGGCGCCAAGGTCACTACGCAGAATGCGGATGAACTGACCATCGACGACATGGTCACCCAGATGATCGGCGCCGAACTCAAGGAACACTACCCGCAGAAATGCACGATCTTTGGCGAGCAGATTCTGGCGGTTGACGGCCTGTCCGGAAAAGGCTTTGAGGATATCTGCTTCACGGTCCGGGCTGGCGAAGTTCTAGGAATTACTGGCCTGGTGGGCGCTGGAAAGACGGAGTTGCTCGAAGCGATCTTTGGCGGTACGCGGTTCACGCGCGGGAAGATACAGGTTGGCGGCAAGGCTGCGCGACTGCGCTCCCCCCAACAGGCCATTGCCGCTGGCTTGGGACTTCTGCCGGAAAGCCGAAAGGAACAGGGCCTTGTGCTCGGGCTAACGGGAGCACACAACGTCAGTCTCGCCTCCCTAGATCGCATTTCGCGCCCGCTTCTCGATCTCGCCTCCGAGATGAAAACCGCTGCCGAGAGCTACTCCCGGCTGGAAATCCGCCCCAACGAGCCCCGAACCCGGGTGGTCAGTCTTAGCGGCGGAAACCAGCAAAAAGTCGTGCTGGCAAAATGGCTGATGCGCGACTGCGACGTGCTTTTGTTCGACGAGCCTACAAGAGGCATCGATGTCGGGGCCAAATTTCAAATCTACTCGATCATCGTGGAACTGGCCAAGCAGGGAAAGGTCGTGATCGTTTCGTCGAGCGAAATCGACGAGATCAGCGGCATCTGCAATCGCGTGCTCGTTATGCGACGCGGAAAGAAGACGGCCGAAATCTTAGGGGAGCGAGTAAACAGAGAAAACGTGTTGGCTGCTATCTCCGGGGGAATCGAATGATGAAACGTGTATTTCAAGAAAATAGGCAGCCAATCATCGCGGCACTGGCACTAGTTGGTGTCATGTTGGTGTTGTCATTTATGTCAGAATATTTCTTTACTACGAGCAATATTTTCAACATAGGTAAGCAAGCTTCGATTAATCTTATTATCGCTCTCGGCATGACGATAGTGATTATTTCTGCCGGCATCGATCTGTCAGTCGGCTCCCTTCTGGCCATGACAATATCGATAACCGCTGTTCTTGGCGTCGTCCAGCACATGAATATCGTTCTTGCCGCAATAATCGCCGTCATCCTCACCGTTCTCACCGGCACACTGAATGGCATCATCATTCAATATGGCAGGGTTCCGGCGTTCATCACCACACTCGGAACGATGGGGATTGCGCGCGGCGTCGTTTTGCTGATCTCGAGGGGTAATCCCTCGATGTCGTTTCCCGACGAGTTTTTGTGGATCGCTGACGGAACCATCCTGGCGATCCCATTCCCGATCCTCATCGCGATTGTGATGGTTGTCGCAACCGGTTTTTTCCTCAAGTACACCGCGCTCGGACGCAGCGTCTTTGCGATCGGCGGTAACGAGGAGGCGGCGCGCCTTTCCGGTATCAACATACCCTTCGTGCGCATTGCAACCTACACCATCTGCGGATTCTGCTGCGCCATCGGCGGGCTCGTCTTCGCAGCCCGTGTCGGCGCCGCGCCACCCTCGGCTGGAATGGGCTATGAGCTCAACGCCATTGCGGCGGTCATTATTGGCGGCACGCCAATGAGTGGCGGCCGCGGCAATATCATGGGCACGGTCGTTGGCGCGCTGCTTATGGCCGTGATCTCCAACGGCCTTAACATCATCGAGGTCGATCCTTACTGGCAGAGCATTGTCATCGGGGCAATCATCGTTTTCGCTGTGATGATGTCAAACCTGAGAAACGCCTCCCGCTAAACAGTTGTCGCCGAGTTAGCCGGCACGTTCCGGTCTCGAGAGCACCGCTTCCAGAATGCGAAGCATGTCGTCCGCATTCCGGAGTTCTCTGGCCTTTATCGTCATCGCCGTGCCGGCGTTCTTTGCCATGATCGGGGCAGAGGTGTTCTATCTCTGGCAACTGGACAAGATGGCGTTCCTCGGCATGCAGGTGTGCCGCGTCTATTCGGGCATCTCGTCGTTCTCCATCTTGGCTGTGCCATTCTTCCTCTTCGCCGGCCAGATCATGAATTGGGGCATGGTCACCCGGGTGCTGGTGGACTTCTCCCGCTCAGTGCTCGGCTACATCCATGGCGGCCTGGTCCATGTCAACATCGCCGCCAGCGTCTGGTTCGCGGGCCTGTTCGGTTCGGCCTTGGCCGACACCTCGGCGCTTGCCGTCAGAGCGACAGCAAACTTATACCAAGACTCCGTGATCAAGACCCATGGGCCCAGTCGCCTATTTCGATGGACATGATGCGCCATGGCTGGTCGACGAGCGTGTTCCAGGCGAAGCAGCACTGGTCGAGGATGTCGTCGTAGGATTTGAAGATACGGTTGGACAGCCAGTTCGCTCGCGTGAACTGCCAGACGTTCTCGACCGGGTTGAGCTCCGGGCATTTTGCGGGCAGCGGCAGGAGGGTG